>Ga0210405_10001189_pt1 | contig 31051 bp, 19 predicted proteins | sample IncBWH11MmetaG_FD_155492 | JGI IMG/M metagenome (GOLD analysis project Ga0210405, IMG submission 155492) | Forest soil microbial communities from Barre Woods Harvard Forest LTER site, Petersham, Massachusetts, United States - Inc-BW-H-11-M | ecosystem: Environmental > Terrestrial > Soil >...
CCGCGACCATGGTTACGGGTCGCTCGCATCGCATGACCGAGGTCTTCGCGCGCCTCGCTCCCGGCGCTGAGCTGGACTCCGCCCGCGCCGAACTCAACACCGTTTACGCCAGCATGCTTGCAACGCATCCCGAGACTTACAAGGCCAATGATCACTTCCAGATCACCGTCACGCGCATGCACGACCAGATCAATTCCAACGCAAGAACCATTCTCTGGGTGCTCTTCGCCGCCGCCGGCCTGCTCTTCGTAATCGCTTGCTCCAACGTCGCCAATCTGATTCTCGCTCGCACTGTCCGTCGCGAACCCGAACTCGCCATGCGCTCGGCATTGGGCGCAACCACCCAAGTACTTCGCCGCTCACTCTTGGCCGAAAGTCTTCTCCTGTGCGGCATGGGCGCGCTGGCAGGAATTCTTATCGCCGCTCCCATGGTAGCCGTGCTCGCGCGTTACGCCGCGCGCTTCTCCGTCCGCGCCGCCGGCCTGACTCTCGATTTCAGTTTGCTCTGGATTGGCGTTGCGCTCGCCTTGGTCTCCGCCGTCTTCCTGGCCTATGTTCCGCGGCTGCCCAACGGCGATTCATCGACCGGCCCCGGAATCTCGGGCAGCAGCCTGCGTGTTACCGGAGGAAGCCGCCGCCGTCTCCGCATTTTCGCCGTCACGCAGATCACTGCCTCGTTCCTCTTGCTAGCCGGCGCGGGTGCATTGGTGAAAACTCTCTTGGAACTCGAGAAAACCCAAGCCCCCTTTGACACCGCGCACGTTCTCGCCGTGAACTTGCCCGTGATGACCGATGGCCGCACCCCTGAACAGGTCAAGGATTTCTATCGCAACGTCCAGCGCGACCTCAGCACGCTTCCCGGAGTCGAGCGCGTCTCTTACGGTTTCAGCGTTCCCTGGCGCGATACCCGCCTGCAAACCATCACCCTGGCTTTCGCTGCCGAAGGCGCCAAGCAGGAAAACCCCGAAGACGACACGCGCGCGGATTTTCGTTCGGTTTCCGCAGGCTATTTCGATACCTTGGGTATTCCCATCGTCGAGGGCCGCGACTTCCGCGACAGCGATCGCGACGGCTCGGAACTCGTAGTCGTTGTCAGCCAAAGCCTCGCGCAGCGTTTCTTCCCTGGCCAGGACCCCGTCAACCGTCATTTGACGTGGACCGACCCCGTCATTAAATTCATCGGCCTCAGCGACCAACCCCGCCGCATCATCGGTGTCGTCCCTGACCTCGACGACGAAAACATCATTCCCTCGCCAATGATAACGGTCTATCAACCCACCGAGCAGGAGGGCTTCAACGGTCGCCTCTTTGTGCGCGCCAAAAATGATCCCTACACACTCGTTCCCACCATCACCCGCGCCATTCACGAAATGGCTTCCGATCAGCCCGTCGAGCGTCCCGCCACGCTGGAAGACGTTCGCGGCGAAGTGCTTGCTCCCAACCGCCTCAACGCCATTGTCTTCGGCGGATTCGCCGCGCTGGCGCTTCTGATTTCCGTCGTAGGCGTAGCTGGCGTCTTGGCCTTCTCCGTAAGCGGCCGGACCCGCGAATTCGGTATCCGCCTCGCCCTGGGCTCTCAGCCTGTCAGCCTCCTGGCCGACGTCCTTAAAGACGGATTGGTGATCGCCTCCATTGGTGTAGGCTCAGGCGTTCTGGTCGGCATCGTCTTCGCCCGAGTCATCGGCAAATACGTCTCCGTACTCCAATTCCCCGGCGCCCTTCCCTTAATCGCCTCAGCCGCAATCCTCTTGGTCGCCGCAGTCATTGCCTCAGCCCTGCCAGCCCTACGCGCCTCCCGCGTGGACGCCATCCAAGCCCTTCGCTCTGAGTGACACACTAGGGATCGACACACCATGGATATTCAACGACCATCCAACGCCCGCGCCAAGAAAATCCGCCGCATCATCTACGCCGCCATTGCCCTCGTCTCGATCACCGGGGTCACCTACGGCGTCACCCGCCTCCGCCCCGCTGCCCCCGCCGTGGACAAAGCCACCATCTGGACCGACGAAGTCAAGCGCGGCCCCATGATCCGCGACGTTCGCGGCGTTGGCACTTTCGTTCCCGTCGACATCCGCTGGATTCCCGCGCAAACCGATTCCCGCGTCGATCGCATAGTGCTGCGTCCCGGCGCCATCGTAAAGCCAGACAGCATTATCCTCGAACTCAGCGACCCCATCCTCCAGCGCGAAACTCTCGACGCCGGATATCAACTCAAAGCCGCACAAGCCGATCTCGAAAATCTCAAGGTCCAGATCAACAGCGAACTGCTCAATCAAAAATCGTTTACCGCCACGGTCCGCAGCGATTACGAACAAGCCAGGCTCCAGCACGAAGTCGATGAAAAACTTCGCGCCGAAGGCATCGGCGCGGAGGTCACCGCTAAACTTTCCAAAGTCAAAGCTGAACAGCTGGCCATCCGCCTCACGCTCGAGGAAGACCGCACCAAAAACGCAGAAGATTCCGCGGCAGCGCGTCTGCAGGCCCAGCAATCTCACGTCGATCAGCAGCGCGCACTGTACGATCTCAAGCGCAGCGAACTCGATTCTCTGCACGTCCGCGCCGGCATCGAAGGCGTTCTCCAACTCGTCCCCGTTGACGTTGGCCAGCACGTCACTCCCAGCACCAATCTAGCCCGCGTCGCGGACCCCAAGCACCTGAAGGCCGAAATCAAAATCCCCGAAACCCAGGCCAGAGACATCACGATTGGCCAGCCTGCCACCGTCGACACCCGCAACGGCATCGTCAAGGGCCGGGTCTCCCGCATCGATCCCTCCGTCCAAAACGGCACCGTCACCGTCGACGTCCTGTTCACCGAACCGCTCCCAAATGGCGCGCGCCCCGATCTCAGCATCGATGGCACCATCGAACTCGAGAATCTTAAAGACGTCCTCTACGTTGGCCGCCCCGTTCACGGCCAAACCGACAGCACCATCGGTTTGTTCAAACTAGTCGAAGAGGGTTCGGAAGGCCTTCGCGTGAGCGTCAAGCTCGGCAAAAGCTCCGTCAACGCAGTCGAAATTCTCCAGGGCCTGAATGTCGGTGACAAAGTAATCCTGTCCGACATGTCCGCTTGGGATGGCTTTGACCGAGTTCGATTGCGCTAGGTAAATCCAGTTTGGAGGCTGTTCGCATGACTTCGTCTAACGGTACGCTTATCAAAATGCAAGGCGTCAGCAAGGTCTTCTTCACCGACGAACTCGAAACGCACGCCTTGGACTCCATCGATCTCGAAATCAAGAAAGGTGAATATCTCGCTATTGCTGGCCCTTCGGGATGCGGCAAATCCACGTTGCTCGCCATCCTCGGCCTCCTTGATTCCCCCACCGAAGGGAATTACTCCTTGAACGGCCAGCCCGTTTCCACTCTCAAGCTCGGTGACCGGTCGCGCATCCGCAACCGCGAAATCGGCTTCATCTTCCAGGCCTTTAACCTGATCGCCGATCTCACTGTTTATGAAAACGTCGAACTGCCCCTCACCTATCGCGGCATGGCCTCCGCCGAGCGGAAAGAAAAAGTACAGCACGCCCTCGAACGCGTCGAAATGGCCCACCGCGCCAAGCATTACCCTGCCCAACTCTCCGGCGGTCAGCAGCAACGCGTCGCCGTCGCACGCGCCCTCGTAGGCGACCCCATGATTCTGCTTGCCGATGAGCCCACCGGAAACCTCGACTCCAAGAATGGAGACTCGGTCATGGATCTCCTCCGCGACATCCATCAGAGCGGCGCCACCATCTGCATGGTCACCCACGACCCTCGCTACATCAACCACGCCGAGCGCACTGTTCATCTCTTCGATGGAAGAATTATTGAAGAGACCACACCGACTTCATTACGAAGTTATGCAGCGGAGCCACGAAACCAAACCTGTTAGCCTGGGAACAGATGGTTGGCCAACGGGAGAAATTATCGACGCTAAGGGGCGCTGTCCTCGAAAAGATCGAAGAAAGCCGGCCAGACTGACTCGGGCCAGTTCACACTTGCGCTCGATACCCAGGCGGCCTTGCATCGCCATCATCTCTCGGATCTGGTCGAAGCTGCCGTTTCGCCAGTGTCGTTGCGCCTCTGGCGTCGAGCTTCGACTCTTTGCAAGGCACCTTTGAAAAAATCGAACCCCATGGCTTTTTCAGCAAGCAATCGCTGCAATTGATGAACCTGCTTGCGCAGAGAAGCACGGTGAGTGCTGAGCCTGGCCGCCCACTCCAAGGAGGAGATAGTGTCGGCCCTAAAGACGGCATACGACAAGAAACAACTGCGAGCTCTCGAAAACGGCAATATGGTGTTCATGATGTCGAAGTCGGCATATTTATTTGACGCACCCCACCATCGCGTTGACACCCTCAAAACCCGCGGCGTATAGTCAGTGCATCCCACCCGCGCGAGGCGGCCTGCAGTGTGTCTCTGTACGCCAATTTTCTTCAGGACGCGAATGGGGGCAAGGGAAGGGATGAGCCCGCGTTTGCTTTATCGTAACCCGCCGTGCTGCCGTGTGTTTTGGCTTGCCTTTACGATTTTTCTGTCCGTCCTAATTCCGTTAGCGCACGCTCAGGATCCCGCTCCCGCAGCTGCACCGGAAAAGGCGCCTGCCGCTAACCCGCCAGAACCCGCGCGCAAGCCCAAGGCGGACAACGCATCCGAAATTGCCCAAGTGGATTCCGCGGCCACGTTCAAGGTTCGCGTCAATCTTGTCCAGGTGCGAGTGATTGTCCGCGATTCGTCCGGCAAACCCGTCGACAACCTTACCCGCCAGGATTTTCTGCTATACGATCAGGGCAAGCTCCAGAACATTAGCAATTTTTCCGTGGAAACCGCCGAGACTCGCATGCAGCGCGCCAGCATGGCCGCAAAAACCCAGGAAGACGCTACGACGCCCGGAGATACAGCTGCGAATAAGGCTCCGGTCCTTCCGCAACGCTTTGTCGCGCTGGTTTTTGACGACTCGCACCTCTCGCTGGAGGATGCGACTTGGGCCCGCTCGCAGGCCGGCCGCTTTCTCGATTCCACCGGCCCAACGGATCGCGTGGCCATTTACACCACCTCCGGGCAGAACAATCTCGAATTCACATCGGACAAGGCGGCGCTGCACCGCGCGATTCTTGGGGTGGTTCCCCGTCCTTTGGCAGGGCAGGGGGTCGGTTCGGACTGCCCGGATATCTCACACTACATGGCCGATCAAATCGAAAACAAGCACGATCCCACGGCCGCGGCGGTGGCCATCGAGGACACGATCCAGTGCCAGTTCAACGGAGATGAAAGCAAGAGCGCGCAGGCGAGCGCGATTGTGCAGGGCGCCGTGCTTCGCGCACTCAACGTTGGCGACGTCGAGAACCAGTACACCTACCGCCACATCGAGGACGTCCTTCGCCGCTTGTCCAGTATGCCAGGTGAGCGCCTCTTGCTTCTCGTTTCCCCGGGATTCCTTCTCACTACGTCCTACCTGGACGAATCCGGCGTGATCGACCGCGCCAATCGCGCCAACGTGGTCATCAACACGCTGGATGCCCGCGGCCTTTATACACCCGACTTGTCGGGCGATATTTCCCGGCCATCTACAGGCAGCCCCCGCACCGCAGGAATGGAGGCGATGTACCGTATCTCCGCCCAGCAGGAGAACGAATATGTTCTTCGAGATTTTGCCTACGGCACAGGCGGCACCTTCTTCCACAACTCCAATGATCTTCAGGGTGGTTTGCAGCTTGCCGGACTCGCTCCCGAAGTTTCCTACGTCCTCGCGTTCTCGCCCCAGAGTCGCAAGTGGGACGGCCAGTTTCATTTGATCCGGGTAGAACTGGCCAAGAAATCGAAATTCACCATCCAGGCCCGGCGCGGCTACTACGCGCCCCGCAAGGTAGACGACCCTCACGAACTGGCGAAGGAAGAAATTCAGGATGCCATCTTCTCTCAGGATGAAATCAGCGAACTTCCTCTCGATCTCCAGACCCAATATTTCAAGAACGAAGCCGAGGGTGCCCGCCTGAGCGTCGTCTCGCGCCTTGAGCTAAAGAACATGCATTTCCGCAAATCGGATGGTCGCAATCAGGACGAGATCACCCTGGCCACCGCCATCTTTGATGAAAACGGCAATTTTATTATCGGCGGCGAAAAAACCGTGCAAATGCGCTTGAAAGACACCACCTACGAACGACTTAGCCACACCGGCCTCACCGTGAAATCCAGCTTTGCCGTGAAGCCCGGGCGTTACCTGGTCCGCCAGGTGGTTCGAGATTCCGAAGGTTCGCAGATGGCTGCGCGTAATGGCGCGGTCGATATTCCGTTTTAGGGAGGCAATCATGGCCACGCAACCCTTGATCAGGACGATGATCCGGACGAAACATCAGGCACTGCTCGCTCCCGCTCTCTTGGCTCTTTTCGCAGTTCCCGGGCTTCTTCGGGCGCAGGCCCCTGCGCCCGCCAAGCCGGAGGCTACAGCTCAACAACAACCGATTGCTACGGCGCCGGTGATCCGCGCGGAATCCCGCGTGGTGCTTGTGGATGCGGTCGTGACCGACAAGAAAGGGAACTACGTCCACGATCTCACTCAAAAGGACTTCAAGGTTTTTGAGGACAACAAGGAACAGGCCGTCACCAGCTTTTCCTTCGGCAGCGATCCGTCGGGCCCGGTCAATGCTCAGAAACATTACATGATTTTCTTCTTCGACAATTCCTCCATGGCGGTCCCCGACCAGATTCAAGCTCGCGCCGCTGCGACGAAATTCATCGAGAAAAGCGCCGCGCCAGACCGCCTGATGGCCGTGGTTGATTTCGGAGGCAGCTTGCTGGTCAGGCAGAATTTCACCACCAACGCCGCCCTGCTCACCGCCGCCGTAAGCGGCGTGCACAATCCCAGCATTGAAACGAATGGCCAGACCGCCGCGCTGGCGAATCCTGTCATGGTCGCCTCCTCCGGGTTGTCCTCGATCAGCGATGCCGAGGGCGATTTCGGCGCCCGCACCATGTTGCTGGCGGTTCGCAGCCTGGCAAAAAATCTTCGCGCCGTTCCTGGACGCAAAATGCTGGTTCTATTTTCCGCGGGATTTCCGTTGAACTCCGAACGCCTCTCCGAGCTCACAGCCACGATCGACGCCTGCAACAAGGCGAATGTCTCCATCTACTCGTTGGACGTGCGCGGCTTGGAAGCCCCGATGCTTCCGGGTTCCACCGGATTACTCCGCCAGCCCAGTCCGCCTAAGTCGCTCGCCGCATCCACTGAGGCCGGTACCGGGCGTCCCAGACTCGTTCTGGCGAGTTTCTCTCCTGCAAGCGCTGCCGATCCGCAGAAGCCCGGCGGAGGCGGTGGAGGGGGCGGCCATGCCGGCGGCGGAACAGGTGGCGGAACGGGCGGCGCGCCCTCAGGTGGCACAGGTGGTGGCGGTAAGGGCGGCGCACCCGGCGGCACCACTGGCGGCGGTAGCAAAGGCGGCGCACCGGGCGGCACAACCGGCGGCGGCACGCGCCCGGTCAGTTCCCCTTATAACAGCTATTACAACAATCCGAACACGGCGCCGCGCACGATCTTGCCGCAGATGCCCACCTCGGCCACGACCAACCAGCAGATTTTGCAGGCTCTCGCCGATGGCACCGGCGGTTTCTCGATCTACAACACCAACGACCTTCTCGGAGGACTCGACCGCATCGCCCGCGAGCAAAACGAATTCTACTTGCTCGGCTACGTCCCGGCTACCAGTCCCGAAGGCAGTTGCCACACCCTCAAGGTAAAAATGGATCGTGGCGGCTTGCAGGTCCGTTCGCGCAGCGGCTATTGCAACGTGCGGCCTGTTAATCCGCTCGATGGCCGGCCCATCGAAAAACAGATGGAGCTGCAAGCTGCCGGTACCCAGCCCGGAGCGATCCACGGTTCGCTGCAAGCGCCGTTCTTTTATTCTGCACCGAATGTGGCGCAAGTGAGTCTGGCGATGGAGATTCCCGGCGATTCGCTCATCTTCAACAAGGAAAAAGGAAAGTATCACGCCAACGTGAACGTCCTCGGCATTGCCTACAATCAGGACGGTACCGTCGGCGCGCGCTTCAACGACACATTGAATCTCGATCTCGAGAAAGATGAATGGAAGGAGTTTACCAAGCAGCCTTACCGCTATCAGAACCAGTTCGATGCCGCCCCCGGCACCTACAAGCTTTCCGTGGTGCTCAGCTCCGGCGGCGACAATTTTGCCAAGTTTGAAACGCCATTGAAGATTGACTCCTACGACGGAAAGAAATTCACCCTCGGCGGCGTCGTGCTCTCCAAGACTATCCAGCCCGTGGACCAGATACCCACCGACGTGGACGCCAGTCTGCTCGAGGACCGCACGCCAATGATCGTCAAGGGCATGCAGATCACTCCGGCGGCGAGCTACGAGTTCAAACAAACGGACAGAGTGGTGATTTATTCACAGGTGTACGAGCCGCTCCTGAAGACCGATGCTCCACCACGAGTCGTGGCAGGCTACAAGATCCTCGACGCGTCCAACAAGCAGGTCTTCTTTTCCGGCCCGATCCCGCTCGAGGAATACATACAGAAGGGCAATGCGGTTGTTCCATTCGGCCTGATGATTAAAGTAAAAGACCTGCCGCCGGGAACCTACAGGCTCGTCCTGCAGGCCGCCGATGGCGCGCAGAATCAGGCGCCAAACCGCGAGACCCAGTTCACCGTCGCCAACTAACTTTTGAGTGCGGCCCGCCCTGAGCCTGTCGAAGGGAAGCGAAGCTTCCGCTTTTGCAACTGCGCCCGTCCACAAAACTCGAAGGGGAAGTACCACGTGCCCCTAAACGCTTCCCCTCTATCCTTAAGCCACACGGCCACTTAGCACAGCAACTTTTGTCGTCTCCGGGGGTTAATCTAAGCGATATGGAAACGTCCCCGCGCTACCTTTCCAAGCTGCATTCCTCGGGCTTCCGTCTACGCGTCCGGCTGACTTTCCGAGCGCTCCTGGCGTGTTTTCTCTCCTTCAGCATCCTCACGCCACTCGGCATCGAAATTCCCTCCGCCAGCGCCGCCGAGAAAAAGCCCAAGCAGGATCCTGTTCTTAAAGGACTTCCAATCACCGACCTCGACGCCGATGAAGCAATTCTTCATGCTCTCAACCGGCTCGCCTACGGCCCCCGCCCCGGCGAGATCGAACGCATCAAGCAAATCGGCCTGGCGAAATGGATCGATCAGCAGTTGAATCCTTATTCCATTAACGACTCCTCCGTTGAGGCGCGTCTCGAAATCTATCCGACGCTGAAAATGCGCTCTTCGCAGCTCCTGGCCGAATATCCGAACCCCAAGCAAGCTGTGAAACAGGAACTGAGAGCGCAGAATCAGAACGCGAATCAGCAGCCCGGTGCCGCTGCAGCAGGGGTGATCGCCCGCGATATGCAATCGAAATCGGCCTCGCCGGATCCCGTGCAGCAAACGGCCCAGGGCGCGGATCCGGCCATCACTGCGATGGCGCAAGAGCTCGACTCTTCTTCTTCAGCAGAGAAAACTCGTGAGACGTCCGGCGCCGTTGTGTCTGCTTCAAACGCGGACGCACCTTCACCCATGAAGCTCGATCCCGCCACGCGCGGCGCTTCCCAAAGAGATCCCCTGGGCGTGGATCCCAACGCCGTGCCGAGAGCGATCTCCGACGACAGCAAGCGCCCGCAGCGCGTGGTGGAAGAACTCGCCATGGCCAAGACGCTGCGCGCCATTTACAGCGAGCGCCAGTTGCAGCAGGTGATGGACGATTTCTGGCTCAACCATTTCAACGTTTTCGCGGGCAAGGGGGAAGTGAAGTGGTTTCTCACCTCCTACGAACGCGACGTGATTCAGCCGCATGCCTTCGGCAAGTTCCGTGATCTGATCACCGCCACCGCGCAAAGCCCGGCCATGCTCTTCTATCTGGATAATTTTCTCAGTGCCGATCCCAATGCCGCACAACGCGCGGCTGCCCAACGCGGCATGCGGCAGCAAATGCGCCGCGGACCCTACGGCTATCCGCCGCGCCCGCAACAGCAGGCGCAGAACCATAAGCAGCAGCGCGGCTTGAACGAAAATTACGGCAGGGAATTGATGGAACTGCATACGCTCGGTGTCGATGGCGGCTACACGCAGAAAGACGTGACCGAAGTCGCCCGTGCCTTCACCGGCTGGACCATCGAAAAACCGCGCGAAAATCCTCAATTTAAGTTTGAAGAACGCCTGCACGACCCCGATCCCAAAATCGTCCTAGGCAAAAAAATTCACGCCGGCGGCATCAAGGACGGCGAGGAAGTGATTGCTCTGCTTTCGAAGAATCCGAACACCGCCCGCTTTATCTCCACCAAGCTGGCGCGGCGTTTCGTCTCGGATACCCCGCCGCCCGCGCTCGTTGACCGCATGGCCAAGACTTTCCAGAAATCCGATGGCGATATCCGCGAAGTTCTGCGCACCATGATTTATTCGCCGGAGTTCTGGTCGCGCGACGCGGTTCGTGCCAAGGTCAAGACGCCTTTCGAACTCGTGGTCAGTTCCGTGCGCGCGCTCGGCACCGACGTGGATACCCCCATGCCGCTCGTCGGCTGGGTCGGCCGCATTGGCGAACCTCTTTACCAGTGCCAGCCGCCTACCGGTTATTCCGACAAGGCCGAGACCTGGGTCAACACCGGCTCGCTGCTCAATCGCCTGAATTTTTCGCTGGCTCTTGCGGGGAATAAAGTGCGCGGTTCGCGCAGCGACGTCAGCGCGCTGCTCGGCACCGATTCTGCTAGCGATCCGAAAGCCGCGCTCGATCGCGCCGTGCAAGTCTTTCTTGGAGGCCAGATCGCTCCCAACACCGTGGACACGCTGCAGAAGCAGCTCGAAAATCCCCAGGTAGTCCAGGCGAAATTGGACGACCCGGTAAAGCAAGTAGACCTCGGCGTGGTAACCGGCTTGGTCTTAGGCGCACCCGAATTCCAGCGCCGCTAATTTTGAGTGCGGGCCGACCCGGTCGGCCCGCTTTTACGGTGTGAGCCAAGAGGTAGTGCCACTTGGAGACAGTTGTAGGGCCCGCCTTCCGAGGCGGGCCGATTTCGAGGTGACAATATGAGCGACAACTGCTGCGAAGGCCCCCGCCCCGTAGAATTCTCCCGCCGCTTTTTCATGAAACAAGGCGGCATCGCTTTGGCAGGCCTAAGCACCATGCCGGGCTTCCTCCAACGCGCTGTCGCATCCACTCCCTCATCGGGGAAAAAGCAACTTGTCGTCGTCTTCCAGCGAGGCGCCGCCGACGGCCTCAACATCGTCGTCCCCTTTGGCGAACCGAACTACTACCGCCTGCGCCCGACCATCGCCATACCCCAGCCGAAGCGCGGCGGCGATGCCGCCATCGATCTCGATGGCTTCTTCGCTCTGCATCCGTCGCTCGCGTCGTTCGCGCCTCTCTTTCAGAAAAATCAGCTTGCCATCGTGCACGCCGCCGGCTCGCCGGATCCCACGCGCTCGCACTTCGATGCGCAGGACTACATGGAATCCGGCACTCCCGGCGTGAAAGCCACGCAGGACGGCTGGCTCGATCGCGCCATCGGCACGATTCCCGAAGAAAACGCTTCGCCCTTCCGCGCCGTCGCCATGGGGCCGAATCTTCCGCGCATGTTGCAAGGCAGTACCGGCGCGATTGCCATTCCGGACTTGCGCCAATTCAAAGTGCGGCCGCAATCCGCCGCGATGGCCAACGTCGCCGAAGGCGGCTTCGAAGCGATGTACGCGCAAACAGTGGATCACGCGCTGCACGGAACCGGAACGGAAACTTTCGAAGCCATCGACATGCTGCGCAAAATCGATACTTCGAAATTTCCGCCCGAAAACGGCGCCGACTATCCGAAATCTCCCGTCGGTCAGCGCCTTCAGCAGATCGCGTTGATGATTAAGGCGAATATCGGTCTGGAAGTGATGTTTCTCGATTGCGGCGGCTGGGACAATCACGTCAACGAAGGCAGCACGCAGGGCCAACTCGCGAACTTGCTGCGCGATTTAAGCCAGTCGCTCGCGGCGTTTTATCAGGACATGGGCGACCGCATGGGCGATGTGGTAGTGGTAACGATGAGTGAATTCGGCCGCACTGCAAAGGAAAACGGCAATCGCGGCACGGACCACGGCCACGCAAATTGCATGTTCGTGATGGGTGGCAACGTCAAAGGCGGCCGCGTTTACGGCAAATGGCCCGGCCTCAACGACCATCAACTCAACGAGGGCCGCGACCTCGCCCTCACTACCGACTTCCGCTCCGTAGTAGGCGAAATCCTGACCAAGCACCTAAGCGTAAATAATCTGGGCCCAGTCTTCCCAGGTTTCGACAACAACCCCACCCATTTCCCCGGCCTAATCCGCTCCTGACAATCCAACAAACCCACAGAGGGCATGTAGCCCTGGCCTCCTTGCCAGCGCTTCTCTGTTTGGTCTCACACGGCACTCCACCGCAATCGTTCGAACGCCCCGCCCCCACCCATTCGAACGTCCCAAAATGGAATCGCGCTAAACCCTGCCAGATGTTCCAGTTCTGCACTGCCAGTAACCACTTAGTATCGAAACTTAAAGTAGTACTTTAAATGTCGGCGCGCCGACATTTTTCGATCCCAAAAGCAAAAGGGGCGGCCATCGGCCGCCCCTCATTTCTTCGCTCTTGAACTTAAAACTGACAACTGAGAACTTAAAACTCTCCGCCTACGCCGCCGATCCCCGAATCCGCATCGAGTAAAACGACCGGTAAACGAAGGTAAACGACACCACAAAGAACGCGGCCGATAAAATGTGCGTCAGTCCGCTCCCCTGTGTCGCGGTCAATTGCACCGCAAGCTCCACCGCCAGCAAACCAAACAGCGTGGTGAACTTGATCACCGGGTTCAGCGCCACCGAAGACGTATCCTTGAACGGATCGCCCACCGTGTCGCCAACCACAGTTGCGTCATGCAGCGGCGTACCCTTCTGCTTCATTTCCACTTCCACAATTTTCTTGGCGTTGTCCCATGCCCCGCCGGCGTTGGCCATGAAGATCGCCTGGTACAAGCCAAAAATCGCGATGGAGAAGAGATAGCCGATGAAAAAGAAAGGCTCGAGGAACGCGAACGCCAGCGTGGCAAAAAACACCGCGATGAAGATGTTCAGCATGCCCTTTTGCGCGTACTTTGTGCAGATCTCCACCACTTTCTTGCTGTCTTCCACGCTGGCTTTGGTTACGCCCTCCAGCTTGATGTTGGCCTTGATGAATTCCACGGCGCGGTACGCTCCCGTGGTCACCGCTTGCGTCGAAGCGCCGGTGAACCAGTAAATCATTGCGCCGCCGGTAATCAACCCGAGCACGAAGGGCGCGTGCAGCAGCGAAAGATGGTTGACGTTGGTGGTCAGTCCGTTGGTCAGCGCCATGATGATGGAGAAAATCATCGTGGTCGCGCCCACAACAGCCGTGCCGATCAGCACCGGCTTGGCGGTCGCCTTGAACGTGTTGCCCGCGCCATCGTTCGCTTCCAGCATTTCCTTCGCGTATTCAAAGTTTACGTCGATGTTGTAGTCCTTTTTCAACTCGGCCATGATGTTCGGCACCTGCTCAATCAGCGAAAGTTCGTACACCGATTGCGCGTTATCTGTAACCGGGCCGTAGGAATCGACCGCGATCGTCACCGGGCCCATGCCCAGGAACCCGAACGCCACCAACCCGAACGCGAACACGGCCGGCGCCAGCATCATTCCGCCGAGCCCCATGTTGCTGATCAAATAGCCCATGGACATCAGCAGCACCATCGCCAGCCCGATGTAGTACGCCGAGAAATTACCCGCCACGAAGCCGGACAGAATTCCCAACGACGCGCCGCCCTCTTCCGCCGAAGTCACCACTTCTTTCACATGACGCGATTCCGTGGACGTGAAGGCTTTCACGAGTTCCGGAATGATCGCGCCCGCCAGCGTTCCACAGGAAATAATCGTGCCAAGCTTCCACCATTGCGAAGTGTCTCCGCCGATTTCCGGAATAATCAGCTTGGAGACGACAAAGGTCAGTGCGATGGACACAAACGATGTGATCCACACGAGCGAAGTCAGCGGCGCCTCGTAGTTCATCTTGTCCGCGTTGCCGTACTTCGCCTTGGCGATCACGCCGTTGATGAAATAGGCCGCGGCGCTGGCGATCAGCATCACCAGGCGCATCACGAAGATCCACACGAGCAACTGTACCTGCAGTGTCGGGCTCTTCACCGCCAGCAAAATAAAGGTGATCAGCGCCACGCCGGTCACCCCGTAGGTTTCGAATCCATCCGCGCTCGGGCCGACGGAGTCGCCCGCGTTGTCGCCCGTGCAATCGGCAATCACGCCAGGGTTGCGCGCGTCGTCTTCCTTAATCTTGAAGACGATCTTCATCAAGTCGGAGCCGATGTCGGCGATTTTCGTGAAGATGCCGCCGGCGATGCGCAGCGCCGCCGCGCCCAGCGATTCACCGATGGCAAAGCCGATGAAGCATGGCCCGGCGTAGTCGCCAGGAACGAAGAGCAGGATGAACAGCATCATGATCAGTTCCACGCTGATCAGCATCATACCGATGCTCATGCCGGCTTCGAGCGGCGTGTGATAGATCGGATACGGCTTGCCGCGCAGGCTGGCAAAGGCCGTGCGCGAGTTGGCAAATGTATTCACGCGAATGCCGAACCAGGCCACGCCGTAGCTGCCGGCGATCCCGACCAATGAAAACAGAATAATGATGGCGACGCGCACGGCTTCCATTTTCAGCAGCACGCCAAAGTAAAGGACGATCACCGCGGCGATGAAAATCTCCAATAGCAGCAGAAATTTTCCTTGCGTGATCAGGTAGGTTTTGCAGGTTTCGTAAATCAGTTCCGAAATCTCGCGCATCGAGCGGTGCACCGGCATGTTCTTCAGCCGCGTGAAAATCGTCAGCCCGAACAGCAATCCGAACACGCAGATCACAATGCCATACAGCAGCAACTGGTGCCCATTAATTCCCAGAAACGACACCTGCGACAAGTCGGGAAGCTTCAGGTTCGCTTCTCCCCCCACTTCTTGCGCAGACAGCAAGCCGCCGCCGAGCAGCAGCGAGACGGCCGCCGAAATAAACTTTTTGGTGATTCCAAGACCTGTGGACTTGGCCACGTCCAGCGAAACGCTCATGAACTTTCCTCCAAACATTCCTTTTTCTCGTGGCGCTTCACCCCTGCCGCTGCCGGCCTGCGCCTTCGTTGCCCCGAAACTTCACACACTTGTCCAGTCCAATCAGGAGCGCGCCGCTCCCTACCCGGGAAGCGAACCGGCATCGACGCGAGTGATTCCCTTCGACTCAAGGAAATCCCGCGATTCAAACAGAACGGGAACTCTTCTACCCCGGCGCAGCTACCCTCAGACCCTGGGCGGGTCAGGACCACCCTGGCACTACCCTTTGTGCCGCGCAACTAGGGAAGACGGAAACGATGTTTTATAACATTTCGCTAATAGCCGGTCAAATTCTTTGACATGCCCGCCACCCTTTTTTCGGTCCAGGTTTTGTAGGGCCTGCATTCCGAGGCGGGCCGTATTTTTTGCAACAACCTGCCTCTCCGAAATGGCTTGCGACCGGTACCAGTGGTAACATGTGGAGCTTACTCAGCCCTTGCAACTCGAATCGGAACAGGCGAAGAACGACCTAATGACACGCGAATCGACCGGGACCTCCACCGCACTCTATTCTGATACTTCATTGCGCTTTGATTGGACCAAATCCGAGGTCCAGTCCATCTATCGCACAGCGCTTCCAGACCTGCTTTTTCGCGCGCAGACGGTTCACCGTCAGTTTCATCCCCCGGATCGGGTCCAGACCTGCCAGCTCATCTCGATCAAGACCGGCGGCTGCCCGGAAGATTGCGCCTATTGCCCGCAAAGCGCGCATTACGACGCCGACGTCGAGCGCCAGGGGCTGCTTGATCCCCAGCACGTGATTTCCGTTGCCCGCGACGCGACCTCTCGTGGGGTGACGCGTTTCTGTATGGGCGCGGCGTGGCGCGAAGCTCCCAACGGCCGCGAGTTCGACAAAGTCCTGGAGATGGTTCGCGGCGTTTCCGCGCTCGGCATGGAAGTCTGCTGCACCCTCGGCATGCTTACGGAAGGCCAGGCCGCGCGCCTGAAGGACGCGGGCCTCACCGCCTACAACCACAATCTCGACACGTCGCCGGAATTCTACGGCTCCATCATCACCACGCGCGTTTACGACGAGCGCCTCCGCACACTCGCGGCCGTTCGCAAGGCGGGCATCACCGTCTGTTGCGGCGGCATTCTCGGCATGGGCGAAAAGGATACCGACCGCGTCGGCCTGCTTCACCAGTTGGCAACGCTGCAGCCGCATCCCGAAAGCGTGCCGATCAACATGCTCGTGCGCGTCGAAGGCACGCCGCTTGCAAACATGCCCGCGCTCGACCCGCTCGAAATGGTCCGCGCCATTGCTACCGCGCGCATTCTGATGCCCGCGTCGCGCGTGCGCCTCGCCGCCGGCCGCAAGCAACTTTCGCCCGAAGCCGTCACGCTCTGCTTCCTTGCCGGCGCGAATTCGATTTTCGTGGGCGAAAAACTTCTGACCACCCCCAATCCCGGAGCAGACGAGGACGAGCTGCTGCTTCAGAGTCTGGGAATGAAACCACTTGAGCCGCATGCCGTCTGACGCCCTATCCGCGTGGAAAGATCGTCTGCACCAGGGGTTGAGCGCTCTCGAAGCCCGCAGCCAGCGGCGAAGCCTCGCCGAAATTCGCGGCGTCAATTTCTGCTCGAATGATTATCTGGGCCTGGCCGAGCATTCCGACTTGCGGTCGGAAGTGGCCGAAGCCGTGCGAAACGCCGGAAAAATCGGTGGCACGGGCTCGCGCTTGCTTTCGGGACAATCGGAGGAGTGGCGCGATCTTGAGGATGAATTCGCGAAGTTTGCAGGCACGGAGTCCGCGCTTTTTTTCACCACCGGCTACGCCGCCAATCTTGGCCTGCTCGCGTCGCTGGTCGGTAAAGATGACGTCGTCTTTTCCGATGAGCGAAACCACGCCAGCCTGATTGACGGCATGCGCTTGTCTGGCGCGCGCAAAGTCATCTATCCTCATCTGAACCTGAACGCACTGGAAGACGCGCTTCGCCAGGAGGCCAACACCCCCTGCCGCAAGCTCATCGTGAGCGAAAGCGTTTTCAGCATGGACGGAGACATCGCACCCTTGGCCGAACTTGCCACTCTTGCCGAAAAATATAACGCGGCCCTGATTCTTGACGAAGCCCACGCTACCGGCGTTCACGGTCCCGCTGGCCACGGCCTTGCGGCGGGTGCGGGCATCTCCTCCAAAGTTCTCGCGATCATTCACACCTGCGGTAAAGCGCTGGCTTCGGCTGGGGCGTTTGTTTGCGGGCCCGCGGTTTTGAAAGATCATCTTTTGAATCACGCGCGCACGTTTATTTTTTCGACCGCGCTGCCGCCCTATTTCGCCGCGCAGATCAAGGCGGCAATGCGCCTCGCCGAAAGCATGAACGCGGATCGTGCGTCGCTTCTCCTGCGAGCCGCGGCGCTTCGCTCGGCCCTGCAGGTGGAAGGCTTCAACACCGCCAGCGCCGCCAGCCAGATTGTTCCGATCATCCTGGGAGATAACGAAGCCACTCTTGATGCCGCCGAGCACCTCCAGCGCGAAGGTTTTGCCGTTCGCGGAATTCGCCCGCCTACGGTTCCTGAAGGCGGTTCACGGTTGCGGCTTTCCCTCACCACGCGCATTTCGCAGGAAGAGCTTTCGCGGCTCGTGAATTCGCTCGCTGCCTGGCGCTCTCGCCATTCTTCTCTTGCCCATGTGAGGCACGCATGAGGCGCCATTTCTTCATCACCGGCACCGACACAGGGGTAGGCAAGACGACTCTCGCCGCTTTGTTGTGCGCGGCGCTGGACGCGAATTACTGGAAGCCGATTCAGACGGGCACGCTTGAAGGCTCCGACCGTGTCACCGTCATGCGGCTCGCAGGCATTGGCACGGACCGCACGCTCGATGAAGTCTACAAATTTGTTCCGCCGGTGTCGCCGGATCTGGCGGCGCGCTGGGCCGGCGTGGAAATCGATTTGAACCGCATCACGCTGCCCGCGAGCCTGATCAATGACTGGTTGGTGGTGGAAGGCGCCGGCGGTGTGCTGGTTCCGATTAATCCCAAGCAGTTCATGCTGGACATGATGGTGAAGTTCAAACTTCCGGTCATCCTCGCCGCGCGGAGCGGGCTTGGCACCATCAATCACACCCTGCTTACACTCGCCGCGCTGCACGCCGCGGAACTGCCCGTTCACGGCGTAGTTCTGATCGGCGACCAGAATCGCGAAAACCGCGAAACCATCGAGAAGTTCGGGCACGTCCGCGTCATCGGCGAAATTCCCAAGTTGCCCAATCTTCACCGCACCGCGCTCATGCAGGTTTTCCTGAACCACTTCGACCGCTCAGCGTTTGCGCAATGATCTCGCCGCTGCAAATCTGGCACCCATTCTCCAACTCCGTTCTCGATCCTCCGCCGCTGCATGTCGCGAAAGCCGAAGGCGCGCTGCTGCACACCGCCGACGGCCGCCAGATCATTGATGCCATCTCCTCCTGGTGGGTGAATCTCCACGGGCACGCGAACCCCAGGATCGCCGCTGCCATCGCCGAACAGGGACGTAAACTCGAACACGTGATTCTGGCCGGCTTCACCCACGATGCTGCTGAAGAGTTGGTCACCAGGCTGCGGAAGTGGGTGCCGCGTGACCTGACGCATCTTTTCTTTTCCGATGACGGCTCCACGGCGGTGGAAGTTGCGCTGAAACTTGCCGTGCAGCATTTTCAGAATCATTCGCGCCCTGAAAAGCGCGAGATCGTTGCGCTTGAGCACGGCTATCACGGAGACACGGCCGGCGCCATGTCGGTCAGCGACGAATCGCCGTTCACGCAGCCGTTCAAATCCATGCGGTATCCGGTGCACCGGGTACACTCGGCCTATTGCTATCGCTGCCCGGTCGGCTTGAAGCGCGAAACCTGCCACATCGAGTGCGTTCAGAAGCTGGAGGATTTGTTGGCAGAGCGCGCCGGAAAAATCGCGGCAATCATCGTCGAACCGTTGCTCCAGGGCGCGGGAGGCATGATCGTTCATCCGGTCGAGTTCCTGCAGAAGATTCGCGCACTTTGCACGCAGCACGACGTTTTTTTGATCACCGACGAAGTTCTGACGGGCTTCGGCCGCACAGGAAAAATGTTTGCCTGCGACCTCGCCAACATTTCGCCAGACATCATGTGCGTCTCGAAGGGCATCACGGGCGGCTTCCTGACGATGGGCGTTACGCTTTGCACCGATCGGGTCGAGTCCGCGTTTCGCAGTGAGAATCGCCTGCACTCCTTTTATCACGGGCACTCTTACACCGGGAACGCACTGGCCTGCGCCGCAGCGAATGCCAATCTGCAAATTTTCGACGACGAGCCGGTGTTCGACCGCATTCGCGGCATTGCCAAAATTCACGCCGAACGCCTCGCGCAACTCCGCGACCTCCACCAGGTCGGCGACACGCGCCATATTGGTGGCCTCGGGGCGCTCGAACTGTGCGTCGACGACCCAGGCTACCTCTCCGGCCTGCGCCCCAAGCTCTACAATTTCTTCCTCCAACGCAGCGTCCTGCTTCGCCCGCTCGGCAACGTCGTTTACGTCCTGCCGCCCTACATCATTTCCTCCGATCAACTTCATCGGGTCTACGACGTCATCACCGAAGCGATCCAGACTCTTCTCTGACTCGCGGCTCGCGTCTGCTAAACTGATTTTCACTTTTCGGAGGACTTCTTGCCTTTCCAGCTCAACACCTGGAAACAAAAAATCGTTGCCTTTGCGGGAGCCCTCGGCGCACCGGGTCTTTTCCTCATCTCGTTTCTCGACTCTTCGGTGCTCACGTTTCCGGTGATCAACGATCTTCTTCTGATCGAACTCTCCATCGAGCATCCGGCGCGGATGCCGCTCTACGCGTTGATGGCCGCGACTGGGTCGGTACTCGGCTGTGTGCTCTTGTATTTCATCGCGCGCAAGGGAGGGGAAGCCTTCTTTCACAAAAAGGCGGGTCACCGCGGCGCAGCCATTCGCCATTGGGTCGAGGAAAACGGCTTTGTGGGGATGCTTATCGCCGCTCTGCTGCCGCCGCCAACTCCGTTCAAGATTTTTGTGTTTGCCGCGGGCGTGTTCGAGGTTCCGCTCTGGAGCTACACATCCGCGGTCACGCTGGCCCGTGCTATTCGCTACTTCGGCATCGGGTACCTGGCGATCCGCTACGGCAATGATGCCCTTCCGTTCTTGAAGGATCACAAGCTGGAAGCCGGCATTGTCATCGTCCTGTTTGTGCTGCTCAGCTACCTGATTTCCCGCGTCGTCCTCCGCCACAAACCCCAGCAATCTGCCTAGTCCTCTTTGGCGCAGCCCTTTGAGTGCGGAAGCGCAGCTTCCGCTTTTGCGGACTCAAACGGACTAACAACTCATCCATTTGAGCCATCCTTGGCCGCGACTCCTCGGCCAATTTTACGGCGGGCTGGCATAAAAGCCAGCGCTACAGGGAAGAACGAAGAGAACGTCGCCCGCCACAGACCCTTCGGCTCCGCTCAGGGCAGGCGGCGGCCGCTACTGCTGGGGACGCGATGCGGAGTACACGCAGCCAGCCCGCCGATTTATTTCAGCAACACTTCGCTCGCCCAGAAAATCTGTTGGCTGGTTACTCGGCCTTTGCGGTCCAGCAGAACTCTCACTGCCACCGCGAATCGCGTCTCGCCTTCCGCGGAATCGCTGACGTCGCGCAACACCACATCCGTTCCGTCTTCCGTAGCTCCCACGCGCGCCTTTGGGAAGCGCGCCGCTTGCAAAAATTCCTTCGTCACGTCCGCCTGCTCTGCAGCCGCCAACGCGGGAGAATCCTCCGGTTTGTGCATGCACGCACCACTCTCCGGATCGAATCGCGTGCCTTCCGTCGCCGGCACGCCTAGGGTGCAAATCTGCGAATCCGTCTCCACCACTCCATGCCAGGTCACCAGCGAGAGCGGGTCCGCAAACGCCGCCAAACGTCGCGATGATTCGCCTCGATAGGTGTGGGCATCCAACTGCGCGACGGCGTTCCCGTGCAACGTCGCGCGCGCTCCAATATAAATCAGCACCAGCACCAATGCGGCAATCGCGCCGCTGCGTCCGCGGGGCGCCCTTTCTTTGGCTCCGATTTCCGAGCCGACCAACCCAAACAGTTCCGGCAACAAAATCCCGGCCAGCAGGATCGCCGGGATCCACATGTCCACGCCAGGCAGCCAATCCCAGGCGAATCGCGTCCCGCGCCACGGCCACAGCAAAGCCACACCCGCAGGAGTGCACAAATCCATCAAAACATGCACCACCGCCGCCAGCGTAGCTGCCACAAGCAACGTCGCGATTCCCGCATCCTTTGTAGCGGCCGCTTTCGGAAGCGGGCGCATTTTCATCCGAAGCAATCGCGCCGCACCAGCGGCAACTGTGATCACTGCCACCGTTCCCAAAATCGAATGTGTCATTGTGTGCCTGATGGAAAGGTACGCCCCCGGCCCGAACGCCGCGGAAACCAGATCCAAATCCGCAATCGTTCCCGCAAGCACCACGCCCAACACAAACCACCATGGCCGCCGCGGAAAAATTCCCCGGGCCAATGCCAACGATGTCAGGGCATGCGTGGCAGGATCCACGGTCAGGTTTTCAACGGAGAAACAACGGTGCTGACGACTTCCCCCCGGGGCACAAGCAACTTCAACGCTTTCGGCACGATCGTAAACTCTACAGGCAGCCTCGCCAGCGGTTCTCCGTCCACCTGGGCGTAGACAGGATTTGCGTCCAGCGGCTCGCACATCAGCGTATCTGCCTTCCAGAAATGCACGTCTTCTTCCTTGCGCAGGTTTCCCATCCACAGCGTTGGGAGATAGCTCAAGTATTTCAACCCGCTCTGCGTGGTCAGCGCCATCACTTCAAACTGATCTTCAAATAGATCCGCCTGGTCCGTAATCTTGAACGGCCCGCCGTAATTTTTTGTTCGCCCGACCACGACAAGTGTCGCCTCCATCTGGCGGTCACCGGTGCGCACACGGAATCTTGGAAAGGTATATCGCAGCACCTCGCGCGCGCCCTGCCACCAGTACGCCAGAATCCCCACGCGCGCCTTCAATCCCAAATCGACCGAGTACACAATCATCCCGTCCGGCCCGCAGCCGGAAAGGCTCAGGAAATAGCGGGATTTCTCCGGCTGCTCCAGCGGCTTCGCCAGGCCAAGGGCAATCTCGCGCACGTCCGCGTTCACCAGATGTCTCGCCGCGCCTGGAATATCCCAGGGGAGGTTCAGCTCCTTCGCCAGGACGTTCGCCGTTCCGCCGGGCAGAAGCGCCAGCGGCACGCGATGGCCGTTCTGCGCCGTCGCCAGACCATTCACAATTTCATTCAAGGTCCCATCGCCGCCGCACGCGATCACCAGTTCTCGCCCGTCACGCGTGGCCTTCTGCGCAATCTCCGTGGCATGCCCCGGGCCGGTGGTTTCCGCCAGTTCCGACAGAATGCCATTCTCCGACAGGAATTGCCGCGCCTCGTCAATCAATCGCCGCCGCGCGTTTCCTCCGCTTCCCGCATTGGGGTTATGGATCAGCAGAGCGTTGTTAAATCGCATATCCATTGTTCAAGGCACCTGTTGAGGCCGGACTTCAGTCCGGCCAACGTAATCTCTGGTCCAGCTATTCTATCCGGAAAGGCATTGCACGGCAGCCGCCATTCTTCGATGCCGCCGGAATTGCACAATCATTTGGATGCGCCGCACAGGCCTCCCGATGTAGTGGCGGGTCTTTAGACCCGCCACCAACCACCTATATAATACGGAGGACGCGACCCCCCTCTGGCGAGGTCCTTATGGCAAAGGCGGAAATGGCGAAGAAGAACATGGCGGCGTTGCGAAAAGAAGCGGAAGAGCTTCGCGAAAAAATTCGCCGTCACGAGTATCTCTATTACGTCGAAGACGCTCCGGAAATTTCCGACGCCAAGTTCGACCTCTTGATGAACCGCCTGAAAGAGATTGAATCCGAGCACCCGGAAATCGCCACGCCCGATTCACCGACGGTTCGCGTTGGCGGCACGCCCCGCGAAGGATTCACCACCGTCCGACATGCCCGCCCGATGTTGAGTCTCGACAACGCGTTTTCTTATGACGCGCTCAAGGATTGGGACCGCCGCGTCCGCGAGGGCAGCGGCAGGGAAGACATCGAGTACATCGCCGAGCACAAGTTCGACGGCCTGAGCATTTCGCTGCAATACGAAGACGGCATGCTGGCGCGAGGCGTCACTCGCGGCGACGGCACCACCGGCGAAGACGTCACGCCCAACGTGAAGACGGTTCGCTCGATTCCGCTGCGCATGGACGATGCCGCCGTGAAGAAGCTGAAGCTCCCGAAAAGCTTCGAGGTACGCGGGGAAATCCTGATGACTCGCAAGGCCTTCGAGGCCTTGAACCGCCAGCAGGAAGGGGCCGGCGGAAAGATTTTCGTGAATGCGCGGAACTCGGCAGCCGGCTCGCTTCGCGTGCTGGACCCCTCGATTACCGCGCAGCGCAAGCTGGATTTTTTTGCGTATTACCTCTACGTGGATGGCAAAGCGCCATTTGCGAAACACTCGGATTCGCTGGAGGCGCTGAAGAAGCTGCATTTCCGCGCCAGCGACGACTGGAAGTGCTGCGCCGGCATCGAGGCCGTCATCAAGTATTGCGAAGCCTGGGACGCTAAGCGCGAAAAACTCGCGTACGAAATTGACGGCGTCGTCATCAAGGTCAATACAACGGCGCTGCAGAATGAACTCGGCTTCACCGCCAAGGCGCCGCGCTGGGCGATCGCGTTTAAATATCCCGCGCGCCAGGAAACCACTGTGGTGAACGATATCATCGTGCAAGTGGGCCGCACCGGAACGCTCACGCCTGTTGCGGTGCTTGAGCCCGTTCAGGTTGGCGGCGTCACCGTCAGCCGCTCCACGCTTCACAACATGGACGAGATCGAGCGCCTCGGCCTCCACATCGGCGACACCGTTTTGATCGAGCGCGCAGGCGAGGTGATTCCGCACGTCCTGAAAGTGGTCAAGGAAGGGAAGAACCGCCGTGCGTTCAAAATGCCCGCGAAATGTCCGGAATGCGGCAGCGCGATTCACAAAGCCGAGGGAGAAGTCGCCTATCGCTGCGTGAACGCTGCGTGTCCCGCGAAGCGCAAGGAGTCGTTGCTGCATTTTGCCGGGCGGCACGCCATGGACATTGATGGGCTCGGCGACAAAATAGTCGATCAGTTGGCTGACAAAGGTCTGGTCAAGGATGTCGCCGATCTGTACGCGCTGAAACTCGATCAGGTCGCGGACCTGGAGCGCATGGCCGAAAAATCCGCGCAAAACCTGCTGGATGAAATCGACGCTAGCAAGAAGCAGCCGCTTTCGCGCCTGATCTACGCACTGGGCATGCGCTTTGTCGGCGAACGCACAGGCCAATTACTGGCCGAAAATTTTGGCTCGCTCGAAGAATTGGAAGAAGCCAAGCCCGAAGAACTGGAAAAAGTCACCGAAGTCGGCCCAAAGGTCAGCGAAAGCATTGTCGAGTTTTTCAGCGAGCCGGCCAACCGCAAGCTGATCAAAAAGCTGCACGCCGCGGGAGTCCGCCCCACCGCCGAAAAACGCGAAATCAAGAGCCAGAAATTCGCCGGAAAATCCTTCGTCTTTACCGGCGCCCTCGAGCACCGCAGCCGCGAAGATGCCGGCGAACTCGTCCAGCAGCACGGCGGCAAGCTCAGCGGCTCGGTCAGCAAGAAAACCGACTATGTCGTCGTCGGCGCCGACCCTGGCTCCAAATATGACAAAGCCAAAGAACTCGGCGTGACGGTTTTGACCGAAGCCGAGTTTGAGAAACTGATCGGCCTTAAGTAAGGAAGGCTTCTTGTCCATCCACCCCGCCACGGACAGTGATCGCGATGCAATCTGGGCGATTCTCGAGCCGATGATTCGCAGCGGCGAGACCTACACACTTCCCCGCGACATGAACAAACAGCAGGCGCTCGAATATTGGTTTGCAGCCGATAAAGAAACCTTTGTGTGGAAGGAAAACGGGGCTGTGTTGGGGACATATTTCTTGAAGGCAAACCAGCAGGGCGGGGGCGCACACGTAGCAAACTGCGGCTACGTCACCGCGCCCGCCGCGCAAGGCCGCGGCATCGCCAGCCAGATGTGCTTGCATTCGCTGGAGCGAGCCAAGCAACGCGGCTTTCTCGCCATGCAATTCAACTTCGTAGTTAGCACCAACGAGCGCGCCATCAAATTATGGACCAGCCTCGGTTTCGAAACTGTCGGCCGCCTGCCGCTCGCCTTCGAGCACCCCACGCTGGGACTGGTGGACGCCCTGGTGATGTATCGCCAGTTAGTCTAGAGATTTGCCTTGGAGACGAGGAAGCATCTCCGCTATGATTCGTAGAATCAAAGTCAGTTCGCGCTGCGGAATCCGAGATCATGGAACTCGGCGTGGACATCCCGTCCGAATCCGACTTTGAAAAGCTAATAAGTAGAACGTAACCACAGACTCAGCTAATCCGAAATAGCCTATACAAATCAGGGAAGTTTAAGATAGTTTACTGGGAATGAGCCCTCAACCGCCCCCCGGCAAGAAACTCCAAAAAGGAACGCTGAAGAAGCTGAGTCTCGGACAAGCATTCGCCGAATACGACAAGCTTCTCGAAAAGGATAATGTTTTCGTCGAGACTCCCGCACTACGTGCCGCAATGGATCCTAATCGGGCGAAGTGTTTTTTTGTTGGGCGTCGTGGTACTGGCAAAACCGCCATAAATCTCTATCTCGAAAGAAGGTTCCCCGGTCAAGTTTTGATGCTCCTTCCCCAGTTGTTCACCCCAATCGGTCGGTTGTTTGAGCTCGAACTGATGAAAGACGTCCATCAGCAGCCCTTCAAATCGCTCGTGGCAAGTTTCAAGAGGGCGATCTTGGATGAAGTGGTCAGGTTTTGGATTCAGCGAGGCATATTTAGTTATCGCAAGAATTCTCCTGAAACCCTGACGCGAGAGAGGAATTTTATCGAAGACTATGAATTTGACTTGAGGCTTCTCACTCTCGCCGAAGACACTCTAGAAGCGTTGAATAAGACCCAAGATAAAGAATGGCTCAGACACGTTAGCCGATGGAAAGAAATCGCGCATACCATGGATACCCTCACGGACGCGGGGAGCCAGTCCACAATCATTCTTGTGGACCGGATTGACGAGTCCTGGGATGGCAGCGACAAATCCGTGGTCTTGCTAATGGCACTGATGCATGCGTGCGTAGAACTAGCTTCCGTTGCGCAATGTGTGAAGCCACTTGTCTTCCTTCGTGAAAACGTGTTCGAGCGCGTGCGCCTCATGGACAAGGAATTTAGCCGTCTCGAGACTTTTGTGACTTCGCTTGAGTGGACAAAGGAACTGCTCGTCGAATTGGTAGAAAGACGGTTGAATTTACCGCTCATTGCTAAGTTTTCCCTTCATGGTGAAACGTGGGACGCCTTCTTCGAGAGTACAGAGCATCATAAATCTCAGGATGTGGTCTTCGAGTACTGCCATTATAGGCCTCGCGAAGTCCTTGTACTTTGTTCTTTCGCGATAGAGGCGGCGCAGTCGAGACTTCAAGAAAAGGTGCAGCTTCAGGACCTGCTGAGCGCGCGTCGGCGATTTTCTGACAGCCGCCTGAAGGATTTGAGTGACGAATATGCGGACAACTTCCCCCAATTGCAGTTGGTACTGGCTCGATTTTACGGCCTTGGATATCGGTTCACCGTCCAAGGGATTGCGGATTTCGTGAAAAAACTTTTGGTGGATGAGGAAATTAAAAAGTATTGCGCGAAATGGATCTTCAAGCACACCCAACCTGATCTTTTTATTAAGCTCCTATACGACATTGGGTTTGTGGGATTGGATGGCGGAGGGCAGGCTTATTTTCGTTCGTCGGGTTCGCAGTCGACAACCCCGCCGCCCGTTGACGTTGGGACCATTGTAACAGTTCATCCGACCTATCGAGATGCTCTGAGCCTGCGAGACTCGTTGATAAGTAGTCTCGACCCGGATGTTCCACTGCGTGAAAGCGGGGTCCTTGCAGACTTTCCGGCGGGAATGAGTCTGGACGCCTACTACGCTAAGCTCAGAGACCTCCGCGAACAGTTGCGCACTCTCCCAGAAGGTGACCGCGATAGCGAGGAGTACGCGGGCCTGGTAGGCGAGGTCATTACGCTCTGCTTTTTTCGGTCGCTAACGAACCTCGAGCCAAAAGTCAGGAGTGTCGATGGCAGGGTAATCCGCGACTGGATCGCATCGAACCATAGTCCATCCGGCTTCTGGGAGTTAGTGCGACTTAAGCACGGAGCGACTCAGGTCATTTTTGAATGCAAGAATTATTCTGATTTGAGTGCGTCCGATTTTCACCAAGTAAGCTATTACTTGAACGATACGATTGGATTGTTTGGAGCACTGGTGTTTCGGGGGCAAGAGACAAAAAAACATCATTATGAGCATGTCAAGAGAATAGCGAATGATAAAAAGGCCCTAGTATTGTTGTTGACGGACAGGGACATTGATATTTTCCTTCGCCAAGCAATCAATGGTAAATCGAGCGAGGGTCATGTCCAGGAATTATACGACGGTGTTGTACGCGAGATCTCATAGGAGGTTGTGAATGGAATTGGAGATCACAAGTGAGGGTAGTGTCCTTTGGCCCATTGCCCCAGTACGACAATCCGCGCCTTTAGTGTTCTGCGTCGAAGCGATGCGATCTGGTAGAATTAGAGCTGGCGGGTGAGCTGGATGATCGCTGGCCTTGTTCGCGCAAGCGGGCTGGGCGGGAGGAAAGTCCGGACACCGAAACCGCGCAAGCGGTGTCCCTGCGGCCTTCGGGCCTCAGGGTGAAGGGCAACGCGCCTGGTAACGCCAGGGGAGCTGTAGCACAGACTTCAGTCTGTGACTCTTTGGCGGCACGAATTTCAGATTCGCGCTCGCGGAAAAGAAATCACAGGCTAAAGCCTGTGCTACGGTTCACGGACAGTGCCACAGAGAATATACCGCCGGCGGTGCGACACCCGGTGATAGCCCGGAGGAAAACCTTCGGGACGTCTTCATGGTTCGCGCGCAGGTAAGGGTGAAAAGGTGGGGTAAGAGCCCACCGCGGCGTCAGTAATGGCGCTGGCATGGCAAACCCCGCGTGGTGCAAGACCAAATAGGAGGGAAGGGCTGGCCCGGCCCGCTGAGCAAGCGTTTCCGCAAGGGAACGCGTTCCGTTCCGATTGGCGCAAGCCGGTCTGGATGAGAACCCTCGGGTAGGTTGCTGGAGCCGCATCGCGAGGTGCGGCCTAGAGGAATGATCGTCGCGGCGCGCTGCTGCAAAGCAGTGCACCGAACAGAACCCGGCTTACAGGCTCATCCGCCACTTTTGACCTGCTGCCCCCGCACCGCTTGTTTTCCTGCTTCTTGGGTCTTCCAAGAATTGATTCCCACTGCTTTTCTGCAAACTGAACTTTTGCGCAGCGCATGCCCGCGCCCGGTTGATTTGTCGGTCTGAAACCGGATAATGCAGGTTGCGGCGGCTCGGATACAGGCGTAACTTTCAACGAGCCATTGCGGACCGAGTCTCGGGAGGGGCCATGGAACGTCGTGAAGCGCTGCGTCTGATGGGAGCAGCAAGTGTTTTTTCCGTGCTGTCGTCGGATCTGTTTGCGGCCACCCTGCGCGCGCAGCTTGCAGAGAATAAGGCCGGCACTCTGCGCACCCTCTCGCCCGCGCAAAACGATATCGTCGTGGCGATGGCCGACGTGATGATTCCCGCCACCGATACGCCGGGCGCGAAAGCGGCGAAAGTGAACGAATTCATCGACCTGATTCTGACCGACTGGATGACCGACGAAGAAAGCAAAGTTTTCCTGGAGGGATTGGCCGAAGCCGACCGCCGCGCAAACACGCTGTTTGCCCACGGCTTTGCCACGACCTCCGCGAACGAACAAGCCGCAATTGTGCAGTCATTCGACGAAGAGCTGGCGGCGAGGCGAAACGAGAAGCTACCCGAACAGATTCGCCCGTGGGAGCGGACGCTGGTGCTCCCATTTTTTGCGCAAATGCGGCGGCTGACCCTGGTTGGCTATTACACTTCCTCGATCGGGCAGGAACAGGAACTCAAAGTGGAGATCATCCCCGGAGCGCTGCACGGCTGCGTGCCGGCCAAGTCCGAGGTGAATCAATGAGGACCGTGAAGAAGCCCGAGACATTCGACGCGATCATCATCGGCTCCGGAATGACCGGCGGCTGGGCCGCGAAAGAGCTTACTGAAAAAGGTTTGAAGGTGCTGGTGCTGGAAGCGGGCAGACCGATTGAGCCGGACCAGGACTACGTCGAACACGTTCCGATCACCGAGATGAAATTCCGCGGCATGGGGAACCGCCGGGAAACCTTGAAGGATCAGCCGATCCAGCGGACCTGCTACGCGTGCGACGAATGGGCCAGCAAGTTTTTTGTGAACGACACGGAAAATCCATACACGACGGATCCGGGCAAGCCCTTCGCGTGGATCCGCGGACGGCAAGTCGGCGGCAAGTCCATCCTGTGGGCGCGGCAATCCTATCGGTGGAGCGATCTGGATTTCGAGGCCAACGCGAAAGACGGGCTCGGCGTTGACTGGCCCATTCGCTACGCCGAGATCGAGCCCTGGTACAACTACGTGGAGGATTTTGCCGGCATTACCGGCCAGGCGGAGGGCTTGCCGCAACTGCCGGATAGCCGCTTCCTGCCGCCGATGGAGATGAATTGCGCGGAAATCGCCGTGAAGGAAGCGATGGCGAAGCAGTACGGGCGTGACCGCGTGATGACCATCGGCCGTTCCGCTGTTTTGACGCAGACGCACAACGGGCGCGCCGCCTGCCACTATTGCGGCCCGTGCCATCGCGGGTGCATCACGCGCTCCTACTTCAGCAGCGTGAATGCCACTTTGCCGGCCGCCGAAAAAACCGGGCGGATGACGCTGCGGCCCTACAGCGTGGTCCACAGCCTGATTTTTGATCCACAAACCCGCCGCGTGAGCGGTGTGCGTGTGATTGACGGCCAGACGCGCAAAGCGATGGAATTCCACGCGCGCATTATTTTTGTTTGCGCGTCGGCGCTGGAATCCACTCGAATTCTTCTGAATTCCGCGACGCCCGAATTTGCCAACGGACTCGCCAACAGCAGCGGGGAACTGGGAAAAAACCTGATGGACCACATCATGGGCGGCGGCGCGGACGGAATCATTCCAGGTTTTCTGGACCGCGTGCAGTTCGGTAACCGCCCGAATGGCATCTACGTGCCGAGGTTTCGCAACGTGTCGAGCAAGGAGAAAAATTTCTTGCGAGGCTACGCCTATCAAGGCGCGGCAGAACGCGACGGGTGGGAGCGCGGCATTCACGAGAGCGGATTCGGCGCGAGCTTCAAGAACTCGTTGCGCAAGCCGGGCCCGTGGAAGATGACGTTCCACGGCTTTGGCGAATGTTTGCCGAACCCCGCCAACTTTGTCGAGATTGACAAAGAGCGCGTAGATGCCTGGGGCGTGCCAGTACTGAAAATTCACTGCGAATGGCGGGATAACGAGAAGGCGCTGCTGCACGACATGATGGTCCAGGCAGCGGAGATGCTGGCGGTGGCCGGGGCAGTTGAAATCCAGCCGTATGCGCCGTATAGCCCGCCGGGCTTGACGATTCACGAGATGGGGACGGCGCGCATGGGAGCCGATCCGAAAAAATCGGTGCTGAACGCCCACAATCAGGCGCACGACGTGAAGAATCTTTTCCTTCCCGATGGGGCGTGCATGGCTTCGTCTTCGTGCGTGAACCCTTCGCTGACTTACATGGCGCTTACGGCGCGGGCGTGCGACTATGCGGTTTCACAGATGAAAAAAGGCGAACTGTAGCGAGTTTCCGGCGCTCCGTTTAATTCCAAAAATATGGGAGAGGTGTTGGAGATGGCGCACGAGCAAGCGGCAAGGCCGGGTGCCGGCATCAAGCTGGTGATCCGGAACATTGGCGTGCTGCTGAGCGGG
>Ga0210405_10001190_pt1 | contig 31032 bp, 27 predicted proteins | sample IncBWH11MmetaG_FD_155492 | JGI IMG/M metagenome (GOLD analysis project Ga0210405, IMG submission 155492) | Forest soil microbial communities from Barre Woods Harvard Forest LTER site, Petersham, Massachusetts, United States - Inc-BW-H-11-M | ecosystem: Environmental > Terrestrial > Soil >...
GGCTTGACCGGGCGATCCAGTACGCCGTGACCTCTTTTATTGAGCACTGCGGCCGAATGCGGCGCGTGGCGTGGCGACAGCCTCGTCTCACGCCCGCCGCGTTTCCAGCGCCATCCGCACCGCGAGCCCGGCGAGCACGGTGCCCATCAGCCAGCGCTGGAGCAACAGCCAGGTCGGCCGCGTGCCGAGGAAGAGCGCGATGGATCCTGCCGCAAGCGCGATCATCGCATTGACGCTGACGCTGATCACGGTCTGGATCGACCCGAGCACCAGCGATTGCGTCAGCACGCTGCCCTGGGCCGGATCGATGAATTGCGGCAGCAGCGCCAGATACAGCATGGCGATCTTGGGGTTCAACAGATTAGTGAAAAAGCCCATCGCGAACAATTTGCGCGGGCCATCGACCCTCAGTTTCTTCACCTGAAAAGGCGAGCGGCCATTGGGCTTGACCGCCTGCCATGCCAGCCACAGCAGATACGCTGCGCCCGCAAGCCGCAGCGCGTCATAGGCGAAGGGCACCGCGAACAACAGCGCGGTGATGCCGAACGCCGCGCACAGCATATAGAACACAAAGCCAAGCGCGACGCCGCCGAGCGAAACGATGCCGGCCGCCGGTCCTTGCGTGATCGAGCGCGAGATCAGGTAGATCATGTTCGGCCCCGGCGTCAGCACCAGACCGAAAGAGACAAGCGCAAAGCCGAGCAGGGAGGTGAGGTGGGGCATGGGGAGACTCGTTGGCGGAGGTGCGCGTTGTTTAACGCGCGGAAGGCCGAGACGCCATTGCGTATTAGGCGGCGTTGGTGATCGGTTATTTCGGCGCGATTGGGGACGCGTGTCCCGGACGCGGTGCAGCGCGAAGCGGTGCTCCGCAGATCCGGGACCCACCACCACGTTGATGGGCCCCGGATCAGCAGCGCACCGCGCCGCAAGAGCGGCGCGCTGCGCAGCATCCGGGGAACGACACCTCGCTATTGGCCCCCGTCGCAATTGTCGCCCGCCCGCGCCCTGATCGCGCCGACAAACCTTTCCAGCGCGTCCCGCAGCGGCCCAGCGTATTCGGGATTTGCAGCGATGCTGTCGGCGTCGTTCGCTGTCCCCAGCAATGGCAGCGTAATCGAGGCGTCCTTGACCAAACGCGCCGACATCGTCTCAAGCGTGATTGTCAACGAGCTAAGCGCATGGGTCGCCCGCGGCGAGGTATTGATCAGCGCCACTGGCTTGCCCGGAAACTCCTCGCTGCCGACCAGCCAATCGAGCGCGTTCTTCATCACGCCGGAGACGCCGCGGGCGTATTCGGGGCTCGAGATCAGAAGTCCGTCGGCGGCGCCAATGACCGTCCGAAACCTGGCGACCTCCGCGGGAAGGCGCTCGGTTTCGAGATCGGAATTGAAGAAGGGAAGCTTGCCTATTCCCTCAAAAGGGTCGATCGCAACCCCGGCAGGCGCAAGTCGGCGGGCGGCCTGAAGCACCGAGGTGTTCAGCGAGGCGGCGCGAAGACTGCCGGAAATCGAAATAATCTTCATCGATCGTCTACGCCGAGCGGTTGCCGGGAGTTACCATTTCGAGGCGTCAATCAGGACGGGAATTAGTGCGCCTCGTCCCAATTATCGGCGGCGCGGGCATCGACATGCAGCGGCACCGAGAGCAGCACCGCCGGGAACGGCGCGTCCTGCATGGTGTGCTGCACCACCGGCAAGGTCGCGGCGACTTCGTCGTCGGGCACCTCGAAGATCAGCTCGTCGTGAACCTGCAACAGCATCTGCGCCGAGAGTTTTTTCTCGGCCAGCGCATCCTCCATCCGGATCATGGCGCGGCGGATGATGTCGGCCGCGGTGCCCTGAAGGCGCGCGTTGATCGCGGCGCGCTCGTTGAAGGAGCGGACCGAGGCGTTACTGGCCTTGATGTCGGGGTAGTGGCATTTCCTGCCGAACAAGGTCTCGACATAGCCGTGGCTGCGGCAGAAATCCCGCGTCTCGTCCATATAGGCGCGGATGCCCGGAAAGCGCTCGAAATATTTCTTGATATAGGCGGAGGCTTCCTCGCGGGCGATGCCGAGCTGGTTGGCAAGGCCGAACGCCGAGATGCCGTAGATGATGCCGAAATTGATCGCCTTCGCTCGGCGGCGCACCTCGCCCGGCATGTCCTTCACGGGAACGCCGAACATTTCGGATGCGGTCATGGCGTGGATGTCGAGCCCGTCGCGAAAGGCCTGCTTGAGCACGGGAATGTCGGCGATTTCAGCGAGTAGCCGCAATTCGATCTGCGAGTAATCCGCCGACACCAGTTTGTGGCCCGGCGTGGCGATGAAGGCGCGGCGGATTTTCCGGCCATCTTCGGTGCGCACCGGAATGTTCTGCAGGTTGGGCTCGTTCGACGACAGCCGGCCGGTGGTGGTCGCCGCCAGCGCATAGGTCGTGTGCACGCGATGGGTCTGCGGATGCACATAAGTCGGCAGCGCGTCGGTATAGGTCGATTTCAGTTTCGAGACCTGCCGCCATTCCAGGATCTTCTTCGGAAATTCATGTCCCTGCTCGGCGAGCTCGTCGAGGATTTGCGCCGAGGTCGACCACGCCCCGGTCTTGGTCTTGGTGCCGCCGGGAATTGCCATCTTGCCGAACAGGATGTCGCCGATCTGTTTCGGGCTGCCGACATTGATCGGCTCGCCGGCAATCTCCTGGATCTCGGCCTCCACGCGCGCGGCGGTCTGGGCGAATTCGCCCGACAGGCGCGACAGCACCTGGCGGTCGATCGAAATGCCACGCCGTTCCATCCGCGCCAGCACGGAGATCAGCGGCCGCTCGAGCGTCTCGTAGACTGCGGTCATGTGCTCGGAGACGAGGCGGGGTTTGAGCATCCGCCACAACCGCAAGATCACGTCGGCATCCTCGGCCGAGTAGGCGGTTGCCCTGTCGATCGCGACCTGGTCGAAGCTGAGTTTCGCCTTGCCGCTGCCGGTCAACTCGCCATGCGTCACGGTGGCATGGCCGAGCCAGGTTTGGGCCAGCGCATCGAGCGCGTGCGCGTTGCGGCCGGCGTCGAGCGCGTAGCTCATCAATTGCGCGTCGTCGTGATTTCGAAGGGTGATGCCGTGTTGTGCGAACATCACCGCGCCGAACTTGACGTTGAATCCGATCTTGAGGATGCCTGCCGATTCCAGCAGCGGGCGCAGCGCCCCGAGCGCATCACGCGTCGTGATCTGGTCTGGCGCCAGGCCGGCGGCGAACATGCCGGCGCCATCGCCCGGCTGTTTGTGGGTGAGGGGGATGTAGCACGCGTCGTTGGGCTTGAGCGCCAGCGCAAGGCCGCAGATCTCGGCCTGCATCGGATCGATCGAAGTCGCCTTGGCCTCGATCGCGAAATGGCCGACATCATGCACCCGCGCGATCCAGTCGCGGAGCTGGTCGAGGCTGCGGATGGTCTGGTATTTGCCGCGATCGACCGGGGTCTTGCGCGCCTCTTGCGCCCGCGCGGTGGCCAGCGCCTGCGGGGTGAGGACAAGGTTCGATTTATCCTCCTTGCCGGGGCTTCTCCCGACCTGGGGCGGGTTCTTGTCGCCCCTTGGCGCGGCGGAGCCTGCCTTGTCAAAGAGATCGGCCCCCTCCCGGAGCACTTCGCGGTCAGGCCTTCCGCTCGAGGGAGGCGGAGCAAAGGTGCTCGCGCCGCTCTTCATCCCGGCATCCGCCTCGATATCGGCCGGATCGATCTGCGAATACTCCGAGACGCGGCGGGTCAGCGCAGAAAATTCCATCGCCTTGAGGAACGCGATCAGCTTGCGCGCGTCGGGTTCGTGCACCGCGAGTTCGTCGAGCGCGACCTCGAGCCTGACCTTGTCGTCGAGCAGCACCAGTTGCCGCGAAATCCGCGCCTTCTCGGCATTTTCGATCAGCGCCTCGCGCCGCTTCGGCTGCTTGATCTCGCCGGCACGCAGCAGCAGCGTTTCGAGATCGCCGTATTCGACGATCAGCTGGGCTGCGGTCTTGATGCCGATGCCGGGCACGCCCGGCACGTTGTCGGTGGAATCTCCGGCCAGCGCCTGAACCTCGACCACCTTTGCCGGCGGTACGCCGAATTTCTCGATCACCTCGGCAATGCCGATGCGGCGGTCCTTCATGGTGTCGAACATCGTCACCCGGTCGGTGACGAGCTGCATCAGGTCCTTGTCCGACGACACGATGGTGGTGGTGGCGCCGCGCTCGCCGGCCTCGCGGGCGTAGGTGGCGATCAGGTCGTCGGCCTCGAAGCCAACCTGTTCAAGGCAGGGCAGATCGAACGCGCGGACCGCCTCGCGGATCAGCGGGAATTGCGGGATCAGGTCGTCCGGCGCCGGTGGCCGGTGCGCCTTGTAGTCGGGATAGAGCTTGTTGCGGAAGGTGACTTCGGATTTGTCGAACACGATGGCGAGATGGGTCGGACGGTTGTCGGGCGGCATGTCACGCAACAGCTTCCACAGCATATTGCAGAAGCCGAGCACGGCATTGACCTGCAATCCGTCGGACTTGCGGTTCAGCGGCGGCAGCGCGTGGTAGGCGCGAAAAATGTAGGAGGAGCCGTCGACCAGAAACACATGGTCGCCCTTTGCGAGGGCTTTGACGGCAACGGGTTGGGGGGCGGTATTCGTGGAGGTCTTTGGCATGGCCGAAATTTAAGGATTTTTCCGGCGATTGACAGCCTTCAGGACATGTTGTTCCGGGATTTTTGCGGCGCATTCTGTCGTCATGCCCGGACTTGATCCGGGCATCCATCAAACCTGGAAAGAATCTGGCGAAGAGGATGGATTGCCGGGCATAGGCGAGCGGAAGCGACGCCGTCCTTCAGACGGCTATGCCCGGCAATGACGGCTTGGCGCTCGGGGCGCTACTCCGCCGCCTGCAATGCCGCCTTTGCCTTTTTCGGCGCGATCCAGAACGCGGCCGGCCGCTCGAACAGGAAGCTGGCTCCGGCTTTCAGCGCGATCCGCCAGATTGCCAGTGCACCGAGGACGCCGACCATGGTGACCACGAGCGAGATCGTCCCGATATCGTGGGGGATGCCGGTCTTCAGTAGCAGCGTCCGCGTCGCCGCCATCGGCAGGAAGAAGGCGAGATAGATCACGATGGAATGCTCGCCGCAAAATCGCAAGGATTTCGGCCAATCGGCGCGCGCCAGGAGCGTGCCCGCGGTGACGATCGCGCAGGCCCCCGCAAGGCCTAGCCCAAGCGAGACCAGCGGCCACTCGCTGAAACCCGATTTCACCAGGCTGCCGTCGACGAGTGCCCAGAGCCCCAGCGCCGCGAGCGCCAGCCGAGGTTGCGCCCGCGCGCGGTCGGACAGTGCGAACACATGCCCCGCGAACAGATAGCCGGAATGGAAATAAACGAAGCGCGAGCAAAATTCGTCGACGACGGTCCAGCCGGTCGCGATATGCGCCATCTCCAGCAGCGCGGCGATGCCCCAGATCAGAAGCGGCGGCGCCCGCCTCGTCGCCTTGGTGACCACAAAGAACACCGGCAGCAGATAGATGAACCACAAGGTGCCGAACGGCTCGATGAAGGACTCAATATATAAGTAGCCGGCATGGGCCCAGCTGGTCTCGGCGGCAAAGGCCGGTGCCTTGAAGCCGAATTGAATGGTCACCCACAGCAGGTAGAAATAGGCGAAGTGGACCACCTTGCGATCGAGATAGGTGCGCCAGTCGCGGTCGATCACGAGCGAGAGGAACAGGCCCGAGATCAGGAAGAAATCCGGCATCCGGAACGGCTTTGCGAAGGCGACCAGCGGATGCATGAAGCCGGTTTGGCCTGCGGCCTGCTCCACGCCCAGCACCGAATGCATCATCACCACCATGACAATGCAGATGCCCTTGGCGTAGTCCACCCAGTCGATGCGGCCCGGCGCTGCCTGCGCCGTAGGCGCCGCTGGCGCGGTCCGCTCGGCGACGGCGGATGTGCCGTTTGGTGTCATCGCTGTTCCTTTTTCGGCGCGGTTTTGGCGCTAGGGGCGGCATCATCGGCCGTATCCGTTTCATTCTCCTTTATTCATACAAATGACATGCCGGTTGGCACGTTTTTCCGGTTTCCTCTTCGCGCCAAAATGCTTTAAGACCCGCCCCACAACTGATTTCCGTTAACCATCATCGACGGGTTGCCAGATGCATATTGCCATGATCGGCACGGGCTATGTGGGGCTGGTGTCAGGCGCCTGCTTCGCGGATTTCGGCCACCAGGTCACCTGCGTGGACAAGGACGAGGGCAAGATCGCCGCCTTGCGCCGCGGCGAAATTCCGATTTTCGAGCCCGGTCTCGATGCGCTGGTTGCTGCCAATGTAAAGGCCGGCCGTCTTCAGTTCGCCACCAATCTGGCCGCGCCGGTCGGCCAGGCCGATGCGGTATTCATCGCGGTCGGCACGCCGTCGCGACGCGGCGATGGTCACGCCGATCTCAGCTATGTTCATGCGGCTGCACGCGAGATCGCCGCGGCGCTGAAGGGGTTCACCGTCGTCGTCACCAAGTCCACCGTGCCGGTCGGCACCGGCGACGAAGTCGAACGCCTGATTTTCGAAACCAATCCCTCGGCCGACGTCGTGGTGGCCTCCAATCCGGAATTTTTGCGCGAGGGTGCGGCGATCCGCGACTTCAAGTTCCCGGACCGGATCGTGGTCGGCACCTCGGATGAGCGCGCCCGCAAGGTGCTCGGCGATGTCTACCGGCCGTTGTCGCTCAATCAGGCGCCACTGATGTTCACGGCGCGGCGCACCGCCGAGTTGATCAAATACGCCGCGAACGCGTTCCTCGCCACCAAGATCACCTTCATCAACGAGATCGCCGATCTTTCGGAAAAGGTCGGCGCCGATGTGCAGGAAGTCGCGCGCGGCATCGGGCTCGACAACCGCATCGGATCGAAATTCCTCCATGCCGGGCCTGGCTTCGGCGGGTCGTGTTTCCCGAAGGATACCCGCGCGCTGGTCAAGATCGCGCTCGATCACGACGTGCATTTGCGCATCGTCGAGGCGGTGCTGGCGGTCAACGACAACCGCAAGCGGGCGATGGCGCGCAAGGTCTCCAATGCGGCCGGCGGCAGCCTGCGTGGCAAGACCGTCGCCGTGCTCGGCCTCACCTTCAAGCCCGACACCGACGACATGCGCGAGGCGCCATCGATCCCGCTGGTGACGGGGCTGCTCGACATGGGCGCGAAGGTGCGGGCGCACGATCCGGTCGGCATGGAGGCGGCGCGCCGCGAACTGCCCGATATCGAATATTGCGACGATGCCTACGCCTGCGCGCGCGGCGCGGATGCGATGGTGGTAGTGACCGAGTGGGTGCAGTACCGCACGCTCGATCTGGAGCGCCTGAAAAGCGAACTCGCGCACCCCGTGGTGGTCGACCTGCGCAACATCTATCGCCCCGAGGACATGGCGGCGCACGGCTTTGTCTATGAGAGCGTCGGCCGTCCCCCCGAGCCGCGGAGCTGATGCGCGCTTTCGGGGTAGGCACCGCACTGGGTTTCGTCATGGCCGGGCTTGTCCCGGCCATCCACGTCTTGTCTTCTGCGCGCATGAGAAGGACGTGGATGCCCGGGACAAGCCCGGGCATGACGAGTTGGTGAGACCTTGCCCCGCAGTTTCGACACGCCTCTTCCGATCGACGTCGCGCTGGACGAGCTGGCGCGCACGCTCGAGAACCATAACGCCGCCGTGCTGGTGGCTCCGCCGGGGGCCGGCAAGACCACGCGGGTGCCGCTGGCGCTGCTCGATGAACCGTGGGTGAGCAACAAGAAAATCATCGTGCTGGAGCCGCGGCGGATCGCGGCCCGCGCCAGCGCCGAGCGCATGGCGCATACGCTTGGCGAACGGGTCGGCGAGACCGTCGGCTACCGCGTCCGGTTCGGCTCGAAAGTGTCGCGCGCCACCCGGATCGAGGTCGTCACCGAGGGCATTTTCTCGCGGCAGATACTCGACGATCCCGAATTGAACGGCGTCGCGGCGGTGTTGTTCGACGAGTTTCACGAGCGCTCGCTCGATGCCGATCTGGGGCTGGCGCTGGCGCGCGACGCGCAGACCGGCTTGCGCGAGGATCTGCGTATCCTCGTGATGTCGGCGACGCTCGACGGCGCGCGGGTCGCCAGATTGCTCGGCGAGGCGCCCGTGATCGCGAGCGAAGGCCGCGCCTTCGCGGTCGAGACGCGCTATCTCGGCAGAAAAGCCGACGCGCCGCTGGAGCGGCAGATGGCGGATGCGATCGCCGTGGCGTTGCGCGCCGATCCCGGTTCGGTGCTGGCATTTCTGCCGGGGGCTGCGGAAATACGCCGGACCCAGAATTTCCTCAACGAGCGCATCCATGACGCGGCCGTTGAAATCGTACCGCTGTTCGGCGCGCTGGATGCTTCCGTGCAGGACCGCGCCATCGCACCGGCCGCGAAGGGGCATCGCAAGGTGGTGCTGGCGACCTCGATCGCGGAGACGTCGCTGACCATCGAGGGCGTTCGCATCGTCGTCGATTCCGGGCTGGCGCGGGTGCCGCGCTACGAACCTGACGTTGGGCTGACGCGGCTGGAAACCGTACGCGCCTCGCGCGCCGCCGTCGATCAGCGCCGCGGCCGCGCCGGGCGCACCGAACCCGGCGTCTGCTACCGGCTGTGGGACGAGCCGCAGACCGCATCTTTTGCGGCTTACACGCAGCCCGAAATTCTCAGCGCCGATCTCTCCTCGCTGCTGCTCGACCTCGCGCAATGGGGCGTCAGCGATCCCTCTCGCCTGACGTTTTTAGACCCGCCGCCCGCGCCGGCGCTGAAGGAGGCCCGCAGCCTGTTGGGCGAACTCGGCGCGCTCGATGGCGACGGGCGGATCACTGCGGAAGGCAAGAGCCTGCGGGCGCTGGCGTTGCCGCCACGGCTGGCGCGGATGATCGTGGATTCGCAATCGTTGGGGGCCGGCCGCGCCGCCGCTGAAATCGCGGCCATCCTGACCGAGCGCGGGCTCGGGGGCGACAATGTCGATCTCGATGCCAGGCTCGATGCTTTTCGCCGTGACCGCTCGCAACGCGCCGACAGCGCGCGCAGTCTCGCCCAACGCTGGGCGTCGCAGGTCGCCTCTTCTTCTCCCTCCCCCCTCGTGGGAGGGGGGCCCACACGGGCGATCGGAGTTCGTGGCACCCCCACCCCACAAGGGGGAGGGGAACCAGCAACCGGCGTGATGCTCGCCCTTGCGTTTCCCGATCGCGTCGCGCGCAACCGCGGCAATGGCAGCTTTGTTCTGGCCAACGGCCGCGGCGCCGCGCTCGATCAGACCTCCGCGCTGTCGCGCGCGCCCTATATCGCCGTCGCCGAACTCACGGGCACCGCCGCCCAGGGGCGCATCCTGCTGGCGGCGCCGATCGCGCAAGCCGAGATCGAGGCGCACTTCGCCGACCAGATCGAGACGGCCGACGAGATTTCGTTCGATCGTGGCGCGATGGCGTTGCGGGCGCGCCGCAAGAAAACCCTGCATGCGATCACATTGTCGGAGGCGCCGCTGGCGCTAAAACCCTCGGCGGAAACCGCCCGCGCGCTGGCCGATGGCCTGACCTCGACCGGTCTTGATAAATTGCCCTGGTCGAAGTCAATAAAGCAGTGGCGCGACCGCGTGATGTATTTGCGCACGGCCGAGGGCGACGCTTCACAAAATCCGTGGCCTGATCTTTCCGACGATGCGCTCGCAGCGCAACGCGAGGCTTGGCTGGTGCCGGCCCTCTACGACAAGACGTCGCTGAAAGAGCTTTCGGCCGGCGATCTGTCGGATGCGCTGATGACGCTGTTGCCCTGGGAATTGCGCGCGCGGCTGGAGCGGGAAGCGCCGACGCATTTCGAGGCGCCGACCGGCACGCAGCTCGCGATCGACTACGAGGCCGAGCAGGGGCCGACGATCGCGGTTCGCTTGCAGGAATTGTTCGGGCTCAACACCCATCCCTCGATCGCCAGGGGCGCGATCCCGCTGGTGCTGGAATTGCTGTCGCCGGCGCATCGGCCGGTGCAGGTGACGCGCGATCTGCCGGGGTTTTGGCGCGGCAGTTATGCCGCGGTCCGCTCCGATCTGCGCGGGCGCTACCCGCGACATCCCTGGCCCGAGGACCCGGCCAGCGCCATGCCGACCCGGCGGGTCAAGCCCAAGGGAACATCTGCGCCTTGAAGCCGTCCTGAAAGGCGCCCGCGAACAGAAATCCGAACATCACCTGCGAGCCGAGGATCAGCAGGCGCGTCTCGTCCAGGGCGGTCTTTATCCTGCGGTCCAGTTTCACGACGACATTCGGGCTGCTTGCGCACGCCCTAACCCCCGCCTCCCCCGCTTTGAATTCGGGTGACGGAAATATGTCAGCGGAATGAACTCTTTGCTCGCCAATGCGTTCCATATCCGGAACCTGGCGCAGGACGAATTTTCATGAGCGCTGCCTATATTTTCGATGTCGAAGGCACCTTGATCGACTGTGCGCCGGAGATCATCCGATGCTGGGGGGAGACCCTGGCTGCCTTCGGTGTCCCGGTGTCGTCGATGAACCTGCAGCGGCTGTCTGGAATGGACGGCGACGAGATGCTGTCGATCCTGGCGCCTGATCTTGACGAAAATGCCCGAAAGGATGTCCTGAAGGCACAGGGCGAGCGTTACCGCGCGGTCTATCTGCCGCGGGCGCGGGCGTTTTCCGGCGTGCGCGAGGTTTTCAAGGAGATCAAATCGCGCGGCGCGCGCATTGCGCTTGCCACCGATTGTCAACCCGACGAGCTCAAGCGCTATCGCGGCCTGCTCGATGTCGACGATCTGATTGATGCCATCGCCTGTGGCGACGAGGTTGCAAAGGGTAAGCCCGATCCGGAAGTGGTGGAACTCGCGCTCGATCGTCTTGGCGGCCCACCACCCGCGCTCGCCACCATGATCGGTGACACGCCGTTCGATGCCCAGGCCGCGCGAAGCGCCGGCGCCAACGCGTGGGGAACGCTGAGTGGCGGCCATGCCAGATCCTCGCTGCTCGATGCGGGCTGTTCCGCTGTGGTGTCGTCGGTGAGCGATCTCGGGCGATGTTTTCAGCGGCAAAAGCCGCTCGTTCCGCGGTCAAGGCGCGTCAATATCGAATAATTGGCCGCAACTCCCGGCGACCAGGCCTTTCGTTAACCCTTCGGTCATCCTTTTCGCCGAAATCGCAAGCCTCGTCCGGCATGGTCGGTCGAAGTTTTTCTGCCGCCGTGGTGATATCGGCAAATCCTCGGATCCGAGTCCTCTGGTCGAGTGTGGCGTGATGCGTAACATAATGATCTTTGCCGCGTTCATGATCGGCCTTGGCACTGTCATGGCGCAGATCGCCGACAAGATGACTCCAGCGCCCGCCGCCGCCACGACCGCGCGAAAAGCACCTCCCACCGAGACGGTAGCGCAAGCCGGAGGCCGCAGCCTCAGCATCCCGCGCGACGCCCGCGGACATTTCGCGACCGAAGGCCGCATCGATGGTCAGCGGATCGCATTCATGGTCGACACCGGCGCATCCATCATCGCCTTGAACGAAAGCTCCGCAGCGCGGTTCGGATTGCGCCCGACGCCCGGCGACTACAAGGCGACCGTCACCACCGCCAACGGCACCATCAAGGCCGCGCCGACACGGCTTGCCATGGTCGATATCGGCGGTCTCGTGGTGCGCGACGTCGACGCGATGGTGCTGCCGGACGAAGCGCTGTCGGAAAACCTGCTCGGTTTGTCGTTCCTGTCCAGGCTGAGGCGTTTCGAATACGCCAACGGCAAGATGGTGCTGGAGCAGTAATCGCCCGCTTTTCGCGGACGAGGTTCGCTCCCCAAATTCCCTGCAATTAATCTCCAGAAAGCGGCTTCCCCGCCTTCCGCTGGGCCCGCGCATTCGCTATGGCTGCGCTGCCCTCCCGTTCGTTTCGAAACAAGGCCGATTGAATGTTTCCCAAGCCGAAATCCGTGCTGGTGCAAAATACCTATGCGTTCGAATCCGAGCCGATGGTGAAGGCGACCGGCTTTCGCGAATATGATGCGCGCTGGCTGTTCGGCAAGGAAATCAACCTGATGGGGATCCAGGCGCTCGGCATGGGGCTGGGCGCCCTGATCGCCGAACTCGGCGTCAAGCAGGAGGTCGTGACGGGGCATGATTTCCGCGGCTATTCAGCCTCGATCAAATATGCGCTGATCTCGGGGCTGCAGGCCGCGGGCTGCAAGGTTCATGACATCGGCCTTGCCATGACGCCGATGGCGTATTTCGCGCAATTCGAGCTCGACGTGCCCTGCGTTGCGATGGTGACGGCCTCGCATAACGACAATGGCTGGACCGGCGTCAAGATGGGCGCCAACCGGCCGCTCACCTTCGGCCCCGACGAGATGAGCCGCTTGAAGGAAATCGTGCTCAATGCCGAGTTCAAGAACAAGACCGGCGGGTCATATCAGTTTCACGAGAATTTCCCGGCGCGCTACATCGCCGATTTGACCAGGCGGCCAAGACTTAAACGCAAGCTGAAGGTCGTGGTCGCCTGCGGCAACGGCACCGCGGGTGCATTCGCGCCGCAGGTGATGGAGGCGATCGGTTGCGAGGTGGTGCCGCTCGACACCGAGCTCGATCATACCTTCCCGAAATACAATCCCAATCCCGAAGACATGGAGATGCTGCACGCCATCCGCGACGCCGTGCTCGCGCACAAGGCCGACGTCGGTCTCGGCTTCGACGGCGACGGCGACCGTTGCGGTGTTGTCGACAACACTGGCGAAGAGATTTTCGCCGACAAGGTCGGCGTGATGCTGGCGCGCGACATGTCGGCGATCCACAAAAATGCGCAGTTCGTGGTCGACGTGAAATCGACCGGGCTATTTGTGACCGATCCCGTGCTGCAAAAGCAGGGCGCGAAAACCGTCTACTGGAAAACCGGGCATTCCCACATGAAGCGCCACACCAGCGAACTGGGCGCGCTGGCGGGTTTTGAGAAATCCGGCCACTTCTTCTTCAACAAGCCGTTTGGCCGCGGTTACGACGATGGCCTGGTCTCGGCGATTGCGATCTGCGATATGCTCGATCGCGCGGGCGACAAGTCGATGGCCGACCTGAAAAACGCGCTGCCTAAAACCTGGTCGTCGCCGACGATGTCGCCGCACTGCGCCGACGAGACCAAATACGGCGTCGTCGAAAATGTCGTGAAGCATTTTGAGGCTATGCAGAAGCGGGGCGAGAAGGTTGCCGGGCAAAAGATCCGCGATCTCGTCACCGTCAACGGCGTCCGCGTCACCGTCGAGGACGGCAGCTGGGGCCTGGTGCGGGCGTCCTCCAACAAGCCGGAACTGGTGGTGGTGGTGGAAAGCCCGGTCTCGGAGCAGCGGATGCGCGACATGTTCGAGGCGATGGATCAGGTTTTGCGCACCCATCCCGAGGTCGGCGAATATAATCAGAAGATTTGATATCGCGCTCGTCATTGCCGGGCAAAAGCGCGAAGCGCGTTTTCACGCTGGATGACCCGGATCCATCTCACCTCGAAAGAAGCGCTTGATGAAGATTGATGGATACGCGGGTCAAGCCCGCCTATGACGATCGCCGTTGTCGGTGCTGTCGTGCATCTCACTCTCGGTCGTCATACCCCGCCATCGGGCGGCGCGTTGCGCCGACCCGGTGGCGGGTGATGACCACCGCGTTTGCGGGGCGAGGGAGTCTTAGCCTACGCCGCCGCCGGTACCGGGAGCGCGGTCACTGACTTGATCTTCTCCATCGCAAAGCGCGACGTGACATTCTTCAGCGGCACCGCGCCGATCAGCTTTTTGTAGAACACGTCGTAGCTCTGCATGTCCGCAACCACGACCCGCAGCATGTAGTCGACGTCGCCTGCCATCCGGTAGAATTCCATCACCTCGGGCATCGCGCTGACCGCGTCGGCGAATTTGCGCAGCCAGGTCTCGGAATGATCGGCGCTTTCGACCGACACGAAAACCGTGATGCCCAAGCCGATCTTGTTCTGGTCGACCAGTGCGACCCGGCGCAGGATGACGCCGTCGGCCTCCAGCCGCTGGATACGTTTCCAGCAGGGTGTCGAGGAAAGCCCGACACGGTCGCCGATCTCGGCAACGGACAGCGAGGCGTCCTGCTGCAGTACGGTCAGAATCTTGCGGTCGATGGTGTCGAGCCGGCGATTGGTCTCAAGGGTGTGAACGGCAAGCTCGGTCATGAGAAGAACTTTCTTCCAATTATGAGGTTTGTAACCCTCATATAGAGAAAATCCTTCTAATACAAGCCCAATATTGTTCTATCTATGCCGGGCCGGCACCTTGGCCATGGTCCAAAAGCGCTTCAACTTCAGCACGTTGCGGGGCGGCAAAGGCACCGCCAAATCGGGTGCATTTCAGGGCGGCGGCGGCGGACGCGAACCGCAGCGCTGCACGCAGATACTGCTTCTCGGTGATCGCCAGCGCAAAGGCGCCATGGAACACGTCGCCGGCGCCGAGCGTGTCCACGGTGTGGACCGGGAAGGCCGGGGTCTGTTGCAGGATCTGGTGCTCGTCGAGCCAGATCGTGCCTTGTGCGCCCCGGGTCCCCGCGAGGAATGACGGGGTCAGCCTGGCGATCTTTTTCAGCGCCTCGCCGTCGTCGGCAACCCCTGCGGTCTCCTGCAAGGGTTCGCTCGAAAACACCAGATGCGATGACGCGGTGAGCAGTCCTTCCCGCAGCGACATCGCGCGATCGACGTCGACGATCACGGGGATGCCGCGTCGCCGCGCCTCGGCGCACAAATCCGTGCAGAATGCCGCGCACCGGCTCTCGGTCAGGATGGCGTCGCAATCGTCGAGAAGTGTGTCGGCATTGGGTAACTTAACCTTCCACAATTCCGGATCGCGGAATGTGACAATGGTGCGCTCGCCCGAGGGGTCGATCATGATATTGGAGATCGGCGTTACCAGGCCCGGCATATGCACGATGTGTCTGGTCTCGATTCCTTCCTCCGCCATTTTCTCGAAAATATACCGGGAAGTCGTTTCGCGCGCGTCGCCCATCGGTCCGCAGATCGAGGCACGGCCGCCGAGCCGCGCGATTCCGATCGCGCCGTTAAGCGCGTTGCCGCCGCAAATTTCATCGAAATGGCTGGCGTTCTCCTTGGAGCCGCGCGCGGGCAGCCCATCGACGCGAAACGTCAGGTCGCGCACCGGCATGCCGATGCAGAGAATCCGCGGAGGGGTCTTCCGCGCGGTGTGAGATTTCGTGTCAGGATCCGTCATCGCAATTCCGCCGGGGGCCGGAACATGGCAGTAACAGATGCGGCCATCGCCGGGTTCCCGCTATGCATGCTTTTCCGGGCCATTATGCACCCATCGCCCGAGCAGGTGGTGCGCAATCGCAAATGGATGAGGTCCTGCAAGCCCGTCGGGGTGCTCCCGCTTGATCATCAAGGTCGCCTCGTTCCGATCGAACCAGCGCGCATCCTCGAGTTCCGCGCGATCGACAACGATATCCTCGCCGATGGCGCGGGCTGTGCATCCGATCATCAGCGATGACGGGTAGGGCCACGGCTGCGACATGTAGTATTTCACGTCGGTGCAGCGAATTCCGGATTCCTCGAAGATTTCACGCCGCACCGCGTCCTCGATGGTTTCCGCAACTTCAACGAAACCCGCCAGGCACGAATACATTCCGGGCGGGAAATGCTTCTGCCGGCCTAGCAGGACCTTGTCGTCCGAGGTCACCAGCATGATCACGACGGGATCGGTGCGGGGAAAGTGCTCGGCCTTGCAATTCGGGCAATCGCGCTTCCAGCCGCCTTCCTTCATCGCGGTGCGGGTGCCGCAATTGGCGCAGTAACCGTGACGCTGATGCCAGCTCACCATCGATTTCGCCATCGCGATCGCCGAAAGCTGGCTGGCCGGGACCACGCCCTGCATCGCCATGCTGCGCAGTTCGGTCACGGCGGCATCATCGCGGGTCAGCAGGTTTTCCACCGCCGCGGGCGAGATGCCCATGCCGAACAGCGGCGCGCCCTCACGGAGCCCCAGGAAAATCGTGCCGGGATTGGCGCCGAATTTCAGCGCTTCATCGATGCTGAGCAGCGCGCGCGGACCGGCGGCCTCGCGCTTCACCACCAGCGAGTCGCGATAGATCACATAGGCGCGGGCGTCGCGGTGGCCTTCCAGCGCCAGCAACCTGGCATCGTCGCTGCGCAGATGCGCGACGCGATCGAGTATATTGCCGACGAAACCCGGCTGCCCCAACGGAAACGAATCGAATGCTGTCATGTGCTCAACCAGGTTTCAACCAAGCCAGATCTTGCGGCGAAGCGCGCTGATAAATCTCTGGACTTCCTCTGCATCATGCGCGAGCGGCGGCATTGCCCCCCAGACCGGACGTGGCCAGGCGGCATCGCCGGAGCGGCGCGCGATGATGTGGACGTGCAGTTGCGGCACCAGATTGCCGAGCGCTGCAATATTCAGCTTGTCGCATTTGGTGATCTCTTTCAGGGCGCGGGCGACGCGGTTTATCTCTGTCATCAATTGCGCCTGCTCGACCTCGTCGAGGTCGATGATCTCGACGGCCTCCGGCCGGCGCGGCACCAGCAGCAGCCAGGGATAATGCGCGTCCTTGATCACCAGGACCCGGCAGAGCGGCAGGTCGCCGATGTCGATGGTGTCTTCCTTGAGCTGTGAATGCAGCGACCAGGCGGATTCGGACATGAGGGTTCCCAAATGCCCTTTTGAGGCACTGACGAGGTTTCATATCAAGGCGTCATCGTCCGCGAAAGCGGACGATCCAGTACCCCGCGGCCCATCAATCATCGATGGTCCAGCGTTTACTGGATACCCCGCTTTGGCGGGGTATGACAGCCGATACCCCGCTTGCTTTCCGGCTGGTTTGGCCCCAAATAAGGGCCGGGAGATTGGCGGTGGACGAGCCACTCGCCAACCGGGTCAGGTCCGGAAGGAAGCAGCCCTAACGAGGTCCGGATCGGGTCGCTCGTCAGTCTCCTACCTGTTTTTCGAGCGAATCGCGCAAAAGCGGTAACCTGTCCCGCGCTTGATTTCGCCTCGGTGCGTGTTCCGCAAGGCCGGCTTCGAGAGATAATCAATTGCGGATCGATCGATGACCGACGCTGGCGCTCCCTTGACCCCTCACGATTCCGATGGCGCCCATCAGGGCGGTTTCGATCTCGGCGGCGCGCCTGAGGCCAGCAAGCACTATCGCGTGCTGGCGCGCAAATACCGCCCCTCCAGTTTCGACGATCTGATCGGCCAGGACGCCGTGGTGCGCACCGTTTCGAATGCGTTCGAAACCGGACGTATTCCGCAGGCCTGGATCCTGACCGGCGTCCGCGGCGTCGGAAAGACCACCACGGCGCGGATCCTCGCCCGCGCGCTGAATTACGAATTGCCCGATGGCTCGGTGAAAGGGCCGACCATCCACATGAAGGTGCCGGGCGTGCATTGCCAGGCCATCATGGAAAGCCGGCATATGGACGTGCTGGAAATGGACGCCGCCTCTCATACCGGCGTCGACGATGTGCGCCAGATCAACGACAGCGTTCGCTACGCGCCGGCGAGCGCACGCTACAAGGTCTACATCATCGACGAAGTCCACATGCTCTCGACGGCGGCGTTCAACGCCTTCCTGAAGACGCTGGAAGAGCCGCCGGAACACGCCAAATTCGTATTCGCCACCACCGAAATCCGAAAAGTACCGGTTACGGTGCTGTCGCGCTGCCAGCGTTTTGACTTGCGGCGGGTCGAGGCCGATGTGCTGATGGCGCATCTGGCCAATATCGCGGCCAGGGAAGGCGTGGAAGTCGAGCCCGAAGCGCTCGGCATCATCGCGCGCGCGGCCGAAGGCTCGGTGCGCGATTCGCTATCGCTGTTCGATCAGGCGATCGCGCATGCCGCAGGGGCGGTGCGCGCCGATGCCGTGCGGCAGATGCTGGGGCTTGCCGACCGCACGCGCGTGATCGACCTGTTCGAGCATCTGGTTGGCGGCGATATCGCCAGTGCGTTCAGGGAATTTCGCGAGCAATATGACACCGGTGCCGATCCGATCGTGGTGCTGTCGGATCTCGCCGAATTCGTCAATTTCGTCACCCGCGTCAAGGTCGTGCCGGCGACCGCGGACAATTTCGCGTTCGGCGAAACCGAGCGCGTGCGCGCTCGTGACTTCGCCGCAAAAATCTCGATGCGGGTGCTGTCGCGGATGTGGCAGATGCTGCTCAAGGGCATCACCGAGGCTCAAGCCGCCACGCGCCCCGCGGCGGCGGCGGAGATGGTGCTGGTGCGCATCGCCTATGTCGCCGATATGCCGACGCCGGACGAAGCCATCCGGATGATCGAGCAGAATGGCGGCGCCTCGCCCGCCATCGCGGGGAACGCGCAGCCGCGCAGTGCGCCGGCTGCGCCGGTATCCTCGATGCAATCATCGGCGGCGCGAACGGCGGCGGCGCCACGCTCCAGTGCCGAGCCGTCGGTGCGGCCGCAGATGGTCGCCCCCGCAGCCGAGGCGCAGTCCGCGCCGGCGCGAAGGATCGCAAGCTTTCCCGAACTGGTGGCGCTCGCCGGCGAGAAACGCGATTTGCTGACCAAGGCCGCGCTGGAGGCCGATGTCCGGCTGGTCCGCATCGAGGACGGACGGCTCGAAGTGGCGCTGGAGCGCAGCGCGGCGCGGACGCTGATCAACGACCTCTCGCGTAAATTGGAGCAATGGACCGGGCGGCGCTGGACTGTGGTGGTCTCCAACGAGGCCGGGCAGCCGACGCTGCGTTCGCAAAGCGAATTGGCGCGGAATCAGCGCGAGCGAGCCGCAGAAACCGACCCGCGGGTGCAGGAGGTGCTGGCGCGATTTCCCGGCACCAAAGTGGTGGAGGTGCGCAAACTTGCCCCCGAGCCGCCGGAATCCCATGCTAGCGGTGAGGATCTTGGCGAGAGCCCCGACGGCGACGACCAGTAACAATTTTCAGGGGAATGGTTGATGGCTGATTTTCTCGGCATGATGAAGCAGGCGGCGCAGCTGCAATCGAAGATGCAGGAGATGCAGGAGGAACTCGCCCATGTCGAGGTGGAGGGCATTTCGGGCGGCGGCCTGGTCAGCGTGCGCATGACCGCGAAGATGGAGGTCAAGGCCGTCAAGATCGACCCGTCGTTGATGAAGGAGGACGAGCGCGAAATCCTCGAGGACCTGTTGGTGACCGCGCATAACGATGCGCAGCGCAAGGCGGAGGCCGCAATGGCCGAGAAGATGCAGGCGCTGACCGGCGGATTGGGCCTGCCGCCCGGATTGGGTCTCGGCTGACACATGGCCATTGCGGTTGCCGGTCCCGAAATCGAACGCCTGATCCAGCTCCTGGCGCGGCTGCCCGGACTTGGCCCGCGCTCGGCACGGCGCGCGGCGCTGCATCTGATCAAGAAGCGCGAGGCGCTGATGACGCCGCTCTCCTCGGCGCTCCAGGTGGCGATCGACAAGATCCAGGTCTGCAAGACCTGCGGCAATATCGACACCCAAAATCCCTGCACGGTGTGCACCGATCCGCGGCGCGATCAATCGATCATTGTGGTGGTCGCCGACGTCGCCGACCTCTGGGCGCTGGAGCGGGCGCATGCGACCAATGGCCTCTACCACGTGCTCGGCGCGACGTTGTCGCCGCTCGACGGCGTCGGCCCGCAGGATTTGACCATCGACGCGCTGGTGGCGCGCGCCCATGATTCCCGGGTGACGGAAATCATCCTGGCGCTCAATGCTACCGTCGACGGCCAGACCACCGCGCATTACATCACCGATCTGTTGCAGGACGCCGGCGTCAAGGTAACGCGGCTCGCCCATGGCGTGCCGGTCGGCGGCGAACTCGATTATCTCGACGAGGGCACGCTGTCGGCGGCGATGCGGCAGCGAACCCTGTTCTAGCAACCACATACGGAAGAGATCGAATGACGAAACGACGATTCGCCAAACGGCTGGGCTTTGCGGCAATCATGGCGGTGGCGTTTGCCGCGCCTTCGGTGCAAGCGCAGCAGGCCGAGCCCGCAACCAAGGTGGGCAAGTTGATGAAAGCCGGCGACGTGCTTTCGGGTCAGCTCAATGCCATGCGCCAGCGTGGCGGCAAAACGGGCAAGCGCGTCGCCACCTACCAGCTCACCAGCGAGCCGCACCGCCTGCCGCCGCCGAACGACCTTTGCGGTCTGGAGACCGGGCCGGAGACGTTTCAGATCGTCACCAACAGCGACGCCCAGGCGGCGCAGCTGAAAGGTTTCATCGGCAAGGAAGTCTCGCTCAGGGTCGACGAGGTCGCCTGCGCAAAGGACGCCGGGCAAATGAGCGAGGCGGTGGTCACCAAATGGAGCGTGGTGACGAAGCATTGAGATTGGACAGCGTACTCGCTGCCGCATCTAGCAAATCCTGTCATCGCCCGGCTTGACCGGGCGACCCAGTATTCCAGAGACAGTAGTGATAGATCGAGAGGCCACGGCGTACTGGATCACCCGCTTAAAGCGGGTGACGACGATCGAGGGGGCTATGTGACTGCACTCCACGTCCTGGAGCCCTAATCCCTCGCCGTCTCCAACTCGGCAAAATGCCCGCGCCGTTGCAGCCAGGCCAGCAGGATCAGGCTCGGAACCGCGACCACGACGCAGATCGCGAAGAACAGCGGCCATCCGGTCGCTTTCGCCACATAGCCGGCGCCTGACGACAAATAAGTCCGCCCGACCGCGGCCAGCGCGGTGAGCAGCGCGTACTGGGTCGCGGTGTGCAGCGGGTTCTGGCACAGCGCCGACAGATACGCGACGAAGATCACGGTGCCGATGGCGCTGGTGAAATTCTCCGCGGTGATCGCAAAGGCCAGCGCCCATTGGTTGACGCCGACCAGAGCGAGCCAGGAGAACGACAGATTGGCGACCGCCTGCAGCACGCCGCCGATCCACAGGCTCGTAGCCAGCGAATAGCGCCGTGCGACGAATCCGCCGGCAAAACCGCCGATCAGGGTCGCGGCGAGGCCCACGCCCTTGACGATGGCGGCGTAGTCGTTGCGGGAAAATCCGAGGTCGATCACGAACGGCGCGGTCATGGTGCCGGAGAACGCGTCGGTGAACTTGAACAGCACCACGAAGGCGAGCGCGGCGAGCGCATCCTTGCGAACGAGGAATTCCGAAAATGCGCCGACAGCCGCATGGATCACGCGCGTGAACGCCGTCTCGGTGCTTGTCGCGGCCTCCGCGCGCGCCGATTGCTCTGGCTCGGTGGCGGCAAGCGCGGTGACGGTGCCGATCAGCACCAGCGCCGCCATCGTCACATAGCCCCACATCCAGGCGGAAGAGCGCGCGAGTCCAGTTCCTTCGTAAGCGCTGACCAGAAACAGCGCGCCGGCGGTCGAGACCAGCATGCCGACGCGATACGCCGCGACATAGGACGCCATGCCGGCGGCCTGCTCGCTTTCGGGCAGGCTCTCGACGCGAAAGGCATCGACCACGATGTCCTGCGTCGCCGACATCGCCGCCACCGATAGCGCGCCAAGCGCGACGAACAGCGGCGAGCGCGCCGGGTCGGTGAGCGCCAGAAGCAAAATCGCCGCGATCAGCAGCAATTGGGAGAACACCAGCCAGCCGCGCCGGCGGCCGAAGGCGCGCGTGAAGAACGGCACATGCAGCGCGTCGGTCAGCGGCGCCCAGAGGAATTTCAGCGTGTAAGGCGTTCCCACCAGCGCAAAAAGCCCGATGGTGCCGAGGTCGACCCCGGACTCACGCATCCATACCAGCAGCGTCGATCCCGACAGCGCCAGCGGCAGGCCGGAGGAAAAACCGAGCAGCAGGACGATCAGGACGCGCCGTTGCAGATACACCGCGAGGCCGTCGCGGAAGCTCGCGCGGGGGCCGGTGGGATTCGCAGGAGCAGGCATAGGGAGGTGTTAGCAGATTCGGGCGCCACAATTATATGGTACCATCGTGCGGCTTTCCGACTACTCGGTGTCATCGTCCGCCTTCGCGGACGATGACACGTGAGTGGTCGTCGTGCCCGGTCAAGCCGGGCGATGACGAGCATAGTGTGTTGCGCGAGCCTCTTTCTCCCGCGAAAGCCTCGCGCCCTACTCGCCCGCCTGCATCTTGCGCGGCAGCGGGAATAGCTCGCCCGCGCCCGGCTTGACCAGGCGGGGCGTTTCCGGAAGGGCCTCGGTCTTGCTGAAGTCCAGTTCCTCGATCCGGCCGGCGCGCTTTTCGATCTTGTCGGCGGAAATCAGGATCTGGCGGACGTCCTCGTTGGCGTCGGAAAAATGCTTCTGCAGTTTTAATACGCGTTCGCGCAAGCGCCCAAGGTCGTCGCCGAGGTTGAGGACCTCGGTGCGGATCTGGTCGGCGGCGTCGCGCATCCGCGCGTCCTTGAGGATCTGCTGCATCACCTGGATCGCCAGCATCAACAGCGACGGCGACACCAGCACGACCCGGGCGCGGTAGGCCTTCTGGATCACATCGTCAAATCCGTCGTGGATTTCGGCATAAACCGATTCCGACGGCACGAACATCAATGCGGTATCCTGGGTCTCGCCTGCGATCAGGTATTTTTCCGCGATATCGCCGACATGCTTCAAGACGTCGGCGCGCAGCCGCTGGGTGGCGATTTTCTTTTGCTCGTCGGTGCGGGCGTCGTGCAGCGCGGTGATCGCTTCAAGTGGAAATTTCGCGTCGATGCAGAGCGGCCGCTGGTCGGGCAGGAACACCACGCAATCCGGCCGCTTGCCGGTCGAGAGCGTATGCTGGAATTCGTAAGTGCCCTTCGGCATGCCGTCCTGGACGATGGCCTCCATCCGCGCCTGGCCGAACGCGCCGCGCGATTGCTTGTTGGCGAGCACGTCGCGCAGCGTGGTTACCTGCGAGGTGAGGTCGGTGAGATTCTTGTGCGCATTGTCGATGATGCCAAGCCGCTCATGCAGCACACGGAGTGAATCCATGGTGTGGCGCGTGGTCTGCTCCATCGACTGGCCGACGCGGTGCGTCACCGTGTCAAGCCGCTCGTTGACGGCGCGCGCCATTTCGGCCTGGCGTCCGGCCAAAGCCTGCCCCATCGCGTCGACCCGGCCGGTGGCTTCGCTCTGTGCGCGCAGCATTTCGCTCAGGCGTTCTTCCAGCTCGTCGGCGCGCATGGCCTGCGCCATCGCCAGTTCCGCGCCGCGCCGGCCGGACCGGGCGATCACGATGGCGATGACCAACAGCAGCATGAGCGCAAGCGCGCCAAAACCGATCAGCGCCTCGCCGGTGCGGACCGGCAGTTCGCCGATCATGAAAAGAATCTCGTTCATGCCGCCCTTGTAGCCGATTCGGGCTTGAACGCGAACGAAGAGGGAACATTTATGGTGAATGCGAGGTAAATTTTTATGGTTAACGCTTCCCTGGGAATCATGGTTAAGCGGCGGTAAACGCACCGCGCCGGTACATTGACCCCACCGAATCAGCAGCTTAAATCGCCCGCCAAGGCATCCAGAGAAATCATGGCACTCCGAGAAATCATTATCCTGCCCGACAAGCAGTTGCGGCTCGTGTCCAAACCCGTCGAAAAGGTCACGGCCGAGATACGCAAGCTCGCCGACGACATGTTCGAGACCATGTACGATGCGCCCGGCATCGGGCTTGCCGCGATCCAGGTCGCCCAGCCGCTGCGGCTGATCACGATGGATCTCGCCAAGAAGAACGAGGAGGGCGAGGTCACGCCGCAGCCGCGGGTTTTCATCAATCCGGAGATTTTGTCGTCGTCGGAGGAGTTGTCGGTGTACGAGGAGGGCTGCCTCTCGATCCCCGAATATTACGAGGAGGTCGAGCGGCCGGCGAAAGTGCGGGTGCGCTTCACCGATCTCGACGGCAAGGTGCATGAGGAAGACGCCGAGGGCCTGTTCGCCACCTGCATCCAGCACGAGATCGACCATCTCAACGGTGTGCTGTTTGTGGATTACCTGTCAAAACTCAAGCGCGACCGTGTGCTGAAGAAATTTGCCAAGGCCGCCAAGCGCGCGGCGGAATAGGGCCCGCTCTCTCGGTCGTCATGCCCGGGCTCGTCCCGGGCATCCACGTCTCTCTTGGCGGCATCAAGGACGTGGATGGCCGGGACAAGCCCGGCCATGACGAGGTAAACTGAGCTCCCTGGGATTATCCACCACATGTCCCTCCGCTTGATCTTCATGGGCACGCCGGAATTCGCGGTGCCGACGTTGCTTGCACTCGTGGCCCACGGCCATGAGATCGCAGCCGTCTATACCCGCGCCGCCAAGCCCGCCGGGCGCGGCATGAAATTGCAATCCAGCCCGGTCGAACAGGAGGCGCGTCGGCTCGGCATTCCCGTGATGACGCCAACGACACTCAAGACGCCGGAGGCACTGGCGGAATTCCGCGCGCGTGACGCAGACGCCGCGGTGGTCGTCGCCTATGGCATGATCCTGCCGCAGGCCATCCTCGATGCGCCAAAGCTCGGCAGCTTCAATTTGCACGCCTCGCTCTTGCCGCGCTGGCGTGGCGCGGCGCCGATCAACCGCGCCATCATGGCCGGCGATCAAGAGACTGGCGTGATGGTGATGAAAATGGATGCCGGGCTTGATACCGGCGAGGTGGCGATGGCCGAGCGCATCGCGATAACGGATACGATGACGTCAGCCGATCTGCACGACGCGCTGGCGCCGCTCGGCGGCGACCTGATGGTGCGGGCGATGGGCGCGCTCGAGCGCGGCAAGTTGCAGCTGACGCCGCAAAGCAAAGAGGGCGTGACTTACGCCGCCAAGATCGAGAAGACCGAGGCACGGATCGACTGGAACAAGTCGGTCCGCGACGTGCTTCGCCATATTCACGGCCTGTCGCCGTTTCCCGGGGCGTGGTGCGAGATGGCGATCGAAGGCGCGCCGGCGCGGGTCAAGATCCTGCGCTGCGAATTCGCCGATGGATCCGGCGCGCCGGGCGAGCTGCTCGACGAACGCCTGACGGTCGCCTGCCACCAAGGCGCTTTGCGGATTCTCGAACTGCAGCGCGCCGGCAAGCAACCGATGAAGGCCGAGGAATTCCTGCGCGGCACGCCCGTGAGGCCGCCGATGCGGTTGAGCTGATGCCGCCCCACACTACACTGTCATACCCGTTCCTGGGACGACCTTTTTGGACCAACATGCCTCGCTACAAACTCACCATCGAATATGACGGCGCGCCGTTCAGCGGCTGGCAGATTCAGGACAACGGCCCATCGGTGCAGGGCGCGCTGGAGACGGCGATCAAGGCGATCTGCGGCGAACAGGTCCGCGTGCATGGCGCCGGACGTACCGATGCCGGCGTGCATGCGTTGGGGCAGGTCGCGCATTGCGATATTGCCAGGCATTTCGTGCCGGGCCGGTTTCGCGACGGCCTCAACGCGCATTTGCGGCCGCACCCGATCGGCGTGATAGCTGCGGAAATCGTGCCGGATGGTTTCGAGGCGCGGTTCTCGGCGAAGAAGCGGCATTATCTCTATCGGATCGCCAATCGCCGCGCCAACCTCGCGCTCGATATCGGCCGTGCCTGGCGGCTGCCGCGCCCCCTCGACACCGACGCGATGCAAGTGGCCGCGCAAAAACTCGTCGGCAAGCACGACTTCACCACGTTCCGCGACACCGAGTGCCAGGCGAAATCGCCGGTGAGAACGCTGGATCAGCTCGACGTCGTGAGAGACGGCGATGCCGTCAGCATTCTGACCTCGGCGCGTTCATTCCTGCACAGCCAGGTGCGCTCGATGGTGGGCTCGCTGGTCTGGGTCGGCGAGGGGCGCTGGAACACTGATAATCTCGCCGCGGCGCTGGCCGCAAAAAGCCGCGCCGCCTGCGGCCCGGTCGCGCCGCCGGAGGGGCTTTATCTGATGCGGGTGGAGTATTGATTCCTCAGTTTCAGTGATCGTCATGGCCGGGCCCGGCCATGACGAGGAGAAAGAGCGGGGCGAGGGCGAAGAAGCTCAGGCAAAATACCGGTCCAGTATCCCGCGATAAACCCTGGTCAGTTTCTCCAGGTCGGAAACCGGCGTGCGCTCGTCGATCTGGTGCATGGTCTCGCCGACCAGGCCGAATTCGATGACCGGGCAATAGCTCGAAATAAAGCGCGCATCCGAGGTGCCGCCGGAGGTCGATAATTCAGGCCGGCGGCCGGTGACCTCCTCGATCGCGGCGACCGCGAGATCGGTGAAGGCGCCGGGTTTTGTGACGAACACATTGGCATTTGAGGGCTCCCACGCGATCCGGGCGCGGATCCGGTTTCCCGCAACTTTCGCCAGACGCTGCTCCACCAGTTCACGCAGCGTTGCCTGGCTGTGCAGATCGTTGAAGCGGATGTTGAATTTGGCCCGCGCCTGCCCGGGGATCACATTGCTGGCGGCATTGCCGACATCGACCGAAGTGAATTCGAGGTTCGAGGCCTGGAATTGCGTGCTGCCGTGGTCGAGCGGCTCGTCGCTGAGCGCCACGATCAAGCGTGAAATATCCGGTACCGGATTTGCCGCGCGATGCGGATAGGCGACGTGGCCCTGGACGCCGTCGACATAGAGCGTGCCCGACTGCGAGCCGCGGCGGCCGACCTTGATGCAATCGCCGAGCGTCTCGATGTTGGAAGGCTCGCCAAGCACGCAATGGTCGAACTTCTCGCCGCGTGCGGCGGCCCAGTGCAACAGCTTGATCGTGCCGTTGACGGACAGGTCTTCCTCATCGCCGGTGATCAGGAACGAGATCGAGCCGTTCGGCTTGCCGTCATGGTCGGCGAGATATTGCAACACCGCCGCGACGCTGCAGGCGATGCCGCCCTTCATGTCGACCGCGCCACGGCCGTAGAGAAAACCGTCCCTAATTTCGCCGGAGAACGCACCATGGCTCCAGGCGCTCTCGTCGCCCGGCGGCACCACGTCGGTGTGGCCGGCGAAGGTGAGATGCGGGCCTGAGCTCCCGATGCGTGCATAGAGGTTGTCGATATCGGCGGTGCCGGGCTCGCCGAAGGTGACGCGATGCACCTCGAAGCCTGCCGTTTTGAGGATGTTTTCAAGCACGCCGAGCGCGCCGGCGTCGGCCGGGGTTACCGAGGGACAGCGGACGAGATCGCGGGCAATCGAGAGGGCGTCAGTCATGCCCCCGCATAACATGCGCGCCCGCCGGTGGGCCAGCGTTAAGCACAGCAGCCACCGGGACGAACTTTAGTCCCGCAAAAGCTCGTTGATGCTGGTCTTGGCGCGGGTGCGCTCGTCGACGCGCTTGACGATCACGGCGCAGGCGGTGGAGGGGCCGGGCGCGCCGTTCTTCAGCGGTCGCGCCGGCAAGGTACCGGGCACCACGACGGCATATTCCGGGACTTCGCCGACGAAGGTCTCGCCGGTGTCGCGATCGACGATCTTGGTGGAGGCCCCAAGAAACACACCCATCGCCAGCACGGCGCCCTTGCGCACGATCACGCCCTCGGCGACTTCCGAGCGCGCGCCAATGAAGCAATCGTCCTCGACGATCACCGGTTCGGCCTGCAACGGCTCCAGCACGCCGCCGATGCCGACACCGCCGGAAATATGCACGCGCTTGCCGATCTGGGCGCAGGAGCCGACCGTCGACCAGGTGTCGATCATGGTCGCCTCATCGACATAGGCGCCGAGATTGACAAAGGACGGCATCAGCACGACGTTCTTCGCGATAAAGGCCGAGCGGCGGACGATGGCTCCCGGCACGGCGCGAAAACCGGCATCGCGAAAGCGGTTTTCGCCCCAGCCCTCGAATTTCGAGGGCACCTTGTCCCACCACGACGCCTTTCCCGGGCCGCCCGAAATCGCGGTCATGTCGTTGAGGCGAAACGACAGCAGCACCGCCTTCTTGAGCCATTGATGGACCTTCCATTTGCCGCTGGCCTGCCGCTCAGCCACGCGCGCCTCACCCTTGTCCAACAGGTCGAGCGCATGATCCACGGCGTCACGGACTTCGCCCCTGGTCGCGGCAGAGATGCCGTCGCGCGCATCGAACGCGGCATTGATGGTGGATTCGAGGGCGGGCAGGGACATCGGGAGTTCCTTGGAAGCGAAAATGCTTTGGCGACGAATTGGAGGGGCTTTTTCGGGATTTGGGGCGGGAGAGTCAAGAACGCACACTCGTCATGGCCGGGCTTGACCCGGCCATCCACGTTTTTCCCGTCAAAGGCGTCAAGGCGTGGATGCCCGGGTCAAGCCCGGGCATGACGGAAAGTATCAGCCCGCAGCCACCCCTTGCAAAAACCCCGTCAGATCATCGGTGACATGATCGACGTGATCGGCATTGCGGCCTTCCAGCTCCCAGTCTTCGCGCACCACTTCCCTGGTGCCGTCGGGCACCACCAGCACCGTGGTCATGCCGAGTTGATGCGGGATGACGAGGTTGCGCGCCAGATCCTCGAACATCGCCGATGTCAACGGATTGACGCCGTGTGCCTCCAGGAACTTGTGATAGGTCTGCGGCGCTGGCTTCGGCTCCAGCTCGGCGGCGATGATGTCGAACACCGCTTCGAAATGCGAGCCGATTCCGAGCCGCTGCAACACCTTGTCGGCATGATCGGTCGAGCCGTTGGTCAGGATCAGCTTGCGTCCGCGGAGTTTTGCGATCGCCGCGCCCATCGCCGGGTTCGGTTGCAGCGGCGAATGATCGATCTGGTGCACATAAGCGAGAAAGTCATCGGCGCGCACGCCATGTTCGGTCATCATGCCACGCATGCTGGTGCCGTAGCGGCGGTAATAGTCCTTTTGAATCCGGCGCGCTTCATCGGCGGGTATTTTGAGATAAGCGCTGATGAATTGGCCGATCCGCGCATCGACCTGCTGCCACAGGTTGACGTGATGCGGATAAAGCGTGTTGTCGAGATCGAACACCCAGGTGTCGATGTGGGTGAAGGGGCGGGGGGTCGTTTTCATCTTAATCTATCCGCTGTCATGCCCGCGCAGGCGGGCATCCAGTACGCCGCAGCCGTTGTGATAGTAATAGACGTCACGGCGTACTGGATCACCCGCTTTCGCGGGTGATGACGACGGAGAGAAATCTGCACATCACGGCGTCGCAAAGCGCAACGTCTTGCCGCCGCCCGACATGTCGACGGCGACAAAGCCGGTCGAGGCGAGGCCACGGGCGCCGCAATCGCTCTGGTCGCTGATTTCGAATTTGTTCTCGCGCGTACAGAGCGGCGTTGTGCCGCCCCAGTTCAGCGGCTTGTCCTTGAATTGGACGGCGCGGTTCTCGGCATCGACCGCTTCCGCGAAGCTGAAAATCCGTTTCGGCTGACCGGTGACGTCGGGATGCAGGCATTTGCCGGGCTCGATGCGATACCAGCCACGGCTCACCACGGTCTTGCCGTCGTCGGTGCCGACCGCGGCCATCACCTTGTGCGGCGTGTCGTTGCACCAGGTCAGTCCGGTGGAAGACGGCGACTGCACCGCCTCGATCATGGTTGCGAAGAAATTCGGCGATTGCACCACGTCCGCCGTCAGCCCGCGGCTTTTCAGGAACGCGGTCAGCGCCGCCTGGGTCTTGGGGCCATCGACACCGTCGATCGGCGCTGCATCGTAGCCGGCGATCAGCAGAAGCCGCTGGATGCCGGCGAGCCTCGCCTGCTCGTCATCATATTCGCTGTCCTCGGCCAGATAGGCCACCAGATTGCCATCGTCGGCCTGAGTGGGAGTGATCTGGGTAAAGGGCGCCGGCGTTTGCCCGGCGCGGCACTGGCGGGCGGCTGCGATCACGAAATTATCCGGCGCGACGCAGAGGCTATCGCCGCCGTTCTGCGGGATCGGCGACGAACCGTAGACACCCAGCGCGCGGGCGTTGAGCAGGATGCGATCGGCGGTCAGCGTGCCCTGCGCGACAATCCGGCACGCCGCCGGATCGATGCGAAACCATCCGCGCGTGGCGGTGGCGGCCTTGTCGTCGATGCCGATCGCCGCCTCGATCACGTAGCTCATGCGATTGCAGAGCTTCAAGTCGGCATGGGCAGGCGTGGCGCTCGCGAGCAGGGGAAGAATAAAGAGAACAAAAGAAACGCTTGGGTGGTCGGGCTTTTTCACTCCGTCATGCCCGGGCTTGTCCCGGACATCCACGTCCTTCCTGCGGCCGAAAAACAAGATGTGTATGGCCGGAATAAATCCGGCCATGACGGCCATTTTTTGAGTCGTCGCTCTGATCATCACTTGTGGATCAGTGTGCCCGTGCCCTGGTTGGTGAACAGTTCGAGCAGGACCGCGTGCGGCAGCTTGCCGTCGATGATGACGACGCCCTGGACCCCCTGCTCGAGCGCGTAGATGCAGGTTTCGACCTTCGGAATCATGCCGCCGGAAATGGTGCCGGCGGCAATCAGCTTGCGCGCGTCCTTGACCGACAGGTCCGGTATCAGCTTCTTCGACTTGTCGAGCACGCCGGGCACGTCGGTCAACAGCAGCAGCCGCTTCGCTTTCAGCGCGCCCGCGACCGCGCCGGCAAAGGTGTCGGCGTTGACATTGAAGGTATGCCCGGTTCGCGACGTCGCCAGCGGCGCCAGCACAGGGATCAGCTCATGGCCGATCAGCTGATTGAGCAGCGTCAGATCGACCTTCTCCGGCTCGCCGACGAAGCCGAGATCGACCACCTTCTCGATATGCGAGTCCGGGTCGACCATGGTGCGTGTCGCTTTCGACGCCGTCACCATGTTGCCGTCCTTGCCGCACAGGCCGACGGCCTTGCCGCCGGCCTCGTTGATGTAGCCGACCAGCTGCTTGTTGATCGAGCCGGCGAGCACCATTTCGACGATCTCGATGGTGGCGGCGTCGGTGATGCGCAGCCCGGCGGCGAATTCGGACTGAATGCCAAGCCGCTTCAGCATGGTCGCGATCTGCGGGCCGCCGCCATGCACCACCACGGGATTGACGGCGGTCTGCTCCAGAAGCACGATGTCGCGCGCAAACGCCTTGGCGACGTCTTCCGCGCCCATCGCATGGCCGCCATACTTGATGACGATGGTTTCCTCGTCATACTCCTGCATGTGAGGCAGCGCCTCCGACAGGATGCGGGCCTGATCGAGCGGACTGATGTATTGCGCGTCGGTCATGAAGCGGGTCTCACGGGCTGCAATGCGGCGGTTTCTATATGATT
>Ga0210405_10001193_pt1 | contig 30995 bp, 23 predicted proteins | sample IncBWH11MmetaG_FD_155492 | JGI IMG/M metagenome (GOLD analysis project Ga0210405, IMG submission 155492) | Forest soil microbial communities from Barre Woods Harvard Forest LTER site, Petersham, Massachusetts, United States - Inc-BW-H-11-M | ecosystem: Environmental > Terrestrial > Soil >...
GCTCCTGCTCCTGCTCCATCCAGTCCATCGTCGCGGCACCTTCGTGCACTTCGCCGATCTTGTGGCTCTTGCCGGTGTAATAGAGGATGCGCTCGGTGGTCGTAGTCTTGCCGGCGTCGATATGCGCCATGATACCGAAGTTGCGGTAGTCCTCGATGGCATGTTGGCGGGGCATGGGTTGTTCCTCAAAAGTCCTAGGTTTCGCCGTTACCAGCGATAGTGCGAGAAGGCGCGGTTGGCTTCCGCCATCCGATGCACGTCCTCACGCTTCTTGACGGCGTTCCCCCTGCCATTCGACGCGTCGAGCAGCTCGGCCGAGAGCCGCTCCGTCATCGTCTTTTCATTGCGCTCGCGCGCCGCCGAAATCAGCCAGCGAATCCCCAGCGCCTGGCGGCGTACCGAACGGACTTCGACCGGTACCTGATAGGTGGCACCGCCGACGCGCCGCGACCGGACTTCGATCGTCGGCATCACGTTCTCCAGCGCCTGCTCGAAAACCGTGAGCGGGCTCTGCTTGGTCTTGGCCTCGATCATGCCGAGCGCGCCATAGACGATGCCTTCGGCGACCGACTTCTTCCCGGCGTACATCACCGAGTTCATGAACTTTGTAATGATGATGTTTCCGAACTTCGGGTCCGGAAGCACTTCACGTTTTTCAGCGGAATGGCGGCGCGACATCTTGGTTCCTTCGTCATGGCCGGCTCGTCCCGGCCATCCACGTCTTAACTTGTTGCTCCAGATCCCCGGGTCTCACTTCGTTCGCCCGGGGATGATCCTCGCTATGCTCGGCTCATTTCGGACGCTTCGCGCCATACTTCGAACGGCGCTGCTTGCGGTTCTTGACGCCCTGGGTATCGAGGACGCCGCGGAGAATGTGGTAGCGCACGCCGGGCAGGTCCTTGACGCGGCCGCCACGGATCATGACCACGGAGTGTTCCTGAAGGTTGTGGCCTTCACCAGGAATGTAGCCGATGACCTCGAAACCGTTGGTCAGGCGCACCTTGGCGACCTTGCGGAGCGCCGAGTTCGGCTTCTTCGGGGTCGTGGTGTAGACGCGCGTGCACACCCCGCGCTTCTGCGGCGATTGCTGCAGCGCCGGCACCTTCTTGCGCGACTTCTGTACGACGCGTGGACTTGCGATCAGCTGGTTGATCGTCGGCATGTCAGCCTTCACCCTTTAGTTCGCGCGAAACCCGGGAAACGGTTCCGCAAAAATTCGTTCGGGACGACAAGTCCCATCCGGCCGCATCACGCGAAAAGCACCGCGCAAAGCGAAATCGCGCCAACTGCTCATTGCTGAGCAGAAAGCGCTTCGACGCCACAGAGGACCGCAGGTCACGATTGACCAGCTTGTGCCAATCAATCAGGTACCGAGGTCATGCACCCGATCAATCCCGCGGGACTTGCCCACGAAAACCAAGATCGTCCTGGCATTGCCTAGCTATAATCGACAGCGTTTGAGCGTCATTCGTCGAGGTTGGTGCCCGCCACGAGCCCCGGAAGTACGGGAGATCGAAGGGGTGATCCGTTCCGACGTAAGCGAAGCTCACCGCCTGTCGTTGAGTGCGCGGGTTCTATCGGCGCAGGATGGCCAAGTCAAGGCGAAACAACATCGGAACAAGCGCCTCTGCCCCTTGCGGAATCAGTCTTCGGCGACGCCTCGCTCAGCCTGTCCGAAGCCAGGCTTGTTCGGCCAAATACCCTAAAACCCTATTTTTACCCGGCTAATATTGCCACCCTCTGAGGGTGGAGCGCGCCCAAATGGAAGCTGCAAGTTCAGCCCCATTTCCTCTCGGCCCGACCTGACGCACCCCATAAATATGCCTCGCCGCGCCGGCTTCAAGCCTTGGAGGCGATGCCCGCGACCCGAGCCCAGCGCGATGCTTCGCGCTCAATCCTCGTCGTCATCCTCATCATCGCCGTCGTCCGCAGGATCGGCCGCTTCGTGCGGCTTATGGCTCTGATCGTCCCAGAGTTGTCGATACATGCCGTTGGCCGCGAGCAGCTGCGCGTGCGAGCCGCGTTCGATGACCTTGCCGCCTGAAACCACGATGATCTCGTCCATATCCACCACCGACGTCAGGCGATGGGTCGAGAAGATCATGGTCCGGCCCTTGGCCAGTTTCATCAGGGTCTCGTTGATGGCGGCTTCCGTCGTCTGATCGAGCGCCGAGGTTGCCTCGTCCAGCAACAGGATCGACGGGTTGCGGACGATGGCGCGGGCAATCGCGATGCGCTGGCGCTGTCCGCCCGACAACGTGTCGCCGCGCTCTCCGACCGAGGTGTCGTATTTCTGGGGAAGGCTCATGATGTAGCGGTGAATTTCGGCCTTGCGCGCGGCTGCCTCCACCTCTTTGTCGGTCGCACCTTCCTTGCCGAGACGAATGTTTTCCCGGATCGACATGTTGAAAAGCATGTTTTCCTGGAACACCACGGCCATGCACTTGCGCAAGGACTCGAGAGTCACTTTACGGATATCGACGCCGTCGATGGTCACGCGTCCCTCGTCGGGGACATAGAGGCGCAGAATCAGATTGAGCAGCGTGCTCTTGCCGGAACCGCTCGGCCCAACGATGGCGATGGTCTTTCCGACATCGAGCTTGAGGCTGAGATTCTCGAGAACCGGCGTCTGGCTGCTTTCGTACTGGAATGTGACGCGATCGAACGTGATGTCGTTGCTGACCCGTGGCAGGTCGGGTGCGCCGGGACGATCGGCGCCGCGGCTCGGTTCATCCAGCAATTCCTGAATGTGGCGCACGGCCGCCGCCGACTGGATCGAGACCGGAATGAAATGCATGATGTGGGCGATGTTGTAGGACACCTCCCAGAACGCGCTTTCGAAGGTCACGAAGGTTCCGATCGTGATCTGGCCCTTGGTGGCGAGATAGGCGCCGATTGCGAGAACCACGAGGTGCAGCAACAATACCGAGATCGTCACCGTGCGTTCGACCATGGTCGACAGGAACGCGGCGGAGGCGATTTTCCGGCGCGCCTCGTCGTTGCGCATCGTGAACCAGCCTAGCGTCCTGCGCTGCAGCATGAATGCCTTGACCACCGCCTGCGTCGCGATGTTTTCCTGCACCACGCCGAGCAGTGCAGATTCATTGAGCTTCTGCTCGTAGTTCGCCTGCACCGCCTTCGGAGTGAGGATCCGCGGGCCGATCAGGGTGATCGGGAACACCAAGAGCGAGATGACGGCGAGCTGCCAGTTCAAAAACAGCAACAGGATGATGCCCGCGATCAATTCAAAGAACGGCAGCGCCGCGCTGCTGGCAAAACCCTTGATCGATCCTTCGAAGGCCGACATGTCGACCGAAAACCGCGACAGTATCTCGCCGCGCTTGGTTCGCGCGAAGTAGGCTGCCGGCAAGTTCTGGACGTGCTCGAACAGCCGCTTCCGCACGTCCGAAATCAGGGACGCGGCCAGCATGGCGTCCCACCGCTCGTACCAGACCGCGACAATCGAGGTGAGGATTCCGGCCGCCGCCAATACCGAGAGAATCTCTATCAGCGCCTCGAAATCCTCTTCGCCGAGCGCGTCGTCGATCAGAAACTTCAGGCTCAGCGGCATGATGACGTTGAACAGCGTCTCGACCAGGACGCCGAGGCTGACAAATACCAGTATCTTCTTGTAATTCTTCAGGAATGGCTTGACGAACGCGTAGATGGTCGCCAGCGCGCCGGCGGCTTCCTTTGCAGTAAAGACAACGAGATCCTCATCTTCCTCGTCGTCCTCGAGCTCAAGCTCGTCATCATCCTCATCTTCATCATTCGGCGCAGGCATCGCCTTGTCGCCGCTGATTCGAGCGGCAGCTTCGGCCTCCGCCCGCAGCTTCTTGTCGGCCTCCGAAACCGGGTCGGCCGCGGAAGCGGCGATAAGATCATCCGGTGATGGAGGCTTGGACGCCATGAAACCAACCGATGCTGCACGGCCGGCTTGACCGCAAAATTGAGGAAGGCCGCGAAACGCGCAGCCAAATCGATCCTATGCGATTGGCGCGCATTCAGCAAAATAATTGGAGCAAGCGGCAATGTCGCCTAGTCGTCGGCCGCGACCTTGTCAAAGAACGAGTAACGGAGACTGTCGGCGTCCGCATACCACACACCGGGGCCCTTGTTGGCGGCAAGCGTCGCCGCCCACAGCGCGTCGGTGCACTCGCGGCGATGCATCGATAGGTCGAACCCGTTGCTGAAAAACAGCTCCGACCATTCCCACCAGGTGCCGAGCTTCTTCACTCCGCGTAACAAATCGTAACGGTCGATCAAGCCCGGTGTCATGTCCGAGGTCACCGATCCGAACACCACGCCGGACTTGACGACGCGGTTCAGTTCGCGAATCGCGCTGGCGACCCGCTTTTCCGCGACGTGGCAAAGGCTGGTTTCGAACACGATGTCGAACTCGCCATCCCTGAACGACATATCGACGATCGATCCGAGCTTGTTGTACTTCTTCAGTTGCTTCGGCGTCCTGGCGTGGATCGCGCGGTTGTTCTCGATACCCCAGGCATCGATTCCACGTTCGCGCAGCGCTCCCACCAGTTCGCCGCTGGCAGATCCCGCAACCAGCAGCTTGTAACCCCTCGCCCGGTTCCAGACGATCTTGATGAGATCGGTCAGGTAGGCGGGATCGGTAAATCGGCTCCAGACCTCGCTATAGGGTCCGAGCCTGCGGTAATTCTCGAAATACTCGCGATCGATCTTGTCGGACGTCGGCCTTCCGCCCTCGCCGCGCGCGCGGCGCAACCGCATCATTTCGGTGACGATGATATCGGTCGCGGCGTCGGATGAATCGAGCAGTCCGTTCAGCGTCGAATCGAACAGATAGTCGCCGACCACCACCAGGCCGGGATGCTGTTTCGGATCGGGCCGGTGGTTGGTCATCACATCGCGCGCCGGCATACCGCCGGGCAATGCATTCACCGACGAGAGCCAGCGATGGGTCTTGCCTTCCAGGAAATGCGCGCGCGCGTCGCCGAACGAGGCCGGCAGGGATTTCAGCGCAGCGTCGATCAGCTCGTCATCGCCAAGGTTGGCGAATGCCAGCGCGTCGGAGCCCGCGATCAGCCAGTTCAGCACGCCATGCTTGCCGACGTCGTGGCGCGAGCCCTCGTTATAGACGCAGCAGCCGCCAAAGGCCTCCGACATGAACCATGAGCCCGGAATCTTGTCTCCCCAGAACGGCGCATCGAACAGGATCGAAACCCGCAAATAATGCGCAGGCCGATCGAAATAGGCGATGTGCTTGACCATCGACTTGCGTAGCTGCTCGCCGTCCCAACTCATGGTGGCGAGCCAGGAGTGCGGCAGGCAAACCAGCACGAGATCGAAATCCCTCGTCTCCGGCCCCTTGCCATTCAACATGTTGAGCCGGTAGCGGCCGGCCGCAGTCTTGCCGACCTTGAGGATCCGGTGGTTGAGCTGAATATCGGCGTTGACCTCCGACTGCAGGCACTCGACCAGCTGCTCGTTGCCGTTCTGGATTGAATAGAGACCGATATAGCCGTCGACATCCATCACGAAGTTCTTCAGTGCATTCAGCCCGTTGGTGTTGTGGCTCTCGGTGGCGATATCGGAGCGCGCCATCAGCTTGAGGAAGCGCTTGGCGGTGGGGTCGTCGACTTGCCTGTCGAGCAATTCCTCAGCCGAGATGTAGGCCCAGGGATGCTCGTTATCATGCGCGCCGACGCCTTCGTAATATTCAGCCGGCGTCACCATCTCGGCGCAGCGCTTGCGGAACGCTTCGATGGCGTCCGCAGTCTTCGCACCGTATTTGCGGCGCATGCCCGGCACGTCATCCAGGAGTTCGCCGTCGAGCTGGATCTGCTCGGCATTCATCGGAATCGTCTGCAGCCCGAAATGCTGGATCAACTCGCGCAGCGGATCGGGACCGGTCATCGAGTAATCGTAGATCTCGGCGACACCAGCCTCGTACATGGCCGGCGCGGAATCGAACTTGCACGTGAGAATCTTGCCGCCGACGCGACTCGATGCCTCAAAAATGGTGACGCGGCAAAGCTCGCCCAGTTTCTTTTTGAGATACCACGCACTCATCAGGCCGCCCGGCCCGCCGCCAACAATTGCGAGATCCAACATCTGTTTCCGTGTGTTTCCGGCTCCTGCCGTCGCCTCCCACCCGCTGTCAAAGGGCGGGCCTAAGTCGTTTTAGACGAAGCGCTTTTTTCCCTGAAGGAAAGATGAACAAACGACGATAACTGAAGCAGAATCGTCGAAAAATAGCAAAAGAGGCCGGCTGGCGCCGGCCTCTTTCGTTAACATTCTGAATTCTCGCGACTTTATTCCGCAGGCGGCAACGCCAGCGGCTCGACTTCCGGAGCCGGAGGCACGATGGCCGCCTGTTTTTCGCGCTCGTCGAGGATCAGCTTGTCGCGCTTGACTGCGACTTCGCGGATCTTGGCCATCGAGGCGCCAGTGCCGGCCGGAATCAGACGGCCGACGATGACGTTCTCCTTGAGGCCTTCCAGGGGGTCCACCTTGCCATTGACCGCGGCTTCGGTGAGCACGCGGGTGGTCTCCTGGAACGAGGCCGCCGAGAAGAACGAGCGGGTCTGCAAGCTCGCCTTGGTAATGCCGAGCAGCACCGGCGTTCCCGTGGCCGGCTTCTTGCCCTCTTCCTTGGCCTTGGCGTTGATCTGATCGAACTCGATCTTGTCGATCTGCTCGCCCGAGATCATGTCGGTATCACCCTGATCGGTGATCTCAACCTTCTGCAGCATCTGACGGACAATCACTTCGATGTGCTTGTCGTTGATCAGCACGCCCTGCAGCCGGTAGACCTCCTGGATTTCGTTGACCAGATAGGCAGCGAGTTCCTCGATGCCCTTGATCGCCAGGATGTCGTGCGGCGCCGGATTGCCTTCGACGATGAAATCGCCCTTTTCGACGATATCGCCATCCTGCAGGTGGATGTGCTTGCCCTTCGGGATCAGGTACTCGCGAGGCTCCTCGCTCTTGTCCAGCGGCTCGATCGAGATGCGGCGTTTGTTCTTGTAGTCGCGGCCAAAGCGGATGGTACCCGCGATTTCCGCGATGATCGCCGCGTCCTTTGGCTTGCGAGCCTCGAACAGTTCCGCGACCCGCGGCAGACCGCCAGTGATGTCACGGGTCTTGGCGCTCTCCGTGGAGATACGCGCGAGGATGTCGCCGGTCTTGACCTTGGCGCCGACATCGACCGACAGGATCGCGTCGACCGAAAGCATGTAGCGGGCCTCACCGCCACGCGCGAGCTTGAGGATCTTGCCGTCCTTGCCCTTGACGACGATCGCCGGGCGCAGATCGGCCCCGCCCCGCGTCGTGCGCCAGTCGATGACGACACGCTTGGCGATACCGGTGGATTCGTCGAGCGTTTCCGAGATCGACTGTCCCTCGACAAGGTCCTCGAAAGCGATCGTGCCTTCGACTTCGGTCAGAACCGGGCGGGTATACGGATCCCACTCCGCAATGCGCTGGCCACGCTTGACCATGTCGCCTTCGTCGACATGCATGCGCGCACCGTACTGGATGCGGTGGGTCGCACGCTCGGTGCCGTCGGCGTCGGTGATCGCAACGACCATGTTGCGGACCATCGCGATCAGATGACCTTCGCTGTTCTTGGCGATCGCCTTGTTCTTGATCGTCACCTTGCCGTCGAAATTCGACTCGACGAACGATTGCTCGTTGATCTGGGCCGCGCCGCCGATGTGGAACGTCCGCATCGTCAGCTGGGTGCCGGGCTCGCCGATCGACTGCGCCGCGATAACGCCGACCGCTTCGCCATGGTTGACCGGCGTGCCGCGGGCAAGATCGCGGCCGTAGCATTTGCCGCAGATGCCGTTGACGAGTTCGCAGGTCAGCGCCGAGCGAATCTTCACCTCCTGGATGCCGGCCTGCTGGATGGCGTCGACATGCGTCTCTTCCATCAGCGTGCCGCGCTTGACCACGACCTTGTTGGTCGCGGGATCGCGCAGATCCTCACCCGCGGTGCGGCCGAGAATACGCGACGCCAGCGAGGCGACGACGGTACCGGCATCGATGATGGCGCGCATCTTGATGCCGAGCTTGGTGCCGCAATCGTCCTGCGTGATGATGCAGTCCTGCGCCACGTCGACCAGACGACGCGTCAGGTAGCCGGAGTTGGCGGTCTTCAACGCGGTATCCGCGAGGCCCTTGCGGGCACCGTGGGTCGAGTTGAAGTATTCGAGCACCGAGAGACCTTCCTTGAAGTTGGAAATGATCGGCGTCTCGATGATCTCGCCCGACGGCTTCGCCATCAGCCCGCGCATGCCGGCGAGCTGGCGCATCTGCGCCGGCGAACCGCGCGCACCCGAATGGGCCATCATGTAGATCGAGTTGATATCGGCCTCGACGCCCTTGGCGTTCTTCTTGGTCGAGGAGATTTCCTTCATCATCTCCTTGGCGATCTCTTCGGTCGCCTTCGACCAGGCGTCGACCACCTTGTTGTACTTCTCGCCGTGGGTGATCAGGCCGTCATTGTACTGCTGCTCGAAATCCTTCGCCAGCGTACGGGTGGTGTCGACGATCTTCCACTTGCCGTGCGGCACCACCATGTCGTCCTTGCCGAACGAAATGCCGGCCTTGAACGCATTGTAGAAGCCGAGCGCCATGATGCGATCGCAGAAGATCACCGTCTCCTTCTGACCGCAGTGACGATAGACCTGATCGATCACGCCGGAGATTTCGCGCTTGGTCATCAGCTTGTTGATGACGTCGAACGAGATCTTGGGCGACTTTGGAAGAACGTTACCGAGCATCACGCGGCCGGCCGTAGTCTCGATCCAGCGCTTGACCGGTTTGCCGCTCTCGTCGGTGCCCTCCCAGCGATATTTGATCTTGGTGTGGAGGTGGATCACCTTCGAATGCAGGGCGTGCTCGATCTCGGCCATTTCGCCGTAGAGCTTGCCCTCGCCGGGCAGCCCTTCGCGCATGATCGAGAGATAGTAGAGGCCGAGCACGATATCCTGCGACGGCACGATGATCGGCTGGCCGTTGGCCGGATGCAGGATGTTATTGGTCGACATCATCAGCACGCGCGCCTCGAGCTGTGCCTCAAGCGACAGCGGAACGTGCACGGCCATCTGGTCGCCGTCGAAGTCGGCGTTGAACGCTGCGCATACCAGCGGATGCAGCTGGATCGCCTTGCCTTCGATCAGGACCGGCTCGAACGCCTGAATGCCGAGGCGATGCAGTGTCGGGGCGCGATTCAAGAGCACGGGATGCTCGCGGATCACCTCGTCGAGAATATCCCAGACTTCGGGGCGCTCCTTTTCGACAAGCTTCTTGGCCTGCTTGACGGTGGTGGAGAGACCTTTGGCGTCGAGCCGCGAATAGATGAACGGCTTGAACAGTTCGAGCGCCATCTTCTTCGGCAGGCCGCATTGATGCAGCCGCAGTTCGGGACCGACCACGATCACCGAACGGCCCGAATAGTCGACGCGCTTGCCGAGCAGGTTCTGGCGGAAGCGGCCCTGCTTGCCCTTCAGCATGTCGGCCAGCGACTTCAGCGGCCGCTTGTTGGCGCCGGTGATGACGCGGCCGCGGCGGCCGTTGTCGAACAGCGCGTCGACGGCTTCCTGCAACATCCGCTTTTCGTTGCGGATGATGATGTCGGGCGCGCGCAGTTCCATCAGCCGCTTCAGGCGGTTGTTGCGGTTGATGACGCGGCGGTACAGATCGTTGAGATCGGAGGTCGCAAACCGGCCGCCGTCCAGCGGCACCAGCGGACGCAGGTCCGGCGGAATCACCGGCACGACGGTGAGGATCATCCACTCCGGCTTGTTGCCGGAATAGCGGAAGGCCTCGACGATCTTCAGGCGCTTGGCGAGCTTCTTGTGCTTGATGTCGGATTCGGTTTCCTGCATCTCGGCGCGCAGCGAGGCCTCGAGCTTTTCGAGCTCAAGCCCCTTCAACAGCTCGCGGATCGCTTCGGCGCCGATCATGGCGGTGAAACTGTCCTGGCCGTACTCGTCCTGCGCCTTCAGGTACTCGTCTTCCGACAAGAGCTGACGATCCTTGAGCGCGGTGAGGCCGGGCTCGAGGACGACATAGTATTCGAAATACAGAATCCGCTCGAGATCCTTCAGCGTCATGTCGAGCAGAAGGCCGATGCGCGACGGCAGCGACTTCAAGAACCAGATATGCGCAACGGGAGCCGCCAGTTCGATGTGACCCATGCGCTCGCGCCGGACGCGGGACAGCGTGACCTCGACCGAGCACTTCTCGCAGATGATGCCCTTGTACTTCATGCGCTTGTACTTGCCGCACAGGCACTCGTAGTCCTTGATCGGCCCGAAGATACGCGCGCAGAACAGACCGTCACGCTCCGGCTTGAAGGTGCGGTAGTTGATGGTCTCCGGCTTCTTGATTTCGCCATAAGACCACGACAGAATCTTTTCAGGGGACGCGATCGAAATCCGGATCTGGTCGAAGACCTGAGCCGGCGTCGTCGGATTGAACAGATTCATAATTTCTTGGTTCATCGTCTTCTCCTCGCGTGCCGGTCGTCACCGGCAGCAAATTCGAAATCTCTTTCAGCCTCGCGCTTCGCCCAACGTCCGAGCGAGAGCAGCGGTTGCCCGGCGCAAACAGCGCCGGGCATGACGCTTTTTATTACTCGGCGGCCTCGGATGTCGGTGTTCCGCCCATCTTGGAGTTGTGCAGGTCGACGTTGAGGCCCAACGAACGCATTTCCTTGACCAGCACGTTGAACGATTCCGGGATACCAGCTTCGAACGTGTCGTCGCCGCGGACGATCGCCTCGTACACCTTGGTACGGCCGGCGACGTCGTCCGACTTCACGGTCAGCATTTCCTGGAGCGTGTACGCCGCGCCATAAGCCTCGAGCGCCCACACTTCCATTTCGCCAAACCGCTGGCCACCGAACTGCGCCTTGCCACCCAGCGGCTGCTGGGTCACGAGCGAGTACGGACCGATCGAACGTGCATGGATCTTGTCGTCCACGAGGTGATGCAGCTTGAGCATATAGATGTACCCGACCGTCACCTTGCGGTCGAAGGCATCGCCCGTCCGACCGTCATATACGGTCGACTGGCCGGAGGCATCGAGACCGGCAAGCTTCAGCATCTCCTCGATGTCGGCTTCCTTGGCGCCGTCGAACACGGGTGTCGCAATCGGCACGCCGTGGGCGAGATTACGACCGAGTTCCATCAGCTCGCTGTCGTTGAGCGATTTGATGGTTTCGTCGTCGCCGTAGATCTTCTTCAAGGTCTCCTTCAGCGGCTTGGTGTCCTGCTTCGCGCTTGCAAGATAAGCGTCCACGGTCTGGCCGATGCGCTTGCCGAGCCCGGCGCAGGCCCAGCCGAGATGCGTTTCGAGAATCTGCCCGACATTCATCCGGCTCGGCACGCCGAGCGGATTGAGCACGATATCGGCATGGGTTCCGTCCTCGAGGAACGGCATGTCCTCGATCGGAACGATCTTGGAGACCACGCCCTTGTTGCCGTGACGGCCCGCCATCTTGTCGCCGGGCTGAATCTTGCGCTTCACCGCAACGAAGACCTTGACCATCTTCATCACGCCGGGCGGCAACTCGTCGCCACGCTGCAGTTTCTCGACCTTGTCGAGGAAGCGCTGTTCGAGCCCCTTCTTCGATTCGTCGTACTGCTTCCGCATCGCCTCGATTTCGGCCATCAGCTTGTCGTTGGGGGAGGCAAACATCCACCATTGCGAACGCGGATGCTCATCGAGCACCGCGCGCGTGATCTTGGTGTCCTTTTTGAATCCCTTTGGACCGGCGATGCCCTGGCGGTTTTCCAGGAGCTCGGCGAGGCGGCTGTAGACGTTGCGGTCAAGGATCGCCTGTTCGTCGTCGCGGTCCTTTGCCAGGCGCTCGATCTCTTCCCGTTCGATCGCCAGTGCGCGCTCGTCCTTGTCGACGCCATGCCGGTTGAACACCCGGACTTCGACGATCGTGCCCTGCACGCCCGGAGGCACGCGAAGCGAGGTATCGCGGACATCGGAAGCCTTTTCGCCGAAGATGGCGCGCAGCAGTTTCTCTTCCGGCGTCATCGGGCTCTCGCCCTTTGGCGTGATCTTGCCGACCAGGATGTCGCCGGCGCGGACTTCGGCGCCGATATAGACGATGCCGGCCTCGTCGAGGTTCTTCAGCGCTTCTTCCGAAACGTTCGGAATGTCGCGGGTGATTTCCTCGGGACCAAGCTTGGTATCGCGCGCCATCACCTCGAATTCCTCGATATGGATCGAGGTAAAGACGTCGTCCTTCACGATCCGCTCGGAGAGCAGGATCGAGTCTTCGAAGTTGTAGCCATTCCACGGCATGAACGCGACCAGCACGTTGCGGCCGAGCGCGAGCTCGCCGAGATCGGTCGAGGGACCGTCGGCGATGATGTCGCCCTTCTTGACGACGTCGCCGACCTTCACCAGCGGACGCTGGTTGATGCACGTCGACTGGTTGGAGCGCTGGTACTTCATCAGCCGGTAGATATCGACGCCCGATTTGGTGGGATCGAGATCCTCGGTGGCGCGGATGACGATACGGGTGGCGTCGATCTGGTCGATCACGCCGGTCCGGCGGGCGGCGATCGCAGCCCCCGAGTCGCGCGCGACTACGCCTTCCATGCCGGTGCCGACGAACGGCGCCTCGGCGCGTACCAGAGGCACGGCCTGACGCTGCATGTTCGAGCCCATCAGCGCCCGGTTGGCGTCGTCGTTCTCAAGGAACGGAATCAGCGCCGCGGCCACCGAAACGAGCTGCTTCGGCGACACGTCCATGTAGTCCACCTTGTCCGGCGTGATCATCAGCACGTCGCCGGAGTGGCGGCAGACCACGAGGTCGTCGGTGAAGCGGCCACGGCTATCCAGCGCGACGTTCGCCTGGGCGACGTGGTAGCGGCCCTCCTCCATCGCCGAGAGGTAGATCACCTCGTCGGTGACGCGGCCGTCCTTGACCTTGCGATAGGGCGTTTCGACGAAGCCGTATTTATTGACGCGCGCAAACGTCGCGAGCGAATTGATCAGGCCGATGTTCGGGCCTTCCGGCGTCTCGATCGGGCAGATCCGGCCGTAATGCGTCGGATGCACGTCGCGCACCTCGAAGCCGGCTCGCTCGCGGGTCAGACCGCCGGGGCCAAGCGCGGAAAGACGACGCTTGTGGGTGATTTCCGACAGCGGGTTGGTCTGGTCCATGAACTGCGACAGCTGCGAGGAGCCGAAGAATTCGCGCACCGCTGCGGCCGCCGGCTTGGCGTTGATCAGGTCCTGCGGCATCACGGTGTCGATATCGACGCTCGACATGCGCTCCTTGATCGCACGCTCCATGCGGAGCAGACCGATGCGGTACTGGTTCTCCATCAACTCGCCGACCGAGCGCACCCGGCGGTTGCCGAGGTGATCGATGTCGTCGATTTCGCCCTTGCCATCGCGCAGGTCGACCAGCGTCTTGATGACGGCGAGAATGTCTTCCTTGCGCAGCGTGCGATGGGTATCGGGCGCATCGAGTTCGAGGCGCATGTTCATCTTCACGCGGCCGACCGCTGAAAGATCGTAGCGCTCGGCGTCGAAAAACAGCGACTGGAACATGGTCTGGGCCGAGTCGATGGTCGGCGGCTCACCCGGCCGCATCACGCGGTAGATGTCGAACAGCGCGTCTTCGCGGGTCATGTTCTTGTCGGCATGCAGGGTATTGCGGATATAGGCGCCGACATTGACATGGTCGATGTCGAGCAGCGGCAGCTCCTTGTAGCCGTGCTCGTTGAGCATCTTCAGCGACTTCTCGGTGATTTCCTCGCCGGCTTCGGCATAGATTTCGCCGGTCTTCGGATTGACGAGGTCTTCGGCAAGATAATTGCCGATCAGTTCCTCATCCGACAGGCGCAGCGCCTTGAGGCCCTTTTCCTGGAGCTGTCGCGCGGCGCGCACGGTCAGCTTCTTGCCGGCCTCGAGCACCACCTTGCCGCTATCGGCATCGATCAGGTCGTTGATCGTCGAGTAGCCGCGGAAACGGTTGGCGTCGAACGGCACGCGCCAGCCATCCTTGGCCCGCTTGTAGATGATCTTCTTGTAGAACGTGCTCAGGATGGTCTCGCCATCGAGCCCGAGCGCGAACATCAGCGAAGTCACCGGAATCTTGCGGCGGCGATCGATACGCGCAAAAACGATGTCCTTGGCGTCGAATTCTATATCGAGCCACGAGCCGCGATAGGGAATTACCCGCGCGGCAAACAGGAGCTTGCCCGACGAATGGGTCTTGCCCTTGTCGTGATCGAAGAACACGCCGGGCGAACGATGCATTTGCGAAACGATGACGCGTTCGGTGCCGTTGACGACGAAGGTGCCGTTCATGGTCATGAGCGGGATGTCGCCCATGTAGACGTCCTGCTCCTTGATGTCCTTGACCGACTTCGCACCGGTTTCTTCGTCGATATCGAACACGATCAGGCGCAGCGTCACCTTCAGCGGCGCAGCATAGGTCATGCCGCGCTGGCGGCACTCGTCGACATCATATTTCGGCGGCTCGAATTCGTAACGAACGAATTCCAGCATCGAGGTGCCGGAGAAATCCGAGATCGGAAACACCGAGCGGAACACCGCCTGCAAGCCTTCGTCCAGCCGCCCGCCCGGAGGTTCATCGACCATCAGGAACTGGTCATAGGACGCCTTCTGAACCTCGATGAGGTTCGGCATCTCCGCGACTTCCTTGATGTGTCCAAAAAACTTGCGAACGCGTTTGCGACCGGTGAACGTCTGCTGCGCCATCGTGGCCTCTCATTTCGTCGCCCGTCGGGGGCGAACCTTCCGGATCGCGATTGGCATCGCCTCCGGTTGAATTTCGATTCGTTCCTAAGCCTGGGAGCCCCAATTTCAGGACTTAAATCCTGAATCGAACTATCGGACCAAGAGAACGCAAAACGACGTGCGGGGCGCTTGACCGCACCCGCCCGTCCAACCCTGCCTCTTCACGGACTGAAAAAGCCCGAAATTGCCTATCTCCCAACGGCTTGCGCAGAAACGTCGCCGTCCCCCGCGCCAACCGTGCTTTCGTGCTGCCGTCCCGGTATGGGATGACACTCGTGGCAATTCGAGGGGCAAACCCGCGAATCCCCACACATTCTTGTGTACAAGGTGGTTCCAAGGGAACTCCTTGGCCACGTTGTTTTGCCCGCCCGGCCCTTCGTCATGGCCGGGCTTGACCCGGCTGTACCCGTCTTGGGTTACCAGATCCCCGGAGCGCACCCCGCTTGTCCGGGGATGGAATTGAAGCCAGCTTCGCTTACTTCAATTCCACCTTGGCGCCAGCTTTTTCGAGCTGGGCCTTGATCTTGTCGGCTTCGTCCTTGTTGACGCCTTCCTTGACGGGCTTGGGTGCGCCTTCGACGAGGTCCTTGGCTTCCTTGAGGCCGAGGCCCGTGATGGCGCGGACTTCCTTGATGACTTCGATCTTCTTCTCGCCGGCGGCGGCGAGAACGACCGTGAATTCGGTCTTTTCTTCAGCGGGAGCAGCGGCAGCACCGCCACCGGCGGGACCGGCAACCGCAACCGCGGCAGCGGCGGACACGCCCCACTTCTCTTCAAGGAGCTTTGCGAGCTCGGCAGCTTCGAGCACGGTAAGGCTCGAGAGGTCGTCAACAATCTTCTGTAAGTCAGCCATTGATCTGTTTCCTTAAGCGTATCGGTTCGAACCAGTTTTGAGTTTTGCGAAGGACGTCAGGCCGCTTCGCTCTTTGAGGCATAGGCCTGAATAACGCGCGCAAGCTTGGCCGCGGGCGCCGTGGAGAGCTGAGCGATCTTGGTCGCCGGCGCCACCAGGAGACCGACGATCTTTCCGCGCAACTCATCGAGCGACGGCAGGGCGGCGAGCGCCTTTACGCCGTCGACATTCAGGACGGTTTTACCCATCGACCCGCCGAGAATGACGAACTGTTCGTTCGTCTTGGCGAATTCGATGGCAACCTTTGGCGCCGCTACCGGATCCTTTGAAGTCGCGATCACGGTCGGCCCCTTCAACAGCGGGCCGATGGCAACGACGTCTGTGCCTTCAAGAGCAATTTTGGCGAGACGGTTCTTCGAGACCTTCACCGATGCACCCGCCTGCTTCATCTGCATGCGCAGCTTCTGCATCTGGGCCACGGTGAGGCCGGAATAATGAGCCACGATCGCAACGCTGGTGGTCTTGAACAGACCATTCAGCTCCTCGACCGCGTCCTTTTTTGCCGCTCTTTCCACAGCAAGCTCTCTCCGGTTGGCGGTCTTTGAGCCCAAAGGCAGGACCGCCGGGTTGCACCCATCGTCCCGCCTTAAATCTGACCTCGAGACACTCCGGTCCTAAGGACATTTCGGGCAGAACGACATTTGAAAAGCCTGCCCTCCCGAACCAGATGGCTCGGGGTGTCGAGGTTCGAACCATATCCGCTGGCCGTCGCGACAAGCGCGGCGTAAAGCGAAATTCGGTCTTCACCCGTCTATGCAGGCCAATAGATTAAGCCATTGAAAAAACTTGCGTTTGATCGCCGGCGCCTGCAGTCTTGGACAGGATCGAGGCGTCCCGGCAAGCCGGCCCACCCCTGCCCGCATCCATCCAAAACGACGGTTCCCCCTCCTTTCGAGCAATCCATGCGGACGTCCTGAAAGGAATGGTCTCCTATCGTATCGGGTTTTCGGTATGCGAGCACAGACGTGCCAGCAACGGCCAGCACGCCCGGAACGCGCTCTTTAACGAGTCTTTTCCGGCTTGCCAAGCGCTAATTTCCGGCAGTTTCGTCGGCGAGTTCCCGCCGATTTTTCTCCGGCAGGCCACTCTGTTCCTCAACACACGGGATAAACGAGCGGCTTCCCCGCAAAAAACGCCTCGAGATTGGCGATCACACAATCCTGCATCGCGATATGCGACTCGACAGTATGGCCACCGACATGCGGGGTCAGCACCACGTTCGGAAACGCTGTCAACGCGTCCGGCGCATGCGGCTCGTTCTCGAACACGTCGAGGCCGGCGCCGGCGATCGTATGGTCCGCAAGGGCCGCGACCAATGCTGCCTGGTCGATCACCGAGCCGCGCGAGATATTGACGACGTAGCCGTCCTTGCCGAGTTTTTGCAGGATCGCGGCATTGACGGCGTGATGGGTCTCGGCGCCGGCGCGAACCGCGATCATCAGAACGCTGCACCATTCCGCCAACGCTTCAAGGCTCGGCAGACGTTGATAGGGAACGTCGTGCCTCGAGCGGCTGAAATAACCGACCTCGGTCTCAAACGCGGCCATCCGCGCGGCGATCTTGCGGCCGATCTCGCCCATGCCGTAGACGCCGACGCGGCGGCCAGGATTGCCGGGCTGCGGCCGGAGCAGCGGCGAGGGTTTCGCCGCGGCCCAGCTGCCTTCACGCACAAATTCGTCGGCCGGGAGCAGGTGCCGCGTCACCGCCAGCATCAAGGTGACGGCGAGGTCGGCAACGGCGGCGGCATTGGCCGCCGGGCTGTGGCCGACCGTGATTTTTCGTTTAGCCGCGGCTGCAAGATCGACGCCGTCGTAGCCGGTGCCATAGCAGATGATCGCCTCCAGCTTTGGCAACGTATCCAGGACGGACGCGCCGAGGGGCGTGCCACCGGCGGTGATCAACGCCCGCACGCCGGAAAGCTGCTGTGCCGTGAAAACTTCGGCTGGAGGCTTGCCGGCGGCATCCATCAGCTCGAAGCGCTGCCCGATCCGCACCATCAGCGCCTTGGGAAAGCGTGAATAGATCAAGACTTCTTCGGGCATGCTTTCCCTCTCGTCGCCGGGTCCCAGGCCCGATCGGCAACATCCATAAACTAAAGAGCGGAATCGGTTGCCCAATTCCGCCCCTGGTTTGTCTCAAGCTGCTCCGCCGTTAGCCGAGCAACGTGCCCGGCTCGACCTTGACGCCCGGCCCCATGGTGGAGGAGACCGCGACGCGCTGAATGTAAGTACCCTTTGAACCGGCGGGCTTCGCCTTCGCCACTGCGTCGGCGAGCGCCTTGACGTTCTGCACCAGCTTTTCTTCCGAGAACGAGGCCTTGCCGATGCCGGCCTGCACAATGCCTGCCTTCTCGACGCGGAACTCGACCGAGCCACCCTTGGCGCCCTTTACGGCGTTGGCGATATCCATCGTCACGGTGCCGATCTTGGGGTTGGGCATCATGCCGCGCGGTCCGAGTACCTTACCGAGGCGGCCGACCAGCGGCATCATGTCGGGGGTGGCGATGCAGCGATCGAAGTCGATCTGACCGCCCTGTACCTTCTCGACCAGATCCTCGGCACCCACCACATCAGCGCCCGCGGCCTTGGCTTCTTCCGCCTTGGCGCCGCGCGCGAACACGCCGACCCGCAAGGTGCGGCCGGTGCCGTTCGGAAGCGTCACCACGCCGCGAACCATCTGATCGGCGTGACGCGGATCGACGCCGAGATTGATGGCGATTTCGACTGTTTCGTCGAATTTCGACGTGGCGCGCGCCTTGACCATCTTGATGGCGTCCGCGAGCGGATAAAGCTTCTCGCGATCGACGCCCTCGCGGGCCTTCTTCAAACGTTTTCCGATTGCCATGACCCGTTACCCCGCTACTTCAAGGCCCATCGAACGGGCGGAGCCCTCGACCATCTTCATGGCCGACTCGATGGTGTCACAATTGAGATCCTTCATCTTCTTCTCGGCGATCTCGCGCACCTGGGCGCGTGTCACCTTGCCGGCCTTGTCGCGGCCCGGGGCCTTCGACCCGGACTGGATTTTGGCAGCCTGCTTGAGAAAGAACGACATCGGAGGGGTCTTCATCTCGAAGGTGAACGAACGATCGGCATAGATCGTGATCACCACCGGGATTGGGGTATTCTTCTCTTCCTTCTGCGTCTGCGCGTTGAACGCCTTGCAGAATTCCATGATGTTGAGGCCGCGCTGACCAAGCGCGGGTCCGATCGGGGGCGAAGGATTCGCAGCACCCGCCGGCACCTGCAATTTCAGGTATCCGGTCACTTTCTTTGCCATATGTCACTCCTCATGTTGTTTCCGGACCAGCCCGGAAACTTCACAGGACCGTGGTGCGGTTCAACGGATGAATGGCGATCACCCGTCTCCTCCCACGGCTGTTCGGAGGCGTCGCCGCCTCCGCTCCTTGGTCATTGCCGGGCTTGACCCGGCAATCCATCTCCTTCGCAAGACGAATGCTCTTTACGAAGCAGATGGATGCCCGGATCAAGTCCGGGCATGACGAGAACGATCAGACCTTCTCGACCTGACCGAACTCCAGTTCGACAGGTGTGGCGCGTCCGAAGATCGACACCGCGACCTTGACGCGCGAACGCCCCTCGTCGATTTCCTCGATCACACCGGAGAACGACGCAAACGGCCCATCGGCCACCCGCACATTCTCGCCGATCTCGAACGACACCGACGCCTTCGGGCGTTCCACGCCTTCCTGCACCTGATGCAGGATCCGCATGGCTTCGGCTTCCGAGATCGGCATCGGCTTGTTTTCGGCGCCGAGGAAGCCCGTCACCTTCGGGGTATTCTTGATCAGATGAAAGGCCTCATCGGTCAGCTTCATCTTCACCAGCACATAGCCCGGGAAGAACTTGCGCTCGGCGTCGATCTTGCGGCCGCGGCGCACTTCGGTGACCTTTTCGGTCGGCACCAGCACCTGCTCGAACAGATCATCAAGCCCGCGTTGCTTGGATTGCTCGCGGATCGATTCTGCGACCTTCTTTTCGAAGTTCGAATAGGCGTGGACGATATACCAGCGCTTGTCCATCGTCTCTGTTGCGGCGGTTGTCATCAGTGAATGCCGAGCAAAAAGGTGACGAGAATACGGATCAGCTGATCCGAGGCGAAAAAGAAAATCGAAGCCAGCGCCACCATCACAAACACCATGATCGTGGTGATCGTGGTCTCGCGCCGCGTCGGCCAGGTAACCTTGGCGGTCTCCGAACGAACTTCCTGCAGGAATTTGAACGGGCTGAAAGCCATCGTTGATATAATCCGCTCGGTTAAGGCGATTTTCGGTCGTTTAAGGAATCCGAACAGCCCTCCGGCGCCCAGCCCTCGTCTCGAAGGATGAGCCGCCAAGCGGGCTCGATTGTTCGGGGGAAATCAATGCCGCGCCGGATATCCGCACAGGCGGGCCGGCAGCAGGTGGCGGCTATTTACTGCGCACGGGGCCAAAGGTCAAGGTGCGGGAACCGGAGGCCGCGGCTTGCCCCGATTTACTGCAACCGGAGCGGTCAAATTCGATGGCTTAGGCTGGCGGGACTTGGCTGGCGGACTGGGCTGGCAGGAGTGGCAGGGCTCGAACCTGCGACCCCCGGTTTTGGAGACCGAGAGGCACCGTACCCTATCGTACTGTCCAGTTCATAACTTCAATGGTTTAGCGGCCTATGCTAAAGCCGTCGTACCATCAAATGTCGCCTCGTTATTTCTGATTGGGCCCGCCGTCAACGTGGTGGCCGGGCGAACGATGACTGTAGGTCGCGAGGGAAAATGACAACCGAGTTTTTGCTTGGACCTGCGTGGGAAGGTTGGGAGAGCTACAACCTTTTTGAGGAGTCCGTACAAAACGAACTGCGTTTCGTTCGCTCAAAATCCTCGGAGCAATTTCTAAATGAAGTTCGCGCCTCCTGCTCAAGCCGTAAGTCAAGCATACCCAAGGATCGGAAATTTTGGCGCGCTCGGCTTGGCTGTGAATATGAGGACGTCACGCGGGACTACCCAGACATTTCAGTCGTCACCCCCGAAGAGCGTCCCTATGGCCGCGATGGCATGAAGCCAATTCCAAATTGGCAGGGGGAAGGCCGGGCGAACCCACGCGGCATTCCGGCGCTCTATTTGGCGACTACACGAGATACAGCGCTAGCCGAGGTCCGTCCTTGGATCGGCGCCGTGATCTCCGTTGCCGAATTAGTGACAGAGCGGGAATTGAACGTCATCGATTGCTCTAAATACGATACTCGAGATAGCTTCTTGAACATCTTTGATGACAACACCAAATCTCGCGAGGACGGGATTTGGGTGGCGATTGACCGGGCATTTGCGACGCCGGTCAACAAGGAGGACGAGGCCAAAGGCTACATCCCGACACAAGTGCTCGCGGACCTATTCAAAGCTGAGGGCTACGATGGCCTCGTATATAAGAGCCTTTTGTCCGACAATGGCTTCAACCTAACCCTGTTTAATTTGAGCGATGCCAAGGTTATTAGTTGCGATCTCTTTAAACTCGACTCCATCGACTTTAAATTCAATTCAATGGGCGCGCATGTTGATTTCGGATAACGTGCCCAACGGCGTGTGACTGGCTACCGTTATGTGTAACCTCTATTCCATCACGACGAACCAAGCCGCTATCATCGCCCTCTTCCGTGTAGTCAACAGGTACGTCGGCAACCTTGCGCCGATGCATGGCGTGTTTCCCGACTATTCTGCCCCCGTGGTTCGCAACACATACAACGGCACCGAACTGGCAATGATAAGGCGGCAGCGTAGGACAAACGGAGCCGAAAATGCTTGGCGCCATTTCGATCTTGATCGTTCGCCTGATCACCTTCTTCTATGGGAAGCCTGCATCCCATTTCTTTCCGCGACCTGCCATCCAAGATAAGGACATCGAAACGTACTTCTTTCAGAGCGGGAGCAATTTCCGCACGACGATGGCCCGCGTCCGCGCGATACAGGTCGGAATGTTCGGGCGTTCAGGATTGGCCGCATTCATCAAGCTGAATCTGATCCACTATCTCTTCTTCCTATCGGCTTTCATAATCTTCCTGCTCGTGATCCCGGGCCTCGATGAGGTGTCGTCCTTCGTGATGCGCGGCTTCACGGTAGAGTTGGACGAAGACGAACGAAGCTATTTGCTCCAGCATTTCAACGACGTCGAACCTCAGGAAGGGCTATACGTCGGCGGCGCAATGATCCGCTTGAGCATTATGACTTTGATCTTCATGGCTACGATCTCAGCATCCGGATCTGCAGCGCTCATTTATAATTTCCGGACGATCAAGACCTTCGCGGGCCGAAACTTCGGCCTGATCGCGACCAATGCGCGTCTTGCTGTGGCGTTCTTGGTCAGCATCGCCTGCGATCTGGGCGCAGTCATGATCCTTTTGTTCGCCGTTGTGTTGCTGGGCAAGGTTACTGGCCCTCGCTTGGAAGAACTTTTCGGGGCGAGCTTGACGGAACATACTTTCAAGTACGGAGTGGCCCTTGCGATCGGTGACGCTACGCAAGGCGAGTCATATTGGAGTTATGGGCTAACGGCGATGGACGTGCAGCCTAGCGAGTTTGGCGAACTCAGGGTGAAGGTTGAAAAGCCGCGGTGGCCTAGGATGATCTTTGCCACCGAACCGCTCTACGTCGGTGACGCGGGTAAGATTTGCGACCAGTACGCCGTAGACAGAGACGATTGCGCAGATCGGATGCGAGCGATGTTTCTGCGCCATTCTGATCTTAGCGTCCTGTCAAAACCGCAGGTAGCGCGGGGAATGGCTGCGCTTGTGGGTTCGTTAGCATGCGGCCGTAATCTATGGTCTGGATTATCGGCCGGTTTAGGTTCAAACCAAGCCCTCAAGTTGGCGCTACCGTTCGCTGCGTCGCTCGCCGCGCTTGTCTTGGCCCGGGCGTTCCTGATCCCGTGGCTGATCATCTTGTCGTTCGCTGATCGCGCGCTAGTCGCCTTCGGTAGAAAGGTTACGTTGCAGTCGGACGACGGTTATCGCGAAATCTCGACCCACGGGGCGGTCTTGCTGTCCCTGCCACCCGTGCTCGCTTCCATAGCGCTGTTCAGCTTACTCTTGCGGACTTTTTGCTAAAGGACATAGTAAGCAACACAATTCCAAAAGGCTGGTCCCGCCGCTATGCTGGCTGCCAGGGCGATGAGCGCGACTTCAGAAACGGAGCGCGCCAGCTATCCATCCCGTGCGGTTGAAACTGCCGGTTCCGCCGATCCCGTCATTGGCGTCCGCGAACGCGAATCCTGGACACCTTATCGGCTCGACGTATCGGTCATGGGCGCACGCGCCGCCGGAAATACGCACAACCGCTCCGTTCGAAAGACCCCCTCGCCCTCGCCCAGCGCCAATGCCGGATTGCAGCGATCGATTACGTAATCGATGCCATGGCGACCAGCATAGTCAAGTCGCTCGTCCAGCGAGCCCAAGGCCTCGACCTCGGTCAATCGGGTCCGCCAGGTCTGGTAATATGAAGGCATCCACATCACCGCCGCCCCACGCTTGTAATCGACCCAGATGCGGCGATGAGAGATGAATTCAAAGATTGCCGTTCTCGACAAGGCAAGGTCGGAGGCCGCTGGTTCGGACGTGTCGGTAGCTCGGGGTCTGGACGGGACGAGGAATGTCGCGGTTGATGGCGTCGAATTCCGCGCCCAGTCGGCGACAGCCGTCCACTCCGGGATGCTCTCGGCAAACAGCCGGTTGAACTTGACGTTCTGCCAGGTGGACAGCGGCCAAACGATCCCAAGGACAACCGCAAGTGCCAGATAACCCAGGACGCGCCTGGAGAAGACACCGGATCGATGCGTTGCCTGGATGACCTGGGTTGGCTGGGTGAAATGCGTGCTCAAAATGATCGGGATACAGAACGAAAATGCGAGACCGCCGACGCTCAATGACAGCACGATCAAACAGCCCGGCAGAAAGGCTGGTTCCTGGTCGCGGCGAAGCCAGCTTGTCGCCAGAGCAGCGGTTGCCAGTCCGGCAAGCAGGTGAATGATCGTGCTCGACCTCAGCAGATGCAGGTTGAGGACCACAGGAGCGCTGGTGAAGAAAGGGACAGCGATGCCGATCGCATAGAGCAGAATTGCGCCGCAAAAGGCGGCCTGCAATTCACGGGCGCCAGCGCCAAACCAAGAGAGCGCAACCCCACCAAGAAGTGTGACAGCCGCCAGGCCAAGCATGCTCAGCGCAGATATCGAACCGATCAGAACATGTCCCGCAAAATACTGTTGAAGATAGCTGACGAAGTCAAAATCGATCGGCTTGCCGAATTCTGGATTGGAAGCGATGTTGCCGAGAACGGGGATTGCGAGAAGTATGCAAGGCAGGAGGCCGGCAAGCGCCTGCCAAGCGATCCCTCCGAGGGTTGCTTTTCGCTCCCTCAGAAGGCTGGCCGCGACAAAGGCGAGCAGCGGCACAAGCCAGAACGCAATGAAGGCGTTAATGAAGAACGTCACGCCGCACATCAAGGTCGCGGCGGCGAAACGGCTTTTTGCCGCAAAATAAATCGCCAACAGCACGGTGCCATTGGCGATTTCAGAATGGGTGAAATAGTTGAGGAACAGGCCACCGGTGCCCGCGTAGCTATCGCCGTCCAGGAAGGAGATGAAACAAAGGATCAGGCTGAAGACGATCTTGTCGCGCCTGTCGACGATACCAAGAAGCGAAGCGCAGCATAGGAACCCAACGAAGCAGAGCAATCGGGAAAGATAGGCCAGAACAAGGAACAGCGCTTGCGTGTGGCCGAAATGCTTTTCGAAATTGCCCAGCAACAGCCAGACACCGGAAGAAAAATGCCGCAGCGACTGAATAAATACGTCATCGCGGTATTGGGGTTCATCATAGAGACCGGCGACGATCGGCAAATGAAAGACGTTATTCTCGATCCCGAAGACAAATCCCTTGTGCAGCAACGATAAAGCCGACGCGATGGCGGCCAGCGCCAGCGTCTCGAGCAGGCTGGCTGGAATCCTTATCGCCCGTTTGCGGCTGACGATGCCGGGCTTGATGCAGATTTCCGTCATTCAGATCGCTGCCAGCACGATGCACATCATCGCCACCACGACGATCCGGCTGGCATTGTCCTTGAACGTGTAAACGATCGGATCGTCGGGCATCGCCTGGCGATGAGCCAGCATCAACGCGCGGCCGATCCAGTACAGAAGCAGCGGATTCAGCAACCATAACATCCACGGCCGGCCATACATCTGTGCCACGGTCGGCGAGGATACATACAGCGAGAACACGGTGATCGCATTCATGCCGCTTGCGGCCGCCATCGCTGCGACGATCTGGAGATCGCTGATCCTGTAGTCCCGATTGGCCGGATTGGCGAGCCCGGCCTCCTGGCGCATCGCCAGCTCGCTGTAGCGCTTGATCAGCGCCAGCGATGTGAAAATGAACAGCGAGAAGATCATCAACCATTCCGAGATATAAACTCCGATGGCAACCGCTCCGCCGACGATGCGAACGGTGTAAAGACCCGCCAGCGTCACGATATCGACCAGCATCTTCTTCTTGAGATAAAGCGAGTAGGCAATCGTGATCGCCAGGTAAGCGCCGAGTACCGCAACGAACACGCTCGATATGAACAGCCCGGCAACCGCGGACGCTATCCAAAGCACCGGAATGGCGATAAGCGCCATTGGGATCGGCAGGGCGCCGGATGCGATTGCGCGATATCTCTTGTTCGGGTGCTGTCGATCCGCCGCGAGATCGAAGAGATCGTTGAGCAGATAGCCGCTGGATGCACAGGCCGAGAACGCAAGAAACGCAAGCAACGCCTCCCCCAGCGATGCCAGGTTCATCTGGTGCGACGTCAGAGCGGGGACAAATACCAATGTGTTTTTTGCATATTGGTGAACCCGAAGCGCATTGAGCCACGTTCGCCACGAGAAATCGCGCCCGCCGATTTGCTTCAAGGACGGGTTGAGCAGCTCGAGCTGCTTCGAGAGCTGATCCGATCCGCCGACGACATATGTTGTGAATGCGGCGCGCCAGACACTTTCGGGGGCTCGTCCGTTGCCGATGTAGTCGAAGTTCCCGGCATCGAAACCTGGCCCGGGCGCGGCCGTATCGCTTGTTTGGGTAGCGGCGGCAAGCTCGGCTAACGCAACAACGCCGTCGAAACCGAGGTGGGATGCGATTGCCGCCGCATGGTGCGGGTATCGTCTGGCGGCGATATATATTTTGCGCCCGCGGGCTCGCGCGGCCAGAGCGATGTTCAGAACCTCCGGCTCGTAGGGAAGATGCGCATAATCGATCTCGGCCTCGGTCAAGACGCGATCGAGGAAGCCGCCCTTCCCGCTCCCGCTCACGACCGCGTCATAAAGGCAGGCCAGGCTTCCGGCAGCATCAGCAAAAAGTGCTTCCTGATCCAGATTGGAGCGAAGCAAAGCTCCCTCCAAATCGATCACCAGCGCACGGCTTTCCGCCTTGGCCACTTTCGGCGGTGGCACAGCATGGTCTTGCACCCATATTTGCTGCTCCATTCGAAAGCGCTCTTCTGATCCGGAATTGTTCGGCTGGATGCCTGCAGGAGAATACCGACATCCCTTAAACGATTGATTATTCCGGCGGCATCTTGGCGAGCCAAATACGGGATAGGCGGTCAATGCTGCGGCGGAAATGCATCACGGTCTGCAAACCTTAACGACCGGTTAGCATCACATCGCCGGAACCGCGCAATTTTGCCTGCAAGAGGCGCAAACGGCTGGCTTAAGTGGGGAACCGAAGCCTTAAATCCGTTCGACCAGACTTGGACCCGATCGGTCAAAATCAAGGGCTTAGGCTGGCAGGAGTGGCAGGGCTCGAACCTGCGACCCCCGGTTTTGGAGTTCGGTAGCTACCGTACTTCCACGTTTTGTTCTGTATCGAGAAGTGCTGATTTATCATGGCTTTTCTCTGCTATCGACCTCGGTGGTACCAGCCTGTACCGGCCCGTGCTACCGAGTTTGGTAGCAAAATGGTAGCAGGCTGTTCGCTGCTCGTTCACGGCGCAACAGCGAACCCGTGATAGGGCGATTGTCTCCCCGCCCCGGTCGCGCTTGAATAGCCATGCCCGCCCTCACCCGCCAAAAAATCACCTTCGGAGAAATGCGCGCCGCTGGCGTTCGCGGTCTCCTGATCTATTGCTCGGATTACAAGTGCAGCAACTAGACGGCCATCAGCGGCGACAGATGGCCGGATGACGTTCGGCTATCGAACATCGAACCTCGATTCACCTGCCAAGCTGGCGCTGACGTCCGGCCGAATTTTCGACTGGGACAGGGAGGCTCGCGCGAGCAGGCAACGCAATCGATGCAGTGCTCCTTGTGCGAGGACTGCGGCTGGGTGTGTGAAACTCCTCCGGGCAGACCATGGGAGGGCGAGCACGCCTGCCCCTGCGGGGGCGCTGGCGCGCCGTGTCCGTGGTGCAACGTGACTGACAAGGACGGAGCGCCAACGCTGCCGGAAGGTTTCAAGACGGAATTCGACAAGAAGGGCTGGCGTCATTAGCAGCCGGGGCTGGAAACGACCGTTCGACGAACCGATCCCGATCCCGCTCCCGCGCGGCCGCCAACTCGTCACGCTCGAGGATGCGGGGAAATTCATCACAAAGCTCCCGAAGCCCGATTATGAGGCCGCGGAGTGGCGGGCGGCAATGGAAGCCCTGATCCTGGTCGCGACGCTCGAAGGGCCAACGATGTTCGCACGTATCGGTGTCATGAGGGCGCTGAACCGCCACGTCGAGCGCGCGTTCACCGATCGCAAAGACCGTCATTGGGGAAAGCGCAAGCTGAAGCGAGATATGTGATGCACAAAAGCCGCCCGGGCGTTACTCCGTGGGGCTCATACGCGACTGCCGGTTACCCAGTTCCGTCGCTTGCTCAATCATTAACCGGCGAGCCGTGCAAAGGTTCCGTGTCCCGCCCTCACCTCTCCTCGTCCGGATGCACCCAGACGTAAGGCGTGATCTCGCGCTCGCGGGTGAGCTTGCAAGGGCCAGCGCCAATCCCGCTTGTTACGACTGTAACCCAATAAATTTTAGTCTATTGGTGTCTCGACGGATTGCGAACCTAGATGGGTCAAAACACGCATTCGGGTTCTAGTGAATTTGATTATGGAGCTTTTCCCCATGTCGAACATCTCGGCAAAATTCGCTTTCGCGCTGTTAGTGGTCTTTGCCTCCCTTGCCGCTTCATTTGCGCGACACGGAGGCTTGGCGGCAACGCGAAACATCGGTTCTAGCGGGGCGGGGAAATGCTTCCAAGGCAGCCGCGCTACCGCTGCCGAGCGTAACCGTGCCGAATTTGTTCATCCCGAGGGCGTTTGCCGGGCCCCACAGACTAACATCGATGGGCCGGGAGTTTAAGTGACCCGATGATGGGTCGCGACTTGACTAATACAACAAGAAAAACCCGCCGGCGTGAAACCGGCGCCGTTGTCACGCAAAAACGGCTCGCTCGCTCATCCCTTGTTCACATTCAGATTTTTAGTTTGCGCGACATTCTACAATGTCACAGGAAGAAAACCCATTAAATTGAAACTTGCACTGGTTGGACTTGCTGCACTCTCTAGTCTTGCTGCGGCAGGAACAGCGTCGGCGATGCCCGCGGCAACACCGAACGCTCTCGGCGGCTCCGACAGCGCCATCATCCAAGTCAGGGGCGGCCACGGTCATGGTCATATGGGCGGTGGCGGCCATCATTACGGCTGGGGCAGAGGCCACGGCCACCACTATGGTTGGCGGCACCACCACCATTGGTGATTTAATTTGCCAATCTGAAGAGGCCGCCTCAGTTGGGCGGCCTCTTTCATTGCCAAGGAAAACCCGCCCGGCGTCAACCGGCGCCCTCACCTCTCCTCGTCCGGATGCCCAGCAAAAAGCCGCCACCGGGTACCGGTGACCGCTTTCGACTTTGCTCACGTTGACCACCGGAAGGTCAGCGCGATGGTGGTGGATTGCGGTTAAAGCGCCGTGGAGAGTTGTGCTAGAGTTAGGGTCTCGGAGGGCGCCCAGCTGAGTTGGGATTTGCTCATTCTGAAAATACTAGCGTCGCGGCCGGACGGCAAAGCATCATCGGCCGAAATCACGCGTGACCTTGCAATCCTCAATGCTGCAAATCTGAAACGGCGCGAAGTCAAAGGCGGCATATTCGAGACTGGCTATGTAACCTTCCCAAGCAAGGGCATTTGGCAAATCACGGATAAGGGGCGCGCCTACCTTGAGACACTGAGTGCACAGCCAATCAAAAAGGGCGACGCCTAAGTGAGCTTCAGTGCCGCGGCTGGTCGAGATAGAATACTCCAATGGAAAACCCGCCGGCGTGAACCGGCGGGCTTGGTGGCAGGTATCCGTTGCTGTTACCGGTTTAGCCGTCTTGCATGAGTGGCAAGCCGCTGGCGGTTGCGCTTCCGGACCGATCGGCGCCGGCGCTTCATTGGTCGCGCCGCTTCTCGCCGTGCCACATGGCCTGATAGTCCGCCTTCAGCTTCTTCAGCATCTTCGCGACCTCGAACACCGCGAACTTGCCTTTTTCGTGCTTGTCTTCCCGGCCCCCGATCGCGGGCACGACCATCTGCAATGCAATGCTGGCCATGATCGCGCAGTCGTCGATCCTGCCTTCCAGATCGCGGAAGGCTTCTGCGTGAAGCTTATCGACGTACTCCTCGGAATAGCCTCCAGGAGGAGGTTCGCGGCCGGGAAACTCTAAGATTTCTCCAGGCATGTTATCGACCCTTCACTGCAATTCTGCAGATTTCGGTTAGAAATGCGTCTTCGGAAGATGAAAGCTTTCGGCAAAGCGCGCCTTTCCGGCCGCGCCGGCGGAAGGCCTTCTCAATCATCCGCTCGACGATGATTTCGAGGCCGCGGGAAGATCCATTTTCTTTGAGGGTGACATCGATCACTGCCTGTGCGTAGTTGCGACCCCGCGCATAATCGACGTGCGATTTGTCGGTCGGTTCGTCGTTCCACATATCCACGCTTTTCCAGAATGCGCCCCATGATTCGAAATCATCTTCTTCCGAAGGCATGGTCACAAACGGGAGAGCGAACAACCCGTCTGCATGGATCTTGAACGGGAACGCCGGAAGAGCCGGCGCTGATGCGGCCAGGAGTTCTCGTTTCTCGCGTGCAGGCGCATTGGGGCCGGATGATCGGGCAACAAAATCAGTGCCTGCTACAATTTTGAACGCAGTTTTTCGTGGCGTGCTATGCACGCGGGTAGCCTTGGCCATGGGTCGAATCCTTGGTTAGGGTTAGAGCCGGGGCGGAAGACTTTAACCCTTCCCCGCGGCTCGCTCTTGTGCTATCACAAGGTCATGATCAAATCAAGTAGTGATAACACGACTCCGCGCTGGAGGCGGTCAGCCGTCAAGGGGACGCTCATAGGAGTCCGCCTGCAGCCCTCTCAGCTAAAGGCGCTGGATGCCTGGATCGATAAACAGAACGCATCCTTGACTCGCCCTGAGGCGATACGGGCCATGATGGAGACAATCCTGCATATCCTTTCGAAGGACAGGGACGACAAGCCGGCCAAGAAGGCGAGGACCCGATGAAGGAAAGCACGCTGTCAAAAATCACGGCGGCCGGCGCGATCGCAAAAGGGATGGCGCAGAAGGCACTAGCTGCTAGCCCAAATCCGCAGTGGACCGAGTACGAAATGCAGTCAATCGACGAGTGGATCGCACGTCAGGACGTGAAACTGGATCGTCCCGAAGCCATCCGCCGCCTGGTCGAGCTAGGACTCAAAGCAAAAAAATAATGGCCCTCGGTACGCTGACATGGTGGAATCCCGACCGGGGCTTTGGATTTATTCAGCCCGATGCGGGCGGACCAGATATGTTTCTGCACGTTAGCGCACTTGAAAAAGCTGGCATCGATCCGGAGACGATCAAAATAGGCCGACGTTTGATTTATGAAACGAGCGACCACAATGGAAAGACGATTGCTGTCGACATTAAAACGGCATAGCCGCCGCCTGGTCGAGATCGGGCTGAAGGCGAAGGGGAAATGACTGAACCTATGGAGTTCACCCGCGTCATTAGTCCCGTCGAGGATATGGAAATCTGGAACGCGAGCAGCGGCGACTTTTCGTTCGTGATCAGTTATGAGAGCCGCAGCGGCCCCGGCTTTCACGGACACACCGGCTTCGTAGCGTCGTGGCGTCCGACCGATCAGAACAAGGGCGCCGTCAAGATCGGCGGTTCGCCCTTCAAAACGCTCGCTGAGGCCGAAGAAGCCTGCGAGGCCACGCTGGCTTACCTGACGAACGAGCTCGAGTAGCCAAGCCCTCACGGGC
>Ga0210405_10001194_pt1 | contig 30969 bp, 22 predicted proteins | sample IncBWH11MmetaG_FD_155492 | JGI IMG/M metagenome (GOLD analysis project Ga0210405, IMG submission 155492) | Forest soil microbial communities from Barre Woods Harvard Forest LTER site, Petersham, Massachusetts, United States - Inc-BW-H-11-M | ecosystem: Environmental > Terrestrial > Soil >...
GCTAAACCATTTCGAATATCCAAAAAATAGGAGAATGATCACCATCGATGCACGGATCAGGTGATAGTCAAGATCGTTCTTGAGGATGCCGAGCCTAATCAGAATCTTAAAGAGCGGGTTCACTGTCGTCTATCCTCCAAGTTCAGGCGCTGGTTCACTCGATTCGTACGCTGACTCAGTGGCATCTGCACGTCACATTCCATTGAATCGCAAGCGTCCTGGAATCGATGAGTAACCACTGCAGGTTCATTTGTGCACTAGAAATGTTGATGCGAACGTTTTCCAGCATCACCGCTCGTTTCATCAACTGTTGATTGGATTCAGCCCTCGCGGCATGTCGTCTTTAAGTCACGTGTCGCGATAACAACGCAGCCAGTCATCGACTGTTGAAAAAACCGGGATCAGCCTTGGCGAATGTGTAGCCATTCCAAGGTTTTGCAAAATGTAGAAGATGCCTGAATTGGAGGTGGCCCCAGCGAATCGACGCGGAAGAAAGCTGCCGAACACGAATTGGAACCCGGCATGCATTCACACTAGAAGATCACCGGAGTTCCATCTATGGCAGCGACAGCTCTACAACTGAGTCCAGAACCAACTGCAGTCGAGTGTTATCAGAATAAAGTTCAGGAATTGACCCATGTTATTACCCACCACTCGGGGCGCTTTCGCCGAATCGCGCTGGGTCATCTGAGCAACGTTGCCGACGCTGAGGATGCCGTGCAGGATGCTTTGCTCTCGGCCTTGACACATGTTCACCAGTTCAGGGGGCAAGCGAAGATGTCCACGTGGCTCACGACGATCGTAATCAATTCTGCACGAATGAGACTACGTCGACGTTTAAGGTCGGTGCAATTGGCTTTGGATGAAACCGATGGGCAACAGGACCTCCTGGAGGACATTGTCTCGGATACGCGGCCAGGTCCGGAAGAGGCATATCGCGAGCGAGAAATTGCGGAGACACTGGCTCAGGCAACCTCGCGGCTATCGCCTACTTTGCGGACAACCTTCCAATTGCGCGACATCCATGGCTTGAGCATTCGCGAAACAGCAGATCTCCTCGGAGTGCCCACGGGAACGGTCAAGGCACGGCTCGCCAGAGCTCGCTTGAGGCTTAGAGAAGCGATGGGGAAGGGTGTCCGGCGAAAGCGTGAGGACGGCTACAGCCGTGACGGCAATTGCTAACAAATACTGTCGCGCGCAGGCGGCTTCGCGCCAACGTGAGCGGTGTCGAAACACTGGAAATTTCTGTTGATTGGCGGAACTCTATGTGGCCAGAAGGCTCAAATCGGTCAAAGGAGAATGTGTTATCTGCCATTGCGAACTGCCTCTGTCCCGATTGCGGCGGAGCGATTGAACTGCATTCCAAACAGTTCAGATGCCTGGGGCGATGTGCAAAACAGTGGCGAGATACTTGGGAAAACACAAAACGCGACGCCACGCAACCACGGTCAGACAATAATTACCGTCCCGTTCGCAGAATTCGAAGCTGAGATCTGGCCGGACGAATGAGCCGGCCGATCTTACCGAAGTTCCTCGTCGGGATCGCCCACCTTTTTTCGCGCATTGCTCACGTGGTGTCGCCGGTTCGACCGCTCGCAGAGTTTGCAGCGAATGGTGCAATATAAACCATATATTGCTGGCCAGTGAGCGGGTGTGAGTTTGCCTGATTTCTTTTCGGTGAACGGAACTCGATCAGTTTCCCCGGTTCGTTGCGAGCTATGTAGTTAGATTGTTTCAGCAAAGAATCCGAAACGTAAAATTCAATTACTTTCGCCATGACGCCCTCCATCATCCACTGCTTGGCCTGCCTGCAAACCTCGGCTCGCCGTTAACTCAATGTTCGTCCATGTTCGTGATTCGCGTCCGCGGCTTGCTCACAATTTTGAAAGCAAATGGGGTGCCACGACCACTCTCTGGTTGCCATTTCCTCGAGTAGAGCCCAGCCGCTGCAGGCGCAAACGCCGCGGTCAAGGATTGCCATCCGTTTCGGCTTCTCGCGTGCAGCACATTGTGAGCGGAGGCTAAGCCCGCCGTGGCCGTTTAATTCGGGCAATTGCAGGCGCTCGGACGATCCTCGATTGTTGATTCCTATCGAAATGGCGTTCTAGAATCCTCTTCAACGGGCACTACCGGCGATCATGTGGGTTGCGGCGGTTTACTTCCGATTCAATAAAGTGCCCCCGCTAATGCGGAGGAGTTCATCGTGGACCTTTCTGGATACTTGCTGAAACCGGTCCGTGAAGACGGGGAGTTCGCCCGATACCGTCCTCGGGGGAAACATCTAAAACTGCCCGCCCTTGTGCTCCTTTCTCCTGTTTCAAGCCGGCCCTCGGTCGAAACGCTACCGAAGATCGATCACGAATACTCGTTGAAAGGCAAACTAGATGCGACCTGGGCGGTTCGACCTCTCGCCATATCCGTGTGCGACGAGAAAAAAGTACTTGTGCTGCAGGATTTGGGCGGGGAGCCGCTAGGCCAGTTGATCCGCGGGCCGTTGGAGATAAAGCCGTTTCGGCCGTTGGCGATCCTTCTTGCAGATGAAATTTTCGCACGAGTGCTTGTGCTCCTCGCAATTTTCCTTGTCTTTTCTGCGGGCTCGATCGCTGCCCTCGCCCCCACAAGTCATATCTCACAATATGGCCACAGCGTTTGGCGAGTGCAGGACGGATATTTCGGAGGAAGGCCAACAGCGATTACGCAGACCACAGATGGGTACATCTGGATCAGAACTTCCGACGGCGTCTTCCGCTTTGATGGTGTGCAGTTCGTTCGCTGGAGCGCACACTCCGGAGAGGAACTAGCCTCAACCTGGGTTAGTTCCATGCTGGGCGCGAGGGATGGCAGCCTCTGGATCGGAACCGAAACTGGTCTGGCTCACCTTGTCAACGGGCGACTGACTCTATACGAGAAAGGATGGGTATCTTCGCCCCGCATTGAGGATAGAGACGGAAAAATCTGGTTCCTCCGTGTTCGAGACGATGACTGGTCGCATCCCCTTTGTCAGGTTCTGCAGGGCGAGGTTCATTGCTACGGGAACGAGGACGTATTCCGTCCCCAGGTTATAGCGCAAGATGCCTCCGGAAACCTGTGGGTCGGAGGTTCTAGAGATCTTGTCAGATGGAGGCCCGGATCCTCCCGAGCCTCGGAGGCGTACCGCCCGAAGGCTTTGCAATCCAATGCGGGATACGACGGCGTGGCAGCGATAACGTCGTCCGCTGATGGTTCTCTTTGGGTCGGCATCACGGTGCCCGGGAAGGGGGGCGGCTTGCAGCGCCTAAAAGACGGGATTTTGAAGCCGTTTCTCGCTCCCAAATTAAACGGTGAGACTCTATCGGTGACCGCTCTGTGCAGCGATCATCAGGAAAACCTGTGGGTCGGAACTTTGCATGGTCTCTACAAGATTTACGGTAAGAGTATCGATCATTATGGAAGTGCCGAGGGACTATCTGCCGACTCTGTCTGGAGCATACTTGAGGATCGCGAGGGGAACATCTGGGTATCGACATCGGGGGGCCTTGATATGTTTCGTGACCTTCGCGTGAAAAGTATTTCCGCGCGCGAAGGGCTGAGTGAAGACGAAGTGGAATCAGTAGCCGCAGATCGAGGCGGCCGGGTGTGGGTCGGAACGAGCAGTGTGCAGGTCCTTGAGCCTAACAGCCTGTCGTTGGAAACGATAAGCGCCCTCAAAGGCGACCAAATTACATCTCTTTTCGTCGATCACACCGGGCGGCCATGGGCGGGAATGAATAACAAGCTCTTCGTTCGCGAGCAGGAGAAGTTTCGTGAAATCAAAAACCATGATGGCAGTGCTCTCGGAATGATCACGGGGATCGCTGAAGATTCGGATCGTAATATTTGGATTGAGACTTCACCTTCCCGCACCCTCGTTCGGATTCGCGACCTGAAGATCCAAGAAACATTTCTTTCGCCGCGAATTCCATTAGCCAGTAAGATCGTCGCCGACCCTCAACGTGGAATCTGGTTAGGTCTGGTGACGGGCGATTTGGCGCGCTTTCGCGATGGACAGGTCCAGACCTTTACTTTTGCCGAACACGCTAACTCTCGCGTCCTGGCTATGACGGCAACCTCCGACGGCTCCGTTCTGGGAGGAACGTCGTTTGGAGTTGTTGCTTGGAAAGATGGAAAACAACAAATCCTTTCGCAAAAAACCGGCTTGCCTTGCAATTACGTCAGCGGGCTGATTCCCGACGGTGCAGGAAACTTGTGGCTCTTCGCGCAATGCGGCCTCATTGAGATTCCTCACGATCAGATGCGACAGTGGTGGGAGCACCCAGAAAGCAAATTGAATCTGAGGGTGTTCGATACCCTCGACGGGTTCAGCCCCGGTTTAGGTCACTTCAACACCAGCGCCAAAACGCCCGATGGACGACTCTGGTTTGCCAACGGCAGTGTGTTGCAAGTGATCGATCCGGCACGTGTGCCCCAGAATGTTGTTCCGCCGCCCGTGCAGATTAGCGCTCTTGTTGCCGATCACAAGACGCACCCGATGGATTCGGAAGTCAGCCTCCAGGCGCTAACGCGCGATCTCGAAATAGACTATACCGCCCTGAGCTATGCCGCGCCGCAAAAGGTCTTATTTCGTTACATGCTTGAGGGTCGAGATTCCGTTTTTCAGGAGGCGGGCACAAGACGCCAAGCTTTTTATAACAACCTCCGTCCTGGCCATTATCGTTTCCACGTAATCGCTTGTAGCAACGATGGCGTCTGGAATGAGGTAGGAGCCTCTTTGGGTTTTACGGTTCTTCCCGCTTACTACCAGACTGCCTGGTTCCGTGTGCTCTGTCTGGGGGTTTTGCTTGCGTTGCTTTGGGCAGCTTATCGAGTGCGCGTTCGGCGACTGCAGAAACAAGAAAGAAAGTTTCGGGAAGCGGTTGAGACCATGCCTGCCTTAGCGTTCACTGCTATGCCGGACGGCGAACGCACATTCGTAAACAGCCGCTGGGTCGAATATACAGGGCTGACGGAGAAAGAGGCCCTGGGATGGGGGTGGCAGGCTGTAGTTCATCCCGCTGATCTCGGCCGAGTTCTCAAAACGTGGCAGGAGTCGCTGGCTTCCGGCAGTACGCTGGAGTATGAGGCGCGATTTCGTGGCGCGGATGGAGATTACCGCTGGTTCCAGACGCGCGCCGTGCCTGTTCGCGATACACGAGGACAAATCGTCAAGTGGTATGGAGTGATCAACGACATTGAAGATCGCAAACGCGCCGAACAACTCCAGGCAGACCTGGCGCACGTAAGCCGAGCAAGCACGATGGGCGAGCTGAGCGCTTCGCTGGCACACGAAATCAAGCAGCCCATTGGAGCGGCCGTCACTAATGCTGAGGTGTGCGTGCGATCGCTTGATCGCTCTCAACCGGATATTGCCGAGGCGCAGGAAGCTGCTTTAGAAATGGCCAAAGACGTCAGGCGGGCAGCAGACATTATTGAACGCGTCCGCTCGCTGTTCCAAAAGAGTTCTTCAGGACTGCAGGCAGTCGACGTAAACGAAGTCATTGAAGAAATGGTTGTTATGCTACAAAACGACGCGAATCGGCATTCGGTTACGATACACACCGATCTCGCCGGAGGGCTCCCCCCAGCGATGGCCGATCGAGTGCAGTTGCAGCAGGTACTAATGAATCTCATGCTCAACGGTATCGAGGCGACGGATGCCATCGGCCAACTCAGCTTAAAATCGCAGTTGGCCGATGACGGACAACTGTTGATTTCAGTCGCTGATACGGGCGTGGGACTCCCCGCTGAGAATGTAGACAAGATCTTCGACGCATTCTTTACGACAAAACGTCAAGGTACAGGTCTGGGATTGGCGATTACCCGTTCTATTGTTAAATCGCATGGCGGCCACATCTGGGCCACGTCAAATTCTGAGCGTGGCGCGACATTTAAGTTCACCCTGCCAAGTACACGGGCCGCAACGGCATGAGTTGTCGCGATACTCCGACGGTGTCGCGGAACACTCGGAGTGCGACCTTCATCCAAGTGAGATCATCTTCTGTTGTGGGATAAACTTCTTTGCAGCCCACGGGAGTGGAACCCCCAAACACGCGATGGACGGAAATGCTTACATTCAGCCGCGAAGTGACGGACGACGCTATGAAGCTGTGCTTCGTCTCAGCGAGGTGCTTTCGGTGTGCACAGAGCCTGAGGACCTGACAAAGATCCTCTCTGAAGAGCTGCGTGAATTCCTCGACTTCTTGCAGTTCTACATCATTGTCTACAAGGAAAAATCCTCGGAAGTCGAATGGGCTGTGGTAGGGCGAGAGAAGAGCCTGATGGCTGCGTACGCGGACGTGCCAGTTGAACAACGACCATCGTGGCAGGCATATACCACGCAGGAACCGTTCCACATTCATGACTGGAGCACCGATGCAAGAGTACCGGAGCGCCTCAAACAAGGAATTGCTGCTCACGGGCTCGACGTCGGTCCGCTCGTTTTTGTTCCGCTAACCACACCGCACCGCCGCCTGGGCGCGTTGGGCATGTCCGGATCGCCTGGAACTGTCTACAGCGATGATGACATTAGCTTTTTGCGACTCGTTGGTCGCGTGGTCGCATTCGCGATTGATGACAATTTCAATCAAAGGCGGGCTGACGTCGCGCAGCGAGAATTACAACGCCAGAATGAGCTACTGCAACGCAGTGAGCGAGAACTGCGCGAAGTAATTGAAACCATTCCGTCCATGGCATGGTCCGCCGCACCGGATGGTTCAGCTGAATTCTTCAACGGGCGCTGGCTGGCTTACGCTGGCCTCACTGCTGATCAAGCGCAAGGTTGGGGGTGGACAGTTGTGGTTCATCCGGATGATTTGAAGGTACTTGTGGATTACTGGCAAAGCATTATGGCGTTAGGCCAGTCAGGTGAAATCGAAGCGCGCTTGCGGCGTTTCGACGGAGTATACCGCTGGTTTTTGTTCCGCGCGACTCCATCCCTCGACGACAACGGAGGGGTAGTCAAATGGTACGGGACAAATACCGATATCGAGGAACGCAAAAGAGCAGAGCAAGCTCTCAAGCGCAGCGAAGCTTATCTGGCGGAAGCGCAGAGGCTGACCCACACGGCCAGTTGGGCCTATAACCCTGCGACGGAGAAGGCACTTTACTGGTCCGACGAAATGTTCCGAATTTGCGGATTCGATCCTCAGCAAGGTCCACCGACGAGCGAAGCGTTCTTGGAGCGAGTCCACCCAGAGGATCGCGAAAGCGTGGCTGGAACCATGCGCAATGCAGCGCGAGAGAAGACGGAGTACCGGGTCGAACACAGAATCATCCACCCCAACGGAACGATTAAGCACACCCAAGCCATCGGGCATCCAGTCCTGGATCACTCAGGAAACGTTGTTGAATTCGTGGGCTCGGCGGTAGACATCACGGACGTCAAGCATGCAGAACAGGAGCGCGAGAGATTGCGGCAAGAACTGGCGAATCTGGCACACCTGAACCGAGTCAGTACCGTGGGTGAACTGACCGCCTCGTTGGCTCATCAGATCAAGCAGCCCATTGGGGCGGCAGTGACCAATGCGGAAGCGGCCCTACGATTACTCGATCGCGATCGCCCCGATATTGTCGAGGCACGCGAAGCTGCTTTGGAAATGGTCAAGGACGCCAGGCGTGCAGCGGAGATCATCGATCGCGTCCGATCGCTCTACCAGAAGGGTTCTTCACAACTAGAAACAATTGAGGTAAACGACGTCATTGGCGAGATGGTGGTTATGCTGCAGAACGAGGCGGATCGGCATTCGGTTAGGATACACACCGATCTTGCCGGAGAACTCCCAAAGGTGATAGCGGTTCGGGTGCAGTTGCAGCAGGTATTGATGAATCTTATGCTCAACGGTATTCAGGCGATGCAAGATACTGCCGGAGAGATCAGCATCAAGTCACAGTTGGCAGCTGATGGTCAACTGCGGATCTCGGTCACCGATACCGGCGTAGGACTGCCGACGGAAAACGCAGACCAAGTCTTTAACCCATTCTTTACCACGAAAACCCAGGGCACAGGTCTGGGATTGGCGATTACCCGTTCTATTGTCGAGTCACACGGTGGTCGGATTTGGGCCATTAGAAATTGCGGTCGGGGGACAACGTTTAGTTTTATTCTGCCCGGTAGGGTAGCAGTAACAGCATGACCTCTGATACTCCCACTGTGTTCATTGTCGATGACGACGGCCGCATGCGTGCAGCTATGCAGCGTCTGTTGAAGACGGTGGGGTTGCACTCGGAGTCGTTTGCCACGCCACAGGACTTTCTTCGGCGGAAGCTTCCAGACGCTCCCAGTTGCCTCCTACTGGATATGCGACTTCCAGGAATGAGTGGCCTGGAGGTCCAAAGCAAACTAAAGGAGGCAGGGGCTCAGATCCCCATTATTTTCATCACCAGACACGGGGATATCCCCATGACTGTCAAAGCGATGAAGTCTGGCGCGGTGGAATTTCTGACCAAGCCTTTCCGCGATCAGGACCTGATCGATGCGATTCAGCAAGCGCTGAAGAGTAATGCAGAGGCGCGGCAACAACAGAGCGAGCTTGCGCAATTGCAAGAACGCTACACGAAATTAACAGCGCGCGAGCGTGAGGTCATGCGTCTCATTGTTTCCGGCATGCTTACCAAGCAGATTGCTTCGACACTTGGCACGACCGAAATCACCGTGACCGTGCAACGTGGGCAAGTAATGCACAAGATGGAGGCGAACTCGCCTGCCGAGCTAGGAAGAATGGCAGAAAGGCTCAAGCTCCCGACAGCCCCCTAACCCGTACCGCCGAAGTTACCCCGCCCCTCAAGCTAGACTACGAACTCCATTATAAATACCCATCACCGCCATTATCACAATCAATAATTGCGTTCTGCGTACGGCGGATCAACCCTGTACCTGTATGGCTAGAGAGTCGAAGGGGAAATTGGTTGCCGTTATCGAGGACGACGAATCGTATCGAGGCGCGATTCAACGTTTGCTGAAATCGGCAGGCCTTTCAGTGCAATCGTTTGCTTCTGCCGAGGATTTCTTGAACTCTGGCCGGCAACACGAAACCGGCTGTCTGATCAGCGATATCCGCATGCCGGGGATGTCTGGGCTGGACCTCCAGGCTAAGTTGAATGCTGATCGCTGCCCGATTCCGACTATTTTTATTACAGCGCATGGGGACGAAGACCTGCGATTGCAGGCAATGCGAGGCGGTGCAGTGAAATTTATGGTCAAGCCTTTTGATTGTGCAATTCTACTTGAGAGCGTTCGAGCGGCCTTGGAGGCTGAGAGCTGATTTAAGGCGATTCCAGGTTTTCGGTGGGGGGTGTTGTGGGCACCGTTGAGAGACTACGCTCTGACGAACGGGACGACAGAGACCGACAATTTGATCACATTGTCGGCAACAGCCCCGCTCTTGAGTTAGCTCTCGCCGAAGTGCAGCGTGTCGCGCCAACTGATTCCACTGTACTGGTTCTCGGAGAAACCGGAACGGGGAAGGAATTGATCGCCCATGCCATTCACAATCTGAGCGCGCGCTGCGGACGCCCCTTCGTGAAGGTTAACTGCGCTGCCATCCCCTTCGAACTCCTGGAGAGTGAGTTGTTTGGGCACGAAAAAGGTGCCTTTACCGGGGCCGTAGCACAAAAAATTGGCCGTTTCGAAATGGCTGATACCGGCACTCTTTTTCTGGACGAAATCGGGGACTTGCCACTGGCGCTACAACCGAAACTTTTGCGCGTGCTGCAAGAACAAGAGTTCGAGCGCCTGGGCAGCGGCCGCACGCATCACATCAACGTGCGGCTGGTTGCCGCCACTCATCGCGATCTGGCCCAGATGGTTGCACGTAATGAATTCCGCAGCGACCTTTACTATCGGCTGAACGTTTTTCCGGTCGTAGCTCCGCCCTTGCGGGAGCGCCGGGATGACATACGCCAGTTGGTGCGTCATTTCGCCGACGTATTCGCCCGGCGCATGGGGAAGCACATTGAACAAATACCGGAGACAACCATGGATGCCTTCATTGCGTATCCTTGGCCCGGCAATGTACGTGAACTCCAAAACCTCATCGAACGAGCCGTAATCCGATCGGACGAGGGCGTGCTGCCCAATCCTCTGCCTGCATCACAGGCGAATACAGTCTCCACGGTTGCTCCACAGGGCACACTCCGCGAATACGAAGCAACGCTGATCTTGGAGACATTGCGGGCTGCCGGAGGAATGATAGGAGGACCGCGCGGAGCGGCTGCCCGGCTGGGGCTTAAACGTACAACATTAGTCTCCAAGATGAAGAGGCTCGGGATATACCAACCGCGGTATCAGCGACTTATCGATGAGGTTGACGAGGGACCGAAACTGGCGATTTGAGGCGCTCGCTGGGCCAAGCCATCGCTTACATCGCAGGGCTGTTTACCTCGACGTTACTCACATCTTCCGAATCTGATCCCTGATCAGCGGCAAGCGACGAAGGGGGACTCTTACTCGAGCGCGTTCCGCCCCCTGATCCAGCTCGAAACCACATGAGCATGCAAACGGGAATGCACTCTGGACTTGTGTCTGTATTTCGCCATGAGAGTCGAAGAGGCGATACCAAGACGTGAGCAGATATTAAGTCCCTTCCTTAACCACCTTCTCTGAGGCGTCGATTCCACGTACATCGTGCGTTTGCGAGTGAACTCGAAAGTCGCTGATTGGTAGTTCGAGTGCAACGCCGTTGATCAGCATGGTGGTTGACGGCGGGGATCAGTCTCTCTCCTCTCAAACATTCTCGGCACTGGAGGATCAGAGTGAAATCGAACAATCGAAATTGCATGCTGATGCTACTAGTTTATGCGTGCGCCATCATCCTGCCTGCGAACCACGCATTGGCAGCCGGCCCTGGCAAAATCCGCCCACTCTCGAACGGCGAGGGCGCAAAAGTCTCAGGATTGATCTTGTCTCGTGATGGAGACCTCATTCGCGTTCGCGACAAGAAATCAGGCGAGGTGGTTGTCGTTAGAATTGATGACAACACTAAGGTCGAGCGCACTAAGTATAACCTCCCCTTTTATCGTCATTTCGACATGGATGTAACTGCGCTGCTCCCCGGTCTGACAATCGAGGCCGTGGGAGTCGGTAACTGGGATGGACAACTCGACGCAAGCAAGATCTCTTTCAGTCCCGACGACTTCGCGATCGAGGTCGCCGAGGAACAACAGATCTTGGCCAATAAGGCGTCGACGGAGCGTGCACAGGCCAGTGCTGACCAGGCCGCCAAAGGAGTAAGTCAGGCGCAGAATCAACGCGTTTCCGATCTCGATGGCTACGAAAACGAGTTTGAAGTCGATGTTTTCTTCCCGGAAGGGTCAACTGTCTTGGGTAAGACCGCCAAGAGAGACCTGGACAACCTGGCCGGTATCGCGAAATCGCTCAACGGCTACATGATCGAAATTTCCGGCTACGCCGCGCACCACAAATTCAGTATCGCTCAGGATCTGAAGCTCAGCGAGGAGCGAGCGGCTGCTGTAGCACGATATTTTCTTGAGATCAGAAATGTTCCCATGCGACGAATCTTAGTGCCGGTCGGATATGGTGCGACCCATCCCGTTGCAAGCAATGAGAACGCTCACGGCCGCTATCTCAATCGTCACGTGGACATTAAAGTTCTCGTCAACAAAAGTGCAGGACAAGGCATGTAGGTCGGCGCAGCATTCCGAAAGGAGTGAAGAGTGGCCCACTCCAACGACGTTCTGGCTCAAAACGGACTGTCACAGTGACGGCCATTCACAACCAATTGCTTCGATAGGGGACTCATATGTCAAAGAAATTTGCTGGAAAGATCGGGGTTGTCACCGGAGGCTCGGCGGGAATAGGCCTGGCTACCGCGAAGCGCTTCGTCCAAGAAGGGATGGATCACGTCTTCATTACTGGCCGCGGTAAAGACGCGCTGGATGCTGCAGTTGCCGAGATTGGAAAGAACATCACGGCGGTACAGGGCGACGTGGCCAAGCTTTCGGACCTTGATCGTTTATACGACACCGTAAACAAACACAATCTACAGATCGACATCATTTTTGCGAATGCCGGCCTCGCGAAGTTGGCCCCGTTTGGGACCGTGGACGAGAAGTTCTTCGACCTTCACTTCGACGCCAACGTGAAAGGACTCTTCTTTTCCGTGCAAAAGGGTCTTCCGCTAATGAAGGACGGAGGCTCCATCATCCTTAATGGGTCTATTGCCGATATCAAGGGCTTTCCCGCGATGAGCGTGTATAGCGCCACCAAGGCCGCGGTACGTTCCTTTGCGCGAACTTGGACCAATGACTTGCGAGACCGCCGCATCCGCGTGAATGTGCTCAGCCCGGGTCACATCGACACCCCGATTCTGGAAGACCTTCAGCAAGGCGAGGCCCTCCTGAAGATGAAAAAGGAGATGGAGAACAACGTTCCACTTGGAAGATTGGGAGACCCGGACGAGATTGCCAAAGCTGTTTCATTCCTTGCTTCGGATGAGGCCAGCTATGTCTCGGGTGCAGAGCTTTACGTCGATGGTGGCGTGGCCCAAATCTGAGTGCTGCAACGTGCTCTACAGCGTATTCGAGAAATGTGGAAAGGACCGAAATATAAATGGCAAGTCTTCAATCACGTTTAGATGAATTCAAGAAAACATTCGAATCCGGAGCTCCGCCATACAACGCGCCGCAAGAGGTAATCGAAAAGATGCATCGGGCGACAGCCGAGCTCAGGGCTTCCGGAATTGAACAGCAAGCGCTCAAGATCGGTGACCGCGCTCCGAGCTTCACCTTATTCAATCAGGACCACGTGGAGGTGTCCTCCGGCGACCTCCTCCGACAGGGACCGCTGGTTATCAGCTTCTTCCGGGGACACTGGTGACCTTATTGCAACATGGAGCTGGAGGCTCTACAAGGAATCGATTCTGAAGTCCGAGCATTGGGAGCGCAGATCGTCGTGCTCACTCCTGAACTTGAACGGTATACGCGGGCTTTGCATACGAAGCTGAAACTGACGTTCGACATGCTGACCGATCTTCATCTGAAGACCGCCGAGCAGTTTCGCCTAGTTTTTACGTTGCCGGAATACTTGCGCGATCTTTACAAGTCGTTCGGCAATGCATTGGACAGGTTCCACGATGAGCCGGAGTTCCGATTGCCGATACCTGCACGGTACGTGGTCGACAAACAGGGGACCATCCGGGCAGCTGATTTGAACGCAGATTATACAGTTCGACCGGAGCCTTCCGAAACTCTCAGGCAGTTGCGCATTTTAACTGGGTGATTGGCCACCAGTACATTTGAGAACCAAATTTGATCCTACGGGACGAGACAGAGAAGGAAATGCCATGAACTCACTCACTGCTAATTACTTCGATGCCTATCGCAGTCTGAAGCTCACGCGAGACGCCACGGGTGTGCTGGTAGCTGAATTTCACAGCAAAGGCGGTCCATTCATTTTTACGGCGCAAGACCATACAGACTTTGTCGATGCTTTTTACCGGATCGCGCAAGATCGAGCGAACAAGATCGTGATCCTGACTGGCGTGGCCGGCGACTTCATTACTGATGTCGATTTTTCAACCTTTGGCAACGTCGCCGATTCCGGCGTTTGGAGCCAGGTTCACGACGAAGGGGTGCAGATTCTCGAAAACATAGCCAACATACGCGTGCCTGTGATCGCCGCCGTCGAAGGACGCGCGCATGTGCATTCCGAATATGCCCTGCTTGCGAACGTGATCGTGGCGGGTGAAGGGGCGAGCTTCCACGATCTGCCACACTTCGCTGGAGGCATTGTTCCGGGCGACGGCATCTTTACCGCATGGAGCTATCGCGCTGGCGCGGGGCGAGCGGAGGCGTTCCTGCTGAATCCACAGCCGCTGACAGCACGTACGGCTCACGAATGGGGAGTGGTTGCCGAAGTTGTGGCGAACGGAAAGGCGCTCAGCCGAGCGCGGGAACTCGCCACTCTCTATCTCAAGGTACCGGAAGTGACGCGCCGCAACACGCGCGTGCACTTCATTCATCCGTTGAAGGAGCGCATCGTTCGAGAAGTCGGCTACGGGCTGTCGCTCGAAGGGGCATCCGCCGCCGACCTGGTGAAGTCCATGGAAGCCAGCAGAGCACGTGCACCTTCCAAAGAGCAAGTCGCATGAACGATGCAGCACTAGCGGCCGTAGTAATTGCTCACCACCGCCTAAGAATCGAGAAGCAGTGAGGGGCTTGTGATGAGCAGGTCCATCGTAATTACTGGAGCATCGAAGGGAATCGGCCGCGCCGCGCGGAGATCGCTGCAGCAATCGCATTTCTTGCCGGGGAGAGAGCTGCCTTCATCACAGGTCAGACCCTATTCGTGGATGGAGGCGCAAGCCTGGGGCGTCTGTAGGACTCGTAACCGGCGGAACGAATTCTTGGATTGCACATCAAAACCCTTTTCCGATTGTCTTCAGATGGTGCGATCCCTGAATCCTAAGATTGCGACAACCATCTAGAACCTTAGTCCTAATGGAGGCTGGCTGTGACTGCAGTCATACAAGCAACAAGCGTTCAACCAACAAGGATAGCGTCCTTGCCACAGGCGGGCTCGGCTTTGCTCGTAATCTTTGGCGCTTCGGGCGACCTGGCACGACGTAAGTTGATTCCGGGACTCTATGACCTGACCTGCGTCGGCTGCGTGCCGCGCAAGTTCGAGGTGCTAGGGGTTGGCCGCACTCCAATGACGACGGAAGAGTTTCGTGCGCGCATGCGCGAGGGAGCCTTGGAGTCTGGTGGGATCCGCCACCTTGATCATGAGCAGTGGGCGAACTTTGAGAAGCGTCTTTTCTATATGGTTGGAGATCCTAGCAACACCGACTTCTACCGTCATCTCGGCGCGAAACTCGAAGAAATGCATCAAGCAGGTTCGAGCACAAACCATCTTTTCTACGTGTCGACGCCCGCCTCCGTCGCAGCTCCCATCATCGAGGGCATCGGCTCCGCGGGCCTAAACCGGAACGATCAAGGTTGGTCGCGTATCGTGCTAGAGAAGCCGTTCGGTCGTGACCTAGAGAGCGCAAGACAGCTCAACGGGACGGTCCTTCGCACCTTCGATGAGAAGAATATTTATCGGATTGACCATTACCTGGGTAAAGAAACGGTGCAGAACATCCTCGTATTCCGGTTCGGCAACTCTCTGTTCGAGCCTGTCTGGAATCGCAACTATGTGGACTATGTCGAAATCACCGCAGCGGAGACTGTGGGCGTCGAGAATCGTGCCTCATTCTATGAGGAGACTGGCGCGTTACGCGACATGGTGGCAAATCACATGCTGCAATTGGTCGCCTTGACCGCGATGGAGCCGCCGATTGCCTTCGATGCTGATGCCGTTCGCGAGCAGAAGGTCCAGGTATTCCGTTCCATTCGTCCGATGAGGGTCGAGGAAGTGGCCCGTCGGACGGGGCGCGGTCAGTATGGCCCCGGCGACATTAACGACCGCGCTGTGCCCGGTTACCGCCAGGAGCCTGGCGTGCGCGAAAACTCCTCAACAGAAACCTACGTCGCAATTGAGTTCTATATCGATAATTGGCGGTGGGCTGGCGTGCCGTTCTTCGTGCGTACTGGCAAACGGCTCGCGCGCCGCATAACCGAGATCTCTGTTCATTTCAAGCGCACGCCGCAAGCGCTGTTTGCGCGCACTCCGGACGAAGAGATCGACCCGAATGTGATTACGCTGGGTATTCAGCCTGATGAAGGCATTGCTGTGAAGTTTGGTGCGAAGAGACCGGCTGCGCAGATGCAGATGACCCCGGTGCAGGCGGAATTCTGTTACCGGACGGCCTTCGGCGCTGCAACACCCGAGGCGTACACCACCTTACTGCTCGACGCCATGCGTGGCGACGCTACACTCTTTACACGCGGGGATGAAGTGGAAGCCGAGTGGCGCATCATCACGCCCATCGAAGAAGCGTGGGCGCAATTGCCTCCGCCATCGTTCCCAAATTATGCGGCTGGAACCAGTGGCCCGGCGGAAGCCGACGCTCTCATCGCCGACGACCATCGTCGGTGGCGTCGCCTCGAACAGTCGGCGCCAATGGCCGCATGAAATATGGTCGATTTACCTCCAAATCTCGACCTCCTGCGCAAGGCTGAAAGCAGACCATGGCAAAGCCAATATTACTGACTGTGGATGACGACGCAGACGTTGTGCGAGGCATCGAGCGCGACCTGCGTTCGCACTATGGCGCCCAATACCGTGTGCTGGCAAGCGATTCTCCCGAGGGGGCGCTGGATCTTCTGAACCAGTTAAAGCTCCGCGGCCAAGGCGTTGCCCTCCTGCTCGCAGATCAGCGCATGCCAAGAATGGATGACGTGCAATTTCTTCAGAAAGCGCGGGAGATATTTCCCGAAGCCAAGCGCGCGTTGCTGACCGCGTATGCCGATACGAATGCCGCTATCAGCGCTATCAATGAAGCCGGTATCAACTACTTTTTCGTGAAGCCTTGGGATCCGCCTGAAGAGCATTTGTATCCCCAACTGGATGACCTGCTGGACGACTGGCAGGCCTCGTATCGCTCGCCATTTGAGGGAATCCGGGTTTTGGGTACACGCTGGTCGCCCCGCTCTTACGAGTTGCGCGATTTCCTGGCGCGCAATCACGTTCCTTACCAATGGATCGATGTTGAGCTCTCCGCCAACGATGCGGAAACCAAGCGACTTCTGGATGCCCTTGGGCCGGAGGCTGCTAGTCTGCCGATCGTGCTTTTCCCCGATGGCACCAAGCTTCTGGAGAGCGCGCCTGCCGAGGTCGCGCAAAAAGTGTGCTGCGGACTCGTGCGCAAACCAGTTTTTATGACCTGGCAATCATCGGCGGAGGACCGGCGGGTCTGGCGGCAGCAGTTTACGGTGCATCGGAGGGCTTGCATACGATGATCGTCGAGCGTGAAGCGCCCGGCGGCCAGGCGGGAGTGAGTTCACGGATCGAGAATTATTTGGGATTTCCTGCGGGGCTCAGCGGTGCCGACTTGGCTCGACGCGCCGTGGTGCAAGCGCGTCGCTTTGGGGTGGAAATTCTGCCCCCGCAGGAAGCCGTCGCTGTTCGTGTAGAAGGGCCGTATCGCATCATCAAGCTGGGAGACGGTAGCGAAATCTACTGTCATGCACTGATGATCGCAACCGGTGTGCAGTGGCGGCGATTGGATGCAACGGGAGTCGACCGGCTTCAAGGGGCGGGCGTGTATTACGGCGGGGCGCAACCGAGGCGCTCTCCTCTAAAGGCGAGACTGTATATGTAGTGGGTGCGGCAAACTCCGCCGGTCAAGCGGCCATGAACTTCGCCAGATACGCCGACCGCGTGGTCATGCTGGTGCGCGGCGACTCTCTTTCCCGCACCATGTCGCAATATCTTATCGATCAGATCCAGCGGACGCCCAACATTCAATTGTGGACGCACGCCAGCGTAGCCGAAGTGTATGGAGACAAGCACCTGGAAGAGATCTCGGTGCTTTGCTTGGATAGTAATAAGATCGAGCGCGTACCGGCCAATGCCATGTTTATTTTTATCGGCGCGATGCCCCGGACCGACTGGCTGGCGGATGTGGTTGAACGCGACGATCACGGATTCATTTCTCACCGGCCCCGATCTGCTATGGGGTGGCGCCCGGCCGAAGGGCTGGACACTGGACCGTGATCCTTTCCTCCTCGAGACCAACATTCCCGGATTGTTTGCGGTGGGTGATGTGCGCCATGGCTCAGTAAAGCGCGTGGCTTCCGGAGTGGGCGAAGGTTCGGTGGCTGTGCAGTTCATTCATCAGTACTTGAGCAAGGTGTGACGGGAACATGGCGGAAGCGTCGGAACTTCTTCGCCTACCGATATTCGCGAATTTGCCGGCTGATCAGATCTCCTGGTTCATCGGCCAATCCCAAGAACTTACTTTCAAGCCAGACGCAGTCTACGTACACCAGGGGGATCCCGCGGATGCGATGTTCTTGGTCCTGGATGGGCAGCTTCAGATCAGAGGCGAACAGTCCGGCGGCCTCGCGACATTCGTGTCCAAACCCGGCGATGCGACTGGAGTGCTGCCCTTTTCCCGGATGAAACAGTTTCCGTTGACCGGACGCGCACTTACTAACAGCCGCGTTTTGCGCTTCCCCGCCTCGCGGTTCCCAGATTTAATACAGAAGATGCCGGAGTTCGCCAGCCGTCTAGTGGCGTTGATGTCGGACCGGATCCGCGAATCGACCAGAATTGAACAGCAGCGTGACAGGTTGGCAGCTTTGGGCAAGCTTTCCGCCGGGTTGGCCCATGAACTCAATAATCCCGCCTCTGCGGCGAAACGTGCTGCCAGTCAGCTGCGCACCACTTTGAAACAAATCAAGGATGCGAGCCAAGAACTGGGTTGCCGCGATCTCACTGCGGCGCAGAAGTCTGAAATCGAGAAGTTGGAGTATTCGCTCATTCAAACAAATGACCCTCCGCCTGATGTGCTGACAATCAGCACCTTGGAAGATGAACTTGACTCGGTGCTGCACAGCCATGGGCAAAATGATTTGTGGCAGTTGTCCGCTAACCTCGCCCGCAAAGGCGCCAAGCCGGAGCTGCTAGATTCGCTGTTTGCCTCGCTCGACGCGGATACTGCCCGTGCCGCCTTGATGAGAATCTCCGCGTTACTCGAGATCACCGGATTGCTGAACGAAATCGAGAACAGCACGTCGCGGATTTCCGACCTGGTACGCGCGATTAAGGAATACACCTTCATGGACCAGGCTCCTGTGCAGAACGTTGATCTTGTAAAGAGCCTGGAAACCACCCTGATCATTCTGAACCACAAGCTCAAGGGTGGCGTGGAGGTCGAGCGTGATTACCAGCCGGTCCCTTTTCTGGTAGATTCTTTCGGCAGTGAGCTGAATCAGGTTTGGACAAACATCATTGATAACGCCATTGACGCCATGCACGGCCGGGGGAAACTTCGGGTACACACATATCGCGACGACACTTGTGCGGTGGTCGAGATCGGGGACAACGGTCCCGGGATTCCGCCTGAGGTCCAGCCTCATATCTTTGAACCATTTTTCACCACTAAGGGAGTGGGAGAGGGCAGCGGCCTCGGTTTGGATACAGTTCAACGCATTGTGAGGAAGCATAGGGGCAGCATTCAGGTCAGCTCAAGACCGGGCGATACGCGGTTCCAGGTGTGGCTACCGCTTGCGGATCCGCGAGTTTGATCGAGACCTTGCGACTGGCTCGCCCGGCATGGGCCTCGATCTGTATCAGAGGGAGGCAGGCTGAGCGACACCGAATCATGTTCCGGTAGCGGGCACCCGCAGTACCTCGGTTGCGGTCGGCAGAGTGAAGTAAAACGTCGCCCCCCGTCCGGAGTTGGCCGTGGCCCACAAACGGCCACTGTGCGACTCAACAATGGAACGGCTGATCGCCAGGCCCATGCCGGAGCCCTGCGATTTGGTCGTAAAGAATGCATTGAAGATCTGGTCCGCCTTCTCCGCCGGCAGACCTACGCCGCTGTCGATAACTGAGATCAGCAGTCCGCCGTCCTGGCCCAGTTGCGACTTGACCATAAGTACTCCCCCTGTCTCCTTCATCGCCTCGATGCCGTTGAGCATCAGGTTCATGAACAGCTGCTGAAGCTGCACACGGTCGGCGGTGATCTTGGGAAGATCGGGCGCAAGATCGGTACGCATCGAAACCGCGTACCGGTTGGCCTCGCCCCGCAGCAGCACAACTATTTCGCGGATGGTTTCGTTTACATCGACCAACTGACGCTGCGGGGGAGCTTTCTTATACAACGACCGTATACGGTCTATGACGTCGCCGGCTCGTTTTCCGTCCTTCACAATACTGCTTGCTGCATTGCGTATCTCGTGAAGATCGGGCTGGTCGCGCGCAAGCCATTGCAAGCAGATCTCCGCATTCATAATGGTGGCACCGATAGGCTGTTTGATTTCATGCGCCAACGAGGCGGCTAGTTCGCCCATCGTGGTGACGCGGTTTATGTGGGCAAGGTCTGCCTGTAGCTGTTCGGCGCGTTTGCGATCTTCAATGTCGGTCGAGACCCCGTACCATTTGACGATCTTGCCTCGCGCATCCTGCAGTGGCACAGCACGAGTCAAAAACCAACGATATTGCCCATCCGCTGCCCGCCGGTAGCGCACCTCATTTTCGAAGGGCGCTCCGCTCGCCACCGAGGCGCGCCACTTCTCCACATGGCGCTTTAAGTCTTCCGGGTGAAGGGCCGTTTCCCAACCTGAGCCGACTGTCTTCTCGGTGGACAAACCTGTGTATTCCTGCCAGTGACGATTGACGAAGTCCACTGAGCCATCGGGCAAAGCAGCCCAGGCGAATGTCGGCATCGTTTCGATCACGTTCCGAAGTCTCCTTTCCTGACGCCGTAGTTGCTGAGTACGGATTTGATACAGGATCCAGAACAGTGCCACGAAAGCGGCTGCGCATAGCGCGCGGAACCAGTTCGTTTGGTAATAGGCCGGGGCGATCGAAAACTCGAGGAATGTGCCGGCCTCATTCCACACTCCGCTGTTATTGCGAGCGGTAACTTGGAATCGGAATGATCCCGGAGGAAGATTCGTATAGTCGATCTCGCGCAATGTAGTGGGCTCGCTCCAAGCCGAATCCACGCCGTCAAGCCGGTAGCGATAACGCACGGCTTCGGGATTCGACACGTTTACGCCCACGTACCGGAAGGTCAAGCGGTGCCGACCAGGAGGAATACGGATGTGGCTGGCAGGAGCAATAAGCCTGCCGTCGACAAGCGTCCCGTCCAAGCGGATCGTCACCCGAAAGTTCGGTCCATCAAACGCGGAGGGCTGCAGAACTGAGATTCCTCGCTCCAGCGAGAACCAAATGCGGCCGCGATCATCCAACACTACGGAGCGATTGCGCTTTACTCCTGCCACACTCGGGAGGCCCTCTGTGACTCCAAATTCACGATAATCGCCTTCCGCGAACTCTTGTTTCAGTAACGCAGCACGTCTCACTCTCAGAACGCGATCTCGAGTTGTAATCCATAGCCAGCCGTCATTCTCGACGAGGCCGAGAATTTCTCCGTAGAGTGCGTTTGGAACCCCCAGCGGCACATGCACCTCGCCGGATCGAAGGAACGAAATACCTTTCGCAGTGCCGACCCAGAGCGTGTCCGCGTCATCCAAGAATAGGCTTTCGACCGTACCCGGCGGGATGCCGTCGTGGGCAGTATAGGCTATCCAATGCTCGTTCTTAAGTTCTGCTAGACCATTTGGCGTGCCAACAAAGATCTTTCCCGCGCCGTTTCCGGCAATCGCCGAGATTGTGTTGGACGGTAGACCGTCTTTCGTCGTGAAGGTATGCCATTGACCTCCGCGGAATCGGCTGAGACCCTCATTCAGCGTCCCCGCCCAAAGCGTTCCATCCCGTTCTCGATAGATGGAATACACCGCATTCTCGGCGAGACCGCTTTGGCGCGTGTACGTCGAAGCTTCCAGGCCGTCGCCCTGCAGACGGATGCGAGTGAGACCGCCATATTTCCGAGCCACCCATATTTCATCGCCTGCTCCGGCAATAGAATACACGGTGTCATCCATCAGTCCCGCCACTTCAATGGCCTCGATCCGGCCGTGCGAAAGCCGGAACAGCCCTCCATCCCACGGCGCAAACCACACACGCTCTTGTTGATCGACATAAATTGCGCCACAATTGCGGCAGGGTAAACCCGCTGTGCTGAGGTACGTCGTAAACGCGGCGTCGCGGTGCCGCTCGATGATCTCCGGTTCGCCAATCCACAAATTGCCATCGCGATCCTCGAAGAGTGCGGTTACCGTTCCGCGAATGGCCAAGTGATCAAGAGCGTTGATCCTGCCCTCGGTATCAATATCCTTAGCGTGCGCTTTGAATACGTAACCGGTCGTGCCGATCCAGACGTCGCCCTTCTGGCCCTTGGTCAGCGCGAGAATTTTGGAGCTGTCCACTTCCGGAAGCGTTTCGCGAATCAAATTGTCGTTATGCAGGCTCAGCAGACCCTTGTCGGTACCAATTAACAGGGTCGAATCCCCTATCGAAAGAAGGCAGTTCACTCTCACGTTCATAGGGCCTGTGACGCGCTGAACTTCCCGTGCAGAGCCTATCCCAGTAAGACGGAACACACCCACTTCGCGAGTGCCGATCCAAATTGTGCCGTCCGTTGTCTCCGCCGCTGCCGTCGGCCGGCTGGGAAGCTTGCCAGGTTCCACCAAGACTCGAGCTTCCCCATTCTCGTACTCCATCAGCCCCTGCAGTTCGGATGCGAAGAGCAGCCACCCGTCGCGAGTTTTGCCGAGTGAAGCGACTCGGTATTGGTGCTTGCCGTTGTCCGGTAGTGGTCCTTTGAGCGAGCCGGCGCTGTAGCGGAAAAGATGGGTATGGTCATCAGTAGCCCAAAGCTGGCCACTCGAATCTGTCACCAGGCCGAGAACCGGGAATCTCGTTTCGGTGGAATCGCCCTGGACGTTTACAAAACTCAATCCGTCGTACCGGAGGAGCCCTTTACTGGTGCCGATCCAGAGATAGCCATCGGCAGTTTGCGTAATGGAATAGACATACCCGCCCGGAAAACCCCTCGCTATATCCCAGATGTCATGGCTGTGGCTGGGCGCGATAGTGCTCGGGACCGTGCCCAACACTGCGCCGGGCAATAACAGGAACGAACCGAGCCGGAGCAAAAGTCTCATCAGATGGCGGAGACCCCCAGAAAAACTACGGCAAGAACTCGAAGTGATCTATGACGACCTCGGCGCGATGACGGAGATCCGAGGTATTGCCATTTGGCTCCCGGTAAATATAAAGAGTCATGCGCACAGCCTCAGATCCAGCTGTCGGAACTTCGGATGTGAACGTATGTCTGGACACTATAGAGGCTCCAGGCGCTCCAGAAGCTCGGGAGGTGACCATAGTGATCCGGCCGGGCTCCCAGATAATTGTGTGCTTCAGCTTACCCGCAGGGGCAGCGAACCGAGAGATGTTAATCGGCATGAAGGAGGGTTGGACAGCAAACTCGGCATTCTTGTTATCCGGATCACCCCAACGACCAATATTGATATCGAATTCACGGTGATTCTCTTCATCAGTCGAATGATCCCAGGTGAACATTCCGAACACGGCTGCCGGCTCGAGGTTAGAAATATCTTCGACCGTAAACGAATAGGTGCCGTAACCCAGACTACGGGTGAGATTCACTTCGGAGCACGTCCAGCCTTCCTCGCGTTTGATGATTCGAAGGTGAAGGGCGCCGTCCTTGTCTACATAAACATTCTTGGGATCGTAAGGATTGCGCGTACCTCCTCGATCGCTAGGCGGCCAGCGGACCCGCCACGTGAATCCGCTGAAGTTGACAAAGAAGGAGGATGACTTTTCCTGACCTCTGCTGGCCGCGACTGCCTCTACCCCGCGTCCGCGGTTCGGCAATTCGTCCAGGACTGCTGCCGGATGGTATGACGGATCAACCAGCAGCGCCGCATAGTCGGTGCCGAGGTGTGCTTCGTTGCGCCAGACTCCGTCGGGCAAGATAGGCGTGAAAGGGGAAGCCAGTAAGGGCTGCAGCCACCACAGTCTCCCGGTCTTCGAATACACGACAATGTGCTGGCCCTGTCGCGCGCCGCGAACTTTTCCCTCAAGCACGTCCTGCTCGTTCACATCTCCGAGACTCCACTGCGGCACTTGGGTAAACGAGATTTTCGCTTCAACATCCGGCTTTGTCATTTGATGACAGCCAACCAGCGAAAAGACCAGGGTAGTCAAGAGGAGGAACGCGACGGAATGCCGCTTTTTATTCGTGCGACCCTGAATTTCATTCAGTTTTGGCACACGCGTACCATCGCTTGCTTCGTACCGGAAGCCGGAGATCGACATTGTAAAAAGGTTCAGATGAAGTGAGCAACCAGGACAGTCCACAGCAAGGAAGGTGTCATCCCTCCAAACCGAAATGTCCGTCAGTTGCACCATGGGGGATGAGTTCCGGTTTGCCATGGCCAAATCCAGCTAATTCTCGTAAAGGCGAGGTCAGAACCGGATGATTGCGTCGATCGCAAACATGAGCTGGCCTTTGCGCGTGCCATTATCCCACGGCCTCGCGCTCCAGACATATTCGTACCGGACTTCGGGACGGGCCGAGATCAACTCGTTGAACCGGTGGACCAAGATCACAAGCCTTGGAAATCGGAGTGGTTCGCTTTTTCGGCGACTTCGTCTTCGAGTCGAAGGATCAACTAAAATCAACCTACAACAAATGACCGAATTACCGTGGACACGGCATTTCTGGAATAGAAGATCAGAATGGCCCCGGCCACAGCCGCTTGGAGAAAACCACGAACGAGTCTCCCGGTTTGCGTCAGGTTGAAACTGCTTCCTAGGCACCGCTTTGCGGAAAGAACTCCGCGCTGATATTTCTCAATTCCGTCGACCGTAGGTCCGCTTAGAGTTTGCTTCCAGGCGGCGGCCGTCCGGAAGTCAGCGTCGATGTTGGTTTGCGCCTCTTCACGGGAGGCGAAGCCACACGCGATGATCCTGGGGCCCGCGATGAGTTCCCGCAACGATTCTTCCTCGGAATAGGCAATCACGAAGCGCTCCGAAGGACCTTCTGCCCGACGGGCCTCGATCACTGCGTATTGTGCGATCGGAGAATCAACCAACCCGGTCATGAATCTACCCTCAGCCCATCCGTGCCCACCAAAGACACGGTACGTACTGAGTATTTTGCAAGCCAGATGCCAAACAGATTTTGTCTGTCAGGGATTCTCTTGCGACGTATGCGTCCGTCCTTTGTATGCCGTAGTTACTCTCAGGGTATGAGAACAAGGGGTAAATCGTTTCCAGTCGATCGGCGTATCACTTCTGCCACGCATTTTCAGCCTGGTGGGTGGTTGGCGGGTCCTGTTTGAGGACCAGATGGGAGTCTTTCGATAGACAACTGTCGGCATTTCGACTAGCTCACGACATCAGTGGGGAGCCATCGCCAAGTGCCTTTCGCCTTCCGTGACTCCTTTGTCCCGGCAGCACGTGCTGACGCTATCTCCGTCTCAAGAAGCGCCGAGAGCAAGACGCCTTCGCAGTGGTATGACGGTTCTATGGAGGCGGGACTGCGTAGGCGACTGCCGCTCTTGGCGCGAATTGCCACATGCCGCTTTGATGCTGTGGCTCATGATTCAGTCACATTATCGCGCAAACCAATGTCTGTCTCTGAACCGAGTTAAGAATGCAGGTCTCATCATGAAACTGGTTTGGCAAATCAGTTGCTGATTTGTGAGATGCAGCGACACGAGGTGGAGCTTCCAGAAAAGTGAGTAACTGCTGTTTGGGCAGCTCCTCGGTGAACCATAGCGGAAGCAAAAGCAGAGACCGATCAGGGACAACTGCGAAACAGAGGAAAGAAGAGTCGGCCACGTTCTTCTCTTGCGTTGTGCGAGACCGGAGTCCAGCAGGATGCCCTCGAAGAGAACTCTGTCATCGGACAGGCTTGTCGGAGCCCATTACGTATTTCATCAGCCTGGGACCAGCCCACCGCAACAGTTCAGGGCTTAGGAACAGATCAGGCGTTGGACCAGTTCCACTCCGCCACCGGTGAAGACGAGATGCATATGAATCACGGCGAGTACTCAACAAATGTACATGAGCACTCGGGCCACAACCGGCACGCCGGGCACCCTGTGGCCAAGTTTCGGGACAAATTCTGGCTGAGCCTGGCGCTCACTTTTCCAGTGGTCCTCTGGTCTGACGAGGTACAGCGCTGGCTTGGCTACCACGCCCCCTCTGTTCCGGGATCGCGATTCATCCCTGCCATTCTGGGAACCATCATCTTGGTGTGCGGCGGAAGCGTTTTTATTCAGGCCGCGTGGCGCGAGCTCTCCGGCCGCCAGCCGGGCATGATGACCCTGATCAGCCTGGCGATCGTTGTTGCATTTTCCGCTTCCCTTGCTGCGACTTTCGGTGTTTTCGAAGTTGACGTCTGGTGGGAACTTGCAACATTGATCAGCATCATGCTCCTAGGGCACTGGCTAGAGATGAAAGCGGTTACCCAAGCCCAAGGAGCGCTCGCCGCGCTCGCCGCGTTGCTGCCAGACAGCGCCGAGCGGGTAACGGAGTCAGGCATCGACAAAGTGCCTCTCGCGCGGTTGCGCGTAGCCGACGTCGTCCTCGTGCGACCCGGATCTCGCGTACCTGCTGACGGGATCGTGTTGGAGGGCACGGCCGATGTCGATGAGTCCCCGGTCACCGGTGAGTCACGGCCGATTTCTAAAGCGTCAGGCGCCGCCGTAGTGGGCGGAACGGTTGCCGCTGGTGGAAGCCTCCGAGTGCGCGTAACAGCCGTCGGGGAAGAAACGGCACTCTCAGGCATCATGCGGCTTGTGGCTGCTGCGCAGGCTTCCGGCTCGCGGGCGCAAGCTTTGGCCGACCGCGCAGCCGCACTTCTTTTCTACATTGCGGTCACTGCGGGTACGATGACGTTGGCGTATTGGTGGTTGGTTGGTGATAAAGAACACGCGCTCGTCCGAACAGCCACAGTACTCGTCATTGCCTGCCCGCACGCGCTTGGGCTTGCAATTCCCCTTGTAATTGCGATTTCAACCTCTCTCGGCGCACGAAATGGCCTGCTCGTGAAAGGTCGCTTGGCACTCGAACGCGCCCGCGATTTGGATGTGGTCATCTTCGATAAGACGGGAACACTTACCCGTGGAGTTCCTGTTCTTTCGGGAGTCGTGACTGTCACTGGTATCGACGAAGGAGAATTGCTGGAACTCGCCTCAGCAGTAGAAGGTGACTCCGAGCACCCGATCGCGAAAGCCATCGTAAGCGGCGCCGGCCGTCGTGATGTCAAACGTCAGCAATCGGCAAACTTCAAGGCACTGCCGGGGCGAGGAGCGAGCGCGACCGTGAACGGACATAGTGTGGCCGTCGGCGGCCCGAGAATGCTGGCGGACGCCAAGACAGCCGTCCCAGCCGAACTCGATAAGACTGTGAGGATCTGGGAGTCCGAAGGACAGACAGTACTCTATGTCCTTCGAGACCGCGCCGTGATCGGTGGACTCGCGGTTGAAGACGAGATTCGGCCCGAGTCTGTTGAGGCAGTCAAGGCGCTGCACGAGCTTGGCATCCGAGTGGCGATGATCACCGGGGATTCACAAACCGTAGCAGATTCAGTTGCGAAGCGCCTCGGGATTAACGAAGTCGCGGCACAGGTTCTGCCTGCCGACAAGGCATCCGCAGTCGAGCAGTTCCAGGCCGGCGGCAAGAGAGTGGCAATGGTCGGCGATGGCGTGAATGATGCGCCAGCGCTGGCGACGGCGGACGTTGGAATCGCAATCGGTGCCGGCACGGACGTCGCAGTGGAATCTGCCGGAATTGTTCTAGTGCGCAGTGATCCCCGTGACGTTGTTCGTGCGATCGAACTTTCGCGGGCCGCATACCAAAAAATGGTACAAAATCTGGTGTGGGCAACGGTCTATAACGTGATTGCCATTCCGGCGGCTGCTGGGATGTTTATCCGATGGGGAGTTAATCTGCCCATGAGCGTGGGCGCAATCGCGATGAATCTTTCCACGATCATTGTGGCACTCAACGCGCATCTTCTCAGTCGCGTAAGACTTAGATCTTGAGGGCTATGCAGGCTTCTTAGCGTCGCCGCAGAACACAATGACCTTACCCTTCTGCGACCGCGCAAGGAGCCGCTCTTTTCTTTGGAATTTCGCAGGTACGTAGAACTCAATTACGCGGGCCATTACTGCCTCCTCCCTTCTTGAAATCCTTTGTCTTTTGGCTTTCCAATCGGATATTGGTTTGGAGCGGAGAAGCCAGCCACCAGCAACGAACAGAATCATCCAAACGAGCTTTTGCATGAGTAGCTTCTGTCGAGCGTCCGCCCTCATCCAGATGTCATTCCCTAATTGACGATTCTCCAACACGGTGTGGAGCACTTGGGTTGCCAAAGATCTGAACACGAGCCTGCAGATGGAGAGCGAATTGCTGGCGCATTAAGTCGTAACACATGAAAGATTTTGAGCAACTCGTTGGCGGTGAGAAAGAGGATGGGTGTTAGGTAGCAGCTTTTGTCATTTCCAGGTTTTACTTTATGTCGGATCAAGCTCCAACCCCGTGGTTTCACAGCAACCGTTACAGTGCCGAGGCCGCGTGTGAGCACTGCGGCGGTGCCGTTCGCCACGAGCCCAGGTGCATGACGCTCAACCCAGAGATGTTTTTGTGCCTACAAGATTGTCATGGATCCCACCGCACTGACTGTAGGGGATACCTTCATACTTCACTCGCTCGGCGCCGCGTGGTCGAAGCAAGGTTGCCAGGATGATTGCGCCCAGCAATCAGTAAACCGGTAATTCCTCCGAACCTTTTCGACCGCAGAGGAATTTCCTTAACCCAGAGGGCCAACGTGCGCATGTAAGAGGGAGCCCGAAAATGGAGAGCAAATTGCCAGGGCAACAAGTTGTGAAATTTCGAGTACAAACCGTCCTCGAGCGGCTCTTTGGCTGCTGGCATCGCAACGTGAGCCGTCCATTCACGATTTCGGGCCGGACTTACGAGGTGTGCCTTGATTGTGGAAAGCAGTTTGCGTACGCTCGCGTTGACTTTCAGCATAGCGCATTGGACGGTACCCGATGACTCTTGAACTCAAAAGCTACCGGTCCAAAGCGCTCCCGGTTTTGTGCACGCACCTCTTGACGCTCCGGGTCGAGTCCGGAAACGCACGCGGCGTTGCAATATCTTCGGCAACATTGCCGAGATGCTGTGCCTGAACCACATAAACGTTAAGTTATCCGCCGAAGTGGCGCAGATATGCCACGAGCAGGATGATTTAGCCAGGAGTTCAGAGTGTGGGACCGTGACTTAAACCACTCAATCGTGCGTTGTCGGCTCCAAGGTCACGGCTGTAGAATGACCCAATCCATGGGCGACAAATGGCTATGCGGGCCCATGAGCCGACCTGTCGTTGCAAGGCGGCGATCACTCCAAGCAGCAATGTAGCGATCGTGTGAAGGCGGAGAAGAAGCGTCGTGGAGCTTACAGAATACGCCTTCGAGCCCTTGCGCAAGGATGAGGAGTTCATCCTATACCGGGGTCGGAGCAGAAACCCAAAAGACGCCGGGGCACCGTCCATTCTTTCGCTTGCACCTGTCTCCACACGCCCTGCGCCAGAAACCGTTAAGAAGATTGAGCACGAATATTCGTTTAGGAGCGAACTGGACGCGGCATGGGCAATTCGGCCCCTTGCCTTATCTCGGCACAACGAGCGAACGGTGCTTGTGCTTGAAGACCCTGGTGGTGAGCCTCTTAATCGCCTCATTCACGGACCGATGGAAATAGGGCAGTTTTTGCGCATCGCCACTGGTCTCGCGACGGCAAGCGGCCAGTTGCACAAGTGTGGTCTGATCCACAAAGACCTGAAGCCACACAATGTGCTTGTAGATCCCACCACCGGCAAAGTTTGGCTCATGGGCTTCGGGATCGCATCGCGCCTCCCGCGCGAACGCCAGTCACCCGACCCTCCCGAATTCATCGCTGGAACGCTCGCTTACATGGCACCCGAGCAGACGGGTCGGATGAACCGCTCGATCGATGCCCGCAGTGATCTCTACGCCCTCGGTGTCACGCTCTACGAGATGTTGACCGGCATTCTGCCCTTCACGGCTTCGGATCCTATGGAATGGGTACATTGCCATATTGCAAGACAGCCGGTACCACCGAGCGAGCGGCTTCGCAATGTGCCAGGCTCCATCTCTGCGATCATCATGAAGCTCCTCGCCAAAACGCCTGAGGAACGGTATCAGACGGCAGTCGGTACAGAAAACGACCTTCGGCGTTGCCTTGTTGAATGGAAAGCTCAGGGTCGCGTCGACGAATTCGTGCTCGCCCAACACGACACGCCAGACCGGCTATTGGTCCCCGAGAAATTGTACGGGCGAGCACGCGAGATCGAGACCCTGCTAAGTTCCTTCGACCGCGTCGTAGCCAGCGGCACTCCAGAGCTGGTGCTCGTGTCCGGATATTCTGGGATCGGCAAGTCCTCGGTCGTCAATGAGCTCCACAGAGTACTAGTTCCCCCACGCGGCCTTTTTGGATCGGGCAAGTTCGACCAGTACAAACGCGATATCCCTTATGCCACTTTAGCGCAAGCCTTTCAGAGCCTTATCCGTCCGCTTCTGGGCAAGAAAGAAACAGAACTGCGCGGATGGCGGGATGCGCTGCTTGAGGCGTTGGGTCCGAATGGTCTCCTCATTGTGGATCTCGTCCCGGAATTGAAGCTCATCATAGGAGAACAGCCTCCGGTCCCTGAGCTTCCGCCACAGGACGCGCAACGCCGCTTCCAGTTCGTATTCCGGCGCTTTATCGGCGTATTCGCGCGCCCGGAGCATCCGCTTGCCCTCTTCCTCGACGATTTGCAATGGCTCGACGCGGCAACGCTCGATTTACTCGAGGATCTCTTGACCCAGCCGGATGTGAGCCACTTGATGTTGATCGGTGCCTACCGAGACAACGAAGTGAATTCCGCTCATCCGCTGATGCGCAAGCTCGAAGCGATCCGCCAAACTGGAGGGGCAGTGAATGAGATCGTGCTTGCGCCGCTGGTCCCTGAAGACCTGGGAAAGCTGATTGCGGATTCTCTTCACGGCGAGCCGGAGCGCTCTGCTCCGCTGGCGCAGCTCGTCCACGAGAAGACGGGGGGCAATCCATTTTTCGCCATTCAGTTTGTTTATGCGCTTTTCGAAGAGGGTCTGCTCACGTTCGATCATGGCGCCGCACGATGGTATTGGGACCTGAATCGCATTCACGCCAAGGGTTACACCGATAATGTGGTGGACCTCATGGTGGGGAAGTTGAACCGCCTGCCCGTCGAAACCCGAAACGCATTGCAGCAGCTTGCCTGCCTGGGCAACAGGTCACAGTTTGCTCTACTGGCGATGGTTTACGAGGACTCGAAGGAGGAAATGCATCGCAAGCTTTGGGAAGCGGTCCGAACGGGCCAGGTCTTCCGCTCGGAAGATTCC
>Ga0210405_10001195_pt1 | contig 30957 bp, 33 predicted proteins | sample IncBWH11MmetaG_FD_155492 | JGI IMG/M metagenome (GOLD analysis project Ga0210405, IMG submission 155492) | Forest soil microbial communities from Barre Woods Harvard Forest LTER site, Petersham, Massachusetts, United States - Inc-BW-H-11-M | ecosystem: Environmental > Terrestrial > Soil >...
TTCGGCAACGCCAGCGCAGGAATATATTGATACTCGGCCGTGTGAATGTTGCTCAGGATTCGGGCCAGGTCCACCACCGCTCCCACATACGCGCTGTAAAATCCGCCGCCCATGAGCGACGTATTGCTCACGGCTCCGATGAAATCTGCAGACGGACCGGAAGTGAGCGCCGTCACCATCGACTGGCTGTGCCCGTCATTCAGAATAAGCAGGTCAGTGTTCTGAGTCAGGCACGGCCCCTGTTGCTCGGTTGGCTTGTCGAAGCACTGCTGATCGAGTCTGATGTTGAGGCTTCGGGCGAGCAGTTTCGAGCGCTCTTGCAACGCCTTGGGGTCGAGATCCGAGGTCTGTTTCACATCGCTCAAATATTTTTCGAGCCGCAAACGATCCAGGCTCGCCTGATTCAAATCCTGCGACGCCCTAACGAACGCTCCGGGCCTACCGCGCACCGCACCCCGCAGGGTGTTGAAGTCACCGCCGGTTTCCGGAGCCAGGAAAAGCAGCGTCTGCTGTGCTTCGGTCGGAACGGTAACCACAATTCCTTCCTCGCGAGTGCGCCTGTCCCAGCTCTCTACACGAATGAACCAATTCTCTGGCGGCGGGTTCGTCGAACCGCGAAGGAATGCCACGATCAGCAGGTAGTGCACCGACTGGCTCTCGGGAAAATCCGGATGAATCCACAACCGATCCTGCGCCTGCAAATTCGGCACTTCGGAGATGGGTAGCGTCTTCCCCGCCCGCGTCACCGTCATTTCGATGCGAGGTCCTGTCAGATCGAACGCCGCGGAATCAGCTCGGACCAAGAATGTTGCAACAAACAACGTGAGGAATCCGACGAAAAGAAACTGCACGTTTCGAATCGTCGAAATATGGAAGCCAAAGATACCCATTTCTGGATCGCTCCTTGGCCGGGACAGACATGTTACTACAATCGAAAACTTGCTTAGACAGAAATACGGTTCATCCGACTGGGCAAGCGCGACCACCAATTTCGACAGCGGACCGCTTTCTGTCCCCGGCATTCTTTTCGATGCAATTCCGCTCCGAAGACTTGCAGCGGCGGGTGCTCGGTTGAATGCGCCCAAGTTGAAGTCTGACGATGAGTGGATTCAATAAGTTAGTTGGGGTGAGCGACGGGGTTTGAACCCGCGACCCTCGGTGCCACAGTACGGCAACCCTACAGCGCCTGCGTGTGTTTGCATGTGTTTATGCAGGGACTAGTACGCCTTAAATGGGGCTAAATGGGCTTGCGTGGGCGCGTTTTAGTAACATTTTTAGTAACATTTTCAAACGCTTCGTCAAGCTGCTGCATTGCTGCCTGCGATTGCGCCGAAGAAGTCTTGACGTAGTGTTTCATCGTTACGGCGACGTTCGCGTGGCGGAGGATTGCCTGAATCACTTTGTCGGCGACGCCCAAGTCGTACAGCGTCGTAGCCAGCCCACGACGAAATCCGTGCCAGCCCTCCCATTCAATTTTCGCTTTTGCGAGTGCCGGCACGATATCGCGACGCGTGATATTTGCAAGCACCAGCGGCTTGCCTGTGCCGCCGGAGAAAATGTACTCGCCCGAGCTGCGCTTCTTATGTTTTTCAAGCGCCTTGCGCAGCACGGGCAACACGGGAATTGCTCCGCCGCTGGCTTCGGTTTTCGTCTCGCCAACGTGACTGCCCCACACGGAGCGTCTAACGCGTAGCTCAGCGCCGGTAAAATCTTCCCAACGTAGCCCGCGGATTTCGGAGCGACGCAAGCCAGTCAACGCCGCAACTAAGACCGCCGTGCGGGCCGGCTCCGGCAATGCTTTTAGCATGCGCTGGACCTCTTGTAGTGTGTAGGCGCGTCCGTTCGCGGTCGCTCGGCCCTTGGGAAGCATCGTTTCCCGCATGGGATTGAATCGAATGACGCCGGTGCGCACGGCGTAGCGGAACGCGCCCGATAAGAAACCCTTGGAGTTCTTTAGCACTGACTGCGCTCGTGGTTTCTCAGCCGCGAAGTCTGCAAGCACTTGCTCGCCCTCCACGGGTCCAAAGTCCCGCAAGCGCATGTCGCCAAGATGCGGTTTGAGAATTCTGAACAGGAACTCGTAGCCGAAGTGCGTTGACGGACGCAGCGAGGCCTTGCAGTGCGGCAGGTAAACGTCCTCGATGAACGCCGCCACGGTCTGCGTCGGCTCCGGGCGCGCTTGGCGAGTGTTGAGCGGTGAGAGGATTTCGGCTGCGAGATGTCGGACGCTCGCGGGGGTCCTATATTCGCCGCCGACCGGCGCGAGCCGTTTCGCGCGTTTAGCCCAAGACACGACGCCGCCGCGCTCTTCCTTCACGTTGTAATAGAGCCACCACGCGTTGCCCCAGCGTTTGATTTTGCCGTTTTGCATACGTCGTTTTTATACTGCCTGTGCGCGAGAAATCTACCCGTAGTTAGTTGCTAACAACTGGACCCGCGGGCAGTTGCGCGCGGCAGCCGCCAGTCTGTACGGTGAGTACCATGAGCATACAACTACGCGCGTTTGAGGACGACGATTTACCGGTAGATTTTCATCTCAGGGAGTGGAAAGAGCAGCTTCGGTCCCTGTACCGTTCGCAGGCCGATACGGACTGGGAGATTGGCGACTGCTTAATCCTTGGGAAGAAGAAGGGCCGTCTGCCCGACGAGGATTTCAAGCGGCACGCGTTAGCTGCGACAAAGGACAAATGGGGCACGCTGAAAAACATCATGTCGGTGGTGGGACGCTTCCCGCCGTCACGGCGTCGCGACGCCCTCAGTTTTACCCATCACCTCAAAGTAGTGAAGTTTGACGAGCGGACGCAAGACGAGCTGTTGGATAAAGCCGTGACCCTCGGCGTCAAACCCGGCACACCTTGGGGCACTCGAGAACTCGAACAGTACATCGAGACCGAGCAGAAAGCAGGACGTCTCCCGCTGACCGAAAAGCAAAAGAAGGCGGAGCCAACTCAGCTGCTGAAAATCCGCATTCTGGCCAGCGACTACCTAAAGCTCCGGGACCTGGCGAAGCGCAGCAAGCTCGGCAGGCCGGACGCCGGGAAACTCGTTTGGTGGATGGCGTCGCAATATTGGAAGGATAATAAGGATAAGGATAGCTTCCTCGCAGGAATCGAGCCGGCCCAAAAGAAAATCGCAAAGCCCTGAAAATTTCGCTGGCCTATTAGCGCGGCCTAGTTGAAGGTAGTTAGTGCCCCGAGGCCTTAGCCCGGCAGCGGTTTGGCAGTAGCCCTCCCGCCTCAGCAAATTAACAACTCCGTTGAGGTGGTTCCCTGTGCTTACGCCCCAAGACATCCTTACGCCGGACCAGCTCGCCCAGCGGCTTAGCGTTTCGCGCGGCTGGGTGACGGAGAAGTGCCGCACCCGCTCTCACAATCCAATTCCGCATCTGCGCATCGGCCGGTATATCCGGTTTTCGTGGCCCGCCGTGTCGGCTTGGCTTGAAGGGACTTCCACGTCCGCACCAAAACGAGCGCGTGGGCGGTAAGTGTCACGGCGCCGTGACGCTAAAGGAGCAACAGATGAAGAAAGTAACGAAAGTAACGAAAGCCAACGTGGTAGCGGACGATGCACCGGTCAACGCTCGCTATCTCACCATTAAGGCTGCTGCCGCATACATCGGCGCAACCGTTTGGTGCGTCCGCCAACTGATTTGGGACCGCAAAGTCCCGTTTGTCCGCCTCGGCAATCGCTACGTTATTGACCGACTGGACCTCGACAGCTTCATGCAGTCGCAGAAAGTGCCCGCACGCTAAAAGGAGCAAGGCAGTGACACGAGCTGATAGGAAGCGTTCACGCATTGACGATTTTACTTGGAAACTCTTTGTGCGGGCTTGCGGCGGGCGCTGCTGTGGGTGCAGTGCGGACGCGAAGCTAGAGCAAGGACACATCCAGCGTCACGTGGACGGCGGACACTTGATTTACGAGAACTTGATACCGCTCTGCAAGCCCTGCAATGGAAAGCACAGTAGAGGGTTCACACGGGACAGTCGGCCCGCGGGATGGCGCGACGTGTTTTGGAAGCTGATGCTCTTGGAAAATCATGTCGCGCTAGGGTGGCAGCACCCTAAACAGGGTGCGAACACCTCACCGGGCGCAAAAGCTGCTGAAAACACGGGCTTTCTTGAATTGGAAAGCGTCGAGTTTATAGCGAAATCCAGCTATATAACACCTCCCTCGGACACACCTTCAACACAGCCGATGTGCGAACGCGAGGCGCGCTCGTTGATGTGGAATCTTTTCGACAAAGGCGAGTCGTGCACGATTCGGCCGAAGCGACCGCTGGCGAAGCGACAAGACCAAATGATGTCACTCGCGATGCGGCACGGGCGGCACGATTTTGAGATGGCCGGCAGCGAGTTCTTGCGGGAAGAGCCGTGGGTTGTCGGCGATGTGGAGCGGGGCGGCGGTTACGCGCAAGCGGATAGCTGGGCCCACTTCTGCGACAGTTTCGACGGATACGCAAAAGACGGTCAGGCGCGGCGGCTCCGCGATGTAGCGAAAGCGGAGCTGAAGAAAGTGGAAGATGCAAAATGCGCGGCGGAGGACATCGTGTATCTGCGACAGCAACGGTGGAGCGATTACATGCTCGCGGCCAGGGTGCAAGCGTGGCCGGCGATGACACCGGAAGATGAGACGTTTATTGCGGAGCTTGTCGCGGAAAAGGCGGCGGGCGAAGTTAAGGACGTTAGCGATGCGCGCTTGCAACAGAGCCTTACGATTTACCGCCGCTGGAAATGCTATAAGGACGATGAGCTGGACGCTGCAAAGGAAAAGCTCTACGACGAGCTAGCGCAGTGCGTCGTGTGGGCGAAGCGGTACGGGCTCGCAACCCAGCAGGAGTTCGCAGAGCAAATCCAGCATTTCCGCGAGTGGGTTGACGCGCGAACGAGCGTTGCCGAACTTCACGAGCACGGCTGGGGTGTGCACCAACTGCACACAGACCTGGACCCAAACAGGCCGCGCATCGAAATCGGTGACGACGAAATCCCGTTTTAGGCGCGGGCGCGCGCAGCGTTAACAAAGAGCTTGTGCAGTTCGAAGTTAAGTCTTAGGCGTGCCATCACTACCGCTGGGAGTCTCTTTTTCATTGTATGCCTCTCTATAGCCCCCGGTGGTGCAACGGGTTTGGAGCGGGCGACGAACGTTTTATTTTAGGACGACAATCCCTGCGACGTCGTCCCGGTTGACCTCCATGGACCGTTCATTCTGCGATGGAGATACAACGACGTAAGACTTGTCAGTCGAGAGTAGCAGGTTGTAAGGGATAGACCGCTTGGCGGATGAATCAGTTTTCTGGATTTCGGCGGGCATTTTTTTCTCGCCCTCGATAAACACAATGGTCAGCGGCCTACCCCCGCCCAGGGAAAATGGAATCAAAGGGTATATGCGCACGGAGAACCACACGGAGTAACTCACCAAGAGCAAGGCCAAAAATACTAGGTAGAAAGGTGCCGCGGTACGATTCAGCAACCAAGTTCCTTTTTTATCGTCGAGCTGGCGGGACCTCCAAAACAGTCGAGCACAGAATCCCGTCGCTATATAGAAGAGTAGGATTCGATAGCCGATTCGCCAGGTCAAGCTATCGGCCACGTTCGGAATGGCTCCCACCAAACCGACAAACAATGCATACGGGACTGCCGAAATGGTCGTAGAGATAGCAAAGCGACGCCAATTGAAAATTCCTTTGGCGTTCGCGTCGGGTGCCGCCCTTTGCTCGAACCTGTTAGAGGCATGATTGAGGGATTCAAGAACCACCATTGGTCCAAGAACCCAGAATCCCGCTATCAAGTATTGAAGGTGCAAAACAGAGAAGCTGGAAACCCCGTATCTGGATAGATAGGAAGCAACCACGAGGAAGCCCAGGAGATAAAGAACTCCAAGACCAACGGCGAACAGTTTCGAGAAGGATTCCATGACGCCAAGGTCATTTGTCAGGTGAGGGTCAGTCATAGGCGTGTTGAACGCCGAATTCTACCCCTATTTTGCGTCGCGCTGGGCAGGGAGTCTTAATTTGACGCAACCCAGCCGACCGCGTTCGGACCCGTCGCACCTTGGGCAGTAGCATCATGTGTCATTACTTAGAGAAGGCGAAAATCTTGTGGCCGCGCTGCGCTGCGCGGGGCGGAATCAGTGGAACCGGTCCATTCGCTATTTTGGCGTGCGGCAACGCGTACCTGTTTGAAACGCGGGAAGAGCAAGTGAAAAAGATGCTCAAGTTTGACCGGCACGGATGCGGCGCGGGTTGCAGGGAAAACCATCAGTACGAAGAAATCAAGCTCTAGGAGTCAACATGGCAATCTTTTATTCAATGAGTAAGGCGCAAATCCTTGCCCAGCTAGACTCAGGACAGCTCGTCGCCGGGAATTTCATGTACGCGACGGACACGCAGGAACTATTTATCTGCGCGACGACTACGAACAGCGGAGTCGGGATAGCGCCGACCAACATGATTTTGACGGGAGCTATCACGCTTGGCTTCGACGGCAACGCATCCTCGTTGGGCGGCGCGCCCATTGTGGGCGTACCCACAGTAGGACAGACGCTCGTTTTCAACGGCACGAGCTGGGAAGCGCAGACCGCAGCAACTACCACGCCGAACATCGTCAACGTCACTGGAAATTATTTGACGCAAATCACCGATGATGTGCTGCTCGTGAATTTGGCATCTGCCGCAACGATTACGCTCACAACGGACGGACTTGTTGCCGGGAAGACTTACACGGTGACGCTCGTAGTGGGTTCTGCGCAGGCGAGCGTTGTCGGACAGCACGGAGAAGATATTGAAGGCGAGTCGGACGGCGCTTTGCTTTTTGAAAGCGACAGCGCGGGACTGTTTTGGACTGGCTCGAATTTCGTTGTGCAGTAGCGACATTCTGGAAGCGCCGTACGGCGCTGACCGGAACAAGTGAGCGATGGTGTTCCATGCGTTCACAGGACAGCGGACGTTACTTGCGTGGCGTCCGCTGCAACCCTCTTTCTAGAAGTGCCGGAGATGACAGCGTGACACAGGGGAGAAGCAACTTGCAGATGTAAATAGGCGACTCATTTCGATTTTTCACCCTTCCGGAGCGCATCAACAAGCGCCTGATATTCCGCCGATAGGGCGCGAAGCTTTTTCATAATGTCTCCGTACTCGGGACTGTTCACTTTCGTCTGGCCAAGCTCCGCCCAAAGTTGCTGGATGCGTTCTAGCTTGACGAAGACTGGACTGGTGTCATTCATGCCGCATCTGCTTCGGGGCAGCCTTCTTTTTCGAAGGTCTCCTGGTCTTCCTGTCGGCGGCAAGGAATGCCTCTGCTGCAAGGCTTTCTTTTTCCCAGAGAGACATGCCCGCTGGATAATCCTTTAAGTGAGCGGAATATGCCTTAATTTTCGTTCGTGTCACGCTGCTATCCTCAGGCGGATTTGTAGTCGCATTACCGACGAAGTGCTGCTGGGGCGCGTCCTGAATGTCCGCGGTCCCACTCTAGTCAGAGCGATAACTCAGGTCGCGACGCGTGTAGAGGGCCTTGGTTTTGCATGATGGACATTCTATTTCCTGTCCCGCGAGAGGAATCTCAGGGGCCGTGGGGAACAGGTAGTCGATGAGCTTGCGTTCCTTCCCGACTTCCGATTGCGTAAAGCTCGCGAGACAGCTCCGGCATTGGGCCACCCATCTTGGATTTCCCGCCATGATGGCTCCGCAGGATACCTAACGTCGAGAGCGTTCCGAATAGGGTAAACAGTGTATGCCGCCTGCTGGGCCGACGCGCACATCTTGCAGCAATCGCAAAGCTCCTGCCCGGGCAGCGCCGCAATGCAGCAGCACAACAGTAGCTCGCAGGCAGTGCAAAAGCGTGCGGCAAATCGCAAGGCAGCAAGGATTACAGGCAGGAAAGTATGCGTTCCGGGTAGCTGCGCGAGTCGAAGCAATAAGATATCGGGGTGAGTTCCACCCCCAATACGCTATTTTTTCTACTTTTGAGAGTCGCTAGAAACCGTCGGGGAAGTTTCCTTCGGGTGCGAATGATACTTTCTTTCGCTGATTTCTTAGTTCGTTCGCATTTTATTGCGGCAGGATTCAGCTGCCCTTCGCGTTCGTTGAGCCCGGGTTCGCAGGGCATTCGTTAGCAGGAACTCGTAACACCTAAAAGATATGTTGCGCGTAGTCAGCGCAGGCAAAGGTTTCGCAAGGCGCGGAATCGAAAATCAAAATCTTATACGAGCTTCCAAACGTCGCGCCCACGCGCGATGCCTTGGGAAACCTGGTTCGCTGCGTGCATCCTCCTGGGCGCACGCGGCGAATCTGCCTACAAATCTTATTGAGGAGCTGCCGCATGGGCCGCCCAGCAAAAGCACAGGAACGCCATTGGCTCGAAGGCTCGAAAACGCAGGCGAAGAACGGGCCGGCCGCGTTTGTGGGCGGTCGCCCGAAGATACCTAAGCATCTTTCGCCGGTAGCGAAGAAGGCCTACAAGCGCGCCGTCCAGCTTTTGGAAAATCGGCGGACGCTGGTGCCGAGCGACGAGGTTACGTTGGAACTGTACGCGTCCACGTACGCACTGTGGCTCCAAGCGAAGGCGGAGTGCGCCGGCGACTTGATGATTGAGACGAGCGTCACCGACAACAACGGAAAAGTGCGCATCGTGCGCAAGCTGAACCCCGTGCTGAAGGTCCTCGAAACGTCTTCCGCAAAGCTGCTCGCGCTCGCAAAAAGTTTGGGCCTAACGCAAGTGGATATCGGCCGGTGCAAGCTGGTCGCGGACGAGACGGAAAATGATGGCGTCGTGCCCGGAAGCATCGCGGACTTGTACCCGGAGTTGTTGACGCCGCAAAAAGATGTGATTCCATTTGTTCCGCTAGCGCCCGAGGGCGCCGAAGAGGAGACCGAATGAAGGGCGAACTAGAACTCGTTGTTGCCGCGGGCTTTGACCCGAGCAAGTTGTCGCTGATGGAAGTGTACGACCTCGGCGGGCGCATCATCCACGACGAGCAGTTGCGGCGGGAGATGTTGGCGGCGGGTAACCCGCTGGACCGCGTAAGAATCCTGCGCTGCATGCACAAGAGCGACCTAGCGGCGTTGCGCGACCGAGTGAAACCGAACGCGTAGTCGAAAAATCCTGTGCGGAGGAAAATATGTCTACTCTAAGAGAGAGAATCGCAAATTATTTTACGCCCGTGAAGTACACGCGCCTTGAGCGCGTCGAATTAGAGAAGGCAGCCTGTTGCCCTGCCGAAGAGCAAGTGCCGCCGCCGTACCCGCTGGGATTCTTTCGCTCGCTGACATTGAGCGGGATTGACGGCGGGCTTGGGCTGTACTGCGAGAAATGCAAGCTGCTCGTGCGCTGCGGCCTCGAGCCGGGCGGCACGATTTGGCACTGCGGGAGCAAGCACGCGGTCCCGCGGGCGCATGCGGGCATGGAAGTGTACCGCGTCGGCTATCACCGTGCGTGAGCCGATTTCGACGGACTGGAACACAGGCTCGACGCGCCTACAGCCCGACGAAGATTTGCACGGTGTGATTGAAGTTGAAATTCCTCGGCGCGAGTTCGAGACCAACATCGAAGTGTTCATAGAGCACACGGTGATTCGGGTATCGAAATACATGCGGAAGGACCGCCCCCGCGTGTCGGGTGAGAAAATCACCCGCGCTGTGGTGCAGCGCATCCTTGTGGAAGGCAGGCCGGCCGATAATGCCGCCGTCAACGCGCAAGTGCACAGCATCATCGCGGAGCTGCGGCAAAACGCGTAACACTCTGCGGCAATATTACGCCGGGCGAAAATGCGACCCGCGTCGAACGTGTCCGGCGTGCCTCGCGCCGCCGGCGTTCTGTTTAGGAGCACGACATGATGGACAACGCCGAACAGCTTAGAAATCAGCGAGCGATGCTAGTTCCCGGAGCGCCGGCCGAGTTTTATGCCGTCGTGCACGAAAATATTCGGCATCTCAAAACAGGCGGCACGCTTGAGCCAAGAGCGCAGCGCCGGCCCGCCCCTCAAACTAGAAAGGTCGAGAAAGAGAGCCAAGAACTGCTCGGCAAGATACGCAAGGACGCCGGCGACAAGTGGATGAATGACGCGCTGGACCGCCTCACCAACGTTCAGCTGTAAAGGATACGAAAATGTTTGAACAACGAATCATCGAAATGCGCCGCACGCTGGCGGAGTCCACGGACCTAGAAGCGGCTGCGACATTGACTGCCGACATCGCGCGCCTCGAAAAGGCTACCGAGATTGCCGAAGAACTGCGCGAGTCGCCGAATCCCGCGGGTGGTGGACGCGTACGCGTTGCCCCGCAGCGTGCAAACGAAACTGAAACCGAATTCCGCGCCCGCGCCGAACGCGAGCTGGCTCGAATCGAAGAAGTCTAAAAGTTTTGCGGCAGTAACCTCAAGCCCCGTCTACGCAAGATGCGATAGCGGCCCCGCTGTGGGTAGCGCAATAGCAGTAAGAACCAAACGTAGCACCCTGCGTACACAGTCCACGAGAAGTGGACACGGCGCACGAGTCCCACCATGAACACCAATGAAATCAAAGCAATGCGGGAGACCCGCGCAAAGGCACACGCCGATGCGATTGCGGCCCTCAGCGCAAACAACAAACAGGCCTTCGAACGCGCGATGAGCGCAGTCGATGACTTGGGAAACAAGATTCAAGTTGCCGAAGCCGCTCAGCGTGGCGCTGCACCCCGCGATTACGCCCGCGAGAACAGCATTTGGCAAAATCCACAAGAACATCTTCGCCATGCTTCTTTCATGAAGTACCTGCGCGCCGGCAAAGAAGGTCTGGATTCACAGGACCGGATGTTGCTGGAACGCCGCGACGTTGCTGAAGGCGCCCCGATGCTGGCGCACGTCGGCACCTACACCGGCTTGGGCTTCTTTGTCCCGACCGGCTTCGCGAACGCCATCGAGGAAGCGACCAAGTACTACTGCCCCTTCCTTTCCAACGACGTGTGCCAGATGTTGGACACGGCGACCGGCAACCCAATCCCGTACCCCACCAACAACGACACGTCTAACGTGGCGACAATCGTTGGCGAAGCGGGCACTGTGAACGAGGAAGACGTCACTGCGTCGCAGGTTACCTTCGCTGCGTACAAGCTGACGAGCGGACTCGTAAAGCTCTCGATGGAACTGCTGCAAGACTCCGCTTTCGACTTGGAAGCGTGGCTGTCGCGGAAATTCGGCGAGCGCTACGGGCGCGGGCTGGAAAACTATTTCACCAACGGAACCGGCTCTTCGCAGCCGACCGGCGTGCTGACTGCCATTTTGGCGTCGGGCTCTACGCCAGTTGTTGCGCAGGGTTCGAGTGAATCCACTGGCGGAGCGCAGACGGGTGCGAACAGCATCGGTTACAGCGACCTCGTCAACTTGGAGCACTCCGTTGACCCAACGTATCGCCGTGGCGCGAAGTACATGTTCCACGACCAAACGTTGTCCGCTATCAAGCGCATCATCGACAAGTACGGTCGTCCTCTGTGGGCGCCCGGGATTTCCGTCGGCGAGCCGGACACCATCAACGGCTACTCCTACGTAATCAACCAGTCGATGCCGCAGATTGGCAGCGAAACCAACACCGTCATCTTCGGTGACTTCAGCAAGTTCATCATTCGCCGGGTGAAAGACCTCACCATCCAGCGCTTGAATGAACTTTACGCTGTTAATGGACAAGTGGGCTTCCTGTCGTTCGCACGAGTTGACTCTAACTTGGTGGACGCCGGCACGCACCCGCTGAACATCCTGCAACAGCACAGCTAAAACAGCTTGAACGGTAACCCCGCACGGTACCCGTTCATTGGAGGCCCGCTACGTTCTCCGACGTAGCGGGCTTTCCTGTTTTAGGCCGCTACACCTACAGCGGGAGTATGACTCTTGCCTTTTCGCAAGCAGACTTCGACGAACTGGCGCAGCCGAAGCAGGGCATCGCGTTCAGCGGACTGCGCCCCAACGAATTTAGAAGTATGGGACGCGAGCGCGCCCGCACGAAGAGCCGACAATTTCGCCCGGCCTTTGCGGACAACACGGCGCAGCTCCAAGCAGTTCTCTTGCACGCAGCGGTTCAGTACGTTTTTCGCGGCAAGGGCATCCCGCCCGATTTTGTCGCGGACCTAAACACAATTATCCAGCTGGCCCGCGAGCGCACTGCTGCTGAAAAAGAACTCGTAGACCAAAATCAGCGGCTGCTCCAACAGCGCATCTATCAGCACATCCTCGCAAAAGAAAATATCGGTTACGTGTCGCTCATCGGCGTGGTCGCTTTCAAATGCTGGCGCATGGAATGGCCGGCTGCGCTTGTGGGCGCGGAGCTGGGCGTGCGCCCCTGGCTTGTGCGCCGCATTGCCGGACAGCTTTGCGACTACGCGGAAGCGCTTGGATTTCCAACCTACGCGCCGCACCACGCCAAAGGCCGGCACTTCGTGGATGCGGACGCCATTGCAGCGCTGTACGTGCAGTCAAACAGCGCGCGCCTTGTTTGCGAAATGTTTCAGCACGACCACCACACTGTCCTAAGAATCCTGCAAGAGCGCGGGTTGAAAAAGAAGCGCAGAGCTCCACGCGCATCCGCCCCACGGAGGAAGCGTGTCTAAACGGAAAAACTGGGTCGGCATTCGCGTCGGGCTGCTTGTCATTACGAAGCGCGCCTGCAAGAAAAAATACGGCGAGAAGATGTGGCACACCCGCTGCGTCTGCGGCAAGCACACAGTCGTTGCGGTGAACAACTTGAACGCAGCGCTGCGCCGCATCGAAACTGACCCGCGCACGATACGGGCTTGCGGTGACCCGGCGCACCGGTCAGGGCGCGCTCATCGGCAGTTCATCCATGGCGGGAATCACGTCCATAGACGTGAATATCATACTTGGCTAGGCATGAACCAGCGCTGCCGCAATCCAAAGAACCCCGCATATCCTAATTACGGCGGGCGAGGCATTACGGTTTGCGCGCGGTGGACGGAGAAGGGAACTGGGTTCCTAAACTTTTTTGCGGACCTCGGCCCGCGCCCGGAAGGCATGTCGCTCGATAGAGAAAATGTGATGGGAAATTATGAGCCAGGGAATTGCCGCTGGGCCGACCAAGAGACGCAAAATGCAAACCGGCGCTGCAACTACACCCCGGAGCAGCTTGCGGAGTTTCAGCGCGAGGCGGACGAGACAGCAGCGCCGGACGACGTGTTTTAACTGTGGTCCGCAGTCGTGCCTCTACAGAAAGCTCCTATCAAGTGAGAAAAATTTATCGCTCCCATAACTATTGGTTAGTTGACGACAAAGAAAATGGAGACCAAACTCTAGATAGTAGATGGAGACCAGTGAGCAGCAACTCACTGGCCTTCATCCGCTAGAAAGGAGAGAAATGAAACATACACCCGTGAAGATTTATCGGGATTCCCGTACGGGTCGAATCATTTCGGAAGGTACAGCCAACCGAAAAGACCCGGCAAAATGGGAACGTGAAACGGTGTACCGCCCTTCACCTAAGAAGGGATAAATAAAACCCAGCCCTTGGACGCTGACTTAACACTCAGCGTCTAAGGCCCTCGCGAGCGCATCCTACTTCAATCCCGAATCCTGCCGCAACATGATTCGTCGCGTTTATTTCGCAGGTCGAATCTCCCAATGTGGTACAGCTACGGGACCGGGCTTTGCGCACTAATTGTCTGTTTAAGTTACTGGGTGATACTATGCGCCCCTGATGGCATTGCCCGCGCCGCGACACGCGAGCGGCGCGTCGCATTCCAGCAGTTGAGCCGTGAAACCAAGTCGGAACAATTGGCATCACACCTTCGAGTGAGTATGTGATTTGTGCGAATAGGAAGAAAGTTCCATTGTAATCGGCGTGCTGGAGTGCTATTTTTGTACCCAGTGGGAAGCAGTTCGCCTTCTGTTCGCCCGGCTCTTGATGACCTATAAAGAGAGATTTCTATGAGCGAAAACTTCGTACGACCGCAGCTGGTCTCAGGGACACTCACCTTCGGCCTGGTGAGCACAACCGTTCATCCGGTTGGTCACTACCGGTCCGCTCCCGCTGAAATTGCGACTCCATGCCCGTCTCCCGCTGTTAAGCCCGCGGGTTCGCGCCAACATCCTGTGCCTATGACTTTGACGGTTGGGGCGGGGGTGGTGGCGAAGGAAGCTGCGAATGACTCCAGCCTTGTGACAGAATGTCCTCCCGAATCATCGGCTGACCGGGCGCAGGAGTAACCGCCATCGGAAGCGTCGTGTAACGCCTCGTTGTGGTGTATTTGCTCGATAATCTCGCGCTTTCAATCATTGCATGCAGTATCGTGTAGTCCTTCTTTAACTCGGGAGTTGGCTGTCCGGCCTGCGGCGGCGGCTGTGCTGCCTGCAATGCTGCCATGTCCATCGCAGGATTGAAAACGGAGAGGTTCTCAAATTCCGCTTCATAATCCCGGTACAAATCCCACATAGCGGTTTCAAGCTCAGGCTGTAAATCCAATTTGATTTTGAGTCCGATGTCCTTTTTAGCTTCTTCTCGGTTGATAGGATGCCCGTGAAAATATAGTTTAGAAGCCAAGTTCTCTACAATCTCCGACATCTTATGCCCTTCCGTTTCAGTCATGTGAGTTCGCAGAATCTTGGTGGCCACCATTCTGGATTGCGATAGGAACCGTTCGACGTTTCCGATGGCCAGCGGGTGCACTTTTTGTGCGAGTATTTCGACCGCCTTGATGAGTTCGTCTTCGTGTCGGATTCCGACGGTCGTCTTTACAAAATGGATATACGCGGTCACGTCTTCCACGCTTATTCCCAGCCGCCCTCCAGTCGCCCCGGTTGGATTAAATTCGTTCGATACCGTTGGGTCTATCGGACCCAGTTCAGCGAAGGGATGCATCACAATCTCATCCGCGCCCAGCGCAAGAAGAGATGCCGCGCTGTAAGCTCTGTAAGGGATTAAGACGCAGAACGATTTAGCGAACTCCCTGAATAATGAAACCAGGCGCCATGGGACCGTGCCGCTGCCTCCGTTGCTGCAAAGGAATATGTCCAGTTTTTCAATCGGACGAGAGGGCAGCAGGAGCAGGTAGTCGAAGAAAACTCGCACCATGTCGTCGGAAATTTGTGCGGGCACACCTGGACGAACGCTGGTGAGAAAAGCGAACACGGTTGACCCGCGTATGCCAGCTATCTTATCTAGCAACGCGGTACGTTGTTCCACTGCCATCGGAGACCTCCCATACGTTTCAACTGTTGGGATGTATCACGGATTGTCGTGTACAGCAAGGAACCTCTACCTCGTTGAGCGTGATTGCGCTAGACAGACCTAACGCGCTCGAGATGCCGTAACCCGAGTCAATCCTCGGGGTCGGTTAGCGAGGACTCGGTTGCCGTCGGCAAACCCAAGAGAAAAGCGCCGCAAACTTCACGGCGCTCTTGTCCTGCGGTTGTAGGTGTGAGCTAGTTTGTTTTGGCCTCCTTCGGCAGCGACATCATTATTTCGACTTCGAATCCACAGCACTCGGCCCGCCAGTACTGCTTGACCAAAATTTGCGAGCCATCGTCGTCCATTTCCTGATACGTCTTCGTGAAAACTCCCGCATGCTTCGTGCAGTGCACAACCGGCATGTTCATGACCGGCCTCCCGCTCACTTCTTTTCCTTCGCTTCGATGCGCGCCTTGTCCCGCGCCTGCACACCCGCCGCGTACTGCTTGGGGAATTTGGTCGTGAGCGTTCGGTGCACGAAGACGCGGCTGATGGGCTTCATCGCTTCCGAAATTTCGAGGATGGATTTCCCCTTCTCCCAAAACTCCAAAACGCGCTCCGGGTCGTACTTCAACTTGCGCGGTTTCGGCTCGGCCTTGCTTGATTTTGCTTTCGACATTTGTATCTCCTCGATTTGAGCGCCCTAGCGAGCGCGATTTGGTTGCAGGGGCAGCTTCACAAAACAATTTGCCCGGGTCTCCGAAACTCTTTGGGTCCTCTGCGAACCGCACGGACCGCCCGGTACTTGCGGGGCACAACTGTCCGACCGGACAGCTAGTAGGCGGGGCTGCGCTCTAATAAGGTTGCGTGCGGAGGAAAACTAATGGCTCAAAGTTTGTGGGAGCATTATGACGCTTGGGCGCGACATGAAGCGGCGCAACTGAAGAACGGGAACCTAGAGGATTTCAAGCAGCGATTCAAACCGGTTCGGATGGTTGCAAACGGCACACAGATGATTATTCAGGATACTGAAACGCTCGAAGACCACGTCGTCTATATCGAACAAGACTGGCTTAACTGAGGGCTAGGGAAGAACGCCGAGATGGAATTCGCGACGATAGCGCTGGACCGGTTAGTGGATGCGCCGTGGCGCACATCTGAAAACCCAGAGAACGAACAGAAGGTTCGCCCGCGGGACCGGAATCACGACGACACCCGCGCTCAGCAGAATATTGTGAGGTCGCTACAAAAGCACGGGCAGCTCAAACACATCCATGTCCGCCCACTAGACGACGGCGAGTATCAGATATTGGACGGACACGTAGTTGTTGCCGCTGCGCGTCAAGCCGGTCTGCAATCACTCGCGGCGGTGGTGCACCGAGGGCTTTCCGACAGCGAGGCGCAGAAGCGCTACTATCATCTGAACCTAAACCTTGCAGGCAATGTCCACGTCAAGTTTATGGGCGGTCTAGCTTTGCTTTACCCTACGAACGGCTTCGAAGAACGTGCTGCTGCTGAGGCGGAATTGTGCGAGCTGACGACGATGGAGCAGAAGAGGCTTGAACGTTGGCTCGCACTGAACGAGCGCAGCAAAACATGGCGGAAGTTCGAGTATACCGGCAGCGACCGCGAAGACACCGGCGAGCAGGAAACGATGTTCGACGAGGACGAGTTAGGAAATTAGCTCCGATGAAGGATGGGATGCTTAACTGCATAACGGTTTCGCTGGACCAACTTGTGGACGCGCCGTGGCGCTTTACTGTTGACCTCGCAAACGACCGAAGCCTCGACAGGCGGCAGAACGAAGCTGCGCATGAAAATATCCAATCGTCGCTCGAAACGCACGGGCAGCTATCGCCAATTCATGTGTGTCCACTGGCGGGAAGACCCGGGTACCTGATTCTGGACGGTCACGTCGTCGTGGACTGCGCCAAGCAGGCGGGCTTTAAGTTTCTCGAGGCTGTCGTCCACGATGGCCTTAGTGGCATGGACGCCCACAAGCGCTACATCTATTTCAATCGGACCCTCGCGTCGAGGTACCACGTCAAAATGATGCGCGACTTTCAAGCCTTATATCCCAGGGCCACGCAGGAAGAACGCGATGCCGCTGTGGCCGAGTTGCTGACGCTGACATCGTGGGAAGACTGGCGCTTGCAAGCCTATATTGAGCTCGACGAGCAGAGCATGAGCTGGCGGTGGTGGTCGTTCGACATGGACGAAGACGAGAAGAAGGAAATGTCGGAAGCAGACTGGAAGCAAATGCGCGTTTCAGACTGGCAATAAACCGCAACTAGCCCCGCGTTTTAGTAACATTTAGTAACACGCCGAAGGCAGCGAGACGCCAAAACCCGCATAAACATTGAGGAAATTGGGGTGAGCGACGGGGTTTGAACCCGCGACCCTCGGTGCCACAGACCGATGCTCTACCAGCTGAGCTACGCTCACCACACTAGATTACAGACAGTTTAGCACTACGCCGCCTGTTTGCAATCGCTTGCCATGTTTGCAATCGAAGGCAATTTGGTGATTTCATGCGCGTGGAATTCAGGTCTGGCGTGCGTATATCGTTGGACCATTCGGTCGCTGCCATGCCCTATGCACAAACGAATCATCGGAAGTGGGACGTTGTTTTCCACCAAGGATGAAACCCGTCCGTGTTTGAAGGCGTGGAGACCGCATTTCGCAATCCCCAGCTTTTTCAGCATCGGGTGAAGGTGCCGCTTAAAGACGTTGCCTTCAGGCAGCGGGTTGAGGTTCCTAGCTTGAAAAACGTACCCGACTTTTTTCTGGCCTATTTGCTCCCTCAGAATCCCAACGAGCACGGCAGCAATGCCAATTCTACGAACGGCATTGCGTGTCTTGGGTGTTTGTATTGCGCATTCTTCGGCTTGCCCATTCCGAATATCGCAAAGGTGCCGGCGCTCGACTCCGACGCACTAGCCGCTATTCGCAAGCGTGAAGCGAAGCGAGCGGCTGAAAAGGCGCAGCGAACACCGTGGGAGAACGAACAGGAAGCAATCCGCCATTCCGCGAACACCGTGAAATGGCGCGCTGATGAATATCGCGGCGGGTTCCCGTACTGGCAGAGCGCGACTGAGAAGCCGGTCGAAGAGCACAAGATTTACGATCCCGAGGAGGTCAAGAAATTAAAAGCTTAGTGCGTTCCGGATTGTCACGTCGCTGTAATTCCGCAGTCCGCTCCTCCAAATGTCTCCAAGTTATGAAGCCAGATAACTTTCCAAATCGGTCGCGTCTCTGACCACTGCGAACTGATCTCCCCGTGTACTAAAAGCAATCCGCTAGAGTTATTCCCTCAATTCAGCCCGATTGTCAGAACCGTTCGACCGAACCAAATCCACACGAAAAGGGGCAACACCCAAATGTCGACTGCATATGAAATCGTCACCGAATCCATCATCAAGCAACTTGAATCAGGTGTGGCGCCCTGGCGCAAACCTTGGCGCACCGAGACGCCCGCAAACCTCGTTAGCAAGAAGGAATATCGAGGAATCAACATTTTCCTTCTCGCCTCGCAGGGTTACGGCTCCCGGCACTGGATTACCTATCGTCAAGCGCAAGCGCTGGGCGGAACTGTGAGGGAAGGGCAACACGGGTGCAAGGTGGTTTTCTGGAAGTTTGGCGAATACCGGCGGGAGAACCAGGAGAAAGAGGAAACAGAAAGTCACAAGGCGATTCTGCTGCGCTACTATATCGTCTTCAACCTGGAGCAGTGCGACGGGATCAAGTCCACCGATTCAGTCCGCGTGATCAATCCTCTGGAACAATGCGAAAGTATTGTCAAAGCCATGCCGAATCCTCCGGAATTCGCGCAGGATGCACGGCCTTGCTACTGGCCTTCGACCGACACAGTCGGCATGCCGGCCAGCTCCGCATTCCATGCTGTCGAGGAGTATTACTCGACTCTCTTCCACGAAATAGCCCACTCGACTGGACATCCTTTTCGGGTGGGCCGCGAAGGGATCATGAATCACAACCCCTTCGGCAGTGAGGATTACTCGAAAGAGGAACTGATTGCCGAGATGGGTGCAGCGATGCTCTGCGGTGCTGCCGGCATCGAATCCCGGACGCTCGTAAACTCCGCGGCCTACCTGCAGACCTGGATCAACAAACTCAAATCGGATTCCCGCTTGATTGTTTCCGCCGCATCACAGGCGCAGAAAGCCGCCGACTACATTCTTGGGAAGGCCGTAGCCGAAACCGATTCCGAGACGAAAGGAGAAAACGAATGCGACACGCTTTAACCGACGTTCACCGCTGAACGATTCCCCGTCGAAATTGAACCGCCCTGCAACTCATCGGGCCTCTCGGGAGAAACAAATCAGGTCCCTCACGGATCCTCGACAACTCGGAAAAAAAACTCTCTCATCGAAATTTGTTGCAACACCGCCTCGCATACTTTGATTGTATGGCGAACCAGAGATCGGCAAGTCTCTTGGCCCACTGAAGAGAGTATCAAACGTAAACATTTAACTTGTCTCGAAGGAGGCGCGGAAAACAGCTTGGGTGTCTCACTGAGACATTCAAGTTATTCCAAAATAGGGCTATTTTGAAATGGGTTCTCGAGTGATAAATGCGTGATTTGTCCGCTGAAAGTGTCGAGGAATCATCAGGATCGCGGAACGCAGCGAAGCCACAGACCGATGCTCTACCAGCTGAGCTACGCTCACCGCCGTATGATTTCATAGTTTACACCATCTGAGGGGCGCTGCAACGGCATCCGTCTGTGGGTGGATTTTCACTCTGCTGTAACAATTGGGGAAGGGGTTTCCGACAGGATTATTTTGGAAGAAACAGGAAACGTTTTCTGGGGGACGGTACGTCTAAATTGCGAGGAATGTCGCGGGTTGGTGTGCGTATACAATGAGTAGGATTGGCACGCGCGTTGCTGCTGTTGCGGGTTGATGCGAAACGGGCGGGGCTGTATTCGGGGGAACGATTGATGAGTTCGACCAATATAGGTTTGGTGAGAGCCGCGCGAACCGCGTTGCTATTGCTGGCGGGTGCGGCGCTCGCGATTGTTCCGTGCATTGCCAGTGTGCACGCGGGATCGCCCGTCGAACGCGCGGCAGCTCAGCCGACGGACGCGCAGCCGATTCCGTCGCCGCAGTCTCCGACGCAGCAGACATCGAGTCAGACCTCCGGCCAGACGCAGACACCTCTCACGCAGAAAGTTGGCGCGGTGAAATCCATTAGCGGCAATGCGCTGGTTCTCACCGTGGACGGCGGGGCGGATGTGAACGTGACGGTGGCGAGCAACGCAAAAATCGTGCAGGTGGCGCCGGGAGAAAAGGATCTGAAGGCGGCCACGCCGATCGCTTTGACGGATTTGCAGGTGGGCGATCGAATCCTCGTGCGCGGAAGAGCGTCGGATGACGCGAAGACGATGATAGCCGTCGGCGTCATTGCGATGAAGCGCACGGACCTGGACGCGAAGAAGGTGCAAGACCGCGACGACTGGCAAAAGCGCGGCATCGGCGGATTGGTGAGCGCTGTGGATCCGGCCACGGGCACGATCACAATTTCTACCGGAGCTGGGACTACGGCGAAAACTGTCGCCATTCACACTACGAAGGGCACCGTGTTGCGCCGCTATGCGCCGGATTCGGTGCAATTCGATGACGCGAAGTCCGCTCCGCTGGATCAGATCAAGCCGGGAGATCAAGTTCGCGCGCGAGGTACGAAGAGCGCGGATGGATCTGAATTTGCGGCGGAGGAAATAGTTTCCGGAACTTTCCGCAACCTCGCTGGAATTATTACTGCGATCGATGCGAGCGCGCAGACGATTAGTTTGACGGACTTGATCAGCAAGAAGCCCGTGGTTGTAAAAATCACGGCGCAATCGCAGCTGCGGAAAATTCCCGCGCAGATGGCGCAGATGATTGCGTTCCGGTTGAAGGGCGCGGGAGCAGCAGCGGCAGCGGGCGCGCCGGGCGGTGGGTCCGCAGGTGCAGGCGGCGCATCTGGACAGAGTGGCGCGGGCGCTGCCGGTGGCGGGTCTTCGAATGGTGGAACTTCGACTGGCGGACAGCGCTCCGGCGGCGCCGGTGCCGCGGGAAATGGCGCGGCGGGCAGCGGAGGATCGGGCGGGGGGCGCGGCGACTTCCAGCAAATTGTGAATCGTTTGCCGGCCAGCACGATAGCCGATTTTCAGAAGGGTGATGCCGTGATGGTGGTGTCCACGCAGGGCACCGATCCTGGCGGCGTCACTGCCATCACGATGCTGGGAGGCGTGGAAGCGATACTGGCCGCAGCGCCTGCCGGCAACGCAGCGCAAGCGATGACCCTCTCGCCGTGGAGCCTGGGCGGTGGCGGAATGACGGGCGACGCCTCGGGCGGCAATCAATAAATAAATCATAATCAACTCACCGATTCTTAGTCTTGCAGGAGACGGAATGAAAGCCCGGGTCTTTTTATCCTCATCGCTGATTGCACCGATCATCGTTCTGATCCTTTGCTGCTCCAGCGCCACGTTTGCACAGACCACAGCACAGCCTGCAGCGCAGACCTCCGCACAGGTTGGCACCGGAACAATTCGCGGACAAGTGACGGACCCGTCGGCGGCGGCCGTGGTCGGCGCCTCCATCATTGTGACTGCGGCTGACGGAACCAGCCTGGCTGCGACTACGAATCGCGATGGAGTCTTCGAACTGAAAAACGCGGCGCCCGGAAAATACACGGTGGAAGTAATCGCGAAAGGCTTCGCGCTTTATAAGAACGACGCGGTGCAGGTGGCTGCCGGCCAGATTCAACAGCTCAATGTGTCGCTTACGATCGAAGCGGAGCAGCAGCAGGTGACGGTGACCGGCGAGTCGGGCGCGGTGGACGTCAGCCCGACAAACAATGCTGGCGCGATTGTGATCAACGGCGCGGCGCTGGATGCGTTGCCGGACGATCCCGATGAGTTGCAGACGGACCTGACCGCGCTGGCCGGACCTTCCGCGGGACCGAACGGCGGGCAATTCTACATTGATGGTTTCACAGCGGGGCAGCTGCCGCCGAAATCCGCGATTCGCGAAATCCGCATCAATCAGAATCCGTTTTCGGCGCAGTATGACAAAGTGGGCTACGGCCGCATCGAGATTTTCACCAAACCCGGCACGGACAAATGGCACGGCGGTTTTTCGGTGAACGGGAACGATTCGGCGCTCAACACGCGCAACCCGTTTTTCAATTCGAGCGAGGCATCGGGCACGCCGTATCCCGGCTATTACTCGGTGCAATACAGCGGAAATATCGGCGGGCCGCTGAGCAAGAAGGCTTCATTTTTTTTCACGGAGGATATTCGCGACATTCACGACCTGGGCATCGTGAATGCGCAGGTGGTGAATCCGACGACGTTCGCGGTGACCCCGTTCAGTGCGGCGGTGCCCAATCCCAGAACGCGCTACAACCTCGGGCCGCGCCTGGATTACGCGGTGACGAAAAACAACACGCTCACAGTACGCTATCAATATTACCGGGATAGCGAAACCAATGAAGGCGTCAGCGGCTTTGCCTTGCCGTCGCAGGGCTACAATTCGCTGAGCACCGAGCAGACGCTGCAGGTGGGCGACACGCAGATTTTTGGCACGAAAGTGGTGAACGAAACGCGCTTTCAATATTTGCGCGACGAAAGCACGCAGACCCCGCAGAGCAACGCGCCCACCGTGGTAGTTCCACTGGCATTCACCGGAGGCGGGTACAGCGGCGGGCTCATCAACGACAACACCAACCAATACGAATTTCAGAATTATACTTCGGTCCAGTACACCAAGCATTTTTTGAAGTTTGGCGCACGGCTGCGCGGCGCGACCGATGGCAACAGCTCGACCGGCGGATTCAACGGGACGTACGTTTTTCCTTCGGTCGCTGCGTACATTGCCACGTTGCAAGGCACGCCTTCGGCGAACCAATTCACTGTGACCGCGAACCCGGCAAACACCACGCTCTCTGCCAATCCGTTCGTGCACGTATCGCAGGTGGACGTGGGCTTGTACGTCGAAGACGATTGGCGCATTCGGCCGAACATTACGCTGAGTTACGGGCTGCGCTTTGAATCGCAGAACAACATCAGCAATCACGCGGACTGGGCGCCGCGGTTGGGATTTGCCTGGGGAATTGGCGGCGGGGGAAAGACCGCGCCCAAAACGATTCTGCGAGCCGGATTCGGAGTTTTCTACGATCGCTTTACTTTGCCCTATGTGTTGGAAGAGGACCGCTTGAGCGGCACGAACCTGGCGGAATATGTGGTACCCAGCCCGAACTTCTTCAATTCGAATCCTGGCGCGCCGCCGTTGCTGACGCCGGGTCCGACGGAATTGTTCACTTCGTATAAGCCGAATCCGAATTTGCACGCGCCTTACGTGGCGCAAACCGCGGTCAGTGTGGAACGGCAACTGACGAAGGTTGCGAACCTGAGCATTTCGTACCTGAACTCCGTGGGCAACGACCAATTGCTCACGAACAACATCAACGCGCCGAACAATCCTTCGGCTAACTATCCTTATTATCTGAATCCGGCTGCCGCCACACGTTTGGTACCGTTCGAGAATATCTATCAATACGAATCGGGGGCGATCTTCCGGCAGAATCAGCTGTTCGTGCAAAGCCGGGTGCAGGCGGGGCAGAAGGTTACGCTGTTTGCTTACTACGTGCTGAATTATGCGAACAGCGACACCTCGGGCGCGAACAGTTTTCCTTCGAACCCTGCGAATATCATGCAGGATTACGGCCGGGCGTCTTTTGATACACGGAACCGATTTTTTCTGGGCGGATCCATAGGGCTGCCATGGGGGTTGCGCCTCAGCCCATTCATGATTGCCAGTTCCGGCTCGCCTTACAACGTGACCTTGAGCCAGGATTTGGTTGGCAGCTCGCAATTGAATCAGCGGCCATCGTTTTCGACCGCTCCGGCTGGCGGCGCCATCGTAACGGTTCCGGGGTTCGGCACTTTCAATACGTTGCCGGGCGCGAATGCAGTGCCGATTCCGGTGAACGCGTTTACAGGGCCGAACCATTTCACGCTGAACCTGCGCCTGGCGAAGACGTTTAATTTTGGGCCGGAGAACAAGGGCGGAGGAAGCGGGGGCGGAGGGGGTGGCGGCGGAGGTGGGGGACGCGGAGGTGGCGGGCGCGGAGGCGGCGCGAATCCGTTCGGAGGCGGCGGGCCGGGAGCATTGGGCGGCAACACCTCGACGAAGCGTTACAGCATCACGCTGAGCATTAATGCACGCAACCTGTTCAACGACGTGAATTTGTTGAATCCGAGCGCGGTTTTGAATCCGCCGCCGGTTGCGGGCGGTAGCGCGTCGTTCAACGCAGCGTTTTTCGGAGTTTCCAACCAACTGGCCGGCGGACCATTTTCCTCGGGCGCGGCGAATCGGCAGGTTTATTTGCAGGCGGGGTTTTCGTTCTGAGGAACGTCGAGTCGGCGCCGCTGCCAACGATTCTCGCGTTTTCAGATCGAGTCCAAAGCTGCGGTCCCCCAAGACACCAGGCTGTTCGGCAAAAAACAGATCCCTCGCTACGTCACGCGCCCGCCGAACTGCGGCGGGAAAGAAAAAGCGCGGGAGTCCGTTCGGGATGACACGCGATCTTTTTTGGGGGGACCGCAGAGGCGGCGCACCCGATGACTCCACTGGCGTGCAGGCGGGGCCGGTTTGGAGCCGGCGTAATCGCAAAAAACACGACAAAAACGAGCGATTGATTTGAGGTCGGCAGCGGGAGCGGGAGGGTGAAGGCGTGAAGTTGCGCCGCACTCCACGTCTTGCGTCCTTTTTGGGGCTTGAGCAGTGCCCCGACTCACGCTAACAGATTTGACGATCGTTGGGTATTCGTAGAAATACTTACGCGGATCAGCGATAGAAAAGAAGATCCAAGTCAAAGGCTCCCAGCTGAAGCTCGCCGCTACAAAGTCAAAATCTGAGACTGCGCGCCCGTTTCCGCTTCAGCTGGGCCGGCGGAAGGGAATTGGGGCGTTGCGTTTGCGCTTGGCGGAGGATTGGTGCAGACGCTCGCGGGCTTGATCGGCCCAGGGGCCTGTCGGCGCATAGCGCAAGTAGAGCGCCCATTGTTCGTGAGCGGCTTTGCGTTCGCCGCGCTTTTCGTAGGCTAGCGCGAGGTTGAAATGGACGTCGGCGTGGGTGGGCATGGCGCGAGCGGCGCGGCGCAAATGGTCCACGGCTTGGTCTAGTTCGCCGAGTTCTTCGAGAGTGCAGCCGAGGTTGTAGCGCGAGATGCCGTTGAGCGGATCGATGTGCACGGCGGCGAGGAAGCAATTGCGCGCGTCGGTGAGCTGGCCGAGCTGGTAGTACGCGACGCCGAGATTGATGTGGGCCTCGATCCAATTGGGCGCGAGGTCTACGACGCGCTGATAATTTTCGATCGCCTGAGGCAGGGTCTCGGCGCGAGTCTCGCAATCGAGAGCGGATTGGAAGAAATCTTCGGGCGTGGGGCCGACCATGGCGCGCAGTCTTGCCGGCTGACGGGCCAAGTCAAACGGGAATGCCCACTGGCGCAGAAATGGATTGAAGGGACGTTCCGAGCCCGGAGGAACTACGTGAACTTCGCGGCCGAATTCGACGAGGCGGAGTTCCTGGATCGGGGCGGGCGCGGCGCCAAATTGCTTTTCCATCAGCGCAACGGCGCGGCGTACACGATTGGCGGGGACGTGATTTTGGGTGATGCGTTGGATGGAGCGGACGGCTACAAGGTCGCCGAAGGTGTAGAATCGCTCGCCCCAGCGGGCTTCGGGACGCACTAAGCGCAAGCGTTCCCAGTAGCGAAGACGGTTCGGCTCAAGACCCAGGATGCGCCCCACTTCAATTCGCGTATATCGCTGCGCCAATCCGCCCGTCCCCCGCTTACCCTGTGGTGCTTGCTGCGAAAGATTATGCACCTGGTGTCAACAGTTGGCTATGGTACTCGGTTGTGGATAACTTCGCGGGGTGGGTGGATCGCGCTGCGGATGAGGAAGGTCAAAGGCACCACCGATGAACGCGGATGAACACTGATAAAGGCTTTGAGGAACGCGAGCGAAGAGCAAAGATTTAACGCAGAGGGTGCCGAGAAAAGCGACGGCGGAGGATGTGCCACAGCGGCACAGAGACACAAAGTGAGGTGGGCGAGGAGAAAACCTTGATCCAGGAAGCCAACAGTGGTGCGCTTCGTCTTACGTTTTATGTTGGCTCTTGACTGGACCAGTGTTCGTCTGTGGTGACTTTCACTGGGAGCCTGATTCGCCGGGGACACGACGCTGGCCGTCGCTATAGCGTACGTGTGGGGCGATAACCAGAAGAGGACAGGCGGTTGCGTGGCGTGTGGGGCTTGTTAGACTTTGAGAGGCAGTCGCCCGCCACCATGCCTCTCGATACCGCCGAACGATTGTATCTGGACCGCCAGGTCACCCTGGCTCGAGCCATTTTTGTGGCCCTGGCGCTGGTGGACTTGATTGAAATGGCTCCGGTGGGCGCGCGCACGGCCGCGGCGATTTTTCTTGTGGTGTATTTGCTGCTGGCGCTGGCGGTGCTGGGGTACGAGCGGCTCGCGACCGAGACGAACGTTACGATTCCGTTGGTGGCCGACTTCGTGGCTTTGGCGGTATTCCTTTTTCTGACGACCTCGGTTTCCGCGTGGTGGTTCCTGTTTTTGTTTGTGGTATTTGCGTTGGCGACGCAGGGCAGTGGGCGCGCGATACTGGCGCTGGTGGGTGTGGCGACCGCCGGGATCATCTTTCGCGTGGGAATGTCGGAATTGACTGGGTGGCACGGCGCGTGGCATTGGGTGACGATCGGGCTGGGCACGGTGATTTCCGGGCTGGGCATGGGATTCTTGGGCGCGCGAGAACGCGAGCACCTGGAGCGCCAGCAATTTCTGGAAAAAGTTTCGCGCTTGCTGCAGTTTGACAGGGGATTGACCGAGTCTGTGCGGCAGGCGTTGGGCGAGATTGCCCTGGAATTTGACTGCGAACAGGCTTGCCTGGCGATTCGCGATGAGGAACTGGAGCGGCTGTTCGTCTGGAAGATTCATCCGAACGACCGGGAGATCGGCGGGCCGGAGACGCTCCCGCTTTCGCGCTCGGACACATTTCTGACGGACGCGTTCGAGACATCGTTCTGCTGGGAATTCAACGAGGGAGTGGGAACCGGATTTGGCTGGGATCGTCGGAGCGGACAGATATTTCGCAACTTGCCCGCGCCACCGGCTTCGACACGCGAGGAATTTGGCGCGCGTTCGCTGCTGGCGGTGACGATCGAGGCGGGCGGGCGGCCGACCGGGCGCGTGATGTTGATCAATCCCGATCGTGCAAGCGGAACCGTTGGCACTGTCGGGCTCAACGGGACTCAGCCGTCGCGACGGCGATTTACTCGCGGCGAGCTGCGGTGGTTCGAACAGATCATCCGCCACGTGGGGCCGCCCCTGGAGAACGTCTTTCTAATGAGGCACTTGCGGGCGCGCGCGGTGGAATCGGAACGCAGCCGAATATCGCGCGACCTGCACGATGGGATCTTGCAGACGCTGCTGAGCTTGAACATTCAGCTGGATGTATTGCGCCACAAGTTCCCGTGGACGCCGGAGCAGGCAGGCAAGGAATTGGAAACATTGCAAAAAACCGTGCAACAGGAAAGCTCGGAATTGCGTAGGATGGTTACAGACCTACGGCCGCTGCGCGTAGAAAGCGCAGATATGCGCGAGCTGATGCTGGGTTTTGCGGAACGTTTTCGCAACGAAGCGGCGATGGCGGTGGATTTATTTATCGAAGACCGGAATTTGCGATTACCGGACAGAATTTGCCGGGAGCTTTTCCAGATATATCGTGAGTCACTCAACAATATAAAAAAGCATGCGAAGGCGAGTCACGTCGTGGTAAAACTAGGGCAAGATGAGGCGAAGGTGTCTCTCGTTGTGGATGACAATGGGCGGGGGTTCAGCTTCTCCGGCAGATACAGCAGCGAGGAGCTGGACCGGTTGCGACTCGGGCCAATTTCGATCAAGGAAAGAACCAGGGGCGTGGGGGGGACGCTAACGGTGGAATCGAATCCCGGGCACGGGGCGCGTCTGACGGTAGAAATCCCACTGAATTAAAATGACGAAAGCAAAACAGGTGATTCGCATCCTGGTCGCGGACGACCATGCCATTTTCCGTGATGGCCTGCGCAAGCTATTGGAGGCCGCCGACGAGATTCAGATCGTCGGAGAGGCTTCGAATGGCGTCGAATGCATCAAGATGCTCACCAAATTGAAGCCGGATATTCTGCTGCTGGATCTTCGCATGCCTGAAAAGGATGGCCTGGGCGTGCTGGAAGAAGTGAATTTCGATTCGCTGCCGACGCGGGTGATTGTGCTGACGGCTGCGGAAGATGACCGCGACGTGGTGCGCGCGATGCGTCTGGGAGCGCGCGGCGTGGTGCTGAAGCAATCGGCGAGCGATCTGCTGGTGAAGAGCATTCGCAAGGTATCCGACGGCGAAATCTGGCTGGATAACCGGATGACGGCGGAAGTCATTGACGCGTTCAAGAAATCGGCGGAATCGGGGCAGCGGCGGGAAAAGCCGCTGTTGAGCGACCGCGAGAAAGAAATCGTGCAGCTGGTGGCGCAGGGTTTTCGGAATCGCGAGATCGGCGAGAAGCTCTTCATCAGCGAACAGACGGTGAAAAATCACCTGCATAATATCTTCGATAAATTGGGCGTCTCCGACCGCCTGGAACTTGCGTTGTATGCCATCCATCACCGGTTGATTGACCAGACGTAACCGGCAAGCGCGGCTTGGCTTCTTCCCTCTGTTTCGGATTTGCCCCTGTTGCTGCAATTCACTTCCACGAACTTTTCGCTATTTTTTCGACTCGCAACCCATTCTGCGCGAAAAACGTCTAGAATATTCTTCGGTTGAATCATTCACGATGAGTGCGGCGAGCCCAAGCACGGTGAGCGAAGAATCTCCGCGGATCCTTTCGCGCGAATTGGTGTTGATTCTTTGCGTGCTGGCGCTGGTAGTGCTTTTGGCGCTGACGGCGTTGTTTTCGCGGATGTACCACAAAAAGATACATACGTTGGCAGACGCGATGTTCGCGCAAGGCGAAGCGGACGAGCAGGCGGGGCAGGTGAAAGCGGCGCTGACGGATTACCGCAACGCGCTGGCGTACAATCCCTCGAATCCGCTGTTTCAATTGCATCTGGCGAAGGCTCTGGCAGCCGCCGGGCGCGGGGAGGAAGCTCGTTCTTACCTGCTGAATCTGCTTTCTGAATCGCCGGGCAGCGGCGAAGTAAACCTGGAGCTGGCGCGCATCGCGGCGCATAACAGTTCGCTGGCAGACGCGATGCGTTATTATCAGGGCGCGATTTACGGCGAGTGGCACAGCGATCCGATTGCGATGCGTTGGCAAGTGCGCCGGGAACTTTGCGATTTCCTACTCAGCCGGGGCGCGGTGAAACAGGCCGCTCCAGAAGTAATCGCGCTGCAGGAGAATACTCCCGCGGGCGATCCGGCGCGGCTGAAAATCGTGGCACAGCTGCTGCTGCGCACACAGCAATGGAATCGAGCGCTGGAGGTGCATCGCACGTTGCTGGCTGCAGACCCGAACGATGAAGAATCGCTGGCGGGCGGGGCCCAGTGCGCGTTCGAGTTGGGCCAATACGTGACGGCGATGGAATATTTCGATCGGCTGCCGCGCGAGAGGCGCGAACAACCGGATCTGGCGTATCGGTACGATATGACGCGGCGGATATTTGCGGCGGATCCGTTCTTATCCGGGCTCTCTGCCGAGGCGCGAGCGCAGCGGGTGGCGGGTGCGCTGGCGTTGGCGCAAACGCGAGCGGAGAATTGCGCGCACCAGACGGGCCAGTCGCTAGAGCAAAGTCCGCCGCAGACAGACCTGCAGCGAGTCTACCAGCAGGGCAGAGACTTGCAGCAGGACTGGGCTCCGCGATACCTGGAGCGATTTCCGGATCGGCTGGACGCGGCGATGGCCTACGTATTCAGCGTGGAGAATGCGTCGGCGGCTGCATGTGGGGAAGCGCAAGGTGATGATCGCGCGCTATGGCTGCTGGGCCGCAGCCGGTCTGTGGTGAACCAGTGAGCGAGGCGCCCGTTGTATCGGTAACAGTCCCAGTCGAAGCCGTTGCGCCCGCTATCGTTGACTCGCCGGCGGCGGGACAGGAAAACGTCCGCACGCGTTGGGAATCGTGGATGCACGCGGTTTTCACGCTGCGCGAAGATAGATTCTTCCTGATGCTGGCGGTAGTCATCGGCGTGTTTTCTGGCCTGGTCGTAGTGTGTTTCAGGCTGGCCATCGAATGGACGCAGATCACGCTGCTGGGTGCGTCATTGTCTCCTTCGTTTCCGCGTGTTGTGCTGGCTCCGACGATTGCGGGGATTGTGGTGGCGTTGCTGGCAATTCATGTGTTCTCACGCGTGCGCGGCAGCGGAGTGAATCAAGTGAAAGCGGCGATGTACATTTCGAATGGCTATGTGCCGTTCGGCACGGTGATCGGAAAATTTTTCGTCTGCGCACTGGCCATTGGCAGCGGGCAATCGCTGGGGCCCGAGGACCCTTCGCTGCTGATGGGCGCGGGGATTGCATCGCTGCTGGGCCGGAGTTTGCGGCTGTCGCAGGAAAAACTGCGCCTGATCGCGCCGGTGGGCACTGCGGCGGGGCTGGCGGCGGCGTTCAACGCGCCAATTTCGGCTGTGCTGTTCGTGATTGAAGAGGTGATCGGGACATGGAGCGCCGGCGTGCTGGGAGCGATCGTGCTGGCGGCGGTGTCGAGCGTGGTGACGATGCGCGCGTTCCTGGGGCCGGACTCGCTGTTCCGCGTTCCGCC
>Ga0210405_10001197_pt1 | contig 30854 bp, 25 predicted proteins | sample IncBWH11MmetaG_FD_155492 | JGI IMG/M metagenome (GOLD analysis project Ga0210405, IMG submission 155492) | Forest soil microbial communities from Barre Woods Harvard Forest LTER site, Petersham, Massachusetts, United States - Inc-BW-H-11-M | ecosystem: Environmental > Terrestrial > Soil >...
AAAGCACGCTCTCCCCTCGCGGCGGCGGTGCGTACCGCCTGCACATACACGGCGATATTTGGCGAAAGTTGCGCATCGATGTGGGCGCCACTGTAGAAGTTATGTTGTTTCTGGATAGTGAGCCGCGCGACCCCGTTTTGCCGCATGACTTGGCAGGCGGCCTCGCCGATGAGCCTCGAGCTCTGGCGATTTTCAATGCTTTAACGCCGGCATTTCGGCGGCAGATCGTCCGCTACCTGGAGCAGGCGAAACACCCCACGACACGCGACAAACGCATCCGCTTAATAGTGCAGCGCATGCTGGAGCGCGCCGCCAAACGCAGGAAGAAGAAAAACGCCTGATTTCATTTAGGAGTTGCAACGGAAGCGCCGCGCTTTTGTGCAGCAAGCCAGGGCACCAGTTGCGGTTCAGCGAAAGCTTCGTCCCACGCTTCCTTTTTGATTTTGTGATACTCCGTGTAGTGCGGCGGCGCGCCGCCTGCTTTTTTGATTTGCCTGACCATCTCTCGCACCAAATCCACCGGCACGGTCATATCCATCTCCGACTGAAACATCCACAGCGGAACCCGCGTGATGGCGCGCACATTGGTAAAATTATCGTAAGACGAAACTACTATCGCGCCAGCCCAGAGCTCTGGATAAGTTTGCAGCAGCGCCCATACCCCGAATCCGCCCATCGATTGCCCTGCCAGATAGATATGATCGGGATCGATGGAATACTCTTTTTGAACCAGCGCGAAGATCTCCATCGCTGACTGTAATGCACCGCTCACGTCGTTTAATTCGGGATTTCCCCAATTTTCGTTTTGAGGACATTGCGGGGCTAATACGAATGCCGGGAATACAGCCTGGTGATCCGACGTGGTCCAAACATGCGAACCTTTTTCGTTTTCACCAGAGATCTGCGACTCGTTATTCGAGCCGCGCCCGCTCCCGCTGTGGAACCAAAAAACTAATGGGTATTTTTTAGCGGAATCGTAGCTGGGAGGAATGAAAAGGCGATAAGGCATCTTCGCGCCTTTTTTGTCGGTGTACACTTTTTTGCGAAATGGCGGATCTTCTTTCACAACGCCGGGCGGCGCGATCCGTTCCTGACCTGCGGCCTGGAAGCAGCAGGAGGTCAGGATGAGAAAAACAATCGTTGAGCGAACGATCAATAATTGCCTCTTTCAAGTATTTGTTGAGATGCGGCACAGCAAAAATCTTATTGCGATCGCGAGTAATTCAGCAAATTAGCGGGTATTGGAAGCTCGGCATTTCCACGCGGGTCCGGCACAGGCGTCTGTGCCGCCCACTTGAAGGGAATCACTCCGGTCCACCCAGCGTCCGCGTATTCGTCGCCCTTATCGATGGCGAATCCGGTACGAACTTTTGCCGACGCTTCCACCAACGGAACGGATAAAACCATGGTGGCTTTAAGCTCCTGTTCGGTGGGTGGACGCACTTCAGCCCAGCGTCCACGAATGACGTACTCGACAAAGTCGCGCATGGCTGCGAGCTTGTCTTGCGGGTCGAGGATCTGCTCGGCCTTGGCCATCACCACCACGGAACGGTAGTTAACGGAGTGGCCCGTAGCCGTTGGCGAGAGCACAATGCCGTCTAACAGCGTGACGCTCAAGCAAAATGGCGCGCCGCTGCCGAGAGTGCGCATCAAGCGGCTGGCTGTGGAACCATGCAGAAAAAGTTTATCGCCGACGCGCACATAATTCGTCGGCACCACAAACGGCGCGCCATCCACGATAAATCCCACGTGGCAAACAAAGGCCTCGTCGAGGATGCGGTAAATAGTTTCGCGATCGTAGGTGCCGCGCTCAGGATGGCGGCGCACTTTCGTTCTGTCAGTTGCAGTAAATTCGCTCATCGGAAAAGCCTAGCTCTGCAAATGCTGCACAGCAAGAGCCAATCCAGATTTGACATAGAAGCGATTGACGCGTTGTACGCCCTCACATACGATGCATTCGACTAGGGAATGAAGCGGCCGATTAACATTGTCATCTGGATCGTGGTAGCACTCGTTGGCGCCGGCGCACTCGGCGGCATTGCTTTTCATCGGGGCGAACCGCTGAATGCCACCTGGTTCGTGGTGGCCGCCGCCTGTTGTTACCTGGTCGCTTACCGCTTTTATTCCGCGTTTATCGCCGCACGTTTGTTGACGCTCGATGATTCGCGTGCAACTCCCTCCGAGCGTCACGATGACGGGCGTGATTTCGTGCCCACTAATAAATGGATTTTGTTTGGCCATCATTTCGCGGCCATCGCCGGACCCGGCCCGCTGGTGGGGCCTACCCTCGCGGCTCAATTCGGATACTTGCCTGGAACGCTGTGGCTGATCGCCGGCGCCGTCTTCGCCGGATGCGTCCAGGATTTCATTATTCTTTTCTGTTCCATCAGGCGCGATGGAAAAACGTTGGGCGAAATCGCCCGCGAAGAAGTCAGCCAGCGCGGCGGATTCATTGCCCAACTTGCGGTGCTGGCCATCATGGTCATTCTCCTCGGCGTGGTCGCACTGGTGATCGTAAACGCGCTCAAGTCTTCGCCATGGGCCACCTTTACACTGGCGGCAACTATTCCCATCGCGTTATTGCTCGGACTTTATTTGCGATTTTTGCGGCCCGGCCGCGTTCTGGAAGCATCTTTTATCGGCGTCGCACTAGTGTTGTTTGTGGTTGTAGCCGGCCAGTGGGTCGCGGAATCGCCTTCCTGGGCGCATGTTTTCACATTGAGCGGTGTTACGCTGGCCTTTGCGCTAATCGCGTACGGTTTCGCCGCTTCCGCGCTTCCGGTGTGGCTGCTCCTTGCACCGCGTGATTATTTAAGCGCCTTCATTAAGGCTGGAGCAATTTTTTCATTGGCCGCGGGCATCTTGTTGGTACGCCCGCAAGTTCTGATGCCCCCGCTTACGCGCTTCATTGATGGCAGCGGCCCGGTATTCGCTGGAAAAATATTTCCATTTTGTTTCATCACCATCGCTTGCGGAGCAATCAGCGGTTTTCATTCGCTGATTTCCTCCGGCACTACACCGAAGATGATTCTTCGCGAAACTCATGCGCGATTTATCGGCTACGGCGCGATGCTGATGGAATCTTTCGTCGGTGTCATGGCCATGATCGCCGCATGCGCCATGACCCCCGGCGTGTATTTCGCGATCAACAGCCCAGCTTCGATTGTAGGCGCTACCTCCGATGCGGCCGCGGCAACCATCAGCAGTTGGGGGTATCCACTGCAAGCGCAAACCATGACCGATTTGGCGCGCGCCGTGGGAGAGCAAACACTGTTGAATCGCGCCGGTGGAGCGCCCTCGTTGGCGGTTGGCATGGCCCAAATATTTTCAAGCACCATCGGCGGGCCACGCCTGCTGAGCATCTGGTACCACTTCGCGATCATGTTTGAAGCGCTGTTTATTCTGACCGTACTGGATGCTGGAACGCGGGTGGGCCGTTTTATGGTGCAGGAACTTGGCGGGCGAGTGTGGAAGCCGTTTGCGAGGACGGGCTGGTGGCCGGGAATTTTAATTTCCAGCGCGTTGATTGTCGGCGCCTGGGGATATTTTTTATATCAGGGCGTTGTTGATCCGCTAGGGGGAATCAATTCGCTATGGCCTTTGTTTGGCATTTCGAACCAGCTTCTCGCGGCCGTGGCGCTGGTGGTGGCCACCACAATTCTTTTGAAGATGAAACGTATCCGCTGGATTTGGCTGACGCTTATCCCCATGACTTGGCTGGTCATCATCACCATGACCGCCAGCTACCAGAAAATATTTGATCCTAACCCGCGCTTGGGTTTTCTGTCCTACGCCAACGCTCTTGCGGCACAAATTGCAGCTGGCAAAATTCCCACCGCAAAAATTGCCGATACTCAACGTGTGATTTTCAATCAGCGGCTTGACGCGGCCGTCACGGCGGTGCTGGCCGCGATGATTATTGTTCTGATTATCGAAGCGCTGCTGCAGTGGTACCGCATCTTGAGCGAGGATCCCAAATCCGTTTTACACGAAACGGCCTACGTTGCCACGCGTTGGCCTGAAAATTTTTCCGGTGCTTCGTATACCGCAACCTCCGCGGAACCCGAGGCGCCCGCGATGGAGGGATGACCATGCATTCCGTACAAGTCGAAGCTCCGGGTCACATGGAGCAACCGGATGCTCTCGCGTTCGCAATTTGGATAAAACGTTTGGCGGCTAAGCTGTGGCTGGGAATTCGTGAATGGTGCGGCGACAGCGCCTACGAACGTTACGTGCAAGCACAACGAACGAACTCTGAAAAAGTGTGCCTGCTAACCCCCGCCGAGTTCTACGTCGAACGAGTGAACCGCCGCTACTCTCGCCCCAATCGCTGCTGCTAAAAATTTCTGCTTGCCGGTCGCGCAAGAGCCTCCTAAAATGCGGCTAAATAAGTTCCCACACCGTCATCCTCCGAGGAGTGTCCTATGAGCATCAATCAAGACAAACTCCATGACTTTCTGGGCAAAGCCATTGTTGATTTTGGCGCCACTTTTAACGCCGCACTGGTTCGCATCGGAGACAAGTTGGGCCTCTATAAAGCCCTCGCGAAAAGTGGACCGCAAACCCCCGCCCAACTCGCCAAGGCCACGCATACATCGGAGCGTTATATTCGCGAATGGCTTAGTGAGCAGGCCGCCGGTGGATACGTCACCTACGACGCCGCGAAGGGAACTTTTCACCTGAGCGAAGAACAAGCATTTGCTATGGCCGATGAATCGAGCCCGGTATTTCTCCCCGGCGCATTTCAAGTGGCGCTTGCCGCGATAAAAGCGGAAGAGCAAATCACCGAGCGGTTTAAAACCGGCGAAGGCATGGGTTGGCACGAACACCACCATGAACTTTTCGTCGGCACGGAACGATTTTTTCGCCCCGGTTATGCTGCGAATCTGATCAGCGCGTGGATACCCGCGATGGCCGGCGTGGAAGAAAAATTAAGAAAGGGCGCGCGGGTAGCGGACGTGGGATGTGGTCTTGGCGCGTCCACGATCCTGATGGCCAAGTCGTATCCCAATTCTGAATTTGTGGGATTTGACTATCACGAAAAATCCATCGAGACCGCCGAACAGCGTGCCAAAGACGCGCACATTGCCGAGCGCATTCGCTTCGAAGTTGCCAGCGCCAAAAATTATCCTGGCAAGGATTACGATTTCGTGACTTTTTTTGATTGCTTGCACGACATGGGTGATCCCGTGGGTGCTTCTATGCATGTCCGCGGCACCCTTAAAAAAGATGGCACCTGGATGATCGTGGAACCTTTTGCCGGCGACAAGCTGGAAGACAATTTGAATCCCATTGGCCGGGCCTTCTACGGAGCGTCCACGCTGCTTTGCACGCCGGCTTCGCTTTCGCAAGAGGTAGGGCTGGCGCTGGGCGCCCAGGCGGGTGAAAAACGTTTGCGCGAGGTGGTCGCCTCCGGAGGGTTTTCACATTTCCGCCGTGCCACGCAAACACCATTTAATTTAATTTTTGAAGCCCGGCCATGAACCAGGTTAGCGCCGCTGAAATCTAAAACGTCGCGATGCTGATTTAAGCTCGACGCAGAACGATAAGCGTAATCTCCGGTGGTACGCCTATGCGCACCGGCGCCCCTACCGTTCCGAGCCCCCGATTGACGTAAAGTGACGCCCTTCCTGCGGTGTTTGCGACTGACGGAGACCTTGAAACCCTGGGAGCCTCGGAGTAGCCATCCACGCGCGAATAGCGAGGAATATCGAGCGATGGCGCGAACAGCGGCCGTTGGTAAAGCCCCGCTATGTAATCGGTGATGAACCGCGCCGGGCTGAGACGATGATCGAGAATTTCTACCTGAATCTGGCCACCGTGAGTGTGCCCCGCCAGCGAAAGTTCTATGCCCAGTTCCGCCGCGCGCGGAAAAGAATTGGGATTGTGTGAAAGCAGAATATTGGGCATGTCCCGGCGAACCAGTTGCTCAACATCTGTAAGCGTTTGTTTTTTGTGACCTGCGCTGGTACGTTCGCGTTGATAATCGACACCGATCAGATTGAATTGCGCGCCATTAAAAGTAAGCTGCGCGTTTTCTCCGCGCAATAGCTTCATCCCTACCTGCGCAAATAACGATTGCGCCAGGTCTTCCACACGCGCGTAAATTTCATGGTTGCCATTACAACCCCAGGTGCCCAGCGACGCGCGCAATTGCCGAATTTCCTCAATGCAATCCTGCAACGAATCGCTCGCACTGGTGATGAAATCGCCGGTGACTACCGCGAGGTGCGCGCCAAGCTCGTTGGCCATGTCCACCGCGCGCCGTACCTGTGCGCGAGGCATGTAGCCGCTCAGGTGAATATCGCTGATCTGTACGATGGATAGGCCATCGAGCGCGGGATTCAGATTGGAAATCGGAATTTCCTCGCGGCGCACCTGATAGTTAAGGCGCTCGGCCGCGTACCCGTACATGGCGCCAAGGAATGGTGTCGCTCCAGCGGCGGCAGTAGCGGCACGGAAAAAATAGCGCCGCCCCGGATCGCGGAGTTGTTCCACGCTCGCGGCGCTGGCGAGGCCAACGCCGGATTGCGTTGGCGCGGGGGCCGGTTGCGCCTGCCGGCTCCTGCGAATTCTAGTCCATAAAAGATCCACGCCGCGCACAAGTTTTACTGCCACGAAGCCAAAAACCGCGCTGAAAAACCACAAGCCGACCAACGCAGGAAGAATTGTGCCCCGCGGTATCAGATGACGATGACCCATGCGTACGCCATCGACAAACGCGGAGACAACCAGAAATATCATGGTCAGCCACAACAAGCGCGCCGCTACGCGCAGCCATTGGCTGCGAAAATTGGCCGTGGAGCGCCAGATGGCGCGGTGCCAGAAACGCTGCGAGAAGAAAAATAATGACAAAATGCCCACAATAATTACGAAACGAACCACAAAAAAAGCCCAGTTCACGAATGTAATTCCTCGGCTACCTAACCTGATTGTAACACGCCGCTTTTGTCTGACTTGTAACGGCACCCGCGGTAGTTTCAGGAGTAAGATGTGGGCCAAAGTCCGGCACACCGGCTTGGTGTTTCTCGAAAATCGGAGGATATGCATGACGAGAATAATGAAATTAGGAATTTTGTTGTTGTTGCTTACGGGGTTGTGTGGACGGCCATCAGTCGCGCAGCAAAAAAGCGATGCTTCGAAGGCCATGCCCAGCAGTTCACAGATTGTTTTAGCGCAGTGGAATGAAATCGGACGAAAGTTGATTGCCATGGCGGACGATTTTCCAGATGGGAAGTACGATTTCAAACCTACTCCACCGATGCGCAGTTTTGCTGAGCAACTGCTGCACGTCGCGGGGTCGATGGAGTACTTTACCGGTCCAGTTACGGGAAAGCCGGCGGGGAGCGAAAATCCCCCGCGCGCTACTTACCAAACCAAGGCGGACGTTGTGGCCTTTGTGAAAAAGGAAGTCGAGGATGGCGCTGCCGCGATCAAAGCAAAAGGCGATAAAGGCATGGCTGACTTGATCGCCGATCCAGAAACCAAACAGCAAATACACGTCTCCGATTTGGCCTACGGTCTGATCGAGCATTCTGGTGAGCACTACGGACAATTGGTGGTGTATTACCGCTTGTCCGGATTGGTGCCGCCGGAATCGCGTCCCAAGAAGTAGCACAAAAATTTGAGACGGTTTGCACGGGTTCGGTGATGTGTCGGGCCCGTTTTCTTTTTCAGTGGCCGTTTTACGCGGGCGCAGCCGCACCAGCCGCCCCAGTCTTCAGCATGTTCTGGAGCAATGCTGTTAACTGCGCCGCATCTGTCGCGGGCGGCAAACAACTTTGACCGGCACAAACAATCGCGACCGGTTTGTCCGCGGGAAGATGCGGAAGGGTTTCTTTCAACGCGCCTGCAAGAGCTGCGAGTGTTGTCCCTGGAGTCACGCGAAGCACGGCCTTACCGAAGCGAAATACTCGATGCGCCGCCAATTCGAGTGATTGCGCCACCCAATCGTCCGCAGCGCCGGTAATAACGATTTGCAGCGGGTGATGCGCAAAAAGCGTGGCCGCAAGTCCATAGGTCGAGGCAAACATGCCGTATCGCGGTGCGATACCGGCAAAAGCCTCCAACGTTTTTTCCGCGGTGACGCGATAGGTTTCATCGCCACTAAATGATTCGAGACGAATCAAGGCGATGGCCGCCATGGAATTGGTACCCGGCGTAGGCGAATCCTGAAACGGTTTTCGCCGCACATCCAGGCCACCCATGGGCGCAGCATCGCGGGGGCGGTCGAAAAAACCACCGCCATCAGGATCACCATAGCGAGCGATGGCCAGGTCCATGGTCTTTTTTGCACCTTCGAAATAGCGCGATTCCAGCGTGGTTTCGTACGCGTCCAACAAAGCCAATACACCAAAAATCTGATCGTCGAGCGAGCCTTCCAGCGCCGGACCGCCAACGCGGTGAGCAAACCCACGCGATTCACTCCACCCTTCCTTGAGCATGCGTTGCAGAGTTTTCAGCGCAAAGCGGCGGGAACTTTCAGCTGCGACGCCGTCCAATACGCGAGCCGCCTCCAGATAAGCGGACACAAACATGGCGTTCCACGAAACGTACATGGTCTGATCTATGTAAGGGGTCGGACGTGTCAGCCGGGCGGCAAGCATTTTTGCTTTCGCCTGGGCGATGGTGGCGGCCACCGCCTTCTCTGCCAATCCTAGGTGCTCGGCGATGTCCGCCGCATCCCGGGCAATCCACAAAACATTTTTGGCGGGATTATGGTGCATCTCGCCGTGCGCCTCGACATCGTAATAGAGCTCCATGACACGAGCTTGCTCGGGACTCAATGCGGCCCGCAGCTCTTCCAGCGTCCACGTAAAATAATCGCCATCATCGTCCAGCGAGTAATCGGCGTCCTGGCTGGCGTAAAAGCCGCCGTTTTCCTGGTCCGACAACACTTCGTTAACCCACGCAATAATGCCCTCGGCGGTCTGCCGCAGAAACGGATTTTGCGTAACCTGCCAGCCGTGCAGATAATTTCGCAGCAGCTCCGAATTGTCGTAACTCATTTTTTCGAAATGAGGCACGAGCCACCGTTCATCCACAGAGTAGCGATGAAAGCCGCCCGCAAGCTGATCGTAAACGCCGCCGCGAGCCATTTTTTCCAGCGTGCTTTCGGCCATGGCCCGCAAATGCTTTTCGCCATTTTGTTGGTAACGCTCCAAAATTAGATCCATCGCCGAAGCGTGAGGAAATTTTGGCGTGCTGCCGAAGCCGCCGTTCTTGATATCGAATAGCTGCGTAATGGATGCGATTTGTTCTTCCACAACACCCGGATCAAACGCGGCGCGAGCGCCGGTGAAGACTTCGGCGTGCGCCACTGCCTCCGCCAACGAACTGGCGGCCCGCTCCAACTCCGCCCGTTTGCTGCGGTACGACTCCGCCACCGCGAGCAGAACTCGGCGGAATCCCGGGCGCCCCATCTGATCCTCCGGCGGAAAATACGTGCCGCCAAAAAACGGACGCCCATCGGGCAACAAAAATCCAGTGAGCGGCCAACCGCCCTGGCCGGAGATCGAACTGATCGCCGATTGATAACGCGAGTCCACGTCGGGCCGCTCGTCGCGGTCCACCTTCACAGCGACGAAATTGTCGCTGATAATTTTGGCGATAGCGGGATTCTCGTAAGATTCACGGTCGATGACGTGACACCAGTGGCACCATACCGCGCCAATGTCGAGCAGCATGGGCTTGTCATCGGCTTTCGCGCGTTCGAACGCCGCATCCCCCCACTCGTACCAATCGATGGGTTGATGCGCGGCAGAGCGCAGATACGGGCTGGCGGAATCTTTCAGGCGATTTTCAGGATGTGTCGACAAGAAAATCCTTTTAGCGAGGAGATTGCCAGTTTTTATGGCACTTGCGTGGGCGCGTTCTAAATAATCTACTGAACGATGTCGCTCGAACCAAGATCACGCGGGTCCAGAGGCTTGCGCCCAGCGAAGCCCTCGTCCTGACGGTGATAGAAGCGAATGCGGTCCTCACCCAGTTTCCAACACAGATAAACATCCTGATTATCGATGATCGCCGGAAAATCCAACAAGCCGACATCCAGATCTTTGATCACGCATCCGGTTTCAATAATTTGCGTGAGCGCGGAATTAAATGTCTCCGCCAGCTGGTCGTGTTGCAAGCGCACCGCGGCAAGTTTTTCGTACGGCACGATCACGCCGCCCATCATCGCGATGCGTGAAGACACCGCGGACAAATCGCTTTCCAGGCCGGCAAGTTTCTTGCGGCAGCCCATCGCTTCCACCAGCACCGGCTCAATTTCCTTGCGCGCGCGTTCCGCTTCCGTAAGAGTGAAGAGACGTCGCGGCGGTTCTGGCGCTTCGTCCTGGTCTTGCTCGTCGTCTTCGTCTGCCATTTGGGCGCCTTATTAGTTCTTCGACTGGTACCAAGTGTGATGCGGAAAAGAGGCAAAGCTGTTCACAAAACAGCATCAACAACCGTAGCTTATACCCCAAAATGGTACTGGGTCACTGCCCGGGCTCACGATTTGTTAGCCGCCAATGAAGACCATCGAGCGATTAGGAAGCCGGAAGTCCGGTTCGTTGATGCGATGCCCCTGTTCCTTTTCCATGACCACTGAAGTGATATAAGTCACAAGGTCTTCGTCGCTCGCGCCCTCGCGCAAAAGCGATCGCAGATCGTGGTCTTCCTTGCTGAATAAGCATGTTCTAATTTTCCCGTCCGCGGTCAGCCGTATGCGCGAACAGTGCCCGCAGAACGGCTGAGTAACTGGTGCGATTAATCCAATTTCGCCGGGAGTGCCGTCGACAAAGCGGTATTTTCGCGCTGTTTCACTGAAATGGTGAGGAATTTCTTCCAGTGGCCAGCGCGCGTGAATGCGCTTATAAACTTCGGCCGCCGGCACGACGGAGCTACGGTTCCAGTGATGATCCGCGTCCAGCGGCATGAATTCGATGAAGCGCATAATCAGCGCACGCTCGCGCGCGAACGCTGCGAAGTCTTCCACTTCGTCATCGTTAATCCCGCGCACGAGTACAGCATTTATTTTTGCCGGAGCGAGGGCCGAGGCTTGTACCACATCGATACCGTTCATCACCGACGAAAATGATTTGGTGCGTGTGATTCGCTCGAATTTTACGGCGTCCAGGGAATCGAGGCTGATATTGATGCGTCGTAGACCGGCGGACACCAGCCGAGCGCAACGCTCCGACAGCAGATGACCGTTTGTGGTCATGGAAATATCTTCAACACCCAGGTCTCGTAGGTGCGAAATGAACCCTTCGACACCCGGACGCACTAGCGGTTCGCCACCGGTAACGCGAATTTTGCGAATGCCCAGAGTTTTGAAAACGCCGGCAAGACGATAAAGCTCCGGCCAGGACAAAATTTCATCGTGATCGCGGTAGTTTTCCGGATCGGCGGAGCGGCAGTACACGCAACGAAAATTGCATCGATCCGTAACCGAGATGCGCAGATCGGTGATTTGCCTGCCGAACTTGTCGTGTAAAGCCATCTTTATTGAAGAGCCCTGAAAAACAAAAAACCCGATCCAGTAAATGGAATCGGGCGCCGTCCGAAAATAACTTTCGGAGAAGAGCTCCTTTCCAAATACCGGGAGGCCCGGGCGTTTCCAGCCGAACCCTGAGCGATCGGCCGCCAAATCAGTAAGCGGATCGCATCGTCCCTGGCGCCATCGGTTTTATCTCCGTTTAGGCGGCAGGGATCGGAGTTACAGCACCAGTCTAATCCTCTCCCGGGCACTTCGCAATTCGGGTGTGGTAGAGTTTGGCCCAGACCATGCGCATCTTCGTTTTGGGGGCCGGTGCGACCGGTTCACTCCTTGCACAGCTGCTCGAGCGTCAGGGACACGACGTTTGGTGCGGTGACCGCGACCTCGACCGCGCGCGCAAATTCCTCGGCAGGAAAAGCACGATTCCCGTCACCGAAGTGAACGCCCGGAATTTACACGGTATCGTCCGCGCCGCCCGGGGTTGCCAGCTGATGGTCAACGCTTCGGCCTCCGTTTTCAACCAGATTGTCATGCGTGCCGCGTTGCGACTCCGTGCCCATTACCTGGATTTAAGCTCGCACTTAACGCGCAATCCCTTTAAATCCGAACAATTCGCGTTCGCCAAACGTTTTGAAGCCAAGAAGCGCGTCGCCTTGATCAATACCGGAGCCGCACCCGGGCTGACAAATTTGCTGGTAAAGCGTGCCACGGAAGCCCTTGATGAAGTCCAGTCTGTACAGATTCGCTTGTACGAGAGCGCCGAAAGCCGCGACCCGATTTCGCAATGGTCGCCGGAAGTTTCATTCGACGAAGCCATCTCCAACCCGCGCGTGTATCGCAGTGGAAAATTCCGGATGGAGAAACGCTTCGCGGAACTGGAGAAATTTAGATTCCCTGAGCCCATTGGGACCGCCATCGTGGTGCTAGCAGCACAAGACGAAGTAACGACCCTGCCCTATTTCATACCCATGCGAAACATGGACGTGAAAATTGGCGGCAACGAATTTGACCGCCTGCGGCGTTGGCACAAACAGGGAAAATTATCGAAGTCGCGCGGGATGCAGAAGAAGAATTTCCCGCAAACGTCCTCGCCGCGGATGATCGCCAATTTGATCCGCCAAGGCGTTCTGCAAAATGCTCGTTTCGCTGCGGTGGTGCTGGTCAGCGGCATCAAGCGTGGCAAAAAAGAAGACCAGCATTTGTTGACTCGAACCGACTGCTTGTTTCCGACCCTCTACCAAATCAGACAGCAAGGCCTCTTCACCACCCCGGTGGCGTACGCAACCGCACACGTGGCCGCGCTATTTATCAAGTTTTTCCCACGGGATTTGGCCGGCGTCTTCGCCCCTGAAATGCTGCCAGTAGAGATGCGCCGGGCCATCGTGTCCGGCATTCGCGCCCACTGCGTGAGGATCACCCACAAGACCACCGTGGTCAGACGTGCCGGCGACGACGAGGACGAAATTTAAACGCCTCAATATCTCTCAGCCTATTCGATCAGCGCCGAGAATATTTTGGCGTTCACGGCAATAGGCTAGTTTCGAAACCGCTTTATTCAGACCCCGTCTATCTGATGGGTTAGACGAATGCCATTCACGAGCAGCCTAACCAATGCGACCGCAGCAATGGTTAGCACGAGGTCCAAACGAGTAAAAGAAGGCATTGTTTCGACAGGGCGTCTTGCCGGGAAGCCAACCACGGCTCCCAAAACGGCAAATAGCCAAAAGGCTGACCCTCCAATCGTTGACCCGACTAAGAATCGTGGCAGCGGCCAATAAAGCGCTAAAAGTAGAAAAGTTCCAAGCAGCCAAGGCGCAAGCGTGGTACAAACAACAGCCTTGGTGCGGCCGAACTCAGGTGGGGCCCACCGAATCAGCTCTGTCCCGATGTAGTACATGAACCACGGAAGCAATAGGAAGCCAATGGCCGAAGCCAGATAAGACAGAGTCCTGGAAATATCCAGAAACGTGAAAGCGATGTGGAAGTCTCCTCCCAGGGCGGCGCCGGCAAGCGGGCCGAGGAAGGAATAAATTCCTACCATTGCCATCATCAGGAAAGCGAGCCCGGACGCTCTTTCTCCAAACCGCCTTTGATACAGCAGCCAACAAATCCCGCCTACCATCAAACTGAACAAAGGCCCAGAAACAGCGATGATGGCGAGCTGAGTCGTGGACGCTTCTGCCGAATCTGGATTCACCCACATTTGGAAAACCGTGGAGTTGAATCCGAGCAAATAGCCGGTTAATGCATGCACGAATTCGTGGGGCGTAACGTTCAATGCATAGGCCACTATAAATAACAGGGTGGGTCGAAAAGTGACGACCCAAGTGTGCAATAGGCTAGATTCAAGCGATTGGCTGTTCATCGCGGAGAAATTGTCGGGCCCGATTCTCCCCCAACCCGATTCTCCTACAATTTGGGTAGAGCAGCTTGAAAACTAGACTCTCGATAAGCCGCATAAAACGTAAACTGACCCCATCACGCGTTCAGGGGCTCAGTTGCGGCACCCTGAGGGCGGTGCGATACTTCTTGTTCGCATGCAGACGGAGTCCGTTCGCTGTGCGAGCTTTCTGAGGGGGTTCTATGGCGTTTCGGGATAAGTGGATCGAAAAGCGAGAGAGCGAGCAATCGTCGGCCAACGGCAACCGCAATATGTCCCAGATGCACTGGGCCCGCCGCGGGGTAACCACGGAAGAGATGCGCTTTGTCGCTGGGCGCGAGAAGATTGATCCCGAGCTGATTCGCAGCGAAATCGCGCGCGGTCGCCTGATCATTCCCGCCAATGTGAACCACCGCAACCTGGAACCGATGGGCATCGGCATCGCCTCCAAATGCAAGATCAACGCCAATATCGGTAACTCTGCAACTACCTCCAATATTGACGAAGAGCTGAAGAAGCTGCACCACGCGGTGCACTATGGCGCCGACACCGTGATGGACCTATCCACCGGCGGCGACATCCCCACAATTCGCAAAGCCATCATTGACGCTTCGCCCGTGCCGGTTGGCACCGTCCCTGTTTACGAAGCGATTTCACGCGTACGCCGTCCAGAGGACCTGACACTCGGCTTGATGTTGGAAGTGATTGAAGAACAAGCCGAGCAAGGCGTGGACTATATGACCATCCATGCCGGAGTGCTGCGCGAACATGTTCCGCTGGTGCGCAAGAGAATTACCGGAATCGTGAGCCGCGGCGGGTCACTGATGGCCCACTGGATGGAGCATCACAAAAAGCAGAATTTTTTGTACGAAAACATCGAAGACATCTGCAAAATTTTCAAGAAGCACGACGTCAGTTTCTCTTTCGGTGACGGTTTACGCCCCGGCTGCATCGCCGACGCCAGCGACGAAGCGCAATTCGCCGAATTAAAAGTGCTTGGGGAATTGACCACCAAAGCCTGGGAGCACGATGTTCAGGTGATGATCGAGGGCCCTGGCCACGTGCCGCTGGACAAGATCAAGGAGCAGGTCGACAAAGAGATGGAATGGTGCCACGAAGCGCCCTTCTATACGCTGGGGCCGCTGGTGATTGATATAGCGCCTGGCTATGACCACATTACCAGCGCGATCGGCGCAGCCATGATCGGATGGCACGGCGCGTCCATGCTGTGCTATGTGACGCCCAAAGAGCATCTAGGTCTGCCAAATCCGGAAGACGTGAAACAAGGAGTCATCGCCTACAAAATTGCAGCCCACGCGGCCGACGTGGCACGCCATCGCCCAGGCGCGCGTGATCGTGACGACGCCCTTAGCTACGCAAGGTTCCTGTTTGACTGGAACAAGCAATTCGAACTTTCGCTCGACCCCGCGACCGCGCGCGCCATGCACGATGAATCCTTACCCGATGATTTTTACAAGGAAGCGAAGTTCTGCTCCATGTGCGGGCCAAAATTCTGCTCCATGAATATTACTCAACTGGCGGACGCCGAGGGTGGCCACGACCAGTCCGAGCGCAAACAGAAATTTGTAGAATTGCTCGCCAAAGTGCAAGCTGCAGGCTAATTTTAGATAGGGCTAACCAAAACAGGTGACCTCTTTTGCCGCGCCGTGTACTACAAGCGACGCTGCTATATCAGTGCCATGTATTAAAACCCATAACGAAACGGTTACCTTTGCGAACCACGCTCAGCAACCCGCAATTCCCTCCCAAGCCCACTGCTAAAATAGAACGAACAGATTCGCTCGCACCTTAGGTGGTTCGAAATGGTTAGGCCCGCGCCGATAGAAGGGGAATTGTGCACGAACGATTCCGCTGCGCAGGACTTGCAAATCCTGGTGGTGGACGATTCACCCGTGTATCGCAAACTGGTCGAGCATGCGTTAGAGGGCAATCCCTACTCCCTCATGTTCGCCAAGAGTGGACGCGAAGCGCTTGAATTATTTGCGCGTCATCTTCCCGCTATTGTCATTACCGATTGGATGATGCCGGACTTCTCCGGCCTCGATCTATGCCAGCAACTGCGCGCCGATATACACCGCGGATATACCTACATCATCATGCTCACCAGCATCGCTGAGAAAGGCAACGTCGTTAAAGGACTGGCTGCCGGCGCCGACGATTATTTAACAAAACCATTCGACCCCGGCGAGTTACTGGCGCGCATAGGCGTAGGCCGCCGGATTATTGATCTTCATCGCCAGATCGATGCCAAAAACAAACTTCTGGAAGAGATGGCGCACAGCGATTCGCTTACCGGATTGCCCAACAGACGCGCCGTTGAAGAATGGGCTGCGCGGCAATTGCGTGCAGCGGCACGCCACGGATTCCCATATTGGGTGGTGCTTACGGACCTGGATTCATTCAAGACCATTAACGATACGTACGGCCACAATGGCGGCGATGCCATGCTGCAAAAATTCGCCGACATTCTGAAAACGGTTGTTCGCGCCTCTGACATTTGTGGCCGCCTGGGCGGCGATGAGTTTGTAATGGTGATCACCCATGTGGAGGCCGACGCCATCTTCAAAACAGTTGAAGGCTTCCGCGAACAATTGGCGGCACAGCAGTTCGAATTGGGCTTCGAACGAGTCTCCATAACCGCGAGCTTTGGAATCGCGGGCCTTAATGGCAAAGAAAATATCGATTTCACGACGTTGCTACGGCGTGCCGACCAAGCCCTGTACGCGGCGAAAAATGCGGGCCGCAACCTGATAAAGACTGAGCCTGAGCAAGCATCGTAGTTGCAGAGAGTAGTTGTGGAAACACTCCCTCCGCGTCGGGCCATCCAGGATCGACTGGCAAACTACAAGTTCCCGCGGATACCATATACGTCCCTGACCTATTCAAGGAGCGACCATGGCATTTGTCTACGCAGCGAAGGCGAGGGACATCGCTCCGGGTCAAATCCGTGAAATACAGCTGGACGGAATTACGATTGCCTTGGCCAACGTCAGCGGCCAATTTCACGCCCTCAGCAATACCTGTCTTCACCGGGGAGGCCCCCTGGGCCAGGGCTCGCTGCAAGGACACCTGGTTACCTGCCCCTGGCATGGGTGGACCTTCGACGTGACTTCCGGCAAGGTGTCAGGCAGCCAGAGCGCCGGAGTCGACCGTTATCCCGTTGAAATACGGGGCGAAGACGTTTATGTGGATACCGGGACGCACCCGTAAGTATTCTCCAGCAAATCTTGTATCTCGAAGAAAACAAGTACCATAGGTAACCGTACGCGGTCCTGCCGTTTCTATCGGTTGTGTCGGGCAGATTTAATCGCTCCCTTTCCGGCTAACCCTCATATTTTGTTTCGCTTTTTGCCTCTTGCCGTGTATATTGCTGCCCGACTCGAAGCCTCGATGGCAATTCCGACCTCGCAACGACATTACTGGATTTTCGGCGCCGACCCTCACCACTACCACTGGGACACGCTGTTCGTGAAGGGTAAGGAGATGTGGCACGGTGCCGGTTCCAAACCTGACGCCATTCGCGCCCTCAAGCAGGTGCGCAAGGGCGACCGGGTACTTTGTTATCACTCTGCCCCGGAACGCTCTCTGTATTCCATCGCTGAGATTACCCGCGACCCTTATCCTGACCCGCACGACCGTAAAGAAAAGAATCTGGTGGCAGACCTGCGAGCGTTCGACAAGCTACCTAGGCAAATTACCCTTGCGGAGATGCGCTCCAACCCAGCGTTAAAAAAAGTAAAAATGCTGAAAAATGTGCGCCTGGTCGTTTCTTCCATCACCGAAGCCGAATACCAGGAAATATTGCGAATGGCCGGAATCGTGGCTACTCCGGGGATACCGCTGCCCTAGCTGCCAGCTTAATTTTGCAATAGCCGCTGCCGGCGCTCGTTGATCCGCAAGGTTGGATTCATGTCCATATTGATTCGTACAGGCATATTGCTTGTTGGTGTCGCTGCGCTCATGACCGTTGCTCCCAAAAGTTCACCGCAGGACTCGATGTTGCAGGGCATACCGGGCGGAAAAACACGCGTGCTCGATCTTAGCTACGCAATTAACGACAAGCTAGTGCCGTGGCCGGGCGACGAAAAATATTTCGAAGCCAAAATTAATGCCACCGTCGAGAAAAATGGCTACTTCACCCGAAGCTTTTGGATGCTGGAGCATTACGGCACGCATCTCGACGCACCCGTGCATTTTCCGCCAGGTAAGGCCACCGTAGATCAAATCCCGCCAAACAAGCTTTTCGGTCCCGCGGTGCTACTAGATGTACGCAATGACGCGGCCAAAGACGCGGACTATCGCCTCCCGGTGAGTAAGATCGAAAAATGGGAACGCGCGCACGGGCGAATTCCGCCGGGCGCCATTGTGTTGTTGCGCACTGGCTGGGCGTCGCGCTGGCCAGACGTGCAGAAATATCGAAACCAGGATCAGCAGGGGAAAATGCACTTTCCCGGTTATTCGGTCGAGGCTGCCAAGCTGTTCATCGATCGCGGAGTAAGCGGTCTGGGCTGCGACACCCTAAGCGCCGATTACGGAGCCTCGGAAGATTTCAGCGTTCATCATTTGGCGCTCGGTGCCGGCCTGTATCACCTGGAAAATTTATCGGACTTAAGTGCCGTTCCTGAAGCGGGAGCGTTTTTGGTTGTGGCGCCCATCAAGCTGGAAGGCGGGTCCGGCGGACCAGTGCGCGTCTTCGCGCTATTGCCTTAAAATCGGGCTATTCAGCAACATTCTGTCCGCTTTATACGTCTGATGGGAGAGAGTCCCGCGCAAGGGTGGTTCATGAAAAAAAATTGGTTACGGTTAGCAACACTCGCGATGGTGTGTGTCGCATCCTTTACTTCGGTTGAAACGCCTGCAGTTGCGCAGGAGTTCCCGGTAGCCGAGCGCACGTTAAAAAATGGCATGAAAGTTCTGGTACAAAGCGATCACAGCATTCCCAACGTGGCGCTCTACATTTTTTATCGCATCGGATCGCGCAATGAACGGCCCGGCACCACCGGCATATCGCACTTTTTTGAACACATGATGTTTAACGGCGCAAAAAAATATGGCCCAGGCGACCTGGATAAAGTGATGGAAGCGAACGGCGGTTCCAACAACGCTTACACCAGCCAAAACGTCACCGTCTATCAGGATTGGTTTCCGCGTTCGGCTATGCCGCTTATCTTCGACATCGAGGCCGATCGCATCCAGAATTTGAGTTTCGATCCGCAAAAGATCGAGTCCGAACGACAAGTGGTGGCCTCCGAGCGCCGCTCCAGCGTGGATAACGACAACGGAGGATTGCTGGACGAGCAGTTGTGGGCCACGGCCTTCATTGCGCATCCCTACCAATGGCCTGTTGTGGGATGGATGAGTGACATCGAGCACTGGACCATCGATGACCTCAAGCGTCACTTTGCCATGGGCTATTCTCCCAGCAACGCCACCATGGTGGTGGTCGGCGATGTTACCCCCGAGGAAATATTTCAACTCTGCGAAAAAACCATCGAGCCCATTCCTTCTCATGCGCCACCGCCGCCGGTGACCACCGTGGAGCCTCCACAGCTTGGCGAGCGGCGCCTGGTGGTGCACAAGCCCGCGGAGTTGCCGCTATTGATGATTGCCTACCACGTCCCCCAAACCAATCACCCCGACTTTTACGCGACAAATATTTTGCGCACCATTTTGTTTCAGGGTGAAAGTTCGCGGATGTATCAACGCCTCGTCGATAAAGACCAGATCGCGCTGGATGTTTCCGCCTCGGTCGAACCCGCCTTCGATCCCACAATCGCCGTCATCGTGGCCCAGCCCAAACAAGCCGTCGATCCGGAGAAATGCGAAAAGGCCATTTATGAGGAGCTGGAACGAGTGAAAGTCTCTACCATTTCCGACGAGGAACTGGAAAAAGCAAAAAACATTCGTCTGATGGAGTTTTATCACCAGGTACGCACGATTAATGGTCGCGCCAACACCATTGGCACCTATGAAGTATTTAATGGCGATTACAAGAAACTCTTCGACGCTGCGAAGAACTACGCCGCGGTTACCAAAGAAGACGTCCAGCGCGTCGCCAAAACCTATTTTGGCGCCAACAACCGCACGGTAGCGACGCTGCTGCCGGAGAACGAGGAAAAGGCCAAACCATGAGCGCGCTGAAGAAATGTAGTTTCCTGCTGATCCTCCTCGTTCTCATTTTTCCGGCTGCACTATTTGCGCAGTCGATTCATATTCCACCGCACGAAAAAGTAGTTTTCAAAAACGGTCTTACCGTATTGCTCCTCGAAAAGCATGGCGTTCCGATCGTAAATTTCGCGGCCCTGGTGAAGACCGGCGCCGCGGCCGATCCTGCGGGAGAGGAAGGGTTGGCATCCATAACCGCTCAATTGCTGCGGAAAGGCACGCAAAAGCGCACCGCGCAGCAATTCGCCGCCGACAGTGATTTTACCGGTGGATCGATTGAAGCCGACGCGAGCGCGGACTTTTCTTCTGTCTCTGGAGAATTCTTAAACAAGGACCTCACTCGCGGACTGGACTTGTTTTCAGACGCACTATTGCATCCCATTTTTCCTCAGTCCGAAGTCGATAAATTGCTGGCGCAGAGCCTCGACGGCGTGCGCGCGGCAAAAGACGAAGCCCGTTCTGTCCTTGGGACCTATTACAACGCCTACCTGTTCAACGGAAATGGTTACGGCAGAACGTCAGACGGAGACGAAATTTCGCTGACCCGAATTCACCGCGATGCGATTTTGAAATTTTACGAAACGTACTATGCCCCCGGAAATATCATCCTCGCGGTAGCTGGCGATTTTCAGACCGCGGACATGAAGAAGAAGCTCGAAGAAGTCTTCGGTCAATGGCCGTCAAAGGCTGTCACGCTCGCAAAAATCCCAATCCTTCCACCGGTGAGGGGTAAGAAATTATTACTGGTCGACAAACCCGACGCCACGCAGACTTATTTCGCCATTGGAAATGTCGCCACCGCCGCGGGAGACCCCGATCGTGTGGCCATCCGGCTGGTGAATACCGTATTTGGCGGGCGTTTCACATCGTTATTGAACGAAGCGTTGCGCGTCGAGTCGGGGCTGAGTTACGGAGCCATTTCCGCTTTTGACCCGCGCAAGGCGCCCGGCCCGTTCGGAATTTATAGCTACACCAAAAACGAAAGTACCGCGCAAGCCATCGATATGGCGCTGCAGGTTTTGCAGAAACTACACAAGCAGGGAATCACCGCCGAAGAATTGGCGTCCGCGAAGAGTTACATCAAGGGACAATTCCCGCCCTCCATTGAAACTTCCAAGCAGTTGGCGCAGATAATCGCCATCAATGAATTTTACGGCCTTGACGATCGTGAAATTAATGACCTCGAAGCGCGCCTCGACGCTGTCACGCCGGCCATTGCCCAACAAGTGATTCAAAAACATTTTCCCACCGACAATTTAGTTTTCACTTTGATCGGGAAGCGCTCTGACATTGCCGCCGGAGTGCAAAAATATGCCGAGAAACAGGATGCGCGGGTCATCAGTGAGCCAGGCTTCTGGCCGCCTCCGGTTCAAAAATAAATTTTCCTAACAACAATTTTGGAGGATACATGCGTTTTCGATTGCTCATGGCAGTGGGCCTTTTGCTCGTCTTGACCGGCTATTCTTTCGCGGCCGAAGACACCCCGCTCCTGGTGCAAGCTCCCACTTTGAGCAAGAGGGAAATCGTCTTCGCATACGGTGGTTATTTGTGGAGTGTGCCGCGCGATGGCGGCAACGCGCGTCAATTAACAACCGGCGGTCACGAATCCGGCCCGCAGTTTTCCCCCGATGGAAAGTTCATCGCCTTCACCGGTGAGTACGACGGCAACACGGACGTCTTCGTGATGCCCGCGGACGGCGGCGAACCCAGGCGCCTGACTTGGCACCCTGGAGCGGACGTGGTGGTGGGCTGGACTCCCGACAGCAAGCGCATTTTATTTCGCTCCGGGCGCGTGTCATATGCGGATTTCGACCGGCTGTACACCGTGGCTGTGGAGGGCGGGGTCCCGGAAGTATTGCCAATGTGGCGCGGAGAAGCAGGATGGTATTCACCCGAGGCATCGCGGCTTGCCTATGTTCCAAATCTGAAATGGCAGGAATCGTGGAAGCGATATCGGGGTGGGCAGACCACCCCGGTCTACATCGTTAAATTAAGCGACCTCTCGCTGGAAAAATTGCCGCGCGAAAATTCCAATGACTTCGCCCCCGTCTGGATGGGCGATACCGTTTATTTTCTGTCTGACCGCAACGGCCCGGTAACCCTCTTCGCGTACGATACCAAAACTAAAAACGTCAAGCAGGCCGTAGAGAATAAGAGCCTGGATTTTAAGACGCTGTCCGCTGGGCCCGATGCGCTGGTCTACGAACAATTCGGCGGCATCTATCTTTTTGACCCCCAGACTGGTCAGCCCAGGAAAATCGACATTCATATCGCGGGAGATTTGCCGGCTACCCGCCCGCATTTTGAGAAAGTCGCGGACAAAATTAGCGCGGCTGCTATCTCCCCAAGCGGGGCACGCGCGGTATTTGAAGCACGCGGCGAGATTTTCACTGTGCCCGCGGAAAAAGGCAATACGCGGAATCTAACGCGCACTGCTGCTGTAGCAGAACGCGACCCATCCTGGTCGCCGGATGGCAAGTGGGTGGCATTTTTTTCCGATGAGTCCGGCGAATACGCCCTCCACCTGGTGGACCAGTCGGGGCTCGGAACAGTTAAAAAAATCGACTTGGGCAAACCGGCATCTTTTTTCTATAGCCCGACATGGTCCCCGGACAGCAAGAAAATTGCCTTCACCGACAAGCGCTTGAACCTTTGGTACGTTGATATAGACAAAGGTGCTCCTGCGCCCGTAAAAGTAGACGCCGATTTGTACGACGCTTGGGGCGTGATCATGACCCCCACGTGGTCGCCAGACAGCAAATGGCTGACCTTTACGAAATTCCTGCCCAACCACATGCGCGCTGTGTTCGTGCATTCCCTCGAGAGCGGAAAGAGTTCGCAAATTACCGATGGCTTAAGCGACGCGCGCTATCCTGTCTTCGATAAGGGCGGCAAAGTTCTGTACTTCGCGGCCAGTACGGATCTGGGCCTCGCCGTCACATGGCTAGACCTATCCGGATTTCAACGCCCCGTATCGCGCAATATTTACGCCGTGGTCTTGAAAAAAACAGATCCCAATCCCATAGAGCCGGAAAGCGACGACGAAAAGCTGGGGGATGCCGCTAAGCCGGGCGACAAGTCTAAAGACTCTGACAAAAAGAACGACAATAAAGACAAAGATAAGGATAAAGATAAGAAAAAAAACGAGGCCGATAAAAGCAAAGGCAAAGACGACGATAAATCCAAAGACAGCGACAAAAAAGAAGAGCCCGTCAAAGTCACCATCGATCTCGACAATATCGGTCAACGCATCGTGTCCATGCCCATCAAAGCTTCCAATTACGTTGGTCTTGATACCGGAAAAGCGGGCGTCCTGTTCCTGACGGAAACTCCAGACATTCCGCCGCTAAATGCTCCGCCAGCGGCAACCGTGACGAAGTTTGATCTTTCCACAAGAAAGACCGAACCATTCCTCACCGGCGTTAGCGCGTTTGCCGTCTCTGCCAATGGGGAAAAAGTTTTGTACCACACCGGCCAGGGTCCCACGTGGTTCATCGCCACTACCGGTGCGGCTCCTAAGGCGGGTGAAGGTGCGCTGAAGTTCGATGAGATGGAAGTGAAAGTCGATCCGCGCGCGGAATGGAATCAGATGTACCACGAAGTGTGGCGCATCGAACGCGATTTCTTGTACGACCCACATGCTCATGGCCTGGATTTGGCCGCCGCGGAAAGGAAATACGCTCCGTACTTGAAGGGCGCTGGTGGCCGCGCCGACGTGAATCATCTTTTCGTGGAAATGCTTGGTGAAGTCACCATCGGGCACATGTTTATTTTTGGCGGCGACATTCCCAAAGCCCCTGAGGTAAAAGGCGGCCTCCTGGGCGCGGACTACACCGTGGAAAATGGCCGCTACCGCTTCGCCAAAATATTCAATGGCGAGAACTGGAACCCGCAATTGCGTGCCCCGCTGACGCAGCCAGGTGTGGATGTGAAGGTGGGCGATTATTTGCTGGAAGTAAACGGTGCTGATGTGCGCCCGCCCAATGATGTCTACAGCTTCTTTGAAAATACCGCCGGCAAGCAGATCCGTATCAAAGTCGGCCCGAACCCGGAAGGCAAAGACGCGCGCGATGTAACCGTCGTCCCGGTAGCCGATGAAGCCGAGTTGCGAACTCGTGCTTGGGAAGAAGATAACCGCCGCAAAGTAGGTGAGCTCAGCGGCGGCAAAGTCGCGTATGTGCATGTGCCCGATACCGCGAACGGCGGATTCCTGAATTTCAATCGCTTTTATTTTGCGCAAACCGATAAACAGGCTGCCGTGATTGACGAGCGTTACAATCACGGCGGCGCGATTGCCGATTACATCATCGATTTGCTGGAGCGCCCGCTGCGAAACTGCGCCACCACCCGCGAGGGCGAAAAATGGTGTTCGCCTCTCGCACAGATTTACGGGCCTAAAACAATGATCATCAACGAAATGTCCGGCTCCGGCGGCGATGCGCTTCCCTGGATGTTCCGTCAAGACAAGATTGGTCCGTTAATCGGCACGCGGACCTGGGGCGGGCTTGTGGGTATCGGCGGATATCCGTCGCTGTTGGATGGCGGCTATGTAATGGCGCCACGCGCTGCGATCTATGGACTGCACGGCGAATGGGAAGTAGAGAACCACGGAATCGCGCCCGACATCGAAGTGGAAAATGATCCCGCGTCAGTCGCTGCTGGACACGACGCGCAACTTGAAAAAGCCGTGCAGGTCACGCTGGAAGCTCTAAAAAAGAATCCAGTGGTCATCCCGGAACATCCGCCGTATCCGAATTATCACAAGACGGAGTAATGCGGCTCGGTGGTTGTCTGTCGCGGGTCAAATAACCACTCGCGTTGTGATATTTTCATGAACACTCTGCATGCCTGAACTTCCTGAAGTCGAAACCGTTGCGCGAGGATTACGGATGACCGTGCTCGGCCGCCGGATTCTATCCGTGACACTGCGAAAGACCGACTTCATCGATGATCCATCCTTAATTGAGCGGCACCTGCCAGGCCGCCGCATTGAAGCCGTAGAACGGTACGGCAAATTTATGTTGCTGCGTTTGTCTGCCGCGCAGGGTGAAGAAAACTCCGCAACCGGCGATAACGCTCCGGCGGCGTTGCTCGTTCACCTCGGAATGACCGGACACATCGCCTCCACCGCCGCCGCAGAGCCCTGGGAAAAACACACCCATGCAAGCTTCGCTTTAGATGATGGACGAGAATTGCGCTACACCGACGCGCGCAGATTCGGACGGCTGGCCTACTTGTCAGCAGAATTATTACCGGCCGAACTGGAAGGCTTCGGCGCCGATCCACTGGAAGTGACCGCCGAAGAATTTGCAACCCGCATACGATCGCGGCATTCACGTATCAAGGCGCTTCTGCTCGATCAAACCGTTCTGCGTGGAGTGGGCAACATTTACGCCGATGAAAGTTTATGGCGTGCCAAAATTCATCCTGCCAAGTTAGGCGCGAGTATCAACAAAAAACAGGCCGTGGTTCTTCATCGTGCGTTGCAAGACATCCTGAAAAAAGCGATCGTAATGCGCGGATCATCCATTGCCAATTTTGTGGATGGCGAGGGCCAACCCGGTGAATACCAGCAGCATCATCGCGCCTACGGCCGTGAAGGTGAAAAATGTTACCGCTGCGGGACAATTATTCGCCGAGCCATCGTCGCCGGCCGCAGCAGCTTTTTTTGCCCCAAGTGTCAGAGAGGCCCGCGTGGTTTTTTGGCAATATCTTCCACGCCAGAGAAATCGAAACGCAAATCCACCATTTCTAATCGCAAGAACACCGCGAGATCATCTGGAAAGAAAACAAAACGGACCGCCGGCAAACAATTGCGCAAGAAACGACTTAAAAAATCTTGAAGGCACAAAATTTGCTCAGGGAGCGCGGATGAACCTACGTCGAGTAATCACTTTTGCCTTTGCACTGTTGTTGGCCATGGGGGCCCTTCGTGCCGTGGCCTATCCCAACGGCAATACCGATGATTACGCGGCCGCTGACGCGCAAATACTAAACGAAATTCACGAACACAGTGAAGCGATGGGAAATTTGGAGTATTTGTCCGACGAAATTGGCGCGCGCCTGACCGGTTCGCCGCAATTGAAACAGGCCAACGAATGGACCGCGGAAATGTTTCGCAAGTACGGCCTGACCAATGTACATCTCGAACCCTGGACCATCGCGCACTCGTGGACCCGCGGCACAGCACACGCGCGTATCGTGAAACCCGCCGAGCATCCCCTGACCGTCGCAGCCGCAGGCTGGTCCCCAGGCACTGCGGGCGTTTTACACGCGCCGGTGGTGTACTTCGATGCCAAGAAAAAAGAAGAGTTCGAGAAATTTCGCGGAAAACTGAAGGGCGCCGTGGTGATTTACCAGGAGCCTGCCAGCTTGTCGCCGCCCAAACCCGAAGATTCCCGAAGTGAATATGTCCGAGCAATGCAGCAGCCCCCGCCGATGAAAGGCGAACCGCCTGCCCCCACGCCGTTCGCAGCCTTGCAGGAGGCGGCCAAAGCTCGCACCGCGTTTTTCAAACAGGAAGGCGTCGCGGCGGTACTGCGCGATTCGAACAAGCCGCACGCTCTTCTGAACATGACCGGGATCGGTGGAGAAAAATTCGAGATCGGCGCGATTCCAACTGCGTTTGCGACCGGAGAAGGGTACCGCATGCTTTTTCGCATGTTGAAACACGGACCCGTCGAAGTGGAATTGGAGATGACTAATTCGTTTAGCGAAAAACCAGTGGAAGTCTATAACACCGTCGCAGAAATTCGTGGAAGCGACAAACCAGATGAAGTGGTGATGCTCGGAGCGCATCTGGATTCCTGGGATCTCGGCACGGGATCAACCGACAACGGCACGGGATCGATGGCCGTACTGGAAGCCGCTCGTGCGCTTGCAAAATTGCAACTGAAACCAAAGCGCACCATACGCTTCGTCTTGCTTACCGGCGAAGAAGAAGGATTATGCGGTTCGGTAAAATATGTAGAAACGCATAAATCTGAATTGGATAGAATTTCAGGGATTTTTGTGCATGACACCGGCACCGGCCGAGTGCTGACTCTAGGTCTGCATGACAATTATCAGGATCGAGAAATCGTCGATCAGGAAATAGCGCCGTTGCGTGAACTGAAATTGCTTGAGCCCAGCATGCAGCGCTCCTTCGGAACCGATCATGCTTCCTTCGACGATGTGGGGGTGCCGGGATTCTGGGCCGTTCAGGACAGTGCCGAATATTCCAAGACGCACCACAGCCAGTCGGACACCTTCGACAAAGTCTGGAAAGACGACTTGAATCAAGGCGCGCAAGTGCTCGCGGCGTGGGCGTACAACACCGCGCAGTTGCCCGAAATGTTGCCGCGTCGCCCAGTTCCGGCTAAAGCACAAGTGGCAAAACCCGACTCAAATAAGAATGAAGAAGCAAACGCCAAGCCAACAACAGATTCTGACGAAGAAAAATCAGCTGCCACAAGATTGGACCCGATCGGCGAAATGGATGCCAAAATTCTGGCGCAGGTAAAGGCCGATGAACCGGAATTGAAAGCAAATTTGGAATTTTTGTCCGACCATATCGGCCCGCGTTTAACCGGTTCCAAACAACTTGAGCAAGCCAGTCGCTGGATGCTGGCGCGCTTCCAGCAACTTGGACTTGCGAACGCCCATCAGGAAACGTGGAGCATCGCTAATCGCTGGACTCGAGGTCCGGCCACCGGACGGGTGTTTTTAAGCGCGGACGCGAAACCGGGTGAAGCGCCTACTGCACTTAACCTCACCATGGCCACCGGCGGGTGGTCGCCGGCCACGGAGGGCACCGTGAAAGGCCCGGTAGTCGGCATAGCAGTCGAAAAAGTGGAAGACCTGCGGCAATACAAAGGCAAGTTGAAAGGCGCAATCATTGTTTTGAACAGGCCCGTCGAGTTGCGAGCCCCACAGAATCCAATGTTGACGCCCTGGGGCGAAGAAACGATTCCCATCGCTTTTCCAAAGAGCGACAAACCGTTCGATTTCGCTGCTTATTTGAAGTTGCGAACCGCGGAGCTGACGTTTTTCGCCGAAGAGAAAGCTGCGGCGGTATTGATCGGCTCTGAAAAATGGTTTGGCTTGTTGAACATGAGCATCAGCGGTCAAAATTATCAGCCCGGCGTGATCCCCACGGCATTTATCGCCAGAGAAGATTTTAGGTTGCTCTGGCGTCTGATGGATTCCGGCTCAATCCAAGCCGAAGTGAACATCGGAGGAAATTTCAGTGGAAAGCCCGCGGAAGTGTATAACACCGTCGCCGAAATTCCTGGCAGCGAGAAGCCGGACGAAGTCGTAATCATCGGCGCGCACCTGGATTCCTGGGACTTGGGAACGGGCGCTACTGATAACGGAACCGGCTCAACCGCAGTGCTCGAAGCGGCGCGCGCGCTTACAAAATTAGGCGTGAAACCCAAACGCACCATTCGCTTCGTTTTATTCACCGGCGAAGAACAAGGCCTGAATGGTTCCAAGGCTTACGTCGCCAAGCATCAGGATGAACTCAAGAAAATCTCCGCGGTCTTGGTGCACGATAGCGGCACCGGAAAAGTCTTGACCATCGGGCTGATGGGAAATTACGACGCGCGCGAAACCATTGATCGCGTGATGTATCCGTTGGCGCGAGCCAAAGAAATAGGCTTGGCCGAACCGACGCTGCGAAAAGAGGACGGCTCTGACCACGTTCCATTCGATGAAGCGGGAGTCCCGGGCTTTTGGTGTGTGCAGGAAATTGCGGACTACGATAAAACGCACCACTCGCAAGCCGACACCGTGGATCGCGTGCGCTGGGACGATTTGGCCGAGGGCGCGCAGGTGTTGGCGGTATTTGCGTACAACGTAGCGGAGTTGCCGGAATTATTACCGCGAAAGTCGCCGAAGCCGTAGTCCACAGCCGCTACGGTTCAGACGACCTGGGAGAATTCCATATTTTATGCGAGCGGTATTGCAACGCGTGAGCCGCGCCCGCGTCACCGTCGAAGAACGAGTCGTCGCTGAGGTCGCAGCCGGACTAGTGGTACTGCTTGGCGTGGGCACCGCGGACACGCCGGCGACGGCCACCTCGATGGCGGAAAAGATTGCCAACTTACGCATCTTTGAAGACGATGGGGGCAAGATGAACCGTTCTCTTCTCGATGTAAAAGGCAGCGCTATGGTCATTTCCCAATTTACACTTTACGGAGATGCACGCGGGCAAAGGCGGCCGAGCTTTGTGTCCGCTGCGCGACCTGAACAGGCAAAAATGTTGTACGAAGAGCTTTGTTCCGCCCTGAAGAAATTGAATGTTCCAGTGCACACAGGAGTTTTTCAAGCCACCATGTCCGTGGAATTAGTCAACGAGGGGCCGGTAACCATCTTGCTGGATTCCGAAAAAACGTTTTGACCGATCAGTATCACTACTCGAAATTAAATTAGGTATTGCGCGCCGTGGCCAAAAAACAAGACCAGATCAGTCCCGCAGCCGAACGAGCGGCCATCACAATCCGGCGCGCAAAGAGCAGCGATGGCGCCCAAATCGCCGAGCTTTGCGGCCAATTGGGTTATCCCGCAAAACCTGCTGCGATTGCACAGCGACTGCGCAGGATTAAACCTGCCAACCAGCACGCCGTACTGGTCGCGGAATCTCCCGAGCGCAAAGTTATTGGCTGGCTGCACGTCAGCGTTTCTCCGCTGCTCGAAGTCGAACTGCGAGCGGAAGTAAATGGCTTGATAGTGGACGGCGAGGAAAGAAGCCGAGGAACCGGCGCTCTGCTGTTGCGCGCCGCGGAACAGTGGGCACGCAGTCGCGGGTGCAAGAGCATGTCGGTGCGCTCCAATGTAATCCGCGAACGCGCCCATCAGTTTTATCTGCGACATGGCTACGAACACTACAAAACTCAAAAAGCTTTTCGTAAACCACTTTGAATCATTCGTGAAGTGAACGAAACAAAATCTTCCCGCCATCACAAACTTTGCTCGCAGTGGTAATGGCCTGCAACGCACAATCGCGCTTACGATAACTGCGTTGCTGTAATATATCGTATTACGATATACTTTAAGCAGCAATGGAAAGCACTATTTCAGATACGGACTATCGGGCTCTCGCCGAGTTGCGCTACCGCATACGGCATTTCATTCAGGAAGGCGATGCCGCCGCTCAACGTTCAAACCTCGAACCACAGCAATACCTGATGCTCCTGGCCATCCGCGGATTGCCCCAGGGAGCAGTGGCCACCATAAGCACGTTGGCCTGGCGCATGGCCCTCAAGCATCACAGCGCCGTCGAATTGATCGACCGCCTGGAGACGCATGGGTTGGTGCGCAGAAGCCGCGGCCCAGGCGACAAACGCGAAGTACGTGTCTCGCTCCTGCCTCGTGGATCAAAGTTATTGGACCGCGTCGCCGGCGGGCGCCTTAGCGAATTAAAAGCTAGCGGCGCGGCCCTCGCCAATGCCATCACCGCGCTCGTGGAACGAAAAGGCACTCCACAAAAAACGCAAATAAACCAGCTGACTGGCCCACAACGTCAACTAGGAATAGGGCACAGCACGATGAAGCGAAAACAACACAGGAAACCCATGCCACGTGGGAGAAAACGTGCCTAAGAATTCGTCCGCGCAAGCTGAGCCGAACCCCGAAACCAAATTGCGGAACGAAACTCTAGGCGACTTCACCACTACTCCCCGGGTGATCCCCATTTCTGCGCTCGCCATGGTGATCGGTTTGCTCTGCGCCTTCGTAGCCTTGGCGCTGCTCCGGCTGATCGGCCTTTTTACGAATTTATTTTATTTTGGTCGATGGAACACCTCGCTGGTTTCCCCCGCCGGC
>Ga0210405_10001198_pt1 | contig 30847 bp, 31 predicted proteins | sample IncBWH11MmetaG_FD_155492 | JGI IMG/M metagenome (GOLD analysis project Ga0210405, IMG submission 155492) | Forest soil microbial communities from Barre Woods Harvard Forest LTER site, Petersham, Massachusetts, United States - Inc-BW-H-11-M | ecosystem: Environmental > Terrestrial > Soil >...
GCAGCCCCGACAAAGCAATTTTCCGTCACGACGCACTTCACGGCGAAAGTTAATTCCTTCGCCACAGACTTCACAAACAATACGTTCACCCTTGAATCCGGGGAACTCTTCGGCGGGCAGATCGACTTTCACCCATTCAACAGTGAATAGGTCATTCTCGGGCATTTCGCGATAAGCCAGCATCTGCTGGCTATTTTTATTTGGCAGTTCAGGATGCATCTGCCGGGCCAGGGCCTTCGATGATTCTTTGGCCGCGATGCGCACGCCTTTGCCGGTATCCACGTCGACGAAGGTTGCAGCCATTTTGCCCCAGTCGCGGAACTTCAGCGTACGCTTGCCGAGACGGCAACCGGTAACCACTGCGACTGCGTCCGTCGCGCAACGGTCAATCTCCACAAAAGTGACCAGACGTTTTCGATCCTTGCCGCGAGGATCGTCGATGCCCAGCTTCGTCAGGCCGAGCATGGCCAGTCGGACGCCGAGAACCTGTCCGGCGCAGAGATGACCATGCGCCGCTTCGGCCTCCTGAAGATATTCGTCGAAAGATTTCATTTCAGTTGTTCCCTGCCAGTTGCCGGCTGCATTCGATTGTAGTCCGCGAACCGGCGAAGCGTCAGAACTCGCAACCAGTATCAACCAAAACTAAGGAGAAGATTCATCATGAAGTCAAACTCAAGCCCAGTCCTAACCCCAATCTCAAAATCCAGAACGGTTCTCGCGATTGTGTTGTCGATCTCGTTGATAGCAACCGGCTGTAGCGCCCAATGGATCAGCGTCGCCCTCGCCGATTTACCGGTGCTGATTCAGATGGCCCTCAACATCGGCATGATTGTTACCACCCTGCAGTCCGGCCAGCAGATCAGCGCACCCGAGGCCGCTGCCATCCAGAATATTTCCGCACAAGCCAGTAAAGATCTAAATCTGCTGGCAACGCTCTACAACGAATACAAAGCAAACCCGAGCGCAAGCGCTCTGCAGAAGATCCACGGCGTGATCGCGGACATCGACCAGAACCTGCCGGCCCTCTTGCAGGGGGCGCACATCGGCGATCCGGTTCTCTCCGCACGGGTCACGGCGGGAGTCAATCTGATCCTGACTACGGTCGCGAGTTTCGCTGCGCTGATGCCACAGAGTTCGGCTCTACGCGCGTCACAAAAGGCGGCCCACCCTGCACCTGCCATTCCTAAAGCCAGCGACTTGAAGAAGCAGTGGAATCAGCAGGTGTGCGGACCGACCAGCAATTCTCGGTTGGACTTCAGCACTATGGGCTGCACATTGAAATAGCCCGCCAATCTTTGTTGGCCGCGTCAATCCATGCCTCTGCTTGCCCTGGTCGAGCAGGCGGAGGCTTCGTTCTTGCCAGCCAAACCTTGATTTGAGGAATAGGAGACAACTGTGGACCTGAACCAAGCAATTCAGTTCGGACTATTGGTGAAAGCAACTGAAACCATATCGCCGGAGAATACTGCCGCTGCGGCCGGTCAAACGGTGCCCGCCGCATACGACCCCAACAGCGTGGGCTACAAAGTTGTTAGTACGATTCTGGGCAACGATCTTGCCACGAATATGAATCCTGGCCGAGGCGATCGCATTGTGTCGTTCGGGTTCATCCTCCGAGTTCCTAATAACGACGCGGTCATCGCCATTCGGGGAACAGAGGGCATTCGGGAGTGGATCCACGATTTCGAATTCCTTGCCGCGAAGTGCCCATTCCTGGCCGGAGCAGGAAAGACGGATGATGGATTCACCGCAATATACAACTCTCTCCGCGTCGCAGTTACATCCGCGCGACTGGTGGATGCGGTGGCAGCGCTTCCGTTCAATCATGCCGTCAACTCATTGACGATCTGTGGGCACAGCCTGGGAGGCGCGCTGGCCACATTGCTCGCTCTTGATGTAGCAGCCAACACCAACTTCATGAATCCGGCAATCTACACTTACGCCAGCCCGCGCACCGGAGACCCGTTATTTGCGCATACCTACAACCAGGTCGTCCCGAATACTTATCGCATCGCCAACCGCGTCGATATTGTTCCCAACTTACCCTTGCCACCTCTCTACGAACATGTGGTGGGGCTCTACGAGTTAAACTCGATCAAGCTGATTCCCCCGAAATTTCTGGTTAAGTGTGGACTTGCGTGCGAACACCACATGACTTCGTATCTTCATCTTTTGTCGCTGCTGGCAGGAAAAACTGTTCAACCGCTGGACGCTGCATGCGTCCCCTAGCGTGCGATGGGGTGATCGGCTGTCGGCAACTCAGTGAACAACTCTTCCGCTACTTGCGTTTCCATCGCGCACCATCTTTCGTGATTTCCACGACGATGCCAAGGCCGCCAAGCTCAGCGCGGATAGCGTCAGAAACTTTGTAATTGCGCGATCGACGCGCCGCTTCCATTTCCGCAACTTTGTTTTCTATGTCGGCGTCGGGGAGTTGCTGCACTCCGACAGTTTCCATCAACTCCTTGCTGATCTGGCGGCCCTCTTCTTTGGCCCACTCGACAATACCGTGAATCTTCGGTGCATCGTCATCTTTTAGCACAGCAAATATTTCGTCGAAGCGCTCCAGAGCCGTGAGCAACGGTGGAGTGTCATCTTTCTTGAATTGTCCTGCGTCCATCGCGGCATTCGCCTTGCGCACCATGTCGAAGATCGCCGCCTGAGCCTGCGCTGTATTAAGGTCGTCGTCCATGCCGGCCAGCATTCGCTCAGTGGTCTCACGCGCCAGTTCAGCCATGCCTTGAGTGGCGCCCGCCGGGAACGGCGCCGTGGTCAAACGCAGATGAAAGTTTCGTAGCCGCTCCACCGACACGGCAGCCTGCTTCAGCCCATCGAAAGTAAAGTTCAGCTGGTTGCGATACGGAACCGAAGCCAGCAAAAATCGGATGGACGATGGCTTATGTCCTTTGAGCACCAGATCGCGCAGCGTAAAAAAGTTGCCCAGGCTCTTGGACATCTTCTCGCTCTCGACCAATAGAAACCGCACATGAAACCAGAAGTGTGCAAACGGCTTACCGGTGAGCGCCTCGGACTGGGCGATTTCGTTTTCGTGGTGAGGAAAAATCAGGTCTTCGCCACCCGCGTGCAGATCGAAAGTCTCGCCCAATTCCTCCATTGCCATGACCGAGCATTCGATGTGCCAGCCCGGCCGCCCCGGCCCGATCACTGTCTCCCATGAAGTCTCGCCAGGCTTCGGCGCTTTCCAGAGAGCAAAATCGCGCGCGCTGTCTTTCTCGTACTCATCGACATCCACGCGCGCGCCGTCTTCCATTCCGGCAAAATCTTTCTTCGAGAGTTGCCCGTAAGCGGGAAACTTCGCGATCCTGAAATAGTAAGACCCATCTTCGGTGCGGTAAGCGAATCCTTTTTTCTGCAGTTCGGCGATGAATTCCGCCATCTCGGGGATGTGCTCCGTCGCACGTACCAGAATCGGCTGTTCGATATTTAGAGCGGAGATATCGTCAAGAAACGCCTTCTCATATTTTGCCGTGTATTGCTGAACACTCACCCCCGCCAGCGCCGCATTGCGGATGATCTTGTCATCAACGTCAGTGATGTTCATCACGTGCCGTATCTTGTAGCCGCTCTGTCGAAAAAAACGCCGCAGAACATCCACCGCGATGAACGTCCGTAGATTGCCGATGTGGCCATAGTCGTAAACCGTGGGCCCGCAAGCATACATGCGAACTTCGTTATCCACGAGCGGCCGAAACTCTTCCACCTTGCCAGACACTGTGTTGTAAAGACGAAGCGCCATAGTGAGAGCCGGAACAGAAAGCAGAACCGTTCATTCTAGGGGCAAAAAAGAAACAGGGTCAAATCAGATTGGGGTTAGGAGATAGAGCGTTCTGAAAGTGCACCCCCTTTGGTCCCCCCGGACTGTCTATAATTACTGCGCCTCAAAGGATAAAGATAAATGCACCTTCTATCGCCCTCACTACAGGAGCAGGTAATGCACTTTCCGTTGCCCTCACTAAAGGACTTGGAAAAGGACGCCATCAAGTTCTTAATTGGGGCTGCTGCAGGGTGGCTGTTGAAAGTTGCCCGTGACCGCTGGCGCACTCGACATGCGCGAGCGTTCTGGCGACCTTTCATTTCGGACGACATGCTCCTTGTTGTTGGGCGTTTTCCACAGTTCAGGGATTTCGAACGCTCGGGTCTTCTCGGAGTCGGAGATGCCATTGCCTTGACCGAGCTTCAGCATTATCTCGCTCAGATCGGTGCCAAGAACCCTCAGGTCGTTTACGCTGATAGGCTTGACGGTGACGCGCTGAAGCACACGATAATAACGTTCGGAGGTCCAGACGCGAACGCCGTGACGCGCGATGCAGTTAAGCGCATCAATTCGAAATTGCGATTCGGGAATCCAGAGGTAAACGAGATCGCCATCCGGGATACGACAAGCGAACCTCCTCGCTTCTATTTTCCGCCCCCGCTTGACGCTGACGGCACGGGCACCGACTACGGCCTTGTCCTTCGTGCGCCCAACCCAAATAATCTCGAAAAGGAAATCATGATCATCGCCGGTTCCTACGGCCACGGAACATGGGCAGCCACGCGATACCTCATCTCACCGACTTTCCTTGCCCTGCGAGAGTCCAAGGCACGAGAATCGTTCGGCTGCGGAACATGGGCAGCCACGCGATACCTTATCTCAAGGACTTTCCTTGCCCTGCGAAAGTCCAAGGCACGAGAATCGCTTGAGTGCCTCGTCGAGACCGACGTGGTGCGGGATACGCCTCAGGCAATCCGTCCAATAGTTGTGCGAAGTATGCCAAGAGACGTCGCCACACCTGCGATCTGAAAGTGCACCCGCCTCTCGACGTTTGGTACAGCGAATCTCCTGTTCGAGAGTAAAATAACGAGCTATTCATTTCCAGAAAAAAACATTCAGGGATAAGAGAATTTTGGTCGTCTGGTGACTTGGACTAAGGACTGATGCAATCCTCCTCTATGGGTGACTTACAGAACGCGTTCGAACAAACATTTGCCGACGAGGTTGATTCTTGGTTTGGAGCTGACGTCGCCTGCTGCGGTGCTTGCTACAACGACTTTTGTCGGCGCTGGCCGCTCGTAGCGCAACGCGACAAACACTTTCTAGAGTCATGCATTGCGCTCGACGGGTTTTATGAAGGCTCACGATTGAGTGATGAATACACGCAAGAACAGTTCGATGAGTACGTGAAGGCAGTGCACTGCCCATCCTGCGATGAAAGTTTAGCAGTGAGTGGAATGATTTTCCCTTACAACCTTCCACATAATATGCCGGATCAATATAGGGAGTTGTTCGATGAAGTCGGTGCGCTCGCGACCGCAACACCATTCCTAGTTCTTGAACACGATTTTGCTCGGACTGTATTGGCGGAAATCCGAACATCCGCTGCCACGTCCAATCCGCTCGAACCCAACCCTCAACCTTGGTACCGGGGTAGGATTGCAAAGAACCTTCAGTCAAGAGACTCCGGGCAATTCGGGCCACCGGAACCGGCTAAGACCAGAGAGGGGCGTTACAACCATGCTGGGAAACCTGTCCTATATCTTGGCAGTGACCCGTTGACTTGCAAACTCGAATTGGGATCGCCTGTCGGTGGCGTCGTAGTTGCCGAGTTTAAGTTCACGAAGACCCTGCGAGTGCTGGATCTTAGTAGCAATGACGTGCAGGGCGATATATTGACGGCTCTGGTATATTCATCGCTGCTGAGCAGTCCTGACAAGGGTAGCGGGTGGGACCAGCCACAGTACGTGTTTTCTCGATTTGTGGCAGATTGTGCGGTGGCAGCTGGGTTCGACGCAATTCTTTATCCGAGCATTCGAGCTCCCCGAGGTGAAAACCTCGTGGTTCTCGATCAACATCTAATCAACGAACACTTGTGCATCATTAAAGTGTGTGACTTGGAGTAGGTAAAGAAATTCATTCCATATCATTTTGAAGCTCCCTGACCAGAGCTTTGGTTCTGCGCCCCATCCCGCTTCCTTGGGGTCTCGTACCTCCCGATCCGAGTATCGATAAGAATGATGTAAAGTAGGTACCCACGCGCGCGTTCGAGTCGCCAAACGCTGTCTTTCCTCAACTACAACTCTGAAAAAGTCTTGTTGCGCTGGATCAACTTCGATCATGCCTCTTAACTTCGTAGGTTTGAGACCTGCTATCCTGCCGTGAGCCTCGATGCGGAACGCATTCAGAATTTTCGGAACCTCGCCAGTTAGGATTACCGATGCCACCACATCGGGAAGTGAAAACCAAAGCGCACGGTTCGAATTGTCGTGGGCTGCGTAAAGATGATTCAGGCCGACCTGCCAGTCATTAGTCTGGACACTGTACCTGCCACGGGCTGGAAGTATATCGCCGTTCGGTACGATCTGAACGAAGGCGGTCAACTGTCTCCATACAGCAGGATCAAAGAGGCTGTCAGGCTCCAATTGGCCGAGAAATGCTTCGACTTCCGCTCGACAGTCAGGGACAACGTTGATTTCACTCGCGGTGACAAAGCTCCAGAGGTTCATGAGACTGTTCACGGTGGGATACATCGAACGAAAATCCGTATAAACGACCGGCACAGCAACTTTTCGTATATGTGCGCTGGTTCGCCCACCGTAGAACGCTGATTGGGCATATCCGAGGTAACGTTTTGGAAATCTTGGCTGTCGTTCAAGGATCGGATCGATTCCCATCGCCCTGAGATAGGCTTTTCCGATTGAGGCAGGGGAGTATGCTTTCGTCGCCTGCAGTTCTATGGGATGCTGGCTGTACTCTTCAAGCAGTTTGATTGCTAGCTCCGAGGTTGCTTGAACGTCATCCCGGTTGTAGCGGATGTAGTCTTCGGTGACGATGCCATGCTGCGATGCTGGTTGTTTTCCGTTTTCGACCCCGAAGTCTTCACATGCACCCTCTAACGTATACCCCCGGTCAGTGAGCGCAAATGCGAGAGTACGAAGGTCGAGAAAATGACCCCGGAAGATGTAATCCTCTTCTGGTTTCCCAGTGATAGAGCCTTCCGGTATCAGATCCGAATCGTCGGCAATTTTCCGTCCCGTAAAACCCTTCAGAGCACGTTTACTGTCTATATGCTTGATGCCGATCCTTGGTCGATATGGATGCCTGCGCTCGTTTCCTTGCTTGTCGATATAAGACCACAGTCCGAAAGAGAACCCACCGGCAAATCGGCCCTCAGCCTTCGTGAAATCGCAGGCCACACGTGACAAATCGAAGGGAAGATTGAACCCGACAAGAAGACAGCGTGCCTTGTAGGCATCTCGATACAGCTCCTTGACAAATCCGCTACGCGGCAGCAGGAGCAATTCCGAGAGACCCTCGCCGACTACCTCCGCTGACTGAGCGTCGACATAGCGCTCAAGAACTTGTCGTTCTGTTGCCGTCAACTGATCAGCGTAAAATAGGCCTTCTTTCAGGCACCGCCCATCAACGACAAATCGATAACTGCCAAACTTCAGATATTGTCGTTGATCAATGCTGGTTTCTGTGTCGAAGACCAAAGCCGCATCCGGGAGAGACCATTTTCTCCTCGGCTTGTCGAAGCTCAAATCAACATTCTTGGGTTCAGGATAAACGCGGACGGCAACGATCAAGGACGTGGGTTTAGAAGGCGGCATTTGGCTGGATCAATTCCAGCATGCCGCAAGGGCACATCCCAACGCACGGCTAAAATTGCGTGTGAACCAAGGATGACTACCGGCTTTAGGGCTAGCGTTTCGGGGCAAATTTTTCCAGCCCGGTGTTGACCCACCATTGTGGTCCGAATTTTTCAGTTAAGAAAGCATCCAGACATTCGTAAACTTCTGGGTCGACCCGTACGAATTTTCTTATCAGGTAATCGTTAGTATCGATGTATCCTCGGATACATCCGGCCCGCGCGAGTAATGGGCTGCCGTCAGGATTCTCCAACGTCTTCTTCGGCCAATCATATTGGGCAGCGTTCAAGTCGGCACGGTGGTCGTTTCCCGGTACAGGTATAGTCGTCGTGTTGTTAGCTGCGGCTGCCACGTGATGATCTTCGACGGTAGCTCTACCATTTTCTCTGTTTAGACACTCGTAACAGATGATCGGGTCTTTTTCTGGAACGAGAGCCCATGGACGCCCCTCGCCGCACACACATTGCCTGCCGCAGATCCTTCGTGCGGCGATAGCGTCGCGGACATAAACCGCTGACGGATCGCGTTGTGGGCGCTTTCTCCGCATTTATGCAGCTTTTGCGTAGAGCGATTCAAACGACAGGACTCCGGCGGAAGCGAGGCGGTCTAGTTCAGCGAGATCTTTGATCAGCCGAATTCGCTTGCCGTCAGCATCCGTAATCGTCTTGCGACGAATCTTCTGAAGCACCGATGCGTCTCCAGTTTCGAGGTACTTCTGGACAGCAGCCCAATATTGCCCAATCAGCGTGGCTTCTTTCGAGCCACGCACCGCGATTTCTCTGAGGCCGTCGTGTGTGGGTAGCACTAGGACACGCAGGAATTTGTTATTGGACCGTACCGCGTATCGCCCGTTAGCACATTTACGCAGAGCAGAGCCTGCCAACTTAACAACTTTGCCAGGAGCGAGTCCAAATTCTCGCGAGGCCTGCGGGAGAGAAACGCGATCCGTTTCCATTTTCGAGATGACATGCCCAACCCGGTTCCACTCGTCCTGCGCCTGCTTGGACATAGCGAAATATTGCTCTGCTGTTTGCGGCCTGAGATTTGTTCCCCGTCTGCTTGATCTAGCAACTCGCCTTATCTTTTTTGTGTGTCTGCGCAGATTTTTCTTTTTCACTCGATTTACTCCAGACGCGAGTCGTTTGCCTCAGCCCACGCCGTGCTCGCACTTTGAATCGTGCCAGAATGTGGCTTGCACAGGCAATGGTTTGCTAATACAATTTATTACGTAGGCAAAGGCTGATAGCCATATGTTAGATCGCGAGGCACGTAAATCGGAGCGCTTGGTGGGGATCAATATCGCAGGCGGAATTCTCCCTTCTGTGAGTCTGATCCCCGACCTGATCAAGTTCCTCAACGAAACAAAAACATCGCGGGGAAAGAGAATAGAGGCGATTCTCGAACAAATGCTGGAGCTTGAAGAGATGACCAGGCCAATCGAGCCCGAGGAACCAATGATTGCGGCGGTAGAGTGGCAAAGAACAGACCCCGAAAAATATCAGCTACATTGGGAAATCGAGAAACGCAGGGCGATGCTTCAGAGAGAACTTTCCAAGTACCGGTTCACACCTCATGCAGAGGTAGCCATGGGTGGGGGGGGTAAAGGTCCGAGCGTATGGGCTGCATGGTGGAAGGGCCATTCAGCCAAGGCTGAACGGCACCTCAGGATGGATGCCACTGAAGCACTGGAAACGATTCTCAGAATAACTCAGATTGGTGATCTTGCTCGGCTGCGACACTGTGCCCAGTGCCAGAACTGGTTATTTGCAAGATTCACGCACCAAACCTTCTGCTCAATGAAGTGTCAGCAGAAGAACTACACGCAGACTGAACAATGGAAAAAACACCGGCGAGAGTATATGCGCAATCGATATCGTCTTCTGAAACGAAATCCACGGCTAAAGAGGAGACCACGATGAGCGGCCACTCAAGCAACCAACTCCTTTCGGGAGCTCCAAGCATTACTCCACATCTTGGGGTAGTCACGCTTTTCGGTTACGGAATTCAAGCCCGTGTGGATCGCGGCCATTTGCTACTGGAAGACGGTATCGGCGCAGCCCGGCGACGCGCGCGTTTTGGCCGGATTGGTCACGGTCTAAAGCGACTCGTAGTGATCGGTTCAGACGGAATTGTCTCGCTTGCTGCGCTCCGTTGGCTGGCAGACCAGAACACTTCTTTCGTCATGTTGGAGCGCGATGGCACAGTCCTGACAACGACAGGTCCGGTCCGCCCGTCCGATGCTCGCTTGCGACGCGCTCAATCTCTTGCGAGTCAATCGGGAGCTGCTCTCCGCATCGCGTCTAAGTTGATCGACAAGAAGTTGTTGGGACAAGAGCAGGTTGCACGGTACAAGCTGCTCGATGCCAAAACCGCTGACACGATATCCCAGCTACCGAGCACAATTGCTCCAGGCCCAAACGCCGGAAAGAATTCGCCTTATCGAATCACGTGCGGCTGGCGCTTATTGGGCGATCTGGCGCAATCTACCCATCACCTTTCCAAGAAAAGACAATTCTAGAGTGCCGGAACACTGGCGAACGTTCGGAACTCGCGTGTCACCGATAACCGGGTCTCCTCGCCGCGCCGTCAATCCGCCGAACGCAATCCTCAATTACCTTTATGCCCTTCTCGAATCCGAATCTCGGTTGGCCGCTGCTACCCTTGGTCTCGATCCTGGTATCGGTGTGCTTCATGTCGATACCCCCGCTCGCGATAGCCTTGCCTGTGATCTCATGGAAGCCGTGCGCCCGCAAATCGATGGGTTCTTGATTGATTGGGTGACACGCGAGACCCTCAAGCGGGAATGGTTCTTTGAGCAACGAGACGGCAATTGTCGGTTGATGTCATCGCTGGCAGTTAGACTTTCCGAAACCACTACAACTTGGGGACGTGCGGTCGCACCGATTGCCGAGTGGGTTGCACAAAGTTTATGGACTTCGGCTCGCAAGACTCCCGTTAGAGATCAATTGCTACCGACGCGCCTCACGCAGAGCCAAAGAAGTGCGGGGAGAGGAAACGAGTTCATCGCCGACACCACGCCAGCTCCCCACCCTAAGAACATTTGTCCCGGTTGCGGTGCTACGACCCGGCTGGGTCGGCACTGTCCCAAGTGTGGCCGCGAAGTATCGCGAGAAAAGTTAATCGAACTCGCAAAAGTCGGGCGAGTAGCTGCACAGAATCTGGAGTCCCGGAAGAAACATTCCCAAACGCAACGGAGACACGAGGCGGCAAAACGAGCCTGGCGTTCCTCCCCGAAACCAGATTGGCCTAATGAAAACACTTACGTCGAAAATATTCAACCCGCACTCGCTATGATTGCCATCTCCACTGTCGCTGCGACGTTAGGCGTATCTGAATCTTATGCCGCTGATATCCGGGCAGGCCGACACCGCGCACATCCACGGCACTGGCAGACTCTTGCGGAACTTGTCGGCTTCGGTCGACCCTAAACGACTTCTCTCAAACGTGAGCAACAATCACCTTCACAAACCAGTGGCGTCAACCTTACGCTTTTTCTTGCCTTCACGTTCGCGTTTAATTCTTTCCCACACCGGCTTCAGGTCATCGGTAGCATCTTCCAAACATTCAATTACAAACTCTGGTTGGCTGAGGTCTGATAGTTCTGCTTTTGCATTCACTAAGCGAAGCAAACTTTGCGGCAATTTCTTAATCGTCAGCGACCCGAATTGCTTGTTTTTAGTCATGATTCTCTAGTTCAAAAAAATCTTGCTAGCGGCTAGCGGCGTGTTATCCTGCTTTTACTGGAAAAGATGGAAATGCAGGAAATGCTGGCAAGAATATAGAGAGATAACGATACGCTCGGCCCTAATATCTGTAAACGGGGGCCGTTGGTTACCAGCGTCTTTTTTGTGATAAGCGAGGGGAGTATACTGGGAAAGCCGGGATTGACCTCTTGTCAAGTGACAGGTATGATTCCCGTCTTGCCCGGACTTTCCTTCATCGCCCAAGGCCAGAGGAAATAGGCTAGTTCGCCAAAGGCGAAAAACAAAGAGATTTTTGACAAGATTTGATGCGGGGCACGGTTAACCGCCCGCATCAAAGGTGGGCCTGGTAGTGGTTGATCCTACGCGCTCCCGGGTCAGAGCCGGGTGCTCTACGCTGAGCTACAGGCCCGCCAGTACGAAACTGATGGGCGTGATTGGAGTCGAACCAACGACCTCCGATTTAGCAAATCGGCGCTCTGTCGGGGCTTGGAACCGTGAAGAACCTTACCCGCAGTCCGCTGAGCTACACGCCCGTTAGTTTCTACTAACAGCATCGTCGTCTTTCCTGTTGAAAGTCAAACCCTAAATAGTTACTAAACAGTCTCACTTGAATTCCTGGAGCAGTTATGATTTCAACCTCCACCATGGCCACCTCCAGTATTGCCCGGTGGTCGGGCCGAGATCTGAGGCACGAACGCCCCACGCCCTCCGTCCTATTCGAATAGCGGGAATTTCATCGTTTTGGATGCGACGGCGTACAGTCCGACTTGAGCAGCCCAACAATCTTGCGAGTGTATGCACGCGGAGCATTCGATCCGCAGTCTCTACTTTTACTGAATTCATAGACCCTCCACACATTTGTGTTGGAGGCGCGTTCGGAAGGTAGATTCAGTAGGCGATAAGAGACCCGGAACACGCCCCGGTAAACAGGCTCAGGATCGCCTGTACCGTTTGCTTCGGGGGGCGTGCACCGTGGTGGAGGAACCAGCGCCTCCGCTCCCAGGGGACGCTGCAAAAGAAGCTGACGGCGAAGAATACAGCTTTTTCAATCGTTCCAATTAGAGTCCTAGTTCTACGAAGCTCGCGTTTGCACTCCAATACTCTGCGCTGGAGGACATTACGGGAACAACGGACAATGCTCACTACATACGCACAGAGATCTTGTTGAAAACTGCCAATCCCCGCGAAGCCCATGCACGGATGTAGAGAAGGAACGCAACAATTGGGTTCGTTCCCGGAAAGATGTGCAAATTTAGATTGCGCCGTGGCGGCTAAGCCCGAGCCTTGCAAGAGACCGTTGGCGGCCGATTCGATTAATTCGACTGCCTGTAGATCCTGCGTCAGTGTGCGCAGTGTGCGTGTTACTCCCCGATGATGTTCGCGCAATCCGTCAAGCTGGTTGACGAATAGGGGGCTCGATGCCTGTATGACGTTTGAATCGAGTATCAGCAGTGGCTCTGGGATGAGAGAAAATTGGTTGAGTTGATTGACAAGCAGGCTCCCCGACTCTGGCAATACTTCGGGGGCGAAGGTCGACCAGATCGGCACTTGGGTATCCTGAAATCGACCTTGATTTACAAACACGGGCCCGGGTTCGGGTACCGCGTTAGGATCGAGGATCAACCGGTCCGGCTGTTTGCAGCCAACGAACATGAAGCCTATGATAGCCTACCTTCGGAGATTTGCCCCGAGACTGGCCGCTAAAATTAAGCGGAGCTGCGGATGCGTATTCGCTGAGCACGGCTTTGGCTGATCAGTTAGCCGCAGGAATCCAAACAAGTATTCCGACGGTCTCGAAATTGCGCAGAACCACAATAAACACAAACCAGATGAATAGGAGGTGCGCCATGAACGAAATCGCGAACGCCATCCAGAAAGAGGCGTGCGGCCACCTCGACCGAAACACGCTCGCTAGATACCAGAAGAGCGCCAAAGTACCAACGAAGGCGGCATCCCATTTTTGAGCCACATGCAAATAGTGCATAACGATGGCGCCGACCACGGCAACCATACATCCCACCACGGAGCCTTGTCGGCTTAGCTCGAAGTTGTCGCGCCTTACCATCCCTCGCATGACCCGAGTTCGATTGCCGCCTGTGTTGCGCTGTACGCCTTGCCCATCGGGCCGGCAACTTTGCCGATACCACCAGCAACTTTAGCGGCAGCCCCGCTCAATAATCTAGACCCGAACGTGCCCGCGTTTTCCGCGACACCAGGGCCATCGCCCACATTTACGAGCGGTTGAAAACTCCCTGTGGCCAGCGCCGTGGCTAGATCTTGGACCGTGCCAATTCCAGTAAGACTTTGGCTAGGCTTGCGCCCGCCCAAGCCTCCAGCAATCTCCTGCTCATGAAGAAACCCGAGCGACGCAAGAAATATGCCGTACGCGTCAATTTTTCAGCAGCCTGCTAGTGAACACACGTGTGCAACTAGGCGCCAGCTTCCGAACAAAACTGCCGTGGTCCTGGGTTGGTAACCGGTTGGCAGGCGGGATTCGAATCCGTGCGTGGCATCGCACTGGCGAGCGCGAGAATCGCTCCGGCAAACAGCATCGTGTCTCCGGCAAACAGCATCGTGTCTAAAGAAGTAGTTGATCCCTCAACTTTGACGTCGGTGGGTCGGGACAGCGCCGCGATCAGAATCGGACCATAGATGAACACGACCAGCGGCACAATCCATACCGAGGTAAGTTGCCGCTATCCGCGTCTGGTCCAGCAGAATATATACCCGGCAACCACAAGACTTGCGCCCGTCAGATAGCCAATGAGCAGGTGCGCCGGAATCCACGGGGGCATCAGTTGTTCGACCGGGACTCCCGGGAACGTTGCCGTATGCAGAGAATTCTCAATGCCATAAAATATGGCGGCGATCCCGATCACTACGCGGCCCACGAGCTAATACGCCATTTCAGGGGAAAACCCGGAAATCTTTCACAGAAAAGTACAGGCTGTGAAAAACTTCATTTCGGTCAAATTTTAGGCTGGCGGAGAGGGGGGGATTCGATCGCGCCATTTCTAGCAAGTACAGCGACTGCTACCACTTGCGCAGTTTAGCCCATGTTTATGCGGGTTGCAAGCACATTCTTGTCTTCGGGTGCCGTGGCGAATTGTCGCCACAGTCTCCCTAGTTCCGGGCAAAACGGTAGGAGTGGTAGGACGTGTTGAGCGGCACGATGGGCGGATTAGGCGGACCTTCAAATAGAACTGGTCAACTGCAACAGTTCTAGGCGCTCGAGAAAATGCTATCTAGCTGCTTCCAGTTGCGACCGGGAAAGGCTTACGCCCAGGTCGCGGCATTTCTGCCACGTCCCCGGACAGCAATATTACCTGTACGGACCCACTACGATGATTAACCGACGGCGATGGATTGACCGCTGGCATAGAAACCACGGTCATGCCGCCCAAATTGTACTCACGAGCAAAACGCGCATGTCGATGTTGGTGTTCAATCCGAGGTGCTGGCCGTTGGTTCACAAACCCAACGATCCCTTCTGGCAAAAGCTGGCGCGCATGGACCCTGTCGGGGAATTGAGGACGCGGAACGCATTATTTGCCTGGAGAGAATTGCCGAGAATTACAGCGGAGGCGCTATGTCGCTTACAGGTGTCGCTCAATCCAACCTCGTCTCTAGTTGCTTGAAAATACGGAGTTCCCTCCAACGGGCTTCTGAGCAATACATCGCCGTCTCTACCCCGTTACAGAGATTATCCTCAGCCCCTCCCGTAATGCGGTCGCCTAAGAAACAGAGGGAACCGAGGTCTTGGTGCATTTGCAAAATGTCTGAGTCGGCCCACTCCGTGGAGCCAGGACGAATAAGGCAAGTCCGAAAGCCGCTGGCCGTAGTCCCGAAGCCTGAAGCTGACGCATCTCTCTCGCGATGCTGAAGCGTGGTCCGGCGGCGATCTCGTAGTGACCCGCTACCATAAGCAAAAGCACGACTATCCCAATTTGTCACACTGCTTGAATTCCCGCCTCCGCAAATCCACGCGGTTTAGTGGTGTGTTCTCTTGCCTGCCGGAGACATCAGCGTTGGCGCCCGGCTAGCTTCAGGGTTCCCTAGTTGTGCGTATATCGAATCGAAGCGTAAGTTTGTTCTGAGAGAGAGGTCGCGACAGAGACACGATGACAGTTCAGAGTCGATCTACGTTGTTCTCGCCATCCGGCTGTCTGATTCTCGGACTTCTCCTGGGGATGACTTTCGCTCCCGATTGCGCGGGGTATTCCGTCCTTACACACGAGGCAATTATCGATGCCGCATGGAAGGACGGCATTGAGCCCCTACTCTTGAGCCGATTCCCCTCTGCGACTCCGGACCAGCTGCTCCAGGCGCGTGCCTACGCTTATGGAGGTGCCATTATTCAAGACATGGGCTATTATCCGTTCGGCAGCCAGTTCTTTAGTGACCTCACGCACTATGTTCGGAGCGGCGATTTTATTCTGGCGCTGATCGCCGAGTCCCGAGACCTGAACGAATATGCGTTTGCTCTGGGTGCTCTTGCGCACTACGCTGCCGATACAGAAGGGCATCGCTTGGCGACCAACCTCTCGGTTCCGCTGATGTATCCCAAGCTTGCAAAGAAGTACGGGTCGGTCATCACCTATGACCAAAAGCCATCTGCCCACACGCAGGTCGAATTTGGTTTTGATGTCGATCAGGTCGCTGAAGGAAACTACGCGCCGCACGCCTACCATAACTTCATCGGATTTGAAGTATCCAAGCCAGTCCTCGAAAGAGCGTTTGCTAAAACCTACTGCATCGACCTTTCGAGCATCTTTGTCAGCGTTGATCTGGCAATCGGCAGCTATCGCCACGCGGTGTCATCGGTCATACCGAGGACCACCAAGGTTGCGTGGCACATGAAGAAGCACGAGATCCAGAACAGTCACCCCAATGAGGTTCGTAGCGAATTCATCTACAACGTTTCACATTCTGAATACCGAAAAGATTGGGGAACCGTTTATGAAAAACCGAGCATCTCGGCTCGCATCAAAGCATTCTTCTTGCGTCTCGTACCGAAAGTAGGACCGTTCAGCTCCCTTGCATTTCATCCGCCCACGCCTGCCGTAGAACAGATGTATATGCACAGCTTCAACGAGACACTGGAGCATTATCGAGGGATGCTAATTGCTCAACAGGAAGGCCGTCTCCAATTGCCCAACGACAACTTTGACACAGGAGAACTCACTAAACCGACGGCCTACCCCTTCGCGGACGAAGCCTACGCGAAGTTGCTGGCCAGGGTGAGCGGGAAACCAGTTTCGGTCGAGTTGCGCAGTGACATCCTCGTATATTACGCGGATCTAGGGGCGCCGTTTGCGACCAAGAAGGACCCGACGGAGTGGCAAAACGTACTCGATGAACTGGGCAAACTGAAAGCTTCACCGGCACCTGGCCCCGAGCCGGAGCATCCTGAGTGATTTCGAGCGGAGCGCCAATTGTTGAGTAATAAACACACTATACATATCGTTGCACTGGCCGTTGTTCTTCTGGCCTGCCACAATAGTCTGGCTCAAAAGGTAACGATTGATTTCGACAAGGGCACGGATTTCTCCCGATCAAAGACCTATGCATGGATCAAGGGAACCCCGGCCAGTAACCCCAAACTGGACCAGTACATTATGGCCGTAGGGGATCATCAGTTGGAGAAAAAGGGGCTCACCAAGGTTGAGGCCAAGGACGCCGATCTGCTCATCACCTATCATGCGGCCACTAACGCGGAGATAAATGCGACTCTTCTGGACAACGATTCTTACACATTCTCGCTCGGACTTCCGCAGACGACAGTGGTTACCTGGTGGGCCCTACCCCAGCAATCCACTGCACGCCTTATCCGCAAAGGGACTCTAGCTTTCGAGATCATCGACCGGCAGCACCACCAACTCATCTGGACATCGAACACAAAGGTCAATCTGGATGAGAAACGAAGCAAGGCTCTTGAGCAACTGGACAAGGCTCTGATCAAAGTTTTCAACGGCTATCCGCCGCTTTAGAAATTTGCGGAGCCTCGTAACGGCGCGCGAATCAATGAGGCTGACGACTACCACATCGGCTTTCACTTGGTTTCGCTCAGTGGCGACCGGCGGGAGAAGGTTTATGACTGAAAGACCCAGACTCAGCAGGATGCGACTGCTTATACTTTGTCTCATCGCTTCCGCAGGATTTCCATCACTGGGTCGAGCGCAAGCTCCGGTTTTCGAGATCGAACCGGCACACAGCTCGATCAAGTTCCACGTGAAAGCGTCGGTGAATATCTCCGGCAAATTCGACAAGTGGGATGCCACCTTAGCGTTTACGTCTCCTGAAGCAACGACCGGCGATTTGGAGATCACGATTCAGGCAGCCAGCGTGGATACTGGAAGCGGCATGAAGAATAGAAAATTGAAGAGCAAAGACTTCTTCGACGTCGAGCAGAATCCGTTGATCACGTTCAAGTCAACCAAGTTTGTGCAGACCGGTCCAGAGACCTTTGAGGTGGATGGCAACTTTACGATACGCGGAGTAGCAAACCCCGAGAAACTTACGCTGACGCTTTCCGGCAAAGGGACGGGGTCAGGCGAGATTAATGGAAAAATGGTCTTCAACCGTAAGGACTACGGGATGAACAAGGGTATCCCGTTCATCAGGATCGCTGATCATGTCGACGTAAATTTCCACCTCAAGGAGAAGCGAGTCGGCGGTCCTCCGCTAGCACTTAGGCAATAGCCAGTCCAGCCATGAACCCCCGTCGCGGCTGGCTCGGCTGAGCCACGTGCTGTGCGGTTGTGAACAATGATGCTCCTAGTTCGCGACCGTAGTCGAAAAGTCGCCATTAGGCGCATCCTCTACCCGTTGGTCTGCGACCGCGACGTCAGAACGAGTAACGCAGCGACTCGGTGACGGTGTTGGCGTGGAAGTAGCGGGGGGCGGTGGGGCCGACGAAGGAGTCTTCGTTGTATTGGTAGTAATTCCAGCCGCTATTCCAGGCTAGTCCATGGGTCAGGTTGACGCTGAAGTTGGCTACGGGTTGGTAGTAGAGGTACTGCAAAGAGCCGAGCGGTTGGAGGATGTTGAACTGGGGTGTGGTGCCGTCGACGCTGGTGATGCTAGTACCGAGGTTCAGGGTCAGGCGCTTGATGGGCTGGAAGCGGACGGTGAACATTCCAAAATTTGTGTGGTTAGTGTAGTAGGAGTTGGCTAGCAGAGGATTCGACGAATCATTGGCGGCGCAGGAGGCGGCGTTGTTGACGAAGGGAAGGCTCACGCCGGGCGGCGGCGTGTCGTTGAAACATATCAGGGCGTTCTGCATGACATCGTTGTAGTTGTATGCCAGATCGAGGGCGAAGCGCTCGTTGGGTGCGAGCGAAGCGGTGAGTCCGTAGTTGCGGTTGTGTCCCTGGTAATTGGTAGATGACTCTCCGTTCGACTGCTGGAAGATATTGATCGATCCGCCGAGGACTGCCCAGGGGCGCGGGGTGTATCCGGCCTGAAAGCGGTATTGGGATTGCCTGCGCGGCGAGATGCGCACGATCACATTGTCGAAGCTGGTGTATTCCTGGTTGAAGTTCAGCCTCAGAGCGTGGATGGGGCGGGCCCAAAAACCGAAGAGTTCGGTGTAGCCGTGGATGGCGAAATAGTCTTCGTCTCCGGGTAAGAAGTCGTTGAAGTGTTTGAAGACTTGATCGCTGTAGCGGAAGCCGAGGTTGACTCCGACTTTTTTCGAAATGTCCCAGGCGACCTGGGTCTGATTGGTGATCCAAGTCTGATTGAAAGACGCCTGGGTCAGTGTGTTGCTGGTTTCTGGCGCGGTCGCAGTGAGTGGGGTCAGCAAGTTGCACGTCGCGGTGCAGACGCTATCGATCTCGGTGAAGTTGCCGTTCTCGGGAATGCGGAAGGCCCAATAATAGAACTTATCGATGATGCGGATATGTTTGGTCACGTGAACGGTGCCTTCGAGATCAACCACGTTCGAAATCTGGCGGACGCTGCCAGTTCCCGTGGTGGTAAAGGCGCGGACGTCTCCGCGACTTTGCAGACCTTCAGAGGATTCGTCCAGCGGCGTGTCCCCGTGGGCGGCGCTGTATGTAAAAGATCCGACCAGTTCCACGCGTGGGAAGTAGTTGCTGCGCAGGCTGACCCGCTCCATGGGAGTGGTAGTACGGATACGCTGGTTGCGGAAATAGCTGAAGTAACCGTTGCAGTCCAGATTGGTGAGGGTTCCCGAGGAGTTGATGAGACTGGTCGCGGGCGGCACGACCGCGCAGGGCGACTTGTTTGCCGTATCGATGGGCAGGCCGAGTTCGACGGTTCCTCCGCCGGGCAGGAAGGCCATCGCGAATGAGGAGAGTTGCGGATCGGTGTCTCCCTTGTAGTAGTAGAGGAACTCGTCAAAGCTGAGGACGGTCCGAGGCTCAACCTTAAAGTCCATGCCAATACGATAGGCGTTCATCGTGGTGTTCCACGGTTGGAGCAGCAGAGCATCGGTGCCAGTGTGGATGCTGGTGTAGGAAGGCCCGGTCATGTTGTTGTGCGAATAGCCAAAGCGGAAGCTGACGACGGATTGCGGCGCTAGCGTGAGATCGATATCCGTCATTCGGCGCGTGGTGTCGAAGGCGTGGGCGGAGTTGAGCACGGGAATCGAGGGACTCGAGGTTGGAGGGTTGAGTGGATTGACCAGGAGATCGTAGTCAAAGAAATTCTGATCGCGACGGAAACTGGCCAGAAAGTTGTACCACTTGTTTTTTTCTATCCGAGCTCGCAAGACGTTGTTGGGATCGCCACCCCACCCGAAGCTGTTGACGGAAAGATTGTCGAAGAGCAGGCCCTGGTGATCTTGCGATTGCATGGAAAAAGTTTCGTCGAGAAATCGCGGGCCGGTCTGGAGATTGACCAAAGTATCGTACATATCGCTGCTGCCGGTCACGTTGGTGTAGCGATAGCCTATTTCGGCGGAGGTATGAATGACGTAATCTCCAGCGGTGACGCCTTCCTGTTGCGTGGGCGGGTTCTGGCTGCCGCTGGAGGATTGCGCAGGCAAGGATTGCGGTGACGACGCGAGCAGGCCGACACCGAGCAGGAAGCTCAGAAGGGTGGACAGGTCGAGTTTTCGGGGCGAGGTCATGAGTCTCCCTCACTTGAAAAAGACATTGCTGAAATTGGACCCATGAATTGCGACATGACACATAGTGCAGGCCTGATACTTCGCGGACTGATTATGTGCTGGCCCCGCCGGTCCCTGAGCCGGGAAGCTATGGCACTGCAGGCAAAGCATATTCACCAGACTCACCCTGAGGAAACGGGGATTGGTTGAGCCGTGCGGGGTGTGGCAACTGACGCAGCCCTCGGTCTTGACCGGTACGTGCTCGTAGACGAATGGACCCTGCTTGTCGACATGGCACTTGTAGCAGATGGCGTCGCCGTTGGGCATGGTTCTGAGTTGACCGGCGATCGCCGTGCCATGTGGGTTATGACAGTCGTTGCACTGCAACAGGCCTTCGTTCACGCGGTGGTGATAAGGTTTGGCGAAGTCCGCCTTGGCCGAGGTGTGGCAGCCGTAGCATAACTGCGGCGTGCTCTGGAGCAGCAATTGCGGTTTTTCCTTGGCGTGATGCGGAGAGTGGCAGTCTAGGCAGCCGACGTTGCTGCTGGAGTGGGCTGATTCGGAAAAATGAGCCTGCTCATGTCCTTCGCCGTGGCATGCGAGGCAGCGGGCGCTGGTCTCTTGCCGGGAGTGATCCCCGAAGACGAATATCTTAGTTTTGTCGCCGCCACCCTCCACGTGCTCCGCACCGGGACCATGGCAGGCTTCGCAACCTTGTTTCGAGGGAGCGGCTTCCTTATTCAGGGTGGTCTTCCAGTGGGGCGATTTCTCCCAACTGTTGTAAATCTCTTCGTGGCACGTCTTGCAGGTTTCTGCGCCAACGTACTTTGAGGAATCCGTTGAGGGCGCTGCGGTGGCGTGTTCCGCGGGCGATGGGGCGTCCTTGCCGGTTTGAGAGGGGGTCTGTCCAGTAGAGAGGGCAACAAGAAGGAACATGAATGGGATAGAGAACAAAAGAACGGGGGAGCGATGCGAATTCACAGGAGCTAGCACTTCGTTGACAGCCCGTGCTTTGTCGTGACTGCGTAACAAGGCGAACTTTGCGGCGTCAGAGTTTGAAGTCTCTTGCTTCATCGCGAACCTCAGATTCCTGCTTGCCTGGCTTCTGAAACAAACCCGGCTCTGGTCGGATGTCTGTCACAACCAGGTAAACTTTCAAAGCACGCAATCCTCCGCTTCCAGCAGTGCACTTGTTGTGCAATTGCTACAACGCTGAATCGCTGATCGGCGTCAACGAACATTCCGAGTAGCCTTCTGAGGGAAGTGAAGCGGATTCTGCCGTGAAACGACTTTACCTCGTGACTCCACTCGATCGGCTCGCGCGATTCAACAGGAACATTCTTACGGCTCAGGATATTTGAAATCTGACACCGCGGAAACTAGGGATTTCCCTAGTCGTTGACACTTCGCGGAGGCCCATCCCCCTGAACTACGAATGTGGCGTTTCAACCCACGCAGATTCTGGAAGTGCCACGAGTCAAGAAGCACCCACTGGCATCTGCCGCCAATCTAAAATGCAAGCTTTAACGCGAACTGCGCAACGCGCGCGTTTACCGCGGTGTTACTGATGACACCGAAACCGGGAGACGCAAAATTGCTGTCGGGATTCCCAAATTGCGGATGATTCAACGCGTTATAAAACTCCGCACGAAATTGAAGGTTCGTCCGCTCACGAGGCCAGTTTACGACCACACTTTTTGATAAGGCGAGATCAAGGTTCGCTTGTCCGGGGCCGTCTACGATTCCTGTCGCGCTGTCGCCAAATGTTGTTCCGATGCTGTCCGCGCCGATTACCGGCTGAGTGGTAAAACAGGACGCATTGAAATAGCCGTTTAGTTTGGACTCGACCGACCCTCCCCTTACCAGTTGATTCTTCGAGCACACACCGCTTAGCTGGGCGCGGTCTTGACTGATTCCGAAAACGTTGGTGGGATTTGTTTCGGCGATCGTCAGAGCGTTGCCGGACTGGATGGTTGCGATTGCATCCAAAGACCAGTCGCCCAGGACTGCCCGTGGCACGCCGTGAGAAGGGCCTGGAAGGTCCCACGTAGTGCTGAAAATGAATCGATGAGTGCGGTCGAAACTGGCCTGTCCCCATCGTTGTGCAGGAGAGTTTTGATCCCCTAGTGTAAGGGTGTTTCCCGACGATGTTGCGTTAATGTTGGCGCCATCGGTATCCAGAATCTTGGAAAAAGTGTACGAGGCTAGGAACTGAAAGCCGTGGCTTAGCCGCTTTACCAGGCTCATCTCAAGTGCGTTGTACCAGGAACTGCCCTCGGATTCCACTTCCTGAAGAGAGTCCGGCGGTACTCCAAGAATCGGAACTCGCAGAGAGACATTTGCCAGCGTGTTGTCGGTAACGCCTCTGATTGGATCGCCGGTAGAGGCCGAGAGTGCCTGATTCAGAGAACGTTGGCGTGCCAGGTGTGTACCGTGAGTGCCCACGTATCCAACTTCCAACAAATAATCCTGGTGCACCTCGGTTTGAAGATTCAATGAATACTGTTGAACCATCGCGGGCCGAAATCCGGGCGCCACAGAATATATGGTTGTCGTTGTCGTGGGAGAGTAGGCGGGGAACATCGGAAAAGACTGTGGTGTGGGAAACGGCTGCGGGAACGGCTCTTGAAATGTAGCTTGTGCGTTGGCGGTTCCGGCGTTCAGTCTGAATACCGCGAAGGGAGCGCCAAACACGTTTTGGTAGAAGGCCTGGCCAGTGGGCCGGGAATAGTAGAGTCCATACCCTCCCCTAAGTACAACCTTTGAGGGAGAGATTTGCCAGGCGAAGCCGATTCTCGGTGCGAGGGTATTTTGCCCCGCGCCGTCGTTGCCGGATGTGTTGCTCGCGCGCTGAACGCCTGGTGGCAGAACGCCCGGAAAGTTCGAAGCCACGACGTAGCCTGCTACGCTGCCGCCTGGGGGAGGGTTAGCATCAGCGTTGCCGATGTCGAAGCTTGAGTTCCTGCCCAGGTTATCGCCAAATTGGCCGAGCCGCTCGTAACGCAAGCCGATGTTCAGCATGAGGGACTTGCTGATTCTATAGTCATCCTGTGCGAATCCAGCGCCTTCCCAAACTCTGTATTCACGTTGCGTCAGGCCGAAAACATCGAACGAGGCAAAGAGATTGCTGAATGCGGTGCCGTTGCTGGCCGCGCTACTGGCAAGTAAGAAGTCCGGCCAACTTAGGAACTCAACGAAGGAACCGAGCCCCACGAGGTTGATATTGTCCTGCAGGCGTGTGATCGAACCTCCGAGTCGAAGGTCGTGACGCCCACGAACAAAGCTGAGGATATCGCCGAAGACGAAACTGTTTTGCGTGATCGTTCTTGGAAATCCCGATGCGATGCTGACGGAACCAAGAATATTCAGGCTAGGGAGTTCGTTGTTATAGTTCATCTCTCCTTCGGCCACTCCGACATCGGACCAGCTAAACGCAGTTCTGGCCTGCGTATCGGTGCGAGTGCGGACGTAGCCAATCCGGGCATCGTTGAGCCACGCGTTGCGGAAATTGTAAGTGTGAGCAATCGAGAAGACTGTGAAACCGGAATCGCTGGGACTCGGAAATCCAATAATGTTCCCTGAAGGGTTGAGGCCGTTACCGGGAAATGTTACGGTCTGATCATCATCTGCGACGAACAAGCGCGCCTCGAATTTGCTGGCCGGCGACGCGAGATAATCAAAATTGGCCACGTACTGGTCCTCGCTGAAATGGCAGGGATCGCTGAAAACCGAGAAGCCCTGCTGGGAAAGTGGCTTTGTCGGGTCCACAGTTTGTGGCGTCGGGATCAGAAAAGAGCCGTCGGGCAGCTTGAAATTCAACAGCGCCAGCGCCACAGGATTGATATTAGAGCCGTCGGGCTTGATCGCTGTTCCCCCCTGCGCCCCGGCCAGGCCGCCAAACATCTGTCCAAGAGCAGCGGCGGAACGATCATTCGTCAGAGGCGGCTCACTTAAGCTAGCGGTACAAGCCGTCCGGGACTGTCCGGCGGCGAGGCCGTTAACCTGGCGGGTTCCCTGATACGAACCAAAAAAGAACAATTTCTCCTTCTTTATAGGTCCACCCAATGCGAACCCAAACTGATTCTGATTGAGAACAGGGCGAGGTTGATTGGTCTGGTTCAGAAAGAAATCGTTGGCATTAAGAGAAGTATTGCGGAAAAACTCGAAAACCGTACCGTGAAGCGCGTTGCCGCCAGTTTTGGTAATCAGGCTGATGTTGGCACCGGCATAACGTCCATAGGCTGCGTCGTAGAGTCCTGTTTGGACCTTGAACTCTTGAATGCTGTCAGGGTTGGGAATCGGAATTCCGCCGCTGCCTGCCGCGCTGCCTTGTACGTCGCTCACACTGATTCCGTCGACCTGAAAATTATTGTCGTACGAACGGGCCCCGTGCACGAAAATTCCATCATTGGAGTCGGCGATCTGCGACAATGCGGTTCCACCCAATCCAAGCTCGCCCGCGTTGTAAACTCCCGTCATGACTCCGGGCGAGAGACTAGTAATTTGAGCGAAGTTCCTCGTCGCCAGCGGCAACCCACTCACCGCAGTTTCATTCACCACTTTCCCCAGTGCAGAGCTGTCGGTCTGGAGCATCGTCGGTTCGGCCGATATCTGCATGCTCTGGATCAGGGTTGTGAGCTGAAGATGTAGATTCAGGCGAGCCGTTTCCGTGACCCTGACACTTGCGGTTCCCCCGGCAATGAGGGGAACGGATCCGCTCTTACTGGTTTGTACCTCGTAGTCACCAGGGGGCAACAGAAGAAAACTGAAACTGCCCTCTTCGTTAGAAGTGGCAGAATCAGTTGCGCCAGTTTCCTGGTTGGTGAGATGGACAACAGCTCCCGGCAAGACAGCTCCGGATGGGTCAAGCACCAAACCGGTCAAAGCACCAGTGGAGGGCGTCTGGCTGCAGATTTCGCTGGAAAACAGCACAGGAATCGCCATTGTCAGCAGGAGCGCCGAACATCGGCGATGCCGTAGGCCGTCCGCACGCGAAGCGTTGCTCATCCCTGGCCTCTGCCGCAACAACAACGTGTTTCCCTGGGCTTAGTGTTTCCACGTGTCCGCGGAGATCTTGCCGCGTATTATATTCTGCAGATCAATGCGTTGGGAGTCGGTAGCTAGGGCCTCTTGGCCGTTAGTCGTTTTTGACGAGAAGTTCCTCTGGAGTTCTCTGGTGTCGGCCGCGATCGGGCGAAGCGTTGTGCGACAGCCTCGGTGCCTTGGCCAAACTGGCCGACGACACGACCGTCGGTCTCCGCTCTGGCTAACTGCGAGGTTTGCGATCGCTGCGATTACAGCGATTGTGGTACTTCTTCCGCTTTCGCTGCCGCAAACGATACTGCCGCGCCTGTAAAGGGGGTCCGGCGGGTCCTCGTTTTCAATGACCTGGGTTCGATCTCATCGCCCGGTTTTGCTGCCATAGATCAAGCTATCTTTGCTGGTCTACAGAAATCGCCCTACCAGATCGAGTTCTATAACGAGAATCTAGAGACAACCTTATTTTCAGATCCGGATTCCCAGCGCGGCTTTAAGGAGTGGTACGTCCAGAAGTATCGCGATCGCAAGCCCGATGTGATTATCGCCGTCGGTCAGAGTTCACTGAAGTTCATGGCCGGATCGCTACGAGACTGCTTTCCCTGGATATCGGTTTGCCGTTTTTCTCAACGGCCTCGACGCAGCAGAAAGATTAAAGCCTCTACTGCCAAAAGCGAAGTTCGTCTTCTTGACGATGAAAGACGATCCCACCTCGCTGCTGCTGCTCTCAATTTGGGCGCTGTGGGATACGTTCTCAAGCACTCGGCGGTCTCGGAGTTACTGAAAGCGGTCTCCGAAGTTCTTCAGGGTAAGCCGTACATGACGGCTAAGCTCCAGGCGGAAAATTGGGCGGACCGCGAGGCTCGCGCCCGACAACTCTCTGAGGAACTGACTCCCCGCCAGAAAGAAGTGCTTCAGTTACGCCGAAAGTCCGTCGGACGAAGGAGATAGCAGACATTCCAAGTGTCAGCGAGAGAACGGTTATGTTCCACAAGTATCGCATGATGAAAACGTCTCAAAAGCAACCCAAACCTCATCTTGCTCGCGCTCAAGCACCACTGCTTTCCTATGATTCATGATATTGAAGCCTACCTAGCAATTCTGGCAGTTGCGTAAACAACTCAAGGCAGCTAACGTTGACGCCGAACTGTTGATCGGGGCGTTAACGACACCCAGTCTGAGCCCCGAAGAAACCTGGCGTAAACGCAAAGGAGGCGCCACTTGCTTACATCGGCCAGGAGTTGTGCATCACCGACGCTGCCCCCGTCTTCCGGGATGTTCGCAGGCCGTAAACCAGGAGTGACCGTAGAGAGAACGGAAAACAGGTCTCGTCCTCACCTTCTGATTGCTGACGATCACGCCGTCTTTGCGGAAGCGCTCCGAGTGTTGCTGGAGAAGACGTACCTCGTGGTTGGAATCGTGGCGGACGGCCGTGCGCTGGTATCGGAAGCGACGCGGCTCAAACCGGATGTTGTGGTTGTAGATGTCGGGATGCCGCTACTAAATGGTCTGGATGCTGCTCGACGAGTCAGAGAACAAGCTCCAAACATCAAACTTGTTTTCCTGACCATGAAGGACGACCCGAATCTTGCGGCGGCGGCTCTGGAATTGAGAAACGTAGGATTCGTCCTCAAGCACTCGGCTGCACGGGAGCTGTTGACGGCGATCGAGCATGTGCTGCGCAATGAGTCCTATGTCACCCCCCGGCTCAGACCTGAGGATTGGACCGTGCGGCAGGCTCGCGCTCAGCAGTTTTCCAAGGCATTAACGGGACGGCAGCGCGATGTCGTCCAGTTATTCGCGGAAGGCTGCTCGATCAAGCAGATCGCCGGCCATCTGAATCTGAGCGAAAAGACCGTCGAATTCCACAAGCACCACATCATGCAGTCGTTCAATCTTAAGAGCAACGCAGACTTGGTATTATTTGCCCTCCAGCAGGGACTGATCTCGATGCCTTGCGGGACCGCACACTTCCACAAAAAAGCATCTTGAAGACGGCATTCGCCTATTAGGGATTTCCCCAGTTGCGGAGACCGCATAGAGCCCTTAGCCTTGGTCCGGCAAGGAAATGGCCACCGAGATTTCGGACGGAATCGTCTGAACAGGTGGTAACTGAGTTCACGGTGCGTAGTCGATGCTCTGCGGGATCTGGGTTGGTATCCGGTGCAGCCACAATTCGTTGGCTTGCAGAAGCCGGATGAGTCCCTGGAGCGCTCCGCACCGGGTGTCATCGCACCGTGCAGACTATTAAAAATCACCCGAGACGGCAGCATAAGCCTGTGCTGTCTGGTGATCGAGGAGACAGATCAACCTTGCCTCTCAACTGATTTGATGAGGCCTGCGTCGCTCGAATACAGCCGTGGGGAGTCGCATTTTACCGTGCTTGGAGACGTCTTCCCTGCGAGGTGTGGAGATACCCGTTGAATCGTGCGCGCGTGCTCTTGGCGGACGACCACTCAGTCGTACTTGACCGAGTGGGAGTCCTTTTAAGCTCAAGCTTCGAAATAGTAGGAGCTGTCACCAACGGACAGGAACTGATATCCGCGGGTATACGACTCGATCCCGATGTGATCGTAGCAGACGTGACCATGCCAGTGGTAGGCGGTATTGAGGCTGCCCACCAACTCCGCGAAGCGGGCTCCAGAGCCAAGTTTGTCTTTCTAACGATTCACATCGAGCATGAATTTGTCGATGCGTGCGTGGCGGAAGGAGCCTTGGGCTATGTAGTGAAATCCCACATGAAGACGGATCTGATCCCCGCCATCCAAGCGGCTCTCGTGGGTCGCACCTTCGTATCTCCGCTGGTTTCCCGGTGATCCCTCCCGGACCAACTTGGTTCGCCTCGCTCGACTCAGAAGATTCAAAAGAAACATTTCTCCGAAGCTGTCGTTAACGCTCAAACATTCACAACCGGGGTCAAACCAGCATGAACAGGAGCAGGATGAGCATTCGAGCCCTAATTCTTAGTTCCACCCTCCTTCTCGCCGCGCCCCTTCTTGCGCGGGACAAGACCGATGTGATGGTCATGAAGAACGGCGACCGCATGACCTGCGAGATCAAAGGACTCGACGCGGGAATACTGTACGTGAGCTTCGACTACATCGACGGCACGGCCTCGGTGGATTGGTCGAAAGTGGCCCGCCTGGAAAGCACGCAATTGTTTATTGTGAAAACGCAGGATGGCTCGATGTACACAGGCGGGCTCGCAACGCCAGAAAGCGCTGCCGACCGGCCCGTGCGCATTCAGGTGGTTGAGACTCCGGAAGAGGAAGTAATGGTCGATAGCACCCAGGTTGTTCAGATGGTACAGACATCCGAGAACTTTTGGCAGCGATTCAGCGGCGAGATAAGTTTGGGGGTTATCTATTCCAAGGGTAATCAATCAACGCAGTACAACTTGGGTTCGGAGACCGCATATTTGCGGGAACGCTGGAACGCCAAGGCTAACCTTAGTTCTACGCTTTCCTCCAGCACAGGCACCACTGCTTCCACTCGAAACGCACTTGGTCTCAGTGCCCAACGATTGCTGCCTTGGAACAACTGGTTTTACTCGGGCCTCGGGACTTTACTGCAGAGTTCGGAGCAGGGAATCATTTTGCAGAGTACCATCGGTGGCGGCATCGGGCGCTATTTTAAAAATACAAATCGAGCCACGATCTCAGTGCTGGGGGGTGTCGCCTGGCTGGAGACAAACTATAAGCCGTCCATCGTTCCCCTGGGCAAGCAAAACGTTGCCTCTGCCTTGATCGCAGCAGACATCAGGCTCTTCAAGTTTGACAGGACAAACTTGAGTGCAACCGCCACTGTCTTGCCGGCCCTTTCTGAGCCGGGTCGCGTCCGTATCGATACGAATGCATCCTATTACGTCAAGCTCTTCAGTAATCTGTCATGGAATATCTCGTTTTACGGTAACTGGGATAACCAGCCTCCGCCGGGCTTTTCGGGGAGCGACTACGGCACCAGCTCGGGGTTGAGCTGGACGTTTGGCATTAAGTGATGGCCCCGTGGAGAAAAAAAGTTGTACCATTTGCCGAACATCATTATCTCCTCCGGCCGCCGCCCATTTCGGGCGCCACCCATGGCGCCTCCGTAACTACGCACCGCGTTGGAATTCTGTGTTCGCTGTGTTCCTTGCGTGCGAGCCGGTTGCTGCCGTTGCAGATTGGCATCCGGTCGGTTTGTGGACTGCCAGCCGCTGCCGCTGAACTCCCCGTTGCTCGGGGGTCCTTAGGGCTTTTCCTAGTTGTCCAGACATTGACTCAAACCTAGAGTGATCGCATGACCGAGCTGTGTTCCCGGATTCCCAAGAGAAAGTCTTCTCACGCACCACATAGCCGTACGCTCGGTCCGTTCTTTGGGAGTGAGAAAGGACATTCCGATTGGAGGGAAAAAATGCACGACTGCAATTTGAAGATCAGGAACATTATCGTCCTGGCCATCGCGCTAACGCCGCTGCGACCTCTCCATGCACAGGATGACTGCGGCGACGAATGCCGAGTCAACAGCAACCTGGCCATGGTGGTCAACGTTCCCGTCAACCCAACCGCGCAGGTCGTCGGCACCGGCTGGGGTTTGGTAGGCGGAGCGGGATATAACTTCGACAAGCGGAACGCAGTCATCGGCGAGTTCATGTGGAACAGGGTTTACCCTTCAGGAGGATCGCTGCAACCGCTTCAAGCGGCGTTGGCATCTAGCAACCTCAGCGGAAACACTAACCTGTTTACTCTCACTGGAAATTACCGGTTCGAACTGCGTGGGCGGTTACTCGGCACCTATCTCATCGGAGGTGGCGGCTGGTATTCCCGCAATACCTGGCTCTCGAATCAGGTCACCTCAGGCACCGGCACAGTTTGCACCCCGGTGTGGCTCTGGTGGGGATTCACATGCAGGTCGGGGAGGGTCACTGCCAACCAGACCGTGACAACTTCTAGCTCGAACGTGTTGGGCGCGAACGTAGGCATAGGGTTCACCTTAAGAGTTGGCGAATCTCCTTATCGCCTTTATACCGAGACGCGCTATCATTATGCTCCAACGAAGAACATCAGCACGCAGTTCATAGCGGTCACTTTCGGCATTCGCTACTGAAGAAGCGATTTCGCCTTATTAGCCAAAGGTACCAGCGATAGGATTGTGATTGAGGCACAGCTAATAACAAGACAGAATGCTTGTTTCATCTTTCTCTCCCACTCGGATACCGGTTGTCGCCTACAAAGACACACCGCCAACTTCATTTTGTGTTAGATAGCGAAAACACTTGGATCACGGCGACTCCGTATAGAACATTAGAAGGACACCCAGAACAATCATCAACGTGGGCCAGAGCTTCGCGAAGACGGTCTGCCACCTTGTCCTGACTTCG
>Ga0210405_10001200_pt1 | contig 30829 bp, 25 predicted proteins | sample IncBWH11MmetaG_FD_155492 | JGI IMG/M metagenome (GOLD analysis project Ga0210405, IMG submission 155492) | Forest soil microbial communities from Barre Woods Harvard Forest LTER site, Petersham, Massachusetts, United States - Inc-BW-H-11-M | ecosystem: Environmental > Terrestrial > Soil >...
CGGCACGGTATCGCTGGATGATCAGGACATCACCAAGTCCGCCGTAAACGTCACGATTGACGTATCCACGGTCGACACTCGCGAACCGGCCCGCGACAAGGATCTCCGTAGCGATCATTTCTTCGACGTCGATCACTTCCCCACCATGACCTTCAAATCCACACGGGTCGAGCAAGTTTCCCCAGGCAAACTCAAAGTAACCGGCGATCTCACCATCCGCGGCAACACCAAACAAGTTGTCTTGGACGTCGACGGACCAACCGCTCCCGTAAAAGACCCTTGGGGCAATCAGCGCGCGGCCGTGAACGCCACCACCAGGATCAACCGTCAGGACTTCGGCGTGAAATGGAACGCCACCATGGACAATGGCGGCGTGGTGGTCGGCGACGACGTAAACATCACCATTGACAGCGAGATGATCAAGCAAGTCACGAAATAGATTATTCCGTTGCGGGAGTCACAGCGATTGAAGGCGGCCTATCAGCAGACGTACTCTAACGACAAATTTACCATTACCAGACCGAAAGGAGAAAATTATGAGCATCAAAGTTCAAGTGATTTTCTACAGCATGTACGGCCACATTTACAAAATGGCGCAGGCGGTTGTCGAGGGCGCGAAGCAGGTCTCGGGGGCGGAAGTTTCGCTGTACCAGGTCGCGGAACTCATCCCTGATGACATCCTGGAAAAATATGGTGCCAAGGCTGCCAAAGCCAGTTTTGCGAACGTACCAATAGCTTCGGTCGACAAGCTCGCTGAAGCCGACGCAATTATCTTCGGCACTCCGACGCGCTTTGGCAACATGGCCGCGCAAATGCGCAACTTCCTCGACCAGACCGGCGCGTTGTGGGGCAAGGGCGCGTTGGTCGGAAAAGTCGGCAGCGTCTTCGCTTCAACTGGTACCCAGCATGGCGGCCAGGAAACCACCATCACGAGTTTTCATTCCACGCTTCTGCACCACGGTATGGTGATCGTCGGGGTGCCATATACAGAATCAGGGCTGACGTACATGGACGACGTCACTGGTGGGACTCCTTACGGCGCCACCACTTTGGCCGGAGCCGACGGTAAGCGCCAGCCGAGCGAAAATGAATTGAAGATCGCGCGCTACCAAGGTAAGCACGTAGCCGAAATCGCTACCAAGCTGGCTCGCTAGATTTTTCCTCCGAGGCCACCGGAGCTCTGAATAGCGAAAGGAATCGTTATGCACAAGAGGGCCCCCACGGATTTTCCAGTACACGATTTCATCTCCGAGCGCTGGAGCCCGCGGGCCTTCGGTGACAAGCCAGTTGCTCCCGATGTGCTGGCCAGTCTCTTTGAGGCTGCGCGCTGGGCCCCCTCCAGTAGTAACGAACAACCTTGGGCATATATCGTCGCCACTAAAGACGATCCAGAAAATTTTGCCAAGTTAGTCGGCGTGCTGGTGCCGGGCAACGTAACTTGGGCGCAACATGCCCCGGTCTTGGCCCTCGCGGTTGCCCAGCTGTCATTCGCGAAGAGTGGAACGCCAAATCGCAACGCACTGTACGATGTCGGTGCCGCCAGCGCGTGGCTCACCGTCGAAGCCACTTCCCGCGGAATATTCGTCCATCAAATGGCCGGCTTTGACCACCAGAAAGCGCGGGACGTTTTCGGAATACCCGCAGGCTGGGAGCCGATTGCCGCAATTGCGATCGGTTATCCGGGCGATCCGGAGTCTTTGCCGCAACCCTTGCGCGATCGCGAAGCCGCGCCACGCACTCGCAAACCGATCTCCGCGTTTGTGATGTCCGGAAGCTGGGAAAAAAAAGCGCCGTTCCTGCCCTGAAATTTAGGGTAAATTTGACCGCACCAAATGAACAGTACACTCGAATTCCTGGTCCGGCACGGATACGCACTTCTGCTCGGCTGGGTATTTGTTGAGCAGATCGGCCTTCCTGTCCCTTCTGTTCCGTTGCTTCTCGCCGCGGGCGCGTTGGCAGGCGCAGGCCGCATGAACATTATCGCCGCGCTCCTCGTCACCATGTTCGCTGCCCTTTGCGCGGATTCCCTGTGGTACGAGCTTGGCAGAATCAAAGGCATTGCGATCCTCCAGTTGCTCTGCAAAATTTCACTGGAACCGGACTCTTGCGTGAGACGTACCGAAGGCGTTTTTTCTCGCCAGGGCGCCCGCTCACTCATCTTCGCAAAGTTTCTTCCAGGGGTCGGCGCCGTGGCGCCGCCGCTCGCAGGCGTTTTTCACATGCGCGTGGCGCGTTTCATGATGTTCGATTTAATGGGCACGCTGCTGTGGGCCGGCACATTTTTGGGCGCAGGGTTTATATTCAGCGGCCAAATCGAACAAATCACAGCACATCTCGCTTATTTCGGCCGCCACCTGGGCATGGTGCTGTTTACGGCTTTCGCCTTGTATATCGCCTACAAATTCGTCGCGCGCCAAAGATTCCTCCGCCAGCTGCGCATCGCGCGCATCAGCGTCGGCGAATTAAAAGAAAAAATCGATGCAGGTGAGGAAATCGTCATCGTTGACCTACGCCATTCCATGGATTTCGAAGCCGACCCACAAACCATTCCGGGCGCATTTCGCATGGATGCCGGAGAACTGGAGGAGAAGAACGACCGCCTGCCTCGCGACCGGGACGTCATTCTTTATTGCACTTGACCAAACGAAGCCACCAGCGCCCGTGTGGCGCTGCTCTTACGCAAGCAAGGGATCAGGCGCATCAGGCCGCTGCAAGGCGGCCTCGCAGCGTGGCGCGAAAAAGGCTTTCCGCTGGAAGGCACAGCTCCAACTGTAAAACTCGTCCCCATCGAGCCCATGCTTAAATAGATTTGTGGAGTTTCTGACTTGCTCCCATTTTGCCCTTACGGAAAAGGCTACAGCCGCGGTAATACAATCCCGCCCTGCGATTGATACTTTCCCTTTTTATCTTTATAGCTGATCTCGCAATCTTCATCAGACTCAAAAAAAATCACCTGACAAAGCCCTTCATTTCCATAAATCTTTGCCGGTAAGGGCGTGGTGTTACTGATCTCCAGGGTTACAAATCCTTCCCATTCGGGCTCAAAAGGCGTCACATTTACAATAATTCCGCACCGCGCATACGTAGATTTCCCTAAACAAATGGTCAACACATTTCTCGGAATCCGAAAATATTCAATCGAACGCGCCAGCGCAAACGAATTAGGCGGAATGATGCACACGTCCCCTTTGTAATCCACCAGCGAGCGCGAATCGAAATTCTTGGGATCGACAATCGTGGAATTCACATTCGTAAAAATGCGAAACTCGTCGGCAACCCTGATGTCATACCCGTACGACGACACCCCGTAGCTGATGACTCCTTCCCGCACTTGCCGGTCCGTAAAGGGCTCAATCATTTTGTGCTCCAGCGCCATGCGCCGGATCCAGCTGTCTGGCTTAACGGACATTCACTTCCTCCTGGAAAAGTTCAAGATAAAAAATCTTGCCATGTCATTCTAAAAATTAGCAGCTTGCCGCAAAGGAAAGTCAGTGTAGTGTACGCCCTCACATCTTGACAACCTGCGCCACACCCTCTAGCATCTGCCCACGCTCCCGGGAGGTTCCTTTTGATTAAGTTGGACATCGTTAACGCCGTGGTGACCAAGACCAACATCAGCCGCACCAAGGCCGAGCAGGCTGTTGAGACCGTGTTCGAATCTCTCAAGACCGCCTTGGGCCGCGGCCAGCGCATCGAATTGCGACGCTTCGGCGTCTTTAGCGTGAAGCCCCGCAAGACCGGCATTGGCCGCAATCCGCGCACTGGTGAAGAAGTGAGCATCCCTCCAGGAAAAGCCGTGCGCTTCAAACCCGGCAAGGAATTGCAGGGCCTGGAAGGCACCAAGCCTGCTGAATCAACTTAATCAGATCACTTTCGATCTGACGCTTTAGCCTCTCTGAGTTTCTAAGCCAAACAGAGCCGCCAATATCACTGAACCGCTTAATCCTGGCCTTCCGTCATTGGTCGTGCGCTGTTTCGTAGATACTTCGCCAGAATCAAATATATAACCGCGGCATACACCAACCACTGAAATACCGGAACAAGAAACATGTCGCCTATCAGCTCCCCGTAACCTGGACGTACCACACCGATCCACGACTGCATCACACCCAAACTTGGTTGCTGCGTTAGTCGTATCGCTTCCCACAGCCATAAATTCGACGGCCCATTTTGCGAAGCCGCCAATGCGCCCGGCAGATACCATAAATAAAGCCTTACCAGGAGCGCCTCCACCACCAGCCCGATGCCAAGAGCCGCAAACAAGGTTCGCCAATGAATTCTTGCCGCCAATTTCATTCCGTTTTTCACTACAGTGCCGTCACCACACGCAACAAACAACTACATCAAGATTAAATCGCACAGCACAACCAAATTCAGACTGACTGGCGCGCCCTCCGCATCTGTGCTGTACTGTTATTTCACCGTTTTCAAGGTTCGCCATATCATTCGTGGCCACTCGATTCCCAGAAGGCACCGCTCAACCAGTTCCCGTCAACATAGATTGGCGTACCATTCCGCCGGTAAGCCGTTATTACTCCGTCACTCCACCTCGCCCTTCGCGCAAAAGCCTGGCACTGGCGGGACTCCTGTTCCTGTTGACCTTATGCACCTGCCTCGTGGCAGGCGCGCAATTTGCGGTGGCCTTCGCGCACAATGAATCGGTCTCCGTGGACGAATTTGTACGAGATTTTAAACTCCTCTATCAGCACCCGGCAGCACTGCTCAGCGGCTTGCCCTTCGCCGCCACACTGCTCACCATCCTGCTAGCTCACGAACTTGGCCATTTTTTCGCCTGCCGGCACCATCACATTCGAACCAGCTATCCGTTCTTCGTTCCAGCTCCCACACTCATCGGAACTTTTGGCGCATTCATTCTGCTGCGCTCCCCCATCCGCAATACTCGCGCTCTTTTTGATGTTGGAGCTTCCGGACCTTTCGTGGGATTTTTATTTGCTGTTCCGGCATTAGTCTATGGGGTGATGAACGCCAGAATCGTTCCGGGTCTGGCCGACCCCGCCAATTCCGACATAGTGTTTGGCGTTCCTTTAATCCTCCAAATCCTTGCCAGGATTTTTCACCCCAACATTTCCGTGGATTTTCTTTTGTTACATCCGGTGGGACGCGCCGCGTGGGTCGGTCTCTTCGCGACCTCGCTGAATCTTCTCCCTGCGGGGCAACTCGACGGCGGCCACATCCTTCGCTCTCTCAGTGCGCGCACTCATCGCCTGATCTCCACATTCCTGCCCGCACTGCTGCTCTTCCTCGGCTTCTTCCGTCACTGGACCGGCTGGTACATTTGGGCTGCGCTGCTTTTCGGGCTTCGCTTTCTCCGCACCGCCCCCATCTACGACGACACCCCTCTCGACCCCGATCGCCGCTTCGCCGCTTTTCTCGCGCTGCTGATATTTTTACTGTGTTTTATGCCCGCTCCCATCATCAACCTCTGAGGAAACTTTAGCTATCATTTGTAGCCATCTCTACAATGGACTCCGGTTATCATGCTTGGTCACTTCCTTTACCGGGGTATAAATTCCATCGCCGATGCCGCCGCTCATCCGCACACTGCGCCTCACTGATCTTTTATTTCTGTTCATCGGCTCCGTAATCGGCTCGGGAATTTTTCTCACTCCCAGCCTGATCCTGCAACAACTCGACGGTTCAGTCGGATTGTCCCTGCTGGTGTGGTTCGTTGGCGGCATCCTTTCGCTCCTCGGCGCACTTACTTACGCAGAGCTCGCCGCCTCCAATCCAGAAGCCGGCGGTTTGTACTGCTACATTCGCGATGGTTTCGGCCGGATCTCTGCGTTTCTTTATGGCTGGAGCTTGTTCCTGATAATCGCCAGCGGCACCATCGCCGCGCTGGCGCGCGCGTTCACCCGCTACCTCGCAGAAATAATTCCGCTCTCATCGATCACCAGCACGATCGTCGGCGTAGCCATGATCGCGGTGGTCACCGCGGTAAATATCTGGGGCACGCGCAAGAGTTCCGACCTGCAAAACTGGACCACTCTGACAAAGGTAGGCATGGTAGTCATCCTTAGCGCCGTGCTGCTGTCCATGGGCCACCATGCCGCCGACCTACCCCGGGCGCTTGGCACTTCACAACATGGATTTTCCCTGCTATCCAATTTTGGTCTCGCGATGATTGCCGTGCTGTGGGCCTATGAGGGATGGCAATTCGGCACCTACAGCGCTGGAGAAGTTTTAAAGCCCCAGCAAAGTTTTCCCAAGGCTTTCCTGATGGGCTCCCTATTTTTGATGGCTCTTTACCTGATCGCAGTAATCGCGTACCTCGTCGCGCTCGGTCCGGAGGCCGCTACCGTAAGCGATGCCATCGCGGCAAGTGCCGTGGGCGTCGTGCTGGGGCCGTGGGCAGGAAAAATCGTAGCGATCGCCATTCTGATCTCCACCTTTAGCGCCACCAACAGCGTGATCCTTACCGCGCCGCGCGTTTTTTACGCTATGGCCAACGATAATCTTTTCTTCAAAAAACTTGCCGAGGTTCATCCGCGATTTCAAACGCCGGCCTGGGCGATCATTGCGCTCGGCGTCTGGTCCGCCATTCTTTCCTGTGCCGGAAAATTCGCCGAGCTGGCTTCTGGCGCAATTTTTATTGGGTGGGTCTTCTACGGACTTGGAGCCGCGGCAATTTTCCCCATCCGCCGCGCCTCAAAAGGTTTGCCAATTCCCTACCGCGTTCCCGGTTATCCATGGACGCCGCTAATCTTCGTAATTGCCGCCACGGCGATCGTCTGGAATGCCGTTTTTCTGGCCTTCATCGATCCAAGCCAGTTTCGCTATTTGGCTGTAGCTATCGTGATCTTTTTGCTTGGGCTCCCGGCCTATTATTTCTGGCACAAAGAACAAACTCCCGCCTAGTCTGCCTCGTCACATCAGACTCAATGGATCCATATCTACGATCACGGCCGTGTCCGGAATCTCGTTGGTCTCGCAATGATCGAGTGCCCCGGTCAGTAGTTTGGTCAGTACCGATCGCTTTGGCGATTTCAGCAGAAATTGAAACCGGTATTCCTTTTTCAGCCGCGCCAACGGCGCCGTCGCAGGACCCAGAATCCGCACATTTTTACCATTGTGCGGCGAAAAATATTCCGAAAGTTGCCGCGACCAGCGAATCGCCTTCTCCAGATTGGTGTCGCGCACAATTACGTTAGCCAGCAAAGTAAACGGCGGATATCCCATGGTTCTGCGAAAATTTGTTTCACGCTCATAAAACGCTAGATAATCCTGTTTTACCGCATCCTGAATCGCGTAGTGCTCCGGATAATATGTTTGAATCAGCACCCGGCCATGAAGTTCCCCTCGCCCAGCACGCCCGGCAACCTGCGTCAACAATTGAAAGGTGCGCTCCGCTGCGCGAAAATCCGGCATGCTCAGTAATCCGTCCGCGGAAATCACTCCGACGAGCGTCACACGCTGAAAATCGTGTCCCTTCGCCAGCATCTGCGTCCCGACCAGAATATCCAATGCTCCATCTGCAAACGCTCCTAATGTTTCCTGATATTGGCGCTTGGTGCGCGTCGTGTCGCGATCCAGCCGTGCGATGCGCGCAGTAGGAAATTCCTTGCGCAGCCGTTCTTCCAGATGCTCCGAACCCTCTCCAAAAAAATAAACATATTTGGAATCGCACTTTGGGCAATTTTTTGGCGTCTGCGCCGCGAACCCGCAGTAGTGGCACTCCAGACGATTTCTGTTCTTGTGATACGTCATGGAAATGCTGCAATTCGCGCATTGCACCGAAGCTCCGCAACTGCGGCACAACACCGACCAGGAATAACCGCGCCGGTTAATCAGCACCAGCGCCTGCGTGCCGTTCGCCAGGCATTCTTGAATGCCGGCTAGCAGCTTCGCGGAAATCGAGCCGGCTTGATGCGTCTGTTGAAACTCTTCACGCAAGTCGACGACCTCCACTTTCGCCAGCGCGCGATTTTCAACACGCGAACCCAGCGTCAACAACTCGTATTTCCCAGTTGTAGCGTGGTGATAGCTTTCCAGCGAAGGTGTCGCCGACCCCAGTAGCGCCAGCGCATTTTCCATTTTTGCTCGCACAATAGCCACATCCCGACCGTGATAGCGCGGCGTTTCTTCCTGCTTGTAGCTGTTCTCCTGCTCCTCATCCACGATGACCAGCCCCAGCCGCTCCAGTGGCGCAAACACCGCTGACCTGGTCCCCACCACCACGCGCGCTTCGCCGTTTCGTACTCGCCACCATTCACGCGCGCGCTCCACATCGGTCAGCGCGGAGTGCAGCACGGCCACTCCTTCGAATCGCGCGCCAAACCACGCGCGGCATTGCCGCCCCATCCACAACGTCAACGCAATCTCCGGCACCAGCACTAGCGCGGTTTTTTGCCGCGCCAGCGTTTCTTGTATCGCCCGCAAATACACTTCTGTCTTTCCGCTGCCAGTCACCCCGTACAACAACTGCACACCAAATTCGCCCAATTCGAATCGGGCGCGAATGCGCTTCAGCGCCATATCCTGCTCAGCGTTCAACTCGTGAGCAGGCGGCGCATATCCCACATCAAAAGGATCCTCCGCCGGATCAATCGGCTCCTCCCAGCTGTAGAGCAAGCCGCAGGCAAGCATACGCTCGACCCCGGCACGCGAAAGATCAGCCAATTTCAATGCTTGCGGCAGCGGCAACGGCCCGCGTTCCGCTTCCAGTAATTCTCGTACTCGCGCAGTTTGTGCCTGAAATTTCTGCAGCGCCTTTCCTTGCAACGGCCGGACAGGCTTTTCTCTCGCCGCATCTGCGCTGCTTTCGCGCTTTCCAGGCTCCTCCGTCCGCCAGGCAAGAATTGTCTGTGTCTTCTGCTTTCTCGCCAGCAGACTATCGCGAATCTCCACCAAACCGCGCCGCGCAAGACGTTGCAACGCCGTGCTACTCAATCCGGACTTCTCAAGCGCGCTCGCGGGCAGAACTCCATTTTTCGCGATCAATCTAGAAAGCAGCGCGATTTCCTCCGCTGCAAATTCGTCGCCAAGCGTGGGCGACGTCGAATCAACGCGCTCTCGCCCGGCCGCGGTAATCGTAATTTGCTGCTGCGTTCGCAATTCCGTTGCCGGAGGCAGCATCGCGCGAAAAACTTCTCCGACCGGGGCCAGGTAATAACCGGCGATCCAATGCCCCAGTTCAATCAATGACGGAGTCAAAGCCGGAATTACATCCAGCACCCTGGTGATCTCGCGAATTTTTGCTTTGGCCGGCGCGCGCTCCGGTAGATCCACCACAACTCCTACCAGAGACTTTTGTCGAAAAGGAACGAGTACCCGCGTCCCGGGCTGCACCGCTGCACGCAGCTGTTCCGGCACCTCGTAGGTAAACGTCGTACGCAGCGGCACAGCCAGCGCCACATTACAAAATGTCCGGTTCATATGTCGGCGTGTAGTTTAACAGGCGGTGAGATTTGTAAAGGGAACCGCGTTCTACAAACTGATCAAAAAAATCCCCAAGAAAATGGTGACAATCCCGGCCCACTGCCATTTCGCAACATGTTCTTTCAAAAAAATCGAAGCCAGCCCCACAGTCACAGCGCCATAAAGCGATCCGAGGACGCTCACGATGGCCACTTGTTCCATTTGCATTCCACGATTACTCAACACAAACGCGCTGGTGTCGAGAAAGCCCATGGCCCACACATACCATCGAACCGGCCCGCGCGGCAGGCCCACTGACTGTTTCGCTGCCAGCAAAATCAAAGCGGTCAGAAACACAGACGTCAAACGAATCATCCACACCGCCTGCGGCGCGCCCACTCGCGGTATGACCCGAATCCCCAGCAACCAGAACAGCAGCCCAAATCCACACGCGGAACATAGCGCCCACACTACTCCCTTTCCCTTCCGCGCATTTCCCTCCACGTCATCCTTGTGTGGCTCTTGCTCACCGCGCGCCACCAACACCACCCCCAGCATGGTGCAAATTATTCCCGCTCCTCGCGCGACACGCAGATGCTCACCCGTAAGCAGCGACAAAATCACCGTCAACGCCGGGTAGCTGGCGGAAAGCGGCGCCACCACCGAGAGTTTCCCGACCTCAAACGAGCGATAAAGCGTCAGCGTCGAAACCGCGTTAATGCATCCAGCCAATACTCCCCAGGCCCACGGCTGCCATCCCGAGCCGTCATGCAGATGCCCCCAACCGCCCAGCCACGGCAGACAAATACTCAGCAACACCAGCCCGGTGGCCTGCATATAAAACATGGTCCGAAGTGTGCCGATACGGTGGGTTGCAAAACGCGCAAGAAAATCCGAGCCGCCCCAAGTCACGGCGGTAAGCAGGCCCAGCAGAATTCCCATGTAGTTAGTTTCTCATCGCCGGGCGCGTAGCAGGTTGCCGGTATGAATTTTTGTGAAAAGGTTTTATTTCAACGATCAAGCTTGCGTTTGAGCAGACTTCTTCTTCACTTCGAGTCCCAACTCGGCCATCACCTTTTGCAAATCTTTCCACACTTCACTTTTCGCCGCTGGGTTACGCAGCAGATAAGCAGGGTGATAGGTGGCCATCAACTTTCTTCCGCGAAACTCCAGCCACTGCCCGCGAAACTGCGATATCCCACGGGTGGTCTCCAGGATGGTCTGCGCCGCGATGCTGCCCAGACAAACGATCACTTTGGGAGCCACAAGGTCAATTTGTCGAAACAAAAATGGTGAGCATGCCGCCACTTCATCTTTTTCAGGCGCGCGATTCTCCGGCGGCCGGCACTTCACCACGTTGCATATGTACACATCGCTGCGCCGCAACCCCATGGCCTCGATCATTTGCGTGAGCAGTTTCCCGGCGCGCCCCACGAACGGCAGCCCTTGCAAATCTTCGTCGCGTCCGGGGCCTTCCCCGATGAAAAGCAATTTGGCCTGCGGGTGCCCATCGCCAAAAACAATTTTAGTGCGACCCTTGTGCAGTTTGCATCGTATGCAGTCGCCGATGTCTTCGCGAATGGTCTGAAGAGTGCCTTCATCGATCTTTGGTATCGCGGTTACGAACGGCTGCGGTATGGGTGATTCATTCATAGTTTGAGCGTTTTCATAAATCATGTTGACTGCGGTCTGGGACACGACTTGTTCTAATGGAGGCTCCAGACCAGCAGGAGCGATTCGGTCGCGGAAAAATTCCCGAATGCCAATGTCCTGGTAATATCGCAGCCGCAAAGAAAGTCTTTCTTGAAGGTTTTCGGGAAGTCGATCGGTCATAAGGGAATTAAACCACCGACAGACGTTTGGCAGGTTTGCTTCGCAACGCACCGCGCAGCCGAACAATTTCATCCAGCACGCGCTGCGCTACTTCGGCCTTGCTCATCTTCGGCAACGCCACGTCGCGTCCGTCCCGATAGTACAACGAAACCACATTCGTATCATGGTCGAACCCCGCGCCCTCCGCGGTAACATCGTTGGCCAGGAGCAGATCCAGATTCTTTGCAGCTAATTTCTTGTGTGCATTTTGTGCCACGTCAGCGGTCTCAGCCGCAAACCCAACGATAAACTTGTCACCCTTCGCGCTGGCCATCTCCTGCAAAATATCCACGGTTGGTTCCAGCTGCAAAGTTAAACTCGCGTCGCTCTTCTTGATTTTTTCCGCATGCTTTTCCACCGGCCGATAATCCGCCACTGCAGCGGCAAAAATCCCAATCGAACAGCCTGCAAAATCCTTCGTCACCGCAGCGCGCATCTCCTCGGCGGTTCGCACGTCCACACGGCGAACACCCGTCGGCGTTTCCAGCGCCGTTGGTCCGCTAACCAAAATCACCTTCGCGCCCCGCCGCGCCGCGGCTTCAGCCATCGCATAACCCATCTTCCCCGAAGAGCGGTTCGTCAAATAACGCACCGGGTCCAGGTCTTCACAGGTCGGCCCCGCGGTAACCAACACCGTCTCGCCGGCCAAATCCTTATTCGCATGTAAAGTCGCGCGCACCGCCGCCAAAATGTCTGCGTGCCCCGCGAGCCTTCCAGCTCCCACAATGCCGCAAGCCAAATAACCTTCATCCGGCTGCACAACATTCACGCCGCGCTCTCGCAGCGTCGAAACATTTTCTTGCGTTGCCGGGTGATTCCACATATTCACGTTCATCGCCGGGGCGACCACCACCGGTGCAGTCGACGCCAGATACAAAGTGCTCAGAAAATCATCCGCAATTCCGCGCGCGAATTTAGCAATGATGTCCGCAGTCGCAGGAGCAACAAGCAGCAAATCGGTACGCTGCGCCACCGCGATGTGCTCGATGGCGCTTTCCAGATTCGCTTCATTTTCAACATTGCCAAACAGGTCGGTGATTACTTTTTGTCCGGTCAGAGCCGCGAAAGTCAGCGGCGTAATAAATTCCCGCGCGCCCCGGGTCATCACCACTTCCAGGGTAAATCCGTCTTGTTGCAACAGGCGCACCAACTCCGCGGCTTTGTAAGCCGCGACTCCCCCGGTCACACCCATCGTGATTCGCATGGTGTCCCTCGCAGCGCCGCGTTACTTACGGCGCTTGTTGCCGTCCTTATCCTCGTCGATCGAATCGGGCTCCACGAAATCGTACTCGAGCAAACTATGATCGAGCTCTTCCACTGCGATTCGCGTCGCTTTTTGTGTTCTTGGATTTTCCACCAGCGGTGGTGCGCCGGCCATGATCTGCCTCGCACGCCGAGCCGCCAGCACCACATACGCAAACTGGCTCTCCGGAGCTTTTGTCAGTACCGTCATCTCAGTCATTCCCCCCCAAACGATGCCAGAAGTTTTTCTACCAGGCCCTGACGCCGCGCTTTGGTACAACGCAGCGCCGTTACAATTGCTTGCACTTCGCGTCCCGCACGTTCCACATCTTCATTTACGACGCAATAATCGTAATATTTTCCAAATTCCGAGATTTCATCGCGGGCTTTCTGCAATCGCCGCGCAATGTCCTCGTCCGAATTCTGCCCTCGCGACCACAGCCGCCTTTCTAACTCTTGCCGTGAAGGCGGCAAAATAAAAATCGCCACCGACTCCGGCAATTGCCGCTTCACCTGCGAAGCGCCCTGGACATCGATCTCCAGGACCAGGTCTAGTCCTAACTTTTGCGATTCCTCAAGCCACTTCTTCGGAGTGCCATACGAGTGCCTGCCAAACACTCGCGCATATTCGAGGAACTCGCCGCGAGCGATCATCGCTTCGAATTCAGCGTCCGTCACGAAATCATAGCACTTCCCACTCGACTCGGTCGCGCGACGCCCCCTGGTAGTACATGACACTGACGGCATCGTTCCCGGCATTTCCAATATTTTTTGCACCAGCGTCGATTTCCCCGAACCCGACGGCCCGGACACGATGATCACTAACGGCGCAATCTTTGCCTCGCCGGTCATTCGATGTTCTGAACCTGCTCTCGCAATTTTTCTATGTCTGACTTAATCTCCAGCGCCAGCCCCGTAATTGCCAGCGCCTCCGCGTCCACTCCCGGGGTCTTCGACAATAGCGTGTTGGCTTCGCGATTCATCTCCTGCAAAAGAAAATCGAGTTTCTTTCCCATTTCGCCGGCTCCACGCAACAGTCCCGCGAATTGCGCCACATGACTTCGCAATCTTTCCAGCTCTTCGCTGATATCGCTGCGTTCCGCAAGCAAAGCGGCTTCCTGCGCGAGTCGCGCGGGCTCCAGGGAAACTCCGTTCAACAATTCCGCGAGCCGCGCCTCCAGCCGTCGCGCAAACGCAGGCCGCAGCGTTTCCGCCAGCACGCGAACCTCATCCGCTTCTTCTTCGATCTTGGTGAGTCGCTTGTTGAGTTCCGCGATCAGGTGGGCGCCTTCCGCTCGGCGCATGTCATCGAGTTTCGAAAGCGCTTCCCCGAGGCACTCCTCGAGCGCTCGCCCAAGTTTTTCCTGACTCTCTTCCGATTGCGGCGTGGCGATACCTAATCCCGAAATCACGCCCGGCAGTCGCAGCAGCGCCACCACATCGACATCCGCGGCTGCACGAGTTTCCTGTCGCAACGCTTCCGCCGCGCGCATATAAGCTCTTACCAATTCTTGATTCACCTGAATCGTCGCGGCCGTGCGGGGCTCTGCAGTGACTTGCAGTTCCACGTGACCGCGATGGATGCGTTCTCGCACCATCTGCCGCAACCGCGGCTCGTAAAGTTCCAGCCCCTCCGCCAGTCTCATTTTCAAATCGAGAAAACGATGATTGACGCTTTTGATGCTGACCCGCAATGCCAGATCGGTGGATTCCGCGCGCGCTTGCGCGTATCCGGTCATTGACAGGCATTCGGGTTTTCTGATCGCAGCTGGAGTTTGGCTCATAGAAGTTGTGACTTGACGTTTGTCTCGGATGACAACCTTGCTGGCGCCAGCATGTCATCGTCCGCGAATTGAATATCGTGCAGCCGCGCGTACGTTCCGCTCTTGGCCATCAACTCCGTATGCGTGCCGCTTTCCCGAATTTGTCCGTCTTCCAGCACCATAATTTTATTGGCTCGTCGTATCGTCGCCAATCGGTGGGCAATCACAAATGTCGTCCGTCCCACCATCAGGTTCGCCAGTGCTTTCTGCACGAACATTTCGGATTCAGCGTCCAGCTCGGAAGTAGCTTCGTCGAGAATCAAAATCGGCGAATCTTTCAGGATGGCCCGTGCAATAGCAATGCGCTGCCTTTGCCCTCCGCTCAATCTGGTTCCTCGTTCGCCGACCAGCGTGTTATAGCCCAGCGGCAGCTCGGTGATGAAATCATGCGCCAGCGCGGCTCGCGCGGCCGCCAGCACTCGCTCTTCAGCCACGCCGGTTAGCCCGTAACAAATGTTGTTCCACACCGTATCGTAAAAAAGAATATTTTCCTGGGCTACCATGGCGATCTGGTCTCGCAGTGAGCGAATGGTCACTTCGCGAGTATCCGTCCCATCGATTCTTATCGTGCCCGCGGTTACTTCATAAAAGCGCGGCAGTAAATTTACCAGCGTGGTTTTCCCCGCCCCGCTCGAGCCTACCAACGCAATCACGTCGCCTTTTCGTGCTTGCAGCGTCACGTTTTGCAAAACCATCGTTGAGCCCAGGCTGTAGCTGAAACTAACGTGCTCAAATTCAATTTCACGCGCGAACGCTGGCAGAATCTGAGCGCCCGGCTGTTCGATATTTTCCGGTTCGAGATCAAGGTAGGCAAACACTTGAGTGCTGGCGCCTTGCGCTGCCTGAAATTGCTGGTACACATTACCCATGCGCTTCAGCGGCATATAAGCGTTGAACATCGCATAAATAAACGTAAAAAACTGTCCGGTGGTCATCACGTGATGCTGGATCGCGCCGCGGGCGTACAGCAGTAACAATGGAATAACAATCGCCCCCAGCAAATCCATCAGCGGAGAAGTAATGACTCCAGCGCGCACCCATCTCATGTTTTCGCGCAACAACCGCTTCGAAGCTTCGCGGAACTTGCGAATTTCAAACGGTTCCATCCCAAACGCTTTTACAACCCGGTTGCCGCTCACCGTTTCCTGCAAAATCTGGCTTAAGTCTCCCAACCGCGACTGGCTGCTTTCCGCCGATCTCCGAATTTTCCGTCCGAATTTATTTACCGGCAGGATCACCAGCGGCAAAAGGAGGGCGGCTCCCAACGCCATCTTCCAATTCACCACCAGCAGCACCCCGACAAACACCAGGAACGTAAATCCCTTTTGAAACAAGTCCGCCAGATATTCACTGAGTGCGATTCGCGTGCGTTCGACATCATTGATCACTGTCGAGTGCAGGCGCCCCGTGGAGTTGTGCTGAAAAAAACCCATGGGTTGCCGGATCAATCGCGCATACACCTGGTTGCGCAAATCGGTTACCGCGGCCTGACCCACATACTGGATTTCCGTAGTCCCTAAATATTCCGCAACGGCCTTTGAGAAATACAGGAGCAACAAAGCAAACGCGAACACCGTCCAAACGTTGTGAATCCTCGGTGGAAAGAAGTCGTTAAGATAGATCGTTCGCCCCGACCACGGCAACTTCACCAACGCCAACAGCGAGCCCACAGCAGCAGGATTCAGCACCCGGTCTACCGCTGGAGCTACCATCAGCGCCACGCCGCCCTCAGCCAGCGCCACGAATGCGAGCAGCAATATCCCCGCGGTTAGCCGCAACGAGTACGGTCGCACGTACGCCAACAGCCGCTTTAATTGTGGTGAGAACAACGATGCCACGCTTCAGGCTCCCCGAACGACTCTCTTGGTACGCTATTCGCCGCTAGAGGGGTGTGTCAAGTTACCGCCCTCTCTGCCAGCGATCGCTCCGACCGCAAATAAAGTCCTTATCCGAGTTTTATTTCTCAATATCCCGGTGCACGACTTTCGCCGTAGTCCCGCGCTTTTCCAGATATTTTTTCACCGCTTCAGACATCATCACCGACCGGTGCCTTCCCCCGGTGCAGCCAAAAGCGATCGTCAAATAACTTTTGCCTTCTCGCGCATAGTTAGGAATCAAATACGACAGCAGTCCTTCAACACGCCGCAAAAACTCCCCGGTCTGAGGAAAGGAGCGAATATATCGGCGCACCTTGGGGTCTTTCCCGGTAAATTCACGCAACCGCGGAACGAAGTGCGGATTAGGCAGAAATCTCACATCAAACACCAGGTCCGCGTCAGTCGGCACCCCGTAGCGATATCCAAAGCTCACCACCGAAACCATTAAAGGCCGCTTGTCGGGATTTTTGAAACGCTCCGTAACGAATTGCCGCAGCTCATGCACATTGAACTGCGTCGTGTCGATCACCACGTCCGCGAGCTTTCGGATCGGCGCCATCAATTCGCGCTCGCGGCGCAGACTCTCACGCACCGAATAATTCTTGCCCAGCGGGTGCGGTCGCCGCGTTTCGCTATAGCGTCGCATTAGCGCATCATCCTGCGCCTCGATGAACACCAGAGAAATGGGATGATCCTTGCGCAAATGTTTGAGCAAGGGAGGTAGCTTCTGCAGTTGTAGCCCCTCGCGCGCATCAATCATCAAAGCCGCGCGCGCAAAGTCGCCATCCCCTGCGCCATGCAGCTCCGCAAAAATGGGCATCAGCTCGACAGGAAGATTGTCGACGCAGTAAAAACCCATGTCTTCGAAGGATTTTAGTACCGTGCTTTTTCCGGAGCCGGAAAGTCCGGTGAGAACGACGAGGTGTCGGGCGTCATGTCTCGTCGGCGGCCGTTTCACTGGGGCGCGCGCCTTAACTCTTCACTCGGCGCTGGTGCGTGCTGGGAATTCTCATATCTTCGCGGTATTTCGCCACCGTGCGGCGCGTAACATGGATGCCCGCGTCATCCAGCTTCTTCGCGATTTGTTCATCCGTCAGCGGCTTCGTGCCATCTTCTTCTTCGATCATCTTTTTTACTACGCGCTTCAGGGTCAGCAACGACATCGCGCCGCCCTCCGGCCCGTTCACCGATTCGCTGAAAAATGACCGCAGCTCCAGCACGCCTTGCGGAGTGTGCGCGTACTTACTCGCTACCGCCCTGCTGACGGTGGAAGGATGCACGCCAACTTCTTCCGCCACTTCTTTAATCATCATGGGCTTCAGCGCGTCCTGCCCGTGATCCAGAAATTCCCCCTGCCGCGCAATGATCGACTGGCACACCCGCAAAATGGTGTGCTTCCGCTGCTCAATATTCTTCATTAGCTGAATCGCCGCCGTAAACCGCTCTTTGACATAATTTCTCACATCGCGGTCTGAAGCATCTTTAACCAGCAATCGCCGGTATGTAGGGCTCAAGCGCAGCTGCGGCATGTCATCTTCATTCAAAAACGCAACCCATTGATCGTCGACTTTGCGAAAATATACGTCAGGCTCAACCAACCGCGGCTCGGTTTTGTTGTAGCGCAATCCCGGTCGCGGATCGAGCTTGCGAATAACATCCAGAGAACGCTTCACCACCTCCAACGGCCGGTTCAAAGCGCGCGCCACTTCCTTCAATTGATTCCCTTGCACCTGTTTCAAGTGATCGGAAACAATTTGCTGCGCCAAAGTATTTGTCGGATCAAACGCCTTGATTTGCAGTAACAAACATTCTCGCAAATCCCGCGCGCCCACCCCAATGGGATCAAAATCCTGCACCACCGCCAACGCATCGTCCAAATCGTCCTGAGAATATTTCCCGCCTTGCAGCAACTCTTCAACGGACGCCGTCAAATAGCCATTCTCGTCCAGATTTCCGATGATACTTTCCGCCAGTTCCTGCACCGTCTCCGAGCAAATCGTCACGCTAAGCTGCCAGGCGAGGTGTTCGCTCAAACCGGTCGGCGAAGATAGAAATTTTTCAAACGAGGGCCGCTCGGAGACTTCCCGCTCCTGCGATTTCCCGCCGTCGCCACCGGTATCCAGATACTGGTTAAAGAAGCTCCCGACGTCGAACTCATCAAACGGATTGGCTTCCGGCTTTTCCGGAACCTTTTCCGTTTCCGCTTTCAGGAAATTTTCGTCGCTGTAATTATCGGTTTGGGTGGGTTCTTCGCTTAACTCTTCAAGGACCGGATTAGCGATCATCTCCTGGTTGATCATCTCGCGCAGTTCCAGCCGGTTCAGCGCCAGCACGCTGACCATCTGCACCAAACCGGGCGTCAAAATCTGCTTCTGCGACACCCTGAGGTTTAGTTTTAGTCCTTGCCACGCCATTCCGTTTCAATCCTCTGTTTCTGGCCCGCTAGTTCAATCGAAAATGATCGCCCAGATAAACCCGTCGAACTTCGGCATCGTTGCTCAAGGTCTCGGGTGTACCCTGCGCCATTATTTTCCCATGATTCACGATATACGCGCGATCCGTTACGTTCAGTGTTTCCCTCACGTTATGATCGGTAATCAAAATACCGATCCCCGACCGGCTAAGATCGCGAATCGTTTCCTGCAGATCTTTCACTGTGAGCGGATCGATTCCGGAGAAAGGCTCATCCAGCAAAATAAACGAAGGCGATAGCGTCAACGATCGCGCGATTTCAAGCCGCCGCCGCTCTCCCCCGGAAAGCACATACGCCTTGCTGCTGCGCACCGTCTCCAGGCCCATCTGTACGATCAATTCCTCAAGGCGATCGCGCTGTTGCTCGGGCGTAAGGGGCAGCGTCTCGAGCACCGCCAGAAGATTTTCTTCACTGGTGAGTTGCCGAAAAACGGAGGGTTCCTGAGGTAGATAGCTAATTCCGCTGCGGGCCCGCAAATACATTGGTAAATCTGTAATCTCTTCGCCGTTTAATAACACACGCCCGGAATCGGGCCGCGTCAGCCCTACCATTATATAAAATGTTGTGGTTTTTCCGGCACCATTGGGGCCGAGCAGCCCCACAACTTCGCCTTGGCCGATCTCCAGCTCCACATCGTCGACGACCTTGCGGCCGCGGTACGTCTTACTTAACTCCACAGCCTGGAGATTCAGCATACCTCGTCATTTCTGGACTTGATGTTTCGTCAATGTTCGCGAGCCTTTTTCTGAATCGACGATGATCGTATCATCCGCTAAAAAGAAGGTCAATTGACGCCCCGTGGTGGTGCCTTGCGTTCCGTCAAAGAGCGTCGGGTTCCCGCCGCTCATCACAAATTTTCCGTCCGCCGCCGTGTACTCCGCGCGCTCCGCGGTAGCCTTGCGCGTCTGCTCATCCACAACAACTGTGCCAGTCCCCACCGCGCGGCTGATTTGCTGCGCGCCGGTAGCACCATTTGGACTCTTCTCCGCGCTGCCTGCCGCATTGGCGCGGGTAAAGTACAAATCAAGCAAATCGCTGCGCATCCGCTGCACATCCGATTGCACCACCACATTTCCCTCCAGGTGCGCGCGATTTTCCAAATCCATATACGTGAACGTGTCTGAAGCGATGTGCCACAGACTCGTTTTCTTCGAGGGCTTGTTCGTTGCAGCTACGCCAATGGTGTCATGCCCAGCCGCCTGAGGAAAGACCGAGCGAACCTTGCCCGTGCCATTCAGTTGCCTGCTCTTCTGCAGTAGCTCTATGGAATCGGCCTCCAACACGGAATCACCCTGCCAAAGTCGCGCATGCCCACTGTAAAGTGCGCGCCCGCTCTTGGCATTCGCCTGCATTTTCTCGGCAGTGATGTTCGCGGGCCCGTTGGAAAATTGCGGTGTCGTCCCGGAAGACTGCGGTGTCGTGCCTGAGACTTGCGAAGTCGAACCGCGCACCGGAAGCGTTCGCGAGCGCACCCCGCCCTCGGCGCGAATATCGCCACTAGTCTGCATAAAAATAATGTTGGCCGCGCGGGTTTCCGTCGAAGCATCCCGCACCAGGGCCTGTCCGCTCAGGGTGGTGATCTGGCTGGCCCTCCCTGCTACCGCATGATCTGCCTGTCCGCTTCGCTCTCCTTCTCTGAACTTCACATTTTCGTTCAGCTCGATTTGCGACCAACCGCCGTTGGCAAGCAAATGCGTCACACCGCGCTTTGCGGTGGTGATTTGCGACGGAGCGCCGGGCATGTCTCGCTGCGCCTGCACATTTCCGTTCGCCGCCAACTGCGTTGCTTTGCCACCAATAAAATCGAGCACAAATTTGTCAGTACTTAACTTTGTCCGAGTCGCTTTATCTTTGCCGGTATCCACACCATCAGCCACCTGCCCGGCTGCCTGCGCATCCGTCCATTGAATCGTGCCCGGCGCCAGTGTTTCTGCCCTCTTTGGCTGGCTAGGCTTATCGTCGCTCCCCTTGGTAAATTCCATGCGTCCCTTATCGGTTTCCAATATTCGGATCTGCCCGGTCTTGGCGCTTGTTTTAAGCCTTACACCGCCGTCCATACTTATTAATTTCGGTTGGCTGATTTCCGGCCACAGTTCCACGGAAGAATTCGCGGCCGTGAATTCCTCATCTTCCGCGCCACTTTTCCGGGAACCTTCCACTTTGCCAGAGGCATCAAGTTTCTGGAGCCCTCCGTCCTGATCGAACCACGCCGTTAAAACATTCGCGCTCAAGTCCATGGGTCCGGAGTCCGCTGATGACACCGCGTGTGGTCTGTTGCCGTGCCCACCAGCCGTCGCGACAAGCTTTCGCGCGCGAAAATCCTCATCCAGATTCAACGTCATCTCCCCCGCATCCAGCTGCGCAGTTTGCGTTTGAGCATGCGCCGGCCCATCCAAATGTAGCAATCGTGTATCGCGATCGAAGTCCAGGCTCGCGCCGGTTACGTGCACCTCCTGCCCTGCCGTGCCCACCGGCCCGCCACTTTGAACCAGAGTCATCTTCACATCGCGCAGCAATTTCATCGTTCCCAGTTGGGAGTTATATTCCACTCCCCTGGCCTCGCCACTTCCCTCTGGAAATGTAAAGGTGACGCGTTCACCCGTATGCGCGGCGCCGCTAGCCTGATCGAACGTGACGTTGCGCGTCTCAACATGTCCCGCGTGGCCCGTTGTTTCGTTAGCGCCGCGTTTCTTTGCCAACTCCGCCTCTGCGGCCGTTTGCAGGTCGATCTGCACTGCGCCACTGCAACTGATCGCGCCATTGCTTTTGGCATATTGGCAACTGTGCGTGCGAATAATGTCGTGCCGGTCGCCCTGCTGCCCAAAAATGGTGATCTTTACTTCTTCCAGCAGGCTGGCTTCCTGGTTGCGGAACTCCGTGGATTTGGAGGCTTCCACGGTAAAAATCTTACGGTCGCCGTCTACCTTGGAAAATGTTAGGCCGTTGGATTGCCGCTCCACGTTCAGCGGCGCAGCAGGAGGCGCTCCTCTTTTTTGTATTCGCGCCACCAACTTGTGCTGCAGATACACGGCGACGGTGGCGAGCGCCAGCAATAGCGCCAGGGTGGCAGACCAGCGCGAATAACGCGACGCTTCGCTTCGTTTCATATCATCAAGTTAAACAAACTTTTCAGGGTGTGTATACGACGCGGAATTGCCGTGGAACTCGCTGCAAATCCGGAAATTGCTATTGCTCAGCGAATTTTGTTTTCGCCACGGTATCGGGCAAAACTCCTACATTGGCTGCCGCCACGCTGTCGCGATTGGTATTTTTCACCAGGTACATGGCTTCATCGGCCAGATGCAGCAGCCCTTCTTTTGATCTGGAGTCCACTGGATAGGAAGCCACCCCCAGACTCGTTGTCACCTTAATATTCAAACCTTCGGATTCCAGCCACTTACTTTCGCGGATCATCTTGTGCAACCGCCGCGCGACATTCAACGCACTCTCTTTGGAGGTCTGCGGTAACAGCAGTACAAATTCATCTCCCCCATAACGAAACGCAAAATCAATTAACCGGCATTTATTCTTCAGCGCGTTCCCGATTTCCGCCAGCAGCCGAGACCCTACCAGGTGTCCATGCGTATCGTTCACCTGCTTGAAGTGATCCAGGTCGATGAACACCAGCGAAAATTCGTAGTTATACCGTTGCGAGCGGTAAATCTCCGTATCCAGAATAAAACCCATGTGCCGCGCGTTATATAATGTCGTGCAGTCATCGGTAATGGTCAGCTCGTGAATCCGCTTTACGTGCCGCGCGTTTTCCAGCGCGATCGCGGCAAAGTCCGCCAGCGCTTCCAACAGTTTCAAATCCCGGTTGTCGAACCCATCGGGCCCCATGCAATTGATCAGTTCGATCACTCCCAGGCAGGTGTCGCGAAACTTTACCGGCACGGCCACAATAGATTGCGTTTCCGTCTTGGTCTTCTCGTCCACCTGACCAAAGAATCGCGTGTCTTTCGCGGTGTCGGGCACCACCACGGTCTCACCGTTCTGCGCCACCCAGCCGGCAATTCCCTGCCCAATTTTGATACGCACATCTTTCAACGACGGCGATGCTTTGCCCACCACCAACTCGAAATACAATTCCTGCTTGGCCTCGTCCAGCAGCAGCAGTGACCAGTTGTCCGGGCGCAAAAATTCGTCGATCTTCTCCATGATGGTGCGGAGAACCTGATCGAGCTGCAACGACGACGTCAGCGCCTTCCCTAACTCCTGGAAGATCGCGACTTCCCCGGCTTCGCGCTGTTCATATGAAACAGACGCGTTGCGGCGCCGTTCGATGGCTGGAAACTGCTTCACTTCCTCCACGCGTTTTGAACCTTGATCCTTTATAGGTATAGCTATCCATGCTCATCGACGTCCCCGGCTATTCCAGAGACAGTTCTACGCCGAAAAAGCGACTTCTTGCCAGTATAGGCGTCTCACAAAAAGCCCCGCAACACTCTCGTGGGACAGGCGTCACCATTTCGCCATCCTCTACCGAGTGCGAAACAGCCAACACCTCCGGTCAAATACCTTCATGAAGAGTCGCCTTAGCGGCTCATGGACGGTGACAACAGGTTGGTTATCGCTGCGCTTCAGTAGTTTGTGCCCCGAAACTCCTCCGACGTGAATCTCGCCCTGATGGCCAAGGCATACGATCCCTCCGCCAAGCGAGAAAGGGCTCAAGGCCATTTTATATTCAGTGCGTAAATTTCCTGCGTGCCGATATCACGGGTAAACACTATTGAGCCGTCTGGCGCCACACCAATCTGCGTACCGCCTTCGACTGCATCCACGACACGGCGAAGACCCTTCAAACTCGTAATCGGTTCGACCTTTCCTTCCGACAAACGCACACGTTTCGCCTGCGGCTCCGCTCCTCCAGTCGTGAAATAGAGATATTTACCGTCGGAAGAAACGGCCCAGTTCACGAAGTTGCCCGAAAGCAGTTCTGACCATTTCTGCGACTTGAAGTCAAAATACAGAAATTTTGTGAATCCGTCGCCCTCTGCTATAAGCCCATCTTGTCCAACCCACATGCCACCACCCTTGCCCTCCGAATAAGGGACCACCCTGATCTCCTTGCTGCGTAGGTCGAAAGTCTGCAAATAACTCTGGTGTCTCTCTGCCGCCGGGCGATCGTATCCATAATAAGAGGTAAACAGTAGAAGGTTTCCGTCAGGCGACCAATTTGCGGCGTCGGAATGTTCCGCGATCTTTTGTGGCGTCCCTCCGTCTGCGCCCACCACATAGACCTCGTATTGAGCGCTGGTGAAAGCCACTTTGTTACCGTCTGGAGCAATGAAGGGGTCCTGCACCTTCATCGGAGGATATGTGAGTTGCGTACGCTCCGTTCCGTCGGTGCGGCTACGCCACAATGTATGGTCCGGATAAGAAGTGTAAGCCACCCATTCCCCATCCCTGGAAAACGTAGCAGCGATCGCGGAAATACCCCCCAGGAAAGGGAGAAATTGTTGCGACTGAACATCGTAGTGAACTAGTTCGCCACGCCGCTTCGTGCCGATAGCAAAGATTTGCTTTCCATCACGGCTCATTCCCGCGCCGGAATACTCGAGCGGTCCGGCAGTAAGTCGAATCGGCGTTCTTACCCGGCGTAAAAATCCCGTTTGCATAGGAAGCGCCCAAAGATCGGAGCCTTGCCGATGCGCAGTCCCATACACCAGATACCTTCCATCAGGACTCCACCGGCCGCAGCACGGTCGGCCATCCTTGTCCGAGCTTAGGATAGTCCAGAGACCTGCACCGTCTGATCCGATTTCAACCAGCGTCGAGGAAGCCCATCCTCGCGTATATAGAGTGGCCGTCACGTTCTTCCCATCGGCGGAGGCACTGGGGTCTTGAATATAGCCATCCATTGAGGCCAGCATCCGGGGATTCGATCCGTCTTTCTCGGCTGCATATAAATCTCTGTAGTTAACGAACAGAATTCGACCGTCGGGAAGGAACGCCTCATCACTTCCGGCAATGGTCCCGAGACGGCGCGGTTCTCCGGCCGGAACGGGAATCAACCATAAGGGGTAAAGGCCGTCTTCATATCCGCCAGCCGAAACTAGTAACGACGAGTTATCCGGTGCAATCCCGGCAATCCAGGGACTCGGCACCCGTGTATCCACCAGCGAAGTTCTTCCTCCTGAGGTCGAGACTTGCGCGATCTTCCAGCTCCGGTTCGGTCCTTCGTTGAAATAGACTCGCGATCCATCGCTAACCAGTTGGCCTGTCTTCGGTTCGCCGTCATCCGTAAGTTGCGTAACCGACTCCACAACTGGCACCGTGGGTGCCATCCTCAACCAGGCAATCGCGCCTGCAACAAGCGCCGCAAAAAACACTGCCGCAGCCACCCATTTCCATGTCCCCGACGACGCCGCAGCGCGCCCGACAGCAACTTGTTCAACCGCAGTACGCCCAGAAGCAGCCGACGCAGCCTGAGTGAAGTCCGACAGCGCCTCCAGCGCGAACGCCAGATCCGATGCCGACTGAAATCGCCTCTCTGGCTTTTTCTCAAGGCACCGCTGGACGATTCGCAATAGTCCCGGTGAAAGGCCTTCGGTACTCGGCAAGATTGCCGGCGGATCCTCGTGCAGAATGGCCGTCATCGTCTCCGCCGACGTTGGCTTCTTAAATGCTCTCTGGCGCGTCACCAATTCGTACAGGATCGCCCCAAATGCAAAAATATCCGCGCGATGGTCAACTGTTTCGCCGCGCACCTGCTCCGGCGCCATGTAACCTGCCGTACCCATCACCTGTCCCGGCGTGGTTTGATCGTGCGCCGTCATCGTGTCGCTGTCTTCAGGGAGTATCAACTTCGCCAGACCAAAATCGAGAATTTTCGCCCGCGCGTCCCTGGTGATAAAAATATTTTCTGGTTTCAGATCGCGGTGCACGATTCCTTTGTGGTGTGCTGCCGCTAATCCGTGTGCGACCTGCACCCCGTAATCAATAGCTTTGCGCGTGGGCAACGCACCGTGCGTCAATTCCTGACGCAGTGTGTCGCCTTCCAGCAACTCCGAAACGAGATACGTCGTGCCTTCGAAATTACCGAGTTGGTAGACCGCTAGAATATTTGGATGGTTGAGGGCCGCAGCGGCCTGCGCTTCTTGCTGGAATCGCCGCATGCGTTCAGGATCTTGCGAAACAAATTGAGGCAAAACTTTGATGGCAACGTCGCGTTTTAAAACTGGGTCACGAGCGCGGTATACCTCTCCCATCCCGCCCTCGCCCAACAGGCTAAGAACCTCGTAGCCATCCAGTTTCGTGCCTGCCGCCAACGCCATAGACACGCGGATTATACCTCTGCTTCGGTTGTACCCTCAGCAGTCGAACCACAAGTGTTCGCGAACAATTACCAGCACGCTTTGGTTGTGAGCTTAATAAGGCGGAAGGAAATGATATTTACTGGGGATATTTCGCGAAATCAAACTACCACGCCATCGTCAGCGTGGACGCCCGTCTCGCCCCATACTGTTCGCAAATCCTGCGATAAGTCTTGGCCAGGCCATTAGCAAGCGGTGTATTCGGCTCCCAGTTCAAATAACGTTTACACTGACAACATGCATAGCCCTTTATTATTTTCGATAAATCCCATCCCACCCATGTTGCAGGCAAGGTTACAGATATCTGAGGCGCCCTCGGCAGCCGCCTCGCAATTTTCTTTTAAGTTCAAGTCGAGCGAAAGATTCTCAACATCCGGGAAGCACGGGTACCACTCGTTCAAAGGTTTGATGTCCACAGCACGGAGGTTGTTGCCATTTTCCCTGCGCAGTTCCGCCACGAGCGCGCCTCCAATGAAGCCGCCAGCCCGGTAACTACGATTTTGTGACTTGCGCCCACTGTTTCCTTTCCAATCGTCGCACTGCTCTCGCACACTTCTTAGAACTCCAACACCCGCCTTAGCAGGATCAGCGCGCCCCGACTGGCGCGGTTCCGCGCCGCACTCAGCACCCTCGCGACAGGTTTCTGCCACGTGTGGTGAATGACCAATCCATCGCGTTCTTGCTCCAATACCCGTATATCCTCGTATAGGTCCGTATCGAGGCTGTTTTTCAATTCCGCCAGCTCTTTTGAAGCCTGCTCATTGTTGTATCCTCTCTTTTTCAAGTGCCCCGCTGTAAAGCGGTAATCCCGCACTACTTTAAATCCGGAGCGCCGGGCCACCGCGCTTACCAGATATTCGATTCCCCATCCAAGTCGATTCACGCGCGGGTCCACGCGCGGCATGTTTCGCATTACCTCGGAGCGGATGGCCCAGTAGGAATTATCCGTGGCCGGAACTTCGTAAACACCATTGGCCATCTTCCGCAGTGATGCTCGCCGATAAATGTGCGGATTGAAATCTACGTTTGGCGCGTATACGCCCACTCCGTAGTCCGCGATGTAACGCGCGGCTTCCGTTAGCACTTGCGGAATCTTCGTCGGCCAGAGGTCCGCCTGAATATGTACGAAAACGTCGCCGCTAAATCTCTCCAGAGCCGCGTTCCATTGGTCGGTAAAGTACCCATCATTGCCGATGTGCTGCCAGTGCGGGTGCCGTGTCCGGAGACTATCGTCGGAGTTGATCACCACCGTCTCGCAGTGAGGACGAAAGATGGCCTCCAACTTGGCGGCATGCTGTTTTTTCCCAGGCCAGTTGAATATAAACGTCTGTATTTTCATGACCCTGTTGTTTCCTGGTAAAGCTTAAGACTCGCAGTATTAACCCACTTTAAACTACAGTTAGATACCGAGGGGAAGACGATGGTGAACGGTAATGCGACCCGGAGATTACTGGGATAGTAATCCACGGATTTGCATAATCCAAGGTTAAAATTTTCAGTTGAACCTGCAATCCTTTTGGATTCAGCAGATTGAAGGCGAGTATAGCGGGAACAACCGGTCGGCTCGGTTCGCGTTGAGTTTCACCCTGGGAATTGTGCTTTATCCTACATACGGGATTCCGTGTATTGAGTCGGGAAACACCGGCGGGCACAATCTGATCTTTATGCACAAGCGTGTATTGATTGCCGACGACAGTGCCAGTGTGCGCGATGTCCTTCGCACTTTCTTGCGTGATCGCAACGATATAGAAATTTGTGGCGAGGCGGTGGATGGATTGGAAACTCTCGAAAAGGCTCAGCGTCTGAAGCCCGACCTGGTTCTGCTGGATCTCGTCATGCCTGAAATTAACGGTGCGGAAGTGGCCTCCATCCTGAAGAACAAGATGCCGAATATCCGCATCATCCTGTTCACCATGTACTCGGAAAGAATTGGAAAGTTCCTGAGTTCCGCCATCGGCGTCGATGCCGTGCTTTCCAAGCCCGACGGAATGACCAATATCGTTGAATCGATCAATTCACTATTTGCCGACTAGCGCTCCGCAAAAAGCCAGATTCTTGAATCTCCTCGTCAAAGACGGTCGGTGCTGTACCTAGGTCAAGCAATTTCGAGGTCTCTAAGGCAGGCATCGCCCGGCCAAAATAGTAGCCTTGGCCTTCATCACAGCCGTGCGCCCGCAGGAAGGCCAACTGTTCGGCTGTCTCTACTCCTTCCGCTATCACCCGGTGCTTCAGATGACAGCCCATATTGATCACCGCACTGATGATCGTGGCCTCGTCTGTATCAGCATTGATCTCGTGAGTAAACGACTGATCTATTTTCAACGTATCAATCGGAAACTGCCTCAAATAACTTAAGCTCGAGTAGCCCGTCCCAAAGTCATCAATGGCCAGGCGCACCCCCATTGCTTTCAACTTCTGCAGCACTGGCACACTGAACTCGGCATGCTGCATCAGGACGCTTTCCGTCAGCTCTAATTCGAGGTAGCGAGGTTTCAGACCTGTCTCTTTCAAAATCGTGCTGATATCTTCCACAAATTTATCGCTGCGAAACTCCACAGAAGAAACATTGACGGCCATTTCAATAGCCGGCAAACCAGCATCTTGCCATGCCTTCGCTTGCCTGCAAGATTCGCGCAGCACCCATTGGCCGATGGGGAGCATCAAGCCACAATCTTCGGCGATGGAAATGAATTGTAGCGGACCCACCAGTCCCCTCTCGGGGTGTTGCCAACGCAGTAGCGCCTCGACTCCGGTAATCCCTCCAGTTCTAAGATCAACTTTTGGCTGGTAGTGCATGACTAGCTCATCTCGTTCCAACGCGAACCGCAAATCTCCTTCGATGGACTGACGTTCCACAGCTCGGACATTCATGCCCTTCTCAAAAAATTGATAATTGCTTCGGCCTTTTTCCTTGGCTTGGTACATGGCCAGATCTGCATTTCTGATCAGCAATTCCGCGCTCCGGCCGTCCTCGGGGTAGGTGCTTAGCCCTATGCTCCCCGTAATTCGCAGCGTATTTTGTTCCATCTCGAACGGCGCGCTTAGCGCACTCAGTATTTTGCCTGCTTTAACGCCTGCATCACCTGCGTGTGCCACCTCCGAAAGCAGGATCACAAATTCATCTCCACCCATCCGGCACACCGTATCCGATGTGCGCACCGCAGCCAGCAAACGCTTCGCTACCAACTGAAGTAGCCTGTCTCCTGTCGCATGACTCAACGAATCGTTGATGTTCTTGAATCCGTCCAAATCCAGAAACAGCACCGCGATTCGGGAATCGTTACGGCTGGCTGTGGCAATCGCCTGTGTGAGGCGATCCTGCAGCAACGTCCGGTTTGGCAAATTCGTGAGAGTGTCGTGCTGTGCCATATGGGACATTTCCGCTCCCATGGCCCTCGCCACCGACACGTCGTGGAAAACGATCACCGCTCCGGTCGCCAAACCGTGCTGGTCATGAATCGGTGCAGCCGAGTCTTCAATCGCAAATTCAGCCCCATCACGTCGTATCAGAATGCAGTTCGGCGTAAGCCCAACAGTTCTGTTTTTCTGGATTGCCGATCTTAATGGATTCGCACAAGGCTCCCGTGTGCCTCCATCGACGATTACAAATACCTCTTCGATACTCTTGCCTGCGGCTTCTTCTCGGGTCCAACCGGTGATCTTTTCCGCTACAACGTTAAGGTATACAACTTTGCCTTCAAGGTCGGTGCTCAGTACCGCGTCCCCTATGGAATCGAGCGTCACCTGGGCGCGTTCTTTCTCCCTGAATAACAACTCCTCCGCGGTCTTTCGCTCCGCCATATTCCGTACAGCTCGAACAAATGAGTCCCTGTCGAGACGGCCCTCCAGCAGATAATCTTTGGCCCCGCGCCGCATGCCTTCCAGCGCGATGCCTACTTCCGACGCGCCAGCTATGATTAGCGTAGGTACCCCGGGCACTGCCAGCGCTAGCTTGTCGAAGGTTTCCACACCCTGGCTATCGGGCAGCGACAGATTTAAAAAAATCGCCCAGAATTCTTTCCCTCTCGAACGTCTGATGCCTTCCGCAAGAGTCTTTACGCACTCGCCATGGAATGGGCCGTCAGTGGCGTTCAACAACGCGTCCGTAAAGACGTCGACGTGCGCAGCGTCGTTGTCGATGAGCAGCAAAGTTCGTACGGTCATCATTTTTACACTCGCCTTACTGTGTATGTATGCAGGACCGTCAACTGTTCAAAATAGAACATTTGTCCATACAGTTAATAATGCGAGGCACCGATGTGCTTCATGCGCGGACCGTCTCACACCACCATCGGAGGCGAACCGGCCGATGAGGCCGAAAAGGCAGGAATCCGAGGCTTCTGCCCAAAAAGCGAAGCCGAGTGCATCATCGAAGCCGTCGAAATGCTACACTGCGCGGCAAAAAATATTTTCCGCCGGCCGTGCACTGAACAACTGCCCCTAATTTCCTTCCACTGATCCACCGAGTTTCGCTGGCGAGATGAATCGCCTTTGGCATTATTACTAGTTCACGTAAACATGTCATAATGCGCGCCGGAAGTTTGAACGATGCAGGACCGTTCCGAAAAATTTTCGCGAAGCGACGCTTCCGTTTCACGCCGCTGCTCCCTGGCAGCTATAGCCTTGGCTATAGCGCTTTCCTGTAGCACTCTACCGCTGGTTGCAGCTCAAAACACAACTCACACTGACGCCACCGAGCACATTCGCGGGGTAGTCATAAACTCTGTGACGCACGAACCTATAAGCCATGCGCTCGTCGTTTCCCCGGATAACAGTTTCGCCGCCATGACCGACGATCACGGTCGTTTCGAATTCACCTTCACACCCGCTGAACCCCAACAGAGTGGG
>Ga0210405_10001202_pt1 | contig 30816 bp, 24 predicted proteins | sample IncBWH11MmetaG_FD_155492 | JGI IMG/M metagenome (GOLD analysis project Ga0210405, IMG submission 155492) | Forest soil microbial communities from Barre Woods Harvard Forest LTER site, Petersham, Massachusetts, United States - Inc-BW-H-11-M | ecosystem: Environmental > Terrestrial > Soil >...
TTTCCTGGAGCGGATAGCCGGAATGAAATTTCACCATCCATTCAGGCGAAATGCATCGCACCGTCCGGCCTTCGATCACCCCAGTCCCCGTCAAGGAAGCAGCGGGATACATCTCGCCTTTTTCGGGTGGGCCGTACAATCCGTTTCCCTTATCGTCGAGCACGATGACGTGGACATCGATCTCTTTGCCGTTCTCATGGCCCAGGACAAAATTCCAGGGTTTGGCATCCTCCAACTTTATCTCCCTATACCCGCACGTTTGCAGGAACCGGCGCAGCATTGGGACATCCTTCTGCTGAAGGGTTATGTCCAGGTCTTTGTGAAGGCGGGACTGCTCGCCAAGTAGTGCGTCGACGCCCCATCCGCCATCGATCCAGATTTCGACGCCCGCCTTTTCAAGTGCCGTATACAGATGAATCACGTCAGCGGAGTTCATGCCTTTTCCTGATTTGTCATCCCGCCTGCCCTGAGCAATGCCGAAGGGCCTGCGCTAGGGATGACCCATCCAACCTTTCTTTGAGGGTCAGTATCCTAAAGGTATAGAGGCGCTACCGTCCAGCAGTTGCTTGCTATTGGCGCACCAACGGACTCCATCTTCAGGAAGCCACGTCACTGACGAAGCTAGTTCTTTTCCCTGGTGCCTCCCAGCAGTAACTTGGCGTGAAAGGCGCAAGTCAACAGGCCCACAAAGGCCTGTTCGGCTCTTACGAGTCGAGCAGGTGAAGGATGCACGGCTACAGTACAGACTCTGACGAACGGAGGGTTGTCCCTCTTTTCCTGGCGCTCTTTGCGATTTCTTTGGCGTGGCTGTCGTCCAAACTTCTCTCGGTGATTCACTTCTCAATCCCCTGGTGGGCGGATGCTCCTTCCCTCATGGCTTTCTATGGCGCGCTCTACACCCTTTTCGATCGGTATCTATGGCGGAACGGGTTCGTGTGCAAATTGGGGCTGGTCAAAATCCCGAATCTCGCTGGCTGCTGGCGAGGCTACCTGATCTCTTCTTTTGACGGCCACGCGAAGCGCCACAACCTGGTGATCAATATCTTCCAGACTTGGACGCAACTGGCCGTGTTTCTCGCCACGGCCACATCCATCTCTCGGAGCTGCGCCGCGGTGATTCAAGTTGGCGACCCGGAAGGCGTTGCGTTGATCTACCAATACCAGAATCAACCGCTGGCAGACGCGACGAGAACGATGCACATGCACTTCGGCACTGCGATGCTTAGAGTCTCTAACGGCGGCTGCCTGGTCGGCGATTATTATTCCGGGCGTGACCGCAGGACCTTCGGCCGCATTTGCTGCCGTCGACAATTGCCCAACGCGAAGAAGAACCCAGAATCCCCCTCTATGCCGTGAACCGAGACAAAGACTCTCGGACATCTGCCGTATCAGAACTTCAAATGTCCGGCATCCGCGTTCGCCGTCCAAGTGACCGCCGGGTGGCCTACCCTATGCGCCGTTTGCATAGGGCGGGTCCGCTCTTCGTCCTTTCGGTTTCCGCCCCTTCGCCACCTTCGCTCTTGCCGCAGGCCACCCGCACCCTCCGTATCGTTGTGATTGGGGAGCGGGGAAACATTGCTCGTTCGAACAACCGATGCTGCGCAAGAAAGGGGAGACGGATATCCGGGCCGCCTGCCCGAGGGGTGTTTTCCTTTTGTGGTGTCACGACGGTGACACTTCAAGTGCCAATCGTTTTCCACCACTGTCGAAGGATATGTCAACACGTCTAAGCGGGAATGAGTTTGTTAAATCATTTCCACTATTACGGTATTTTGCGGTGACACAGAACTGATTGCAGTCAACCAGCAAGGCGGTAAACTCTCCAATAATTGGACCCATTCTAAGCCGCTCACCTTCCGGGCGGAATATGGTTAGGGTAATCTCTTTTCCCTTCCACTTAAGTATTTCGGTTACTTTACTCGAGCGAAGCGCAATGAACTGTTCGATATGCTGTTCGGATGCATCAACAGATTTTGTGCCGTCTCGTCGATAAGATTTTCCTGCGAAATGTGGACGGTTTGGGCTTCCGTAGATGATGACGGCTAGAAAAGTTTTGTTCTCCTTATGCCTTACAAGAATCGTTGGGGATATCGGCGGATAAATATTGCTGAGTTCGTCGCTGACACGCATCTGTAGCTTTTCAAAATTCTGTGTCTTGTTTTCTTCGATTCTACCGTCGTCGTATACACCAACGAAGAGGACCCCTGGCTGATCGTTCTCCAGAGAGTTACTGAAGGCTACTGCTGCTTTCACCCAATCGCGGTAGTCGGAAGACGTTTTTCTTTCAACGGTCGCATCTTCGACCGCAGTCAATCTTGCGATGATGTCTTCATCGGTAAGAGTCATTCGGCTAGCCTCTGCTCCTTGGCGTGTTCACTTTGGCTTACAAGCCCCAGCGTTCTCAGGCTCGGGTGGCCCGGGCCGCCCGCCCGTCAATCATCCTCAGTCTTCCGATTCCGGTCCAGGCTGCACCTTGACGTCTGAGGTAAAGCTCGAAAGCGTCAACGGCATCACAGCGGCCGGGGAGTAAGGAATTGAGTGTCCACCGGATATGGTAAAAGGTTGGGTCGTCGATGCAACTACTTGCGGAGCGGCTATTGGCAGGAACCGTTCGTCGAGCGTCCATTGCTTCTTGAACTTGTCGGTGACCCTCACAGCGTCAAGCTCGCATATTAACCTTCCCCATGTCTCCTGAAGGAACATTGAAGTCTCATCAAGCAACCTGGAGAAAAGTTGTTCCGAGTCGACCAATTCTTCGGGTTTCAGACATGCTGCTTCTCTCCATGAGAGGCGCACTTTCTCGAGGAATTCCCTCTTGGGGAGAAATTCGCGCGATACTTGAATGCCCCGGCCCAATACAGGATTGTGCAGGATCGTATCTCGGTACTCCTGCACTTCTACAAAACCTCCTCGAAAAATTTTGTCTTTCGAGAGTTCACGGGCGCTACACAGCTCATCCTTTTGCTTTGGCAGAAAATCAACGAACGCTCCAAAGTCGTCGAGGATTGCTCGGACGGTTTTACAAAATGCAAGGGCGTTGTCGCCGCAAGCATCAAGCAACGAGAAAATATCCTCAGGAAATTCCCCTTGGCCAGAGTGAATCCGCGTAGTCGCTCGTGCCAGATAATAAAATACGGAATAATTATGCATTGCCATCTTCTCACAAGCACTCCGCACCTTATCGCGGAGCCGAATCCATGAGTCTCGATCTCGTGAGAATGAGGAATCGGGGTCAATCCGGTTTGTAAGTGGAACGATGTACCTGCGCCAAAAAGTTTCGTAGGCAGGGAAGCGTTGCAACACAAGGCTACCCCATTCCTGTTCCCTGCGGTCGCCATGAGATATGAGATTAAAGTTATCGAGGTTAGTGTAGATGCTCACTGCTGTTCTCCCTGGAAGGGTGGCCCGGGCCACCCGCCAATCACGGGTGCTCGTGGCGCTCCGGATGCGCTCCAATATACAGGATGTAATACGCTAGGCTATCCTGTTTTCCGAGGAGAACATGAGCCTGCTGACGATCATCCGCACCCTATCGCAACTGCTATTTGCAATCCTTCTCTCGCTTCCAGCCCTGGCCCAACACCCCGCTCCTTCCATCCCTTCCACTGGTTTTGCCGGGCTGGATGAGTACCGCGCGTCGCGGATTTCAATCTACGCGGACGATTTCGGGCAACTGGCACGCTACCGGCAGGCCAACGCCTCGCTCGCGCCGTCGACGGCGGGCGAAAGCCGAGTCGTTTTCCTTGGCGACTCCATCACCGACTACTGGAAGTTGCCAGATTATTTTCCTGGCAAGCCTTATATCAACCGCGGCGTCGACGGGCAGACTACGCCCCAGATGCTGGTGCGTTTCCGCCAGGATGTGATTGATATGCACCCTAAAGTGCTCGTCGTGCTCGCGGGAACCAACGATATCGCGGGCGTCACCGGGCGCACGTCGAACGAGGACATCGAGGCCAACTACGCTTCCATGGCCGAGCTGGCGCGCGCGCACCGCATCCGGGTGGTGTTTGCGTCCATCCTCCCGGTGCATAACTACACGCACGATGCGGAGGAGTCTTTTGCGCTGCGTCCGCGCGATAGAATCTTGGCGCTGAACAAATGGCTTAAAGACTACTGCGCCAAAAACCGTTTCGTATATCTCGACTACTTCAGCGCCCTGGTTGACGAGCGGGGCATGCTGAAGCGCGCCCTGGCTGACGACGGCCTGCACCCAACGGATGCTGGGTATAAGATCATGGCGCCCCTAGCGGAGAAGGCGATCCAGAAGGCACTAGCGGAAAACTGAGCTCTGTAATCTGCCGGCGTGGCCGACAGATTGCCGGGGGAACGATTTTGGGTGCCGCAACCTTGTGGGTTTCAAGGGTGCGGGTTTTGACTTTTCTTTCGTTCCAACTTTCGCTCGGGGCCTTGTTACCCGTTTCCTCTTTTCCCGCGGCGCTTCAAGTATTCCGCCGGCGTGACAACCAACACGTCATGCACAGTCTTTCCGAAATAGGGGCCGAAATGGCGGACGTCGCCGGTCACCAGGTGGGTGGCTTGGGCTTCCATCGCGGCCAACAGGATCGGCGCGTCTTTTTCTGGGAGCGTGATTCCGGAGGGAAGTTCGCGCTGCCGGGCATCGAAAACCTGGAGTGCGGGCGTCAGTTGCGCCAGCCTGCGGCGCTGCGCTTCTTCATCGAGATTGATTTTTGCTTCTTCGATGGCGTAGCGCGAGGAGCACAACACTACATCTCGCAATTTCCAGAAGGCCAGCAGACCGGAATCCGCACGGTAGGCCGCGGAGAAGAGCACATTGGCATCCAGAAAGATTCGGTCCATCGTGTTTGGCGAGCGCTTGGGTTTTCTTGCTCTTCGCTTGCTTGCGGCTAATGGCTGACGGCTGACTTTTTCTTACTTCGGCCGGCGGTGGGGAATCGCTTTCGGGTCCAGCCCCATTTCTTCAACCAGCTTTTTGGCGCGCTGGTAATCGGCATCGGTTGTGGCAGTGGACAGGAGAAACTCGGCCTTGCGCTCCGGCGAGTAACGCTCGACGGGCAAAACCACCGCAGGCCGGAGAAGGACGCCGTCCTCGACAGCCTCGGCGGTGACAATGCTGCCTTCTTCAATGCCGTAGCGCTTCCTGAGCTTTGCCGGCACAATCACCGCTCCCCGCTTGCCCACCTTTACCGCATCCATGGCGCACCTCGCTTTGCCAGTATATCAGATTGTCTGAAGATCAGGCAGAGGTGGCGAATGGCGGTCTGGCGCCTGGTCCAACCAATGTGCGGCAACAAGGCGTAGCGCCGGCATCCTGCCGGCCAGCGTCCCAGACCCTGTCCGGGCACCGGTCGCCAACCACTCCCCCGCCCCATTGCGCCTTGGCCCGCAAGGTGCCAAAATCACCACATTGCTGGTGCCAGAAACATTCGGCCGCCCTACGGTGTCTAATACCTAGAGCGGACTAAGGTTGGGGCACACCGTACGAAGACATGCCCAACCCAGCAGTGCCAGCAAGCTCCAGTTTCTACTTCGCAGGTGGGGCAGAAAGGCCGACCGTGTCCGATTGGGCCAGCGCACTCTCGTGGGTTAATGACGAATCCGAGCTTGTCACCGAGCTGCAAGCCGGCTCGGAGACCGCTTTTGACTGGCTGGTCAATCACTACCACGCTCCCGTCTACAACCTGATCCTGGGGATGCTGGGAGACACGGCGGACTCTGCCGACGCGGCGCAGGAAGTTTTCTTGAAAGCCTTCAAAGGAATTCGCAGTTTTCGTCAGGGGAGTTCGCTGAAGACTTGGCTCTATCGCATTGCCATCCGCGAAGCCCTGAATCATCGCCGCTGGTTCAAGCGCCACAATCAGAAAAATATTTCGATCGATGCCCAGCCGGCCGAAGGCTGCGCGTCAATTGATATCGAAGATTTGAGCGCGACCCCGTTTGAACAGTTGGCGGCGCACGAAATTCAAGTCGCGGTGCAGGGAGCGCTGCAGCAGGTGCCGGATGTGTTTCGCAGCGCGGTGATTTTGCGCGACATCGAAGGGTTGAGCTACGAGGAAGTGGCGGAAGTGCTGGAGTGCAGCGTGGGGACGGTGAAGTCGCGGATCCTGCGCGGGCGGCGCTCGTTGAAAGAGATTCTGGAGCCGCTGCTGGCGGAAAAACCGCTGGAAGCAAAGATTGCCGAGCGCGACACGCAGACTTCGGAAGCGCAGTGGCGCAGGGCCGAGATGGCGCGGCACGCGGCGGCCGCAGCTTCGGGAACGTGTTCCACGCAGCAGGTAGGCCTGCAAATGGCCTACGTACGAGTTTCGACGCCGGAAACGGCGGAAAGTATGACGCGCCCACAGCCAGCGCGCGAGGAGCAACTATGACGTGCGATAAAGTCCATCGCCGCCTCGCCGGCTATATGGACGATGCGAGTGTATCGGCGGCACGCTCGGAGGAGCGCGTGGCCATCCGGCAGCACTTGGAAAATTGCGAACCGTGCCGCGAGGAATTGCAGCGGTACCGGAAACTTGCCGTATTGATGTCCCGCGTGCCGCGGGCCGTTCCCCCCGCGGATCTCGCTGTGAGAATCAAAGTGGCGGCCTCGCAGGCCCAGCCTACGCAGGATTGGAGCGGGCGGTGGGAGTGGGTGAAGCATCGCACGGAAGTTTTAATGGATAACGTGTTTCGTCCGCTGACGGTGCCGGCTACCGGCGGATTTTTCTCGGCGATCGTGATTTTTGTGTTTGTGCTGCACATGATGCTGCCGGGCATTACGGTGGAGGCGGATCCGAACGATGTGCCGACAGCGCTGCTCCAGCCCGCCGAGCTGATTTCGCTGTCGAATATGCCGGCTTCACCGGAGATGCAGCATCCCGACGTTGCGCTGCAGCACGAGCTGCTGGTGGACGTGGTGGTGGATGCGCAGGGAGAGATGTCCACGTACGAAATTATTGTTGGCCCGGACACGCCGGAGATGCGGCATCACCTGGACCAGGTGCTCCTGTTTTCGCGCTTCCGGCCAATGATGAGCTTCGGGCGCCCCACCCCCGGCGGCCACGTAGTGCTAAGCTTCAGCGCCGTCCACGTCCGCGGGTAAGATTTCTCGTGGCACAGGCACTCCTGCCTGTGCGCCTCGGAAACGACACCGCGGTGCTTCCTTCCGGCCGGCCGTGGTGGGCCCGTACTCTTTCTAATCGCGAAACTTTGAATTCTAATATCCGTATTTCGCCTGTCCCCCCGGCCAGCTTCCCTTTTGTAAACGCCTGACCTTCTCAAACGCATCGTTTCTACCCCCATCGTGTTCAATGGAAGCAGGAGTTTTCACCATGCGTACCACCCTTCGCCTCTTCACCTTGCTCGTCGCGCTGTTGCTAGGCGCCATGCTTTTGACGCCCGCACTTCATGCGACTGCGTCGTCTTCTCGCCCGCAAGGAAATTCACCGGAATCGATATTGCTGAATGCGGCGAACCGCGACCGCGCGGCAATTGGCTTGCCGCTGTTTCAGTGGGACGCGAACCTTGCGGCTGCGGCGCGGTTGCATGCGTTGCGGATGGCCCAGCGGAGCACGTTGTCGCACCAATTTCCCGGCGAGCCGCCGCTGCAGGAACGCGCCATGCAAGCGGGCGCGCGATTCAGCCTGATTGCGGAGAATGTGGCGGAAGGGCCGTCAGCGCAGGGATTGCACACGCAGTGGATGAATTCGCCGCCGCACCGGGCGAATTTGCTGGACCGGGAGCTGAACTCGATAGGGATTGCGGTAGTGCAGAGCGGAAGCTTATTTTTTGCAGTTCAGGATTTTTCAGTGGGTGTGCCGCAGCTCAGCATCGAGCAGCAGGAAGCGCAGATCGATTCGCAACTTGCGGCGCGCGGGATGCACGTGGTGGACGCGGCGCTGGATGCGCGGAAGACCTGCGAGATGGATCGAGGTTGGGCCGGGCAGCGGCCGTTTGCGGTGCTGCGGTATGAGACTTCGAGCTTGAACAGCTTGCCGGAAGATATTGAGCAGAAGTTGCGGACGGGGAAGTATCACTCCGCTGCGGTGGGCGCTTGCGATGCGAGCGGCTCGGCTGGCGGATTCACACGGTTTCGGATTGCGATTTTGTTGTATTGATTGCACTCGGTGTTTACGGGCCGAAGCCTCTCCTGATAGCCCGCTCAAGCCTGCGACAGGCCAATTCTGGCTTGCGTTTTCCCCGAAAATCGGTAGACTTTGCAACATGACATTCTCGTTTTATTGCTACGCGTGGCGATTTACGTACCGGAACAACCGGGTGCGAGAGGCCAGCGTCTAGTTCGAGAGCAGTCCAGGATTTTGGCCCACTCGCACCGAGTGGGCTTTTTTGTTTTAGGGCCCAGGAAAGAAGCGACCAGCAAATTAACGAAAGGCCAAACGCGAAGGGGAAGAGACCACAATGATTATTTCCATGAAGCTGCATTCGACGCGGGAAGAGATCGACGAGGTTACGGGCATCGTGAAGCATTTTGGATACAAGGTGCACTCGATTGAGGGTGAAGAGCGCGTGGTGATCGGCGTCGTGGGCGTGGGCGACGTGACGGCGTGCATGGAGTCGGTGGAGGCGATGCCGCAGGTGGAGAAGGTGGTGCGGATTACCGCGCCGTATAAATTTGTGAGCAAGGAGTTTCGGCCCGGAAAGACGCGCATCAAGGCGAATGGCGCGGAGATTGGCGGCGACGAGTTTGCGGTGATTGCTGGGCCGTGTTCGGTGGAAAGCGAAGAGCAGATCATGCGCTCTGCGGAGGCGGTTGCGAAAGCGGGAGCGAAGTTTTTGCGCGGCGGGGCGTTCAAGCCGAGGACGTCGCCTTACGATTTTCAGGGGATGGAAGAGGAAGGGCTGAAGCTGCTACAGAAGGCCAAGAAGGCAACGGGATTGGCGATTGTGACCGAAGTGATGGGCGACCGCGACGTGGAATTGGTTGCGAATTACGCGGACGTGATGCAGGTGGGCGCGCGGAACATGCAGAACTTCATGCTCCTCAAGGCGCTGGGAAAGTGTGGCCGGCCGATTCTGCTGAAGCGCGGGCTAAGCAGTAGCATCAAGGAGCTGCTGATGAGCGCCGAATATATTGTGGCGCACGGGAATCCCGACGTGATTTTGTGCGAACGGGGAATTCGCACGTTTGAAACCGCTACGCGGAACACATGCGACATTTCAGCCATTCCGGTGCTGAATGAGCTGACGCACCTGCCGGTGATTCTGGACCCAAGCCACGCGACGGGGAAGCGCAGCCTGGTGCCAGCGGTGGCGCGAGCGGGAGTAGCGGTCGGCGCGGACGGGCTCATGGTGGAAGCGCATCCCGCGCCCGAGCGCGCCATTAGCGACGGCGCGCAATCGCTCGACCTGAATCAATTCGCCAAAATGATGGATGATCTGAAGCCCTACATCGCGCTCTGGAAAGAAGCACGCAAGAAAGAAACCGTGGCCGCCACCGCGAGGTAACTACTGACAATTAAAATCTGTATGGTCTGGATTAAGTATTTGCCTCACCGCATCAGGTAAACACCTGAGATGGTGGCGCAGCGGGTTTTCGTTTTTCATAAGCGTTTACAGAAACTCACATAGAGAGTGCACACGTGTCGCGCAATTTGCTTTTCATCACACTAAGTTGGTTAAAGTTAAAAACTTAACGGGCCTTCCAAATTCGGATTCTGGCCATTGAATTGCCAAAGAGTTGATTAGGAAACGGGTTGTGGTCCCGAGTCTCCTCCAGGTCCAGCCGGCCTTCAGAGAAGGCTTACTGCAAGCACGAGTGGTCTGAGCTAAAAAACCACGGAGGTCCGCGCGCTTCAGACCGCAAAAAAAAGACAGGGGGGTTCACGATGGAAAGATCGCAGGGTACCGCTCTATCCGGACGATCCATAGTTCATGCACTAGTGTTGGCTGTACTACTTCTCGGAGTTGCGTGTTCAACGAAAGCGCAGTCCACGGCGACGCTGCAGGGAACGGTTACCGACCCTTCGGGAGCCGCAGTTGCCAACGCCAAGGTGGCGGCAACGAATCAGGCGACCGGGGTGCGAACGGATACGGCCAGTGATACAGCTGGCGCGTTTCTTATTCCATCGCTGTCGATCGGGTTATACAGACTGGAGATTTCGGCCTCGGGTTTTCAGACCACAGTTCTCACCGGGCTGAAGCTCGAAGTGGCAACGACGGTGACAAAGAATGTTACCTTGACGCTGGGCAATACGTCGCAGACGGTGGAAGTAGTGGCCACGGTGCCGCTGGTCGATGTCAGCACCAACTCGATCGGGCAAGTGATTAACGACAAGACGGTGCAGCAGATTCCCCTGAATGGCCGGCACTTCACGGATCTGAGTTTGCTTACCCCTGGCACCATTACGCCTCCGGCGAACGGGTTTCTCTCCGCACCGTTGCGCGGGCAGGGTTCGTTTGGAATCAACACGGCGGGACAGCGGGAAGACACCACGAACTGGCTGGTCAACGGCGTCAATCTGAATGACAACTCTCAGAACCAGATCACCTTCCAGCCCCCGATTGACACGCTGGCGGAATACAAGATCGACAATTCGTCGTTTCCGGCACAATACGGGCGGAACTCTGGCGCTATCGTGAACCTAGCCACGCGTTCCGGAACGAATGAGTATCATGGAGAGTTGTTCGAATTCCTGCGGAACAATGCCCTCGACGCACGCAATTTCTTCAACGTCAGGGAAGGCTCGAGCGGCCTTCCGCTTATCCAGTCTCCGTTCCGGCGCAACGACTTCGGCGTGGATTTTGGCGGCCCGATCATCAAGAACAAGCTGTTCTTCTTTCTTGCGTATGAAGGGCTGCGCCAGAGTCAGAACATCACGCTGTCCACTACAGTGCCCAGCGTGAATGACCGGTCAACCGTGACCGCCCCCGCCATTCAGAAGTTGCTAACGCTGATCCCGGCGGCGAACCTGGTCGGCACCGGCACTCCCGGCGTCCCCAATACGTTCAATCTGTTCAGCGGCGGGGTGGTTGCGAACGTCTCTCTGAACCAGGGCTCAGGCGACATTGATTACGAGCTCAGCCAGATCGACCGCTTTCACTTCTACTATGTCGTGCAAAAGGATCTCCGCCAGGAACCCACACTCAGCAACGGCGCCATTGCTGAGAATATCCCCGGATTTGGCGACACGCGAGATGGTTTCCGGCAATTGCTGAGCTTCAGCGAAGATCACACTTTTTCGACCACGCTCAACAACACGGTTCGCCTGGGCTTCAACCGCATCCATTTGACCTTCACCCCTAACGGATTGCTCGATCCTACCAACTTCGGCATTACGATGCCGGCGGGCTCGCCGGCTGCCTCCGGCCTACCATTTTTCAATGTCGGTGGCACGATCGGTTTCGGCGGCCCGCTCGTCGAACCCCAGGGCCGCGGGGACACTACAGTTGTGCTAAACGACGGATTGAGCTGGCTCAAAGGCCGCCACACCTTCACGTTTGGAGGCGAAATCCGGCGAGCCTATAACAACAACATCGCTTTCAACATCGGGAGCCTCTCCTACACCTCTGTGGCCAATTTCCTTGCGGATTCGGCAAATGCGTTTACCGTCCAACTCGGCTCTGGAAATGACAAAATTCTGGCGCCGTCCTACGACGTGTTCGCGCAGGACAGCTTCAAATGGAAACCCAATCTGACCATTAACGTTGGCCTCCGTTATGCCTGGAATGCCACGCCGTCCGAATCCATCGGTCGCTTCACCAACGTTGACCCCTTGACCGGGGCCCTGGTCGCCGCCGGACAACCCTACCAGCAGAACAACCTGAACTTTCAGCCGCGCGTTGGTTTTGCCTGGGATCCTTTCAAGAACGGCAAGACTTCCGTCCGCGGCGCGTATGCCATCATGACGCAAGCGCCGACGACCAACATCTTGCAACCGCTGAGCGGCAACCCGCCGTTTGCATTGCCGATTTCGGTGAGTTCCGCGACCAATTCCATCACGGCGGAAAACCCCAGCGCCACAGTTACCGCCCCGAGCCTTGGTCCAGCGGCCATCAATCCCGGTTTTGATAATTCCTATGCCCAGGATTGGAATCTTTCCATACAACGCCAAGTCACTCAGGACCTCGGTTTGGAAGTTGCCTACATCGGCGTGAAGGGCACGCACCTTCAACTCACGCAGAACATCAATCAGCCGCTGGTCACCGATGGCTTCTACGGCTCCACTAAGCCATTCCCGGCGCTGCCCACGACCACCGCTCCCAATCTGATTCCTCCGCAGTGCCAGCCCAGCTGCCTGTATAACAACATCAACCAGGTCAACAGTGGCGGCAACTCCAGCTACAACGCCGTTTGGATCACCGCAAACAAACATGTTTCCCGCGGCCTGGAATTTCTCGCCACCTACACTTACTCCAAATCGATCGACTACAATTCTCTCTCCGGCGGCGAGACCTATATCATCCAGAATGCATACAATCCCCGGGGCGACCGTGGCCTCTCTGAGTTCGACGTTCGCAATCGCTTCGCGCTCAGCGGCTTCTATCAATTCCCGTTCAAGGGCAATCGCCTTATCTCCGGCTGGCAGGTTGGTCTCTTCTTCCAGGCGCAAAGCGGCAGCCCGCTGAATCCCACGCTGTCAATCGGCCCGGGGCCCGGGATTTCGCTGACCGTGCGGCCGGATCTGCTGGCACCAATTCACACCACGGGCAACCCAACGAATTGGTTTAGCAATGCGGTTCTCTGCGAACCTTTCAACGGAACCCCGACGGGCGGCGCTCCAGCCATCCCTGCCTGTGCGACGACCGCCAACGCCACGATTGCAGTTCCCTGCACCTTCAGCGACATACCTGTCAGCGCCAATCCCGCTTCCCCTAACTTCAAGGTCTACCCGATCGTACCGGGGACTTGCCATCCGGGGACCTTGGGGCGCAATGCCATCACCGGGCCAGACTTCGTGAACACCGATTTCTCCGTCACCAAGGACACGAAGATCACCGAACGATTCAACCTGGAGTTCCGCTGCGACATGTTTGATGTGTTCAACCATCCCAACTTCGGCAACCCTGTCCTGACCGCGACCAGCAAGTCCCTCGGGCTTATAGGGAGCACGCGATTCCCGACGGGTGACTTTGGGTCGTCCCGGCAGATCCAGTTCTCTCTCTTTTTGCAGTTCTAAGAGATCTGGCAACCAGACTTAAAGAGGGCAGGCTTAGCGCCTGCCCTCGTTTTTGTTTTGGAAAACGCAATAACAAATACGGCGGAAGAAACAACAGGGCATCAACGCAAAAAAAACAATGATGGAGCGAGAGAAGAGTGAGTTTTACCGTCCCTTGGCGCGGTCGCCTCGCAGGACCATGCAAGTCGAAGATGATTTGGCAACCAGGCGGCCGGCTTCGTCGGTGATTTCGCATTCGATGTAGCCGACCGTGTTGCCTCGCCGCACGACTTTACCCTCGGCGCGGAGGCGAGCCTCCCACACGGGGCGGAAGAAATTTATTTTTAGTTCGATGGTGGTGAAGGATTCGCCGGACGCGAGCGTGCTAGCAAAAGCCATTCCCATCGCGGCGTCCGCGATATCGCAGAGGACTCCACCGTGAAGCGTCCCCATGGGATTGGCATGCTGCTTTCCGGCGGCCAGGGTGACGATCGCGCGTCCATCCGCGATTTCATGCGCTTCAAAGCCAATCAGGCGTGCGATCGAAACATCGTTTATGTTTACGTTCGCCATAAACCCCCGTTGATGCGCCGATTGCGGCGCATTGTCGCTACATATGCGACCGATTGGTCTCACGAATCAATATTAACACAGCAAAAACGAAACCGAACGGGCCCCCGACTTTGGGACAATGGCCGTTCGTTTGGTGGGGCCTGCGCGTCGGACCCGTAGGCTTGGGAGATACGCGGGAGAAGCCTTTTTTCGAGACAAGGTAGAGTGATATCCTCAGTGCGATTTGCGCGTCAGGAAAACTCAACGGGATGATTCCGGACACCTGGCTGTGATCCATGGATAGACGGGACAACAGCCTTTTCGGCCGTGTGGGATTCGCGAGTGCGCAGACTACTTTTGGGGGTCGCAGCTTCACGAGTTGGACGGAGATGCAACGAGGAGCTTGGATATGTTCATGAGGCTCGACAACTGGATTTGGTTCGTTGCCACGGCAGCGGTAATTTTGCTCTGGGTGATACGTCCTGCGAGCGCGCAGGAACTCGAGCGCAGCAAGGTTCCCGCGCAATATACGTGGGATCTGACGCCGCTCTATCCGTCCGATGAAGCGTGGCGAAAGGAAAAGGATACGCTGGTCAGCGAAATGCCCAAGTTCAAGGAGTACCAGGGTTCGGTGGGCTCTTCGGCGGACCGGCTTGCCGGGGCCCTGGAACTGCAAAGCCGGCTGCACAAGACGCTGAGGCGGCTTAGTACGTACGCAGGGCTGATCTCAGACCAGGACACTCGCGTGAGCGTTTACCAAGGCATGCGGCAGGAAGTCGTGCAACTCTGGGCCACGTTCCAGGCCGAGACCGCCTTCATTGAACCGGAAATTCTGAAAACGGATAATGCTGCGCTGCAACGGTTCCTCGCACAGGAACCTCGCCTGCAGGTTTACCGGCAATACCTGGATGACGTGATCCGGCGCCGGCCGCACACGCTCAGCGAGCCGGAAGAGAAACTGCTTGCGAACTCTTCAGTGATGGCTGCGGGGCCATCGAGTGCGTTCAACATTTTTTCGAATGCCGATTTCCCTCATCCCAGCATAGTCCTGAGCGATGGGAAGAGCGCAAAATTGAACTCCGCCGGCTATGAACTGCACCGGGCTTCCGCCGTCCGGGAGGATCGGGAGAAGGCAATGGCCGCGTATTTTGGAGCCCTGGGCAGTTATCGCGGAACCCTTGGATCCATGCTGGATAGCAGCGTGCAAACCGCCATCTTTTACACGCATGCCCGCAACTACAAGAGCGATCTCGAGGCTGCCCTCGAGGCACCCAACGTTCCGGCCGCGGTATATAGCAAACTCCTGGAAGGCGTGAACCGCAACCTGCCCACGTTTCATCGTTATCTCAAGCTGCGGAAACGCATGCTGGGGCTGGCGGACTTGCACTACTACGATTTGTACGCGCCGCTGGTGAAATCGGTGGACACGCAATATACGGTTGCAGAGTCAGAGAACAATATTTTGGCCGCGCTGGCGCCTCTGGGAAAGGAATATGCCGCCGGCGCCAAGCGGGCGTTTTCCGAGCGATGGATTGATTTTTATCCCACCGAAGGCAAAGCACCCGGCGGATATGAGGATGGGGGGGCGTATGACGTGCATCCTTACATCCTGGTGAACTATAACGGCAAGTACGACGACATGAGTACGGTGGCCCACGAGCTGGGACACACCATGCACAGCTATTTTTCCAACAAGCAACCTTATCCCCTGTCCGCTTATCCGTCCTTTGTGGCGGAGGTTGCCTCCACATTTAACGAGGCACTTTTGATTGACAATATGCTCAAAAACACGAAAGACCCCGCCGTCCGGATGTCCCTGTTGGGCCGTTATCTGGAAAATATCAAGGGAACGGTGTTTCGCCAGACACAGTTTGCGGAATTTGAAGCGCGTTTGCACGAAATGGCGGAAAAGGGCCAACCGCTTACGGGCGATTCGATTTCAAAACTGTACGCGGAGATTGCCAGGAAATACTACGGCAGCGAGAAGGGCGTGTGTATCGTGGATGATTACGTTGCCTACGAATGGGCTTACATCCCGCACTTCTATTACAACTTTTATCTTTATCAATACGCGACCTCGTTTACCGCGTCGTCCGCATTGTCGGAAAAGGTATTGGCGGGCGAGGCCGGCGCGACGCAGCGCTATTTGAAGTTCATCTCTGCCGGCGGAACGAAGTATCCAATCGATTTGCTGAAAGATGCCGGCGTCGATGTGACCACCGATGAGCCGCTGGACCTAACGATAAAGAAGATGAATCGTATTATGGATGAAATCGAGAAGCTTCTCCCCCCAGAGAAGGACGCGCACGCCGTGCACTGAACCTGCCTGGCGCTTGGGACATCCTCGCTGCCGCCGAAGAGTTGGGCCGCCCAACCGAGACTTTCGGACATTGGCCTCGGGTTTGGGTAGGCCTGCACGTGCGACCAGTAGGCGCGGCGTTTCCCGGGAGTTACGATTTTTGCTGCTGGGGCGGTGTCCCCAACTGGGGAGAGAAGCGAGGTTGCCGTGTATTGCGAGCATTGCGGGCTGAGAATACTTCCAGAGCGTCCGGTCTGCACGCGGTGCGGGAAGTCGCCGACGTATGAGTGGATTCAGTTGACGAGCTTGTTGGTGATCCTGCTGGCGGTGATCGGGAATGAGGTCACCGGGTGGCTCTTGCTGCCGAAGATGGCGGCCACGCATCCCACGGGTCATTTCTTCCGGACTTGGCTCTGGGTGGATCGCGAGACGAGCGTTTATGGATGGATGCCGCTGGCCGCGGGGCTGCTGATGTGGGAGTTCTATGTGTGGCGCCAGGTGCGCAAGGCGAAACCGGTGACCAAGATCAGAAGCTGGGTGAGCCGCAAGATTTTAACCTTTGTGCTGGCAGCGGGATTTGCGCCGATTCTGCCGTGGTGGATACCGGCGGGGCAACCTTCGGAAAAGACGATGTCGACCCTGTCGCAGTATCCGGGGTTGCCGTGCGCGATTTCGTGGGGCGCGATATTGATTGTGGCTACCGTGCTGTGTTGGAAGGCGGAGACGCGGAATTTGCTGCTCGGGAATGGGAAGACGTTGTCGCTGGTTAGCCTGGGGGCGCTGGCGATGTTTATGGTGTTGACGCTGGTTGGGTGGTCGCTGGCTTAGCCGCCATTTGGAGTGCGGCCTGCCCTGAGCTTGCCGCTAAACAATCCAAGCCTCCATTGGAAACGGACCGGGAATAATTATCAACAAGCACAACCTTTGTAGGGGCCGGGCTTGCCCGGCCCATCTTCGATTGCAGCCCCAACTCTCACTCCTCTCCATCGCTCGGCCCGGGCTACAATTGCACTCGGCAACAGCGGCAGGTTTGCCGTCGCGCTCCAAAATGGGAAACCATTCGAATGGCTGTGGAAATCATTTCGAATGTTTTCTCTCTAAGTGTTGCAATCGCGGCGCTTACAAATTTCGGGCAGTTCCGGTATTTAGCAAAAAATTACCTTCAAGTGTTACTTTAAATGTCGGCGCGCCGACATTTCTGCTTCATTTTCCGGCTGCCTGGCTCCCGCGCCGCTGCTTTACACGTGCGCTAGATGACTTTATCCTGAACCTATGAGCGAGACCCGGTTTGGATTTGCCACGGTCGAAGAAGCGGTGGAGGAGATTCGCCAGGGGCGGATGATTGTCCTGGTGGACGACGAAGACCGCGAAAATGAAGGCGACCTGACGCTGGCGGCGGAGAAGATTACGCCGGAAGCGATCAACTTCATGGCCAAATTCGGGCGCGGGCTGATTTGCCTGGCGCTGACGGAGCAGCGGTGCGACGAGCTGAATTTGCCACTGATGTCGCCGATCAATACTTCCGTGCATGGGACGGCATTTTGCGAAGCGATTGACGCGAAGGTGGGCGTGACCACCGGCATCAGCGCTTCGGACCGGGCGATTACAATTTTGACGGCGATTGATCCGAAGACGCGGCCACAGGATCTGGCGCGGCCGGGACACATGTTCCCGCTGCGGGCGCGCAACGGCGGCGTGCTGGTCCGTGCGGGGCAGACGGAAGCGAGCGTGGACCTGGCGAGGATTGCGGGCCTGAATCCCTCCGGCGTGATCTGCGAAATTATGAATGAGGACGGGACGATGTCCCGGGTGCCGCAGCTCGTGGAGTTTTGCCGCGAGCATGGATTGAAGATGCTGACGGTGGCGGATTTGATCCGTTACCGGATGCAGCACGAACGCTATGTGCGGCGCGTTGCGGAGGCGGTCGTGCCAACGCGGTTTGGCGAGTTCAAGATGATTGCGTATTCGAGCGACGTGGATCACGACCAGCATGTGGCGTTGATTCGCGGGGACCTATGCGGGGCGACACCGCCGTTGGTGCGCGTGCATTCGCACTGCCTGACCGGGGATGTGTTTGGGTCGACGGCTTGCGACTGCACGGACCTGGTGGCGAAGTCGCTGGAAAAAATTGCGGAGGAAGGGCGCGGGGTGTTTTTGTACCTGCATCATACGGGGCGCGGATTCACGATTGAAAATTCGGAGACACCGGGGCAGTTGCCGCAGATTCATTTTCATTCGCGCGGGCAGCTGGATCGCGAACCGGCGCGGCAGCGAATGGTTCAGCATGAAAGCGGCATCGGGGCGCAGATTTTGATTGACCTGGGATTGAAAGATATTCGCGTCGTGACGAATCATCCGAAGAAGGTCGTAGCGCTCGAAGGCTACGGCATCCGCATCGCCGACCAGGTGCCGCTGAACCTTTCAACGCAAAAGCCCACGCATCAGCGGTTGTAAATTCATGCAAACAATAATGTAGCTCAGGCCTTCAGGCCTGAGGGTTTTCCTTTGTGGTGACAGTGTTGCCGCGGCTTTGGAAACCCCCACCCCTGAAGGGGTGAGCTACAGGTAATCCACAAATTGCAGCTATGGCTCTTCGTCTTCGCTTACGGTGGGCGCAGGTGTGGCCGATTGCTTAGTAGGGGATTTTGTTGGCGGCGGTTTGGCGGGGGCGGCGGCCGTTTGCGGGGAGTTGGATTGTTTTCTTGCGGGTGGCTTGCCTACGGTGAGGTATTTGCGCATTTTCTCTAGTTTTTTGGGGCCGATGCCTTTGATGGCCAGAAGATCGTCGACGCTTTTGAAGGCGCCGTAGGATTTGCGGGTGTCCAGGATTTTTTGCGCGGTGGAAGGGCCGATGCCGGGCACTTGCTGGAGTTCGATGGCATCGGCGGCGTTGAGGTTGATTGGGTGGGCTGGGGGCTTTTTCTTTGCGAAGACGGGAAGGGAACAGAGTGCGAGAGTTAGGAGGCAAAGGTAGATGCGCGCGGAGGGATGATGACGCCGGAACATGGGGTGATAATGCCAGAATGACGTAGCTAAAGCAATAATAGGGCCAGAACAGAACGGGCTGTGGGCGAAGAGCGGCCCGCCACGGTCGGCGGGCGCTACGAATTACGATACAGAGGCCCGGGAGCGCCAATCTCCCGATTGGCCTTCCCGGGGCAGACAGCCCGCCTCGGAAGGCGGCCGCTACAAAGGCGTTCGGAACTAGGTAGCCAGTTGGTTGCCTTGATTGTCGAAGATGGCGAGGTCGCCAAAGAGGGCGGCTTGGGATTCGATTTGGGCGCGGTCGCCCACGATTACGATTTGCATGTTGGCGGAGTCGAAATATTTTCGGGCGGTGGCCATTAAATCAGCGGAGGTGATGGCGCGGATTTTATCGCGATAGGTTTCGAGGTAGTCGGCGGGGAGTTCGTTGAGCTCGACGGTGGAGAATTGGGAGAGCAGGCCTTCTTGTGTGGCCAAGCCCATGGAAAAGACGCCGGTTAGGTAATTTTGGGCGTCGGCAAGTTCGGCGTCGGGCACGGGCAGGGAGCGGAGTTTGTCGAGTTCGTAGAAAATTTCGGTGAGCGAGGCGGCGACGACATCGTTGCGCACGGCGGCGGAGACGGAGAAATAGCCATGTTGGCGGAGCGGGTGGACGCTGCTGCGCGGGCTGTAGGTGTAGCCCTTGTCTTCGCGGATGTTCATTACGAGGCGCGAATTGAAAGCGCCGCCGTAAAGGCTGTTGGTGAGGCCGAGCCGGATCCAATCGGGATGCTTGCGAGTGATGGCGTGGCAGCCGACGAGGATTTGGGTTTGGACCGAGCCGGGATTGTGGACGAAATAGACGCGGCGGCCCTGCGGCTTTGGTGGAGCAGGGAATTCTTTCGCGGCGGGCTTTTTGCCGGACCAATTGCCGAAGGTTTTTTCGATGGTTTTCAGCATGGATTGCGGATCGAAATCGCCGACGAGCATGAGCAGCGCGTTTTCGGGCGTGTAGATTTCGCGGTAGACGTCCTGCAGATCATCACGTTTGTAGGCGGCGACCTGCGCTTCGCTGGGCGATATGAGCGCATAAGGATGCACGCCGAAGAGAATTTTGCGGAGGCGTTCGCTGGCGAGAAAACCCGGCGAGGTGCGTTCGAGCTTTACTTCTTCGAGTTTCTGGCGGCGTTCGCGCTCGAATTCGTTTTCGGGGAATGAGGCGTCGCGGGCAAGTTCGTTCACGAGTTGCAAAAGCGGTTCGGCGAATTCGCTGAGGCCGGCGAAGCCGATGGCGCTGGTGTCCTGCCCGGCGCTGCTGCCGAGATCGGCGCCGAGGCGGCGAAGGTCTTCTTCAATCTTGCGGCTGGCGCGTTTGGCGGTGCCGGTGCGCACGAGCGTGGCGGTCATTTCGGCGAGGCCCGTGGAGCGGTTGGAGACGAGGGCGTTGCCGGCGCGGAAATAGAGTTCACCGTGAAATTTGGGAATGGAGTGCGCTTCGGCGAGAACAACTTCGAGGCCGTTGGCGAGGCGTGCGCGGGTGCGCTTGGGCCAGGTGACGGGGCGCTCGGCGGTGAGCGCGGGAACAGCGGCGGAAAATTCAGGTGCGCGGGAAGCCATTATGCGGCCTCCTTCTTGCCCGCGTTAGCGGGTGCGCCGGCGTCCGCGGGTAAACCGGCGTCCACCGGAGCGCGGAACACGATGGCGCGATTTTGGGGGAGAAGATATTTTTTCGCGACGCGCTGAATGTCTTCGCGCTTCACGGCGAGGAAGCCGTCGAGGATGGAGTTGACGAGTTCGGGTTCGTTGTCGAAGAGCGTGAAGCAGGCGAGGAGATGCATCAGGCCGTAGCGAGGCATGTAGCCGCCGCGCCCGCCTTCGAGAGTGGAGTAGTAGTCGGAGCGCCATTTGACTTTGAGGTGCTGAAGCTCGTCCTCCGGAATGCCGTTTTGCTGGACTTCGCGAATGACGGCATCGAAAGCCTCGAGCGCGGTTTCGTCGGTGTATTCCGGCTTGTACAGAATGCGCGTGGTCATCTGCGCGGGACCGTTGAAGCCGAAAATGTCGTCTACGCCGCCATCGGCTTCGACGGCAATCTGTTTTTCGAGGACGAGTTCACGATGGATGCGTCCCGCGCGGCCGCCGTGGAGGGATTGGTCGAGCAACGCCATGGCGTACCAATCGGGAGTGCGGCGGGCGGGCATGACGTAGGCGACTGCAATGGCCGGAAGCGTGCCGAATTTTTCTTCGACGCGGCCGCGGCGTTCTTCCGTCTGCGGCGGCTCGGTGGGATCTGCGAACGGCGGCGCGGCACCGGCTGGTATTGTGCCGAAATATTTTTCGGCGAAGGCCAAACCGTCTTTTGGCGTGACGTCGCCGAGCATCAGGAGAACGGCATTGTTGGGGACGTAGTAGGTTTTGAAGAACTTTTGCACGTCGGCGAGATCGGCGGCGTCGAGGTCGTGAAAATCGCCGTAAAAATTATGCGCGTTGGCCCAGTTGCGGAAGGCGACGGGCGGCATGTCGAGCCAGGGGAAACCCCCGTAGGGCTGGTTGAGAACGTTGACGCGGACTTCTTCTTTCACGACGTCGCGCTGGTTGCGGAGATTTTCGTCGTCCACTTTGAGGGCGCGCATGCGGTCGGCTTCGAGCCAGAGAACGCGCTCGAGGCCGTTGGAAGGAACAGCCTCGTAATAGTTGGTGACGTCGTACATGGTGGAGCCGTTCAGAACGCCACCGCTGGAATTGATGAGCTTGATGTGCTGCATTTTGGGCGCGTTTTCGGAGCCCTGGAACATCATGTGCTCGAAGAGATGCGCGAAGCCGCTGCGGCCCTGCGGCTCCAGGCGGAAGCCGATTTTGTAGTAAACCCCTACGGTGACGACGGGCGCGGTTGCGTCCGGCGCAATGACCACGCGCAGGCCATTTTTCAGGGTGGTGTGCTGGATGGGAATTTGCAGTGAACTCAAGCGGAGCCCCCTTTGGATTTGGAAAGCAGCGGAGAATGGCGTGGAAGCTGTTCGAGATGGCCGAGGACAGCGGCGGGATCGGCGGCGAGGACGTGGCCGGAAAGGCGGCTGACGGCGACGTAGGCTTCCAGAAATTCGGGATGGTAGTGGGCGACGGCTTCTTCGTTGGCGGCGACAACACCGTAATCGCCGCGGGAGAGCGGGCCGGTCCAGGCCTTGTGGGGCCCGAGCTTTTCGTAGTGCTCGAGAACCTGCCGCGACAACGAAAGCAGGGCGTGGAGCGCTTCGCGATGCGGGAGGCCGGAGGTCTTGAGCATCTGCACGCCGGCTTCTTCGAGAGCGAGAACGAGGCCGGCGGCGAACGCACCGGCGGCGTGGTAGAGAGGTTTTTTTTCGGCGGTGATGTTCACGGGGACGCCGCCGAGGGAACGCGCGATGGAGCGGGCGACGCGGACGGCGGGGGCGTCGCCTTCGATGGCGAAGATTTTGCCTTCGAGGGGCGGAGCACTGACGCCATTGAAGGTCTGCATCGGGTGCATTGATGCGGCGAGCGCGCCGAACGCGCGAACGGGTTGCAAGGCGTTGGCATCACATGAACCACTCGTGTGGAGAACGATTTTTCCGCGGAGTTGCTGTCCGCCGACGCGGGCGAGTTCTGCGGCGATTTCGGGGATGGTGTCATCCGGTACGCTCACCAGGATGGTTCTGGCGGCAAGAGCGCGGTGCGAGATTCCTGCGATTGGCTGGCCGGCGCGGATGTACTTGGCCGCTTTGCGGGCGGTGGCTTCGGAATGCGCGGCGACGAGGAGAATGCGCCACCCACGTTCGTGCAGCAGGCGGCCCAACGCGCGTCCCACGCGGCCGGCACCGAGAATGGCCAGGGTCTTCTGCATCCATGCTAGGATACCCTGAGGCTGGCATTCGACTCCAATCCGCATGCATCTCTTCTGGCTCGTTCTCTTCGGACTCGTCGCACTCTTCTGGATGACTTATGGACTGAAAGTGGCGTATGGCGCGCTGCGTTTGCCGTGGTTGAAAGATTACGCACCGGCGGCGGACCCGGATTGCCCGCGGATTTCGGTGCTGTTTGCGGCGCGGGATGAAGAGGAAAAGTTGCCGGGGGCGCTGGCAACGCTAGTGGCGGTGGATTATCCCGGTCTTGAGATCGTGGCGGTAGATGACCGGTCAACGGACGCGACCGCGCGGATTCTGGATGAGTTCGCAGCGAACCACCCACAACTCCGTGTGGTGCATGTGCGTGAACTGCCGGCCGGTTGGCTTGGGAAACCGCACGCGCTGCAGAAGGGCTATGAGGCTTCGAGCGGCGAGTGGCTGGTGTTTACGGATGCGGATGTGAAGTTTCGGGCGGATGCTTTGCGGCGGGTGGTGGCGCTGGCGCGCGCGAGAGGATTGGATCACCTGGCGCTGCTCGGGGATGTGGAGCGAAGCGGGTTTTGGGATACGGTGCTAATTACGTTTTTCGGAATGGGATTTCAGTTGGCGGCGGATTTGCATGCGGTGAGCAATCCGAATTCGCGGGCGTACGTGGGCGTTGGCGCGTTTCAGATGCTGAAGCGCGGGGCTTACGAGGCGAGTGGAACGCACCGGCGGCTGGCGATGGAAGTGATCGACGACATGAAGTTGGGGAAGCTAGTGAAGCAGGCGGGATTTCGCTCCGGCGTGGCGATTGCGCAGGACGCGGTCAGTGTGGAGTGGCATCTGGGCTTGGAGAATTTGATCCGCGGGCTGGAGAAGAATTTTTTCGCGGCGGCGGGGTTCAGTGTGGGGATAGTGGCGCTGCAGATTGTGAGCATGTTGTTGTTTAACGTGGCGCCGTTTTTTGGGCTGGCCTTTGGCGGCGGGTGGATTCAGGTGCTGGCGGGAATTTCGGTGCTGATTGCGCTTGGCTTTCACCTGGGCGGAGACGCGGTGATGCGGGTTTCCCCGTGGTATTGCCTGACGCTGCCGTTGGGAGCGACGGTGTTCTCGTACATCCTGTTGCGCTCGACCGTGATTACGTTGCGGCAGGGCGGAATTTATTGGCGCGAAACGTTTTACAAGTTGGAGGAGTTACGCCGGGGAATCGTATGAACGATCCCACTCGATCACGACGCGGCTTGCGCACTTTCAGGGGCATCCTTTGAGAACAGGCCGGCCAGGTCCTGTTGTTTCAGGGAGCGGATGCGGTCGCGGAGTTGGGCGGCCTTTTCGAATTCGAATTTCTTGGCGGCTTCGCGCATCTGGGATTCGAGTTGCTGGAGGAGTTCGGCCAGCTGGGCTTCGGATTTGACGTTGGACACGGCGGCGTCGAGTCCGACGGTGTCGAGGGGGACGGTGACGTAGTCGGCTTCGACGATGTGGGCGAGTTCCATGTCCACGCCCTTGATGATGGATTGCGGGGTGATGCTGTTCTCCTTGTTGTAGGCGACCTGCTTGGCGCGGCGGCGATTGGTTTCGCCGATAGCCTGGTTCATGGAGTCGGTGCGGCGGTCGGCGTAGAGAATGGCGCGGCCCTCGATGTGGCGGGCGCAGCGGCCGATGGTTTGGATCAGAGACGTGGTGCTGCGCAGAAAACCTTCCTTGTCGGCGTCGAGGATGGCGACGAGAGAAACTTCGGGAAGGTCGAGGCCTTCGCGAAGGAGGTTGATGCCGATGAGGACATCGAATTCGCCGCGGCGCAGATCGCGAAGGATTTTGATGCGGTCGAGGGTTTCCACTTCGGAGTGGAGATAGCGGCAGCGCACGCCAATTTCCGAAAAATATTCGCTGAGGTCTTCGGCCATGCGCTTGGTGAGCGTGGTGACGAGCACGCGTTCGTTTTTTGCGGCGCGAATGCGGATTTCTTCCAGTAAATCGTCCACTTGGCCCTTCACGGGGCGAATTTCTACTTCCGGATCGACAAGGCCTGTCGGGCGAATCACCTGCTCAACGAAGACGCCGCCAGACTTGGTGAGTTCGTAGGGGCCGGGCGTCGCAGAGACGTAGATGGCCTGATTGACGCGGTGCTCGAACTCTTCGAAGGTGAGCGGACGGTTGTCGAGCGCGGACGGCATGCGGAAGCCGTAATCGACCAGGGTTTGCTTGCGCGCGCGGTCGCCGTTGAACATGCCGCGGACTTGCGGAACGGTGGCGTGCGATTCGTCGACGAAGAGCAGGTAATCCTGTGGGACATAATCGAGTAGGGTGGGCGGGGCTTCGCCGGGCAAGCGGCCGCTGAGGTGGCGCGAATAATTTTCGACGCCGTGGCAATAGCCGATGGTTCGCATCATTTCCATGTCGAACATGGTGCGCTGGACGACGCGCTGGGCTTCGACGAATTTCCCCTGCTTTTCCAGTTCCTTTTTCCACCAGTCGAGTTCGTCTTGGATGCTGACGATGGCGCGGTCGCGCTGCTCGGGCTGCATGACGTAGTGGGTCTTCGGATAGATCGGCACGCGCGCCAGGTCTTCGTGGCCGGCGCGGATTTCGCCGGTGAGGGGATCGATCTGCCGGATTTTATCGATTTGATCGCCCCACATTTCGATGCGATAGGCGTTGTCTTCGTAGGTCGGATAGATTTCGAGGATGTCGCCGCGGACGCGAAAGGTGCCACGGCGGAGATCTTCGCTGCGTTCGTACTGGATGTCCACGAAACGGCGCAACAGGGCTTCGCGCGAGGTTTGGTGGCCTTTTTCGAGCATGACCAGCATGCCGAAGTAGGCTTCGGGCGAGCCGATGCCGTAGATGCAGGAGACGCTGGCGACGACGATGACGTCCTGGCGTTCGAAGAGCGAGCGGGTGGCGCTCATGCGGAGCTTGTCGAGTTCGTCGTTGATGGTGGCTTCTTTTTCAATGTAGATGTCGGCGGCGGGGACGTAGGCCTCGGGCTGGTAGAAATCGTAATAGCTGACGAAATATTCAACCGCGTTTTCAGGGAAGAAGCCTTTGAACTCGTGATAGAGCTGCGCGGCGAGGGTTTTGTTGTGGGCGAGGACGAGGGCTGGGCGATTGGCCTGCTCGATGACCTTGGCCATGGCGAAGGTTTTTCCGGAGCCGGTGACGCCGAGGAGAACCTGGTGCTTGTCTCCCGCATCGACGCCGCGGGTGAGCTGGTCGATGGCCGCTGGTTGGTCGCCACGGGGCTGATAGTTGCTGCGCAGCTTGAAATTCATCGTAGGGGTCTCCTGCGGGTTTTCCGGGCACAACGGAAACTTTTATTATACCGCGAGTGGCAGATTTTCGCGGGAGCGCAATTTCACGGAGCGGGTGCGGCGGGCGGTTGGGCTACGAAGAGGGTTTCGAGATGACTGGTGGCTTCGACGGTGTAGCGAACGCCGTTGGAGCCGTCGGATTTCATGACGATTACGTCCATGGATTGCTGGACGTCTTCGTTGGCGCGGAGGACGAGGCCGGTTTTTCGCGAGATATAGGTGATTACCTGGTTGTGACCTTTGGCGGTGCCCAGGGTTTTCAGTTCGTGGAGGCGATAGGATTCGGGCGTGGAATCTTTTGCGGAGGATTTTTGTTTAAGAGTGGATTGGGTGAGGAAGACCGCGCAGGATTCGGCCGGGAAAATGGGGCACTGGTCGTCGCGGGCGTAAGTGGTTTCGCGTTCCCAGACGAGGCCGGCGATGAGGGAGTCGTTAAGCTCCGGTTCTTCGAATTTCCATTTTTCGCCGGGCTTTAGCCGCTTGGGCGGAAGGATCCAGCCAAAGGCGAAGCGGGCGACCCAGAATTGCCAGAGAAGGCGCTGCTCCGGAGGAACGTCGTCGAGTCCTTTCAGGTTGCCGAGTTGACCGTTGCCGAGGATATCGAAAGTGAGCTTCTGGGCTGGAGAGGCTGGCGATTTGGCTTGTGCAGAGGCGTCGGGCAAGAGCTCCATTTGGAGGGTGACTGTGGGATGCGGTTTTCCCGCGAGCACTTTTTGGATGGAAAGGCGAATTTGGTTGGAGAGATCGCCCTGAAGCTGCTGAGGGCCGAAGACGCTGGAGACGCGGCTTTCGGTTTTCACGGAGCGATTGAGGCGGCCGTGGACTTCATAAAGAAATGTTTGGCCGGGTTTTAGTTGTGGCAGCAGCGATGAGCGGGTATCGCTGCGCAGGCTGACAGTGCAAACGAAAAGCAGCGCAGTAAGCACAACCGCGGTTTTGACCCCGACTGCGGAACCGGGTCGTGCCCCAGAAGGGCGAATTATTTTTGCGGCAATAAGTATTGCCGATCGAAAAAGTGGCCGTTGGGAAAGAATGAACGGGGTCAATTGGAGGTAATCCTCCTGAGTGAGGAAAGCCGCGTCACGGCTGTTTTCTTGCTTGGGCCACCGGGGTCATTTCGACACTACCGACGGGTTTTTCCAGCGGGCCGCGCAATTGAAAGAGGGGCGGGGCCGCGACGGATTTCACTCCGCGCTTGTCAGACGCGGCGGGCGCGAAAGTGAGCTGGAGGTCCTGCGAAAAATCCAGGGTGCCGTCCAGCCGCGTTTTGTTGTGAGGATTTTCCAGGACCAGGCTATCGAACTGAACGGCGCGATCATGAATGGTGAACTCACCTTCGCCGGAGGCCCAGCGGGAAGCACCGGTGTGAAGAGTACCGGTGTCCATGCTGGCGCCGACGTCCCAGCCTCGAAGTTCGAGGTTTTTGAGTCGCAAGTCGCCGCTGGCGGCAAGTTGGGCAACCAGGGCATCGCGGCCGACGCCGGAAGTTGTCAGGTGCAGCTTTCCCGATGCAGTGCCACTCCAATACTCCGACCAGTGCGTGGACCAGGGAAGGTCGGAAAGATTCGCGCGATCCACTTCCGCAGAGATTTCATATTGAGGAGGAACGGAAAACACCGCGCTCAGGCTGCCGCGTGCGGCGCCGCCGGCCCACTCGGCTTCGGCGTCGCGGACTTCGAGGTGCAGATCGTGAAAGGCGACGTGCGCGCGGGCCTTCGCAAGTTTTATTTTTTCGATGGAGAGAGAATCAGCTTCGAGGTCACCCTCGGCGGTTACACGGCGCAAGAGTTCGCTGGGCTTGGCGCTCGAATCGGATTTTCCGAGCAGGGAAGGAAGGAGGCGCTGCAGCCAGTTCGGGCGGGCGCGGGGGCCGAACCAGAGATCGAGGTCGGCGGCGTCGAGATGATCGGCATGGAGCTGAAACTTCCAGTTGTTGCCGGGGGAATCGTCGAGGGCCGGCGCGTCGCTGACGGAGCCGGACCACACGGCGCCAAAAGCGGAGGCGCGCGCGATGGTGGCGTTGCGGCGGCCGTTTTTCCATTCGATGCGGGCGTCGTCGAGTTTCAAGGGAAGATTCAGGCCGGCGGCTTGCAACTGCGCTTTGGTGAAGCTGAGGGAACCGCTCCAGCGGCCGTTGGCGACGCCGTGATCCCATTCGCGGGTGACATTTCCGGAAGTGCCGCCGGTAATTTCCCAGCCGCGATTCAGAGTTTGGCCAAAGGCCGCGGCGGCTTTAAAGAAGTCGCTCGCGTCGTCCAATTTTCCGGCGACGCGCAGGGAGCCTTTTCCAGCTATGAAATCATCGCGGAAGCGAAACTCAAGCTGATCGGTGGCGGCGGCAACGATTGTTTTTGGCGGAGTTTTCTCGGGCTTGGCGAGAGCTTCTTTCCTGGGGGATTCGAGAGAGAGTTGAACAGGGAGCAGTTCGAAGAAATTGTTGTGCGCCGCACCTAGTACTGTGCCGATGCGGAGGGGTTTTGCATAACCTGGCAGGCGAAGTTCTCCGGCGGCGCTGGAAATTTGCACGTCTTCCCAAGACAAGGGAAAACCGCGGAGAGCAAAACTCGCTTTAAATAGCTGCCGGGCGTCGAGGGCTTCCGCCACATCGGGTTGAAACGCGCGGTACCACGCCAACAGATCCTGCGCCTGGATGCCGGAATCCTCGACGCGGAGATTCCAATCGGACATTCCGGCGGTCTTGAGCCTGGCCGCGCCTTCGAAATGGGAATGCGGGAGATCGAGGGTCAACGTGCCCGCGCGCGCTTCGCCGGCGGCAACGTCCCAAAGGCCTTTGAGATTGAGGCTGAGGCCGGGATTGTCGCCGCGTTCGGTGAGATCCCAGCGATGGATTTTTGCGGCGCTTGCGTGCAAAGCAAACTTCCAAGCGCCGGGAGGGATCCGTTCGCTGGGTTCCGATTTCCCCACGCTGGCGTTGCCGTCGAGAGCGAATGCGCCGCGGACGCCGTAATCGTTGCCGGTAATCATGCGGAAGAGGTCGGCGATGGAGACTTTGTCCCAGTGCACCTGGATTTCGGCGGGCTGCAGGCGGGCGGAAGTGCCGGCGACTTCGCCGCGAACTTGCAAGGTGCCGGTGGACTGCAGAGGGACGCCGCTACGCCAGGGTTGAGCTTCGAGGCGCAGTTGCCAGCGGCCGGGGCCCATCTGCTCGACACTTCCGGAAACGCCGGTGAAGGCAAACGGGCGCTTTTCGTCGCCGGTTTTGAAATTGATGCGGCCGTCATCAAATTCAATTTTTTGTAGGTGATTGCCGGAGTCGGCGGGGCTCTGCGGACCGTAGGAAATTGTTGCGGGAGAGGATTTTGACGGGGCAGGGGGCAGCCAGCCTTCGAGATTCCAGCGGCCCTGCTCGTTGCGAACGAGAATCAGGCTGGGGCGTGAGAGCGAGATGGTGCCGAAATCGAATTGGCCGCGCAACAGGCCGAGCCAGCGAACGTTGGCCGTCATACGATCCGCGCGAAGGAAGTATTCGTGGCCGAAAGAGGGATTTTCCTCGATGCTGACGCCTTCGACGTCCACGCGGGGGAAAGGGAGGATGTCCATGGAAATACTGCGCGCTTCGACGGGGCGGCCGAAGGATTTTTCCAGGTGGGCGAGAAGGTAGGTGCGCATGCTGCGGGTCCGGAGGAGAAACGGCATACCCAGTTGTGCGAGGACGAGCAGAATCGCGAGCGCACCGATCCATTTACCGTAAGTGCGGAAGCGAGGCATGCCGTTGAAGTTTCTCAAAAGCGGCGAGGAAAGAACAGAGTCATGAACTGGCGGCCGTTAGTGGACGGTGTGGAGCATGCGGTTCCAGCGGGTGCGGGCGGGGAGATGGGTGAGGGTGTCGAAGATGGCCAGGATGCGCTGGGTGAAGGAAGAATCCGAGTAATCGTTGCTGGTGGCGTCGACGGACCAGTAGATGAGGAAGGGGCGGCCCATGATGGCTTCGCGGTCGACGAACCCCCAGTAGCGGCTGTCGGAGCTGTGGTCGCGGTTATCGCCCATGGCGAAATATTTTCCGGGAGGCACGACGAGTTCATCACCCTGGATGTATTTGCGGATTTCGTGGGCCCACTCAATCTGCACGGGCGGGATGAACAGTTGGTTGATGGGAGGAGGGAAGGTGTAGTTCAGCGGATCGTAGCCGGACGCGGGATCGTGGACGACGTAGGGTTCCTCGAGGGCTTTGCCGTTGACGAAGACTTGCTGATCGACAATTTTCAGATGATCGCCGGGGAGGCCAATGACCCGTTTTACGAAATGCGGATGGTCCAGGTAGGGATATTTGAAGACGATGATATCGCCGCGCTGGAGGTCACGGTAGGGAAGAAGCTTTTCGTACCAGTGGCCGCGGCCGCCGAAAATGAATTTGTTGACCAGGAGATGATCCCCGACGAGGAGGGTCTTCTCCATCGAGGGAGAAGGGATCTTGAAGGCCTGAACGACGAAACTTGTTCCGAAGAGGGCGAGGATTACGGTCACGAGGAGTGATTCGAGATATTCGGAAAGGGTCGTGTAGTGTTCGTGGGGCGACTCAGCTTCTTGCGGCGCCACGTTCTCTGGTGCGACGGGCTCTGGCGCGACGCTTAGCGGGTCATGAACGAGCGATTCATCCGGCATTCGGTCCAACCTCTTCCCCTTGGTTCGCTTCGGTTTGCAATAGTTTATCGAGCGCGCTGCGGGCGGCTTTCTGCTCCGCTTCTTTCTTGGTGGTGCCTTCCGCGCTGGACATCAATTCGCCTTTTACCCAGACTTCCACGCGAAAC
>Ga0210405_10001203_pt1 | contig 30812 bp, 31 predicted proteins | sample IncBWH11MmetaG_FD_155492 | JGI IMG/M metagenome (GOLD analysis project Ga0210405, IMG submission 155492) | Forest soil microbial communities from Barre Woods Harvard Forest LTER site, Petersham, Massachusetts, United States - Inc-BW-H-11-M | ecosystem: Environmental > Terrestrial > Soil >...
TCCGATCTTGTGCCCACGGCAAATGTCGTCGAGATCAGCCTCTCGGCAGCTTCCGGCAAATCGATGGCGGGCACTGAGATTCCTCAAAGCATTTTCGATATTGGTGTAGGGCGGATCATCGAGGCCCAGGATCTGCGGGAGAACGATTATGGGATTACCCTGCCGAAAGCAGCGGCGTACGGCAAAGAGCACGTTCGGCGTGCGATGCGCATCTACACCAATGCTGATATCGAATGCCTGCATGGCGGCATGTAGACGAAGCCAGACGATCGATCACGGCTTAGCCGGACTCATCGGATCATCGGTGTGACAAACAATGATGCAGGTCAGGGCGATCACGCCAGCGCCCCCGACCCGGGCCCAGGGGCTGTCCAGAAGAGGTCCCTTGCCGTCGACCTCGGCAGGTCGCCCCGCAGCCCCGCACTTCTCATCCCGGGTAGATCGCTCACCCTCATGCACAATGTTATCCGTTGATGCTCCCTGTTTTGCTCTCCGGGCCGCGCCTGGAGCGTGAATCTTTACATCTTTCTTGTAAGCGCTCACTTTCACTTTGCCATCGATATCGCTCACGTCGTACTGAGTCCAGTCAACAGTGACAGGAATTACGGTCACGCAATTCACGCGCACTTTCATCTGGCGAGCTGTACTGAGCTGCAAGCTGCCGTAATCGAGAACGAGTTCGTCGCCCTCAAATTGCACAACGGTATCCGGCAGCACTGTAACGGTGGATCCTTCCACGTCGATCTTGGCGCTGTGAGCCGCTTGCGTCTCGATATGGTCGTTCCGAAAAATTACGGAGGAAACCGGCGCCGGCTTCCCGTTCAACCACGTGCCTCCGTCGCTATGGAGCAAGGCGCGGTCAGTGCCCTGCGCCGACATCGACGCAGGCACGATGACGATCATCACACCGCAAACGAGTTTGCGCCATTCAAGCAAACAGACTTCCGCCTTGTCTCCGCACCAACGGCTTGGGCAAGCATAGCGTGCGGATGTGGCCGGGCCTATTGGCTTTCGTGATGACCGGGGAATTATTAGTGCGCCTTGTTAACGATGATCTGTACCGATGATCGACGAAGAAAATCTAATGTTCACTTCGCTCAGGCTCGCGCAAAGTCGATGAACCCATGCTGCACGTCGGTGCGGATCAGCTTGACGCGCAATTTGTCGCCCACGTCGACGCCTTGCGCCCCTTGCGCGAGCAATCCCTCTACGTGCGGTTGCAGCGCGCGGACGAAGGTTCCTTTCGGAGTTGCGCCGGTGACGACCGCGTCGAAGATGGCGCCGATGCGGTTTTGCATTGCAACTGCCGCCAGCCGTTTCGACATTTCGCGCTCGACTTTCCGTGCTGCGTCGCCCTTCTGGGTGCAGTTCGCGGCGATTTGCGTGAGCTCGGCGTTCGAGTAGGGATTCGGCTGGCCAGCAAGCATGGCCTTAACCAGTCGCTGAGTGACGATATCCGGGAACCGGCGATTGGGCGCGGTCGAATGAGTGTAATCCTGAACTGCCAGGCCGAAATGTCCGGCTGAAGGATCGCCCGGCTGCTCGAGCACATACTCTCCGGGGCCGATCAACTTAATCACAGCGAGCGACACGTCGGCGAAATGGTCGGGATCGGCTGCCCTGCGCGTCACCAGAAAATCATTCAACGCCTTGGCATCGGGATCGGGAGGAAGTTTCCCTCCGTGCGCCGATGCCAGTTGAACGATGCGATCCCAACGTTCCGGTTGCTTGACGATTCGGCGCAAAGACGAAACCTTCTCCAACATTCGCGCCACCACTCCGTTGGCGGCGATCATGAAGTCTTCGATCAACTCGGTGGCACGATTCCTCTGCTGCTTCACTATGTCGATGACCTGAGCGTTCAGAACCAGCGGATAAGTTTCGTCGGTCTGGATCTCGAGAGCTCCGTTTTCTTGGCGCTGACTCTTTAATTTCTGCGCCACCTCGCTCTGCAGGCGCAACTGTGCTTGGAGATCGGCAGAGGCGGCTATTTTTGGAGGGGCAGCCCCAGTGCCCTCCAGCCACGCCCCGGCTGAGTTGTACTGCAGTTGTGCGCAATTGCGAACTACGGCGCGGTACACTTCGCTGGAGGTTACGTGACCTCCGTCGTCGACTACAAACTCGATGACTACGCTCAGGCGCTCTTGGTTCTCCAGCAGCGACGTCTTGCCGGTCGAAAGTTCTTCCGGCAACATCGGAAAGTTTCGGATTCCGGTGTACACCGTGGTCGTTTCGCTGGCCGCATGTTGATCGATTGCGCTCAGTATAGAAATGTAGGCATCTACGTCAGCGATGCCAACCAGAACCTTCACGTCGCCGTTTGGCAATCTTTCCGCAACTTCGATCTGATCCAGATCGCGCGACGTATCGTTGTCGATCGACGACCAGAGCTGATTGCGGAGATCGCGCACACTTCCTCCAGAAGCAATCTGCGGAGGATGAGCACGCAAATCTGCCAGCTGCTTCTGAACCGCCGCAGGAAAGTCGGGTTCAAAGCCGTGCTGCCGCATTATTTCTTTTGCGACAGCTTGTAGATCGATGTGAGATGAGTTGGTATTTGACATGAACTCCCGTGAGGTCCGTAGCCAGCCAACAGGGCCCACTGGCCACATTGTGAATCACTAAAGATATGGCTGAATTACTACTCGGTGACCACCGCCTTCACGAGATTCCGAGGGCGGTCCACGTCATATCCTTTTTTCGTGGCGACATGGTAAGCGAACAGCTGCAACGGGATTACCTCGACGATTGGCAGCAGCAATTCGGGCGCGGACGGGACAAAAAATACATCGTCGGCAACGCTCGTGATCTCCGCGTCTCCTTCAGTGGCTACGGCTACCACACGACCATGCCGCGACCTGACCTCCCGAATCACGTCAAGGGTGCGCCGGTAGCGCAAAACCGAGTCCGGATCGCCGCGATCGCAAGTTGCGAGCACCACGACCGGAAGGTTCTCATCGACCAGAGCATTGGGGCCGTGCTTTAACTCCCCCGCAGGGTAGCCTTCGGCGTGCGCGTAAGAAGTTTCCTTGAGCTTGAGAGCGCCCTCGCGCGCGATGGCATAATGCACGCCCCGCCCAAGGTATAAGAATTTCTCCGCCCGGAAATGCTTCTCTCCGAATCGCTCCGCGAGTTCATCCCATGTCCTAAGATCATGTTCGATGGCCTCAGGAAGTTGTAACAGTCGCTGCAAATAGGAGCGGGTGACCTCCGAGGTCATGCGGCCGCGCTTGCGTGCCAGGAACAATGCCATCAGATACACAACCGTAACCTGCGCTGTGAAACTTTTGGTCGCAGGTATGGCGACCTCCGGACCCGCGCCCGTGATCAAAGCTGCGCTCGCTTCTCGAGGAATGGTCGCCTCGGCAACATTCGAAACCGCGATTGTCTTCACCCCGCGCGTCAGCGCCTCTCGTTGTGCGGCAATCGTGTCTGCGGTTTCCCCGGATTGCGTGATCACCATCACCAAGGGGTCCACTGCAGCGTGGGTAGAGCGATAGCAGTACTCGCTGGCGTATTCCACATCCACGGCGACGCCGGAAAGGTCTTCAATCATGATCTCTCCGGCCAGACCTGCGTGACGGCTCGACCCGCTGGCGGCAATGATCAACCGTTCCAGGGTCAAGAGCGCGCCTTCGATGGCGTGCAGCATGCCGGGAAAAATAACGTCATTCTTTAAATGGAAATCGATGGTTTTTGCAATGCCCTGGGACTGTTCGTAGATCTCCCGGCGCATCGCGTGCGCAAAACGATCCGTGGCGGTGCTGGAGTTGGTCTTGGATGGGTTCATGATCGACTGCGGCGAGGGTAAATCATTTGCAGCGCATCCGGCAAACTGCGCTTGGAATGAAGGCGACCCGGTTGTCCGTAATCGTCAAGTCGCGCGGCAGCGCCGATGTTTTCGCGAAACGCTATACCGGTTTTCAACCAACTCCAAGTTGACAGAGCGGTCGCGCATCGCATTACGACTCGATTCATGCTTGCATCTGAAGTCAGTTAGCTGGGATGGTCGGCTTCACAATTTGTGTACTCACACTTGCAAAACAAAGCGTTAAACACCATGACATCTCAACAATACAACCAGACTTACAAACACCGTCAACATTGCGCGCGCGGATGACCACCAGTTGCCTGAAAACTAGACGTTTCGGCTGGGTACAACCGCTCTTCGCTCTGCTATAGTCCGGCGCAGAATCATTTATTCTTGCAGTTAGACGAAGACGTAGCTCGGGATAAGTCCCACCCAGGATAGGGGAATTTATGGTGAGATTACTCGATGTCACACTTCGTGATGGCGGGTATGTTAACGGGTTCTCGTTTTCAGTACATGAATCATGTCAAGTTGTCCGACTGCTTCGACAAGCCGGCATTCCGTTCGTTGAGATTGGTTACTTCATTCCCGGAAGGACAACACCGGACGACTTAGGACGAAAGGGGTACACTCTCGATCATTTGAAAGAGATAGCTGCCTGCTGCCAACCCGAGATGAGTCCTGTAGTCATGATCCCACCTGGAGTTGCTGCGCGAACGGACTATCTGGCACTGGCACGGCTTGGAATCAAAGGGGTCCGCTTGCCAAAGTGATTGAACAGCTCACAGTCGAGAACCACGCCTTGGCAGACGAAACGCCGATTCTCGTCAAGATGCAAGAAAAAGGCGCAGCTGCTCCTTTCTTTTGCATACATCCTGTCGGTGGGCACGTGTTCTGCTACGTAGAACTGGTAGAGGCGCTCGGCGACGAGCAGCCATTTTACGCATTGCAGGCTCCCAGCCCGGACCGAATCGTCGAATCCCTCGCCACCATTGAAGAGATCGCAAACCTGTACTTGCAGGAAATCCGTAAGGTGCAACCGCATGGGCCTTACTTCCTTGGCGGATGGTCGGTTGGCGGCGTGATTGCCTGGCAGATGGCGAGGCAAGTGAGACTCGAGGGCGAGGCTGTCGGAATGCTGGCCCTGATCGATACCAACTTGCCCCTAAAAAATCGTTCCGGCGACAAGACAGAAGAGGTTCCTCTGCTTGCCGCATTCGCGTTGGACCTATGCCAATTGCTGGGCAAGGACTACCGGGAAGTTGCCGAACAGTTTCTGGGGCGCGATGAACGTGGCCAGTACAAAATGATTTTCGACGAACTTCAGTTCGCAGGCGTCCTGCCGCAAGACCGCGCTGTCGCCGAAAGAACGTTGAAGGATTTTTACGACATATTCCAGCGCAACGCACAAGCCTCGCGCAGATATCAATTGACGCCCATGGAACAGGAAATTGTTGTGTGTGAAGCCAGTGAAAGAGAGCCGGCTGGACATTTGGGTGAACAGTGGGCAGACTGGGCCACGAAAGTTGAAAGCTTAACCATTCCCGGAAATCACTACACGATCCTGAAACAGCCTAACGTATCTATTCTTGCCAGCCATCTGCTCTCTGCTTTGCAAAATGCGACGGTCGAGAGCCCGCGCTCAGTCGCCTGAATGGCCCGATAAAACCGAAGACTCACGACACCATCTCGATCTGAACTCGCGCCGTAGCGGCGGGCGCTCGTCCTTCAAGAAAAAAACTCCGGAGCATGAAGCCAAAATATGGATATTGCAGATGGTGCGGATAGTGCCCGGCACCCAGAATGCCGGCATGAATTGCCGGCGTCTTCCAGGTTCTGCTCCTGAGAACGGAAAGAATGAAATCATTGTTCACCTGGCTGTCATAGTTCCCGGTGATGAGCATCATTGGTTGCTCGATGCGCGAAAATGCTTCTTCGACCGGATGAGCGGCGTCCGAAGCAAGCCGTCGGCCATAGTTCAGCAAAGATTCGACCTCGGCCATGGGCGATTGAAGAGCGACAGATTGATCGCGCGGTGGGAGCCCAAACAGCGCGGAGGCGCGGGCCTCCGGGTCCACTAGCGTTGCCCAATCGGGCGGTTGCTCCTGCAAAATATTCACATAGATTCTGGCCAGCCGGGGCTTTTGAGAAAGCGTGGTGAATACTTTTTTCATGCTGGCTTCGAATCGACTGGGGATGCGCGGAACGCCCTTAAAACCGCTCAGTGCCGGCGCTACCAGTACCAGCGAACGGATTCTCGCGGCGCAACGAGCCGCCGTCTCGATCGCTAATCTGCCGCCATTGCACCATCCGACGAGGCTGATATCACTTAGACATTCAGTAGCGAGCACATTGGAAATGTCTTCGGCGTCGGAAGGCAGTTCGGCAAATCGCCGTATGCCACCTTTAATCAAGTCTGCACATCTGCTTTCCACCACGACAATGAGAAAATCGAGCAGCTCGTCGGCAAGTAGCTTCGACCAAATCACGAGTGGAATGCCGGTCGCTGTAATCAGAAGAATCGGGCGCGTGCCTCGTCGCCGAATGAAATAACGTATGCCGTCGGCAGTCTTCCGCTGATCGTATTCTCGCTCCAGAACCTCGGGAAAGGGTGCTTGAGTCGGCGCGCAAGGTGCGAGAGAAAGCTCACCTCGAGCCGCTGAAAGAGCATCGGCGATCACTCTCAGCAGCAAATCACCGACTGGATCGCGCTTGCCATTTCAGAAGATATTCTGACACCGCGACTGGTGAGGTAGTCGAGACCCTGTTTCAGCGCCTGCTCAATCTCATTCGCCGAGTGGTTGCGGAGGACCTGATTCTTAATCAGCTCCTCGGCGGCACGGGTCGGCGAGACGACTCTTACTGCAAACTGCGGCATCAAAGTCGTCGCAAGGCGGTTTTCACAAGCCAATAGGCTTGGGTTACGGCAGCCAGATCTGACACACGCCCCGCGCTACCTGATAGTCTCAGAGAGTCAGGAGATCACTCAGCATTGCCACCGCTGATCAACGTACAGAACATTTCCAAGGCTTTTGGAGCGAATCCACTCTTCCAGGACATCTCCTTTGCGGTTTCCGAGGGAGACTGTATTGGTCTCATCGGTCCCAACGGCTCCGGGAAGTCTACCCTGCTGAGGGCTTTGGCCGGTGAAGTCAGTCCAGATACCGGGGAAATTGCTTTTCGAAGACAGCTTCGCACCACCTACGTAGCGCAGGAATCCAGATTTGACCCTGCGAACACCGTGCGGTCTGTGATAGAGAACGCATTGGACAACTCGGGAGTGCCCCAGTCGGAGCGGGGCACGCGCTTCGCCGAAACCTTAGGACGCGCCGGTTTCGATGATCTCGAAGCACCCGCAAGCGGGTTGTCGGGGGGCTGGCAAAAGCGACTCGCGATCGTCGAAGCTCTGGTGCAGGCGCCTGAAGTACTGCTGCTGGACGAACCTACAAATCATCTGGACTTGACGGGAATCGAGTGGCTTGAGTCCATCCTGGATCAGGCTATGTTTGCTTGCGTAGTGGTCAGTCACGATCGCTATTTTCTGGAGAATGTGGCGGGTGAGATTGCGGAACTCAGCCGCGTTTATCCCGATGGTGTGCTCCGGGTTCGCGGAAACTACAGCACATTTCTGGAAAAGAAAGAAGCATTTCTGCACGCCCAATCGAAGCGCCACGAAGCGCTGGAGAATCTGGTTCATTCCGAAATCGAGTGGCTTCGCCGCGGCGCAAAAGCTCGTACCAGGAAGTCTAAGGCGCGAATTTCCAAGGCCGGAGAATTGAAGAAAGAACTCGCGAACCTGAATGCGAGAACGCGAATTGCAAATGCTCAAATCGAATTCTCCTCAAGCGACCGGCAAACCAAGCGGTTGATCGAACTAGATAGTGTCGCATTTGAAATCGGCAGCCGCACTCTCTTTAGTGCGCTTAATTTCACTGTTACCGCCGGGATGCGGGTTGGATTAGTAGGTCCGAACGGCAGTGGCAAGACAACCCTGCTGCGTCTGTTGCGGGGAGATCTCGATGCGAGCAGCGGCGAGATTCGCCGCGCCGACCGGCTGCGGATCGTGTACTTTGACCAGAGTCGCGAACTTGATTCGAACACAACATTGCGCCGCGCTCTCGCTCCACAAGGCGATTCGGTCATCTATCAGGACCGGCTGATTCACGTTGCATCCTGGGCCGCGAGATTCTTATTTACGGGCGAGCAGCTCAACCAGCCGGTCGAGCGCCTTTCCGGAGGCGAGCGGGCCCGGGTCCTGATCGCTCAGCTCATACTCCAGCCCGCTGATATTCTGCTGCTCGACGAACCAACCAATGATCTTGATATCCCCACCCTTGAAATACTGGAGGCCAGCCTGCTCGAATTCACCGGTTCGCTCGTGCTGGTTACTCATGACCGCTATATGCTCGATCGGTTATCGACGATAGTACTGGGCCTGGACGGTCGAGGTGGCGCCGCTAGTTTCGCCGATTACTCGCAATGGGAAACATGGCAGGCAGAACGCAATCAGACGAGGCCAAACAGTGTTCGTACGGCCCCGCGGACTGCGCCTTCTGACGAACTAACCACAAAGGGAAAGAAAAGACTTTCCTATCTCGAAGCGCGCGAATATGGTGGTCTCGAGCAGCGAATTGCCGATGCCGAAGATGTGTTACAAAAGAAACGCGCGCAGATGGAAGATCCAGCAATAGCCAGCGACGGACCGCAGCTCCTGAATGCGCATGCGGAGATGGAAGCGGCTCAACTGGTCGTTGATGCGCTTTATCGGCGCTGGTCCGAGCTTGAGGAAAAAAAAGATCCAGTCTTAATAAACGATACCGTGCAAGGCTGCTAAACCTACTCCGGGTGTGACCGCGTGGGCCTAAGGGCTACATGAAGTCTGTTTCAGGACCACCCCAGAAAGCTTGATTCCGAGTCGCCCGTGTGCTGTCTCCTCAAATTGCCGTGAGATAATTTAGCCACTGTCGCGAGGCCCCGTAGCTCAGTTGGATAGAGCAGCGGTTTCCTAAACCGTTGGTCGGCGGTTCGACTCCGCCCGGGGCCCCCACTTGCCTGAACTTGGCTGACGTTCGCTACCGGCTCCCGCTAGTGAACCGGTGCGGGCTGCGGAGTCGCCTGTGGCGCCGGACTTGAAAAGTTCACCTTCGGAACTTCGCGCGACGCTGGCGTCGCCTCGAAATACGCCTCATTCGGTTTAAAGCCTGCGATTCCCGCGAAGAAGCTATTGGGAAATTGCTGCACGTAAGTGTTGTAATCGCGAAGGGTGTCGTTGTAGCGCTTGCGCTCAACGGCAATGCGATTTTCGGTGCCGGCGAGTTCGTCCTGCAGGCGCAGAAAATTCTCGTTCCATCGAGCTGGCCGTTGGCCGCGATCTTTTCCTGCGGTGATCCGGCAGAAAGTAGTGCGGAGCGCGCCTTTGCGATATCGCCGAAAACCGTCACCTCTTGCTGCGCATATCCTTTCACCGTCTCCACCAGGTTTGGGATGAGGTCCGCGCGGCGTTGCAGCACGATGTCAACCTGCGACCAGGATGCCTTTACCGCCTCGTTCTTGCTGACCAGCGTGTTCTTTACGCTTACGTACTGACCAAAAACGAAGAGAACAACCAGTAATACGATTGCGATGATTACGACAACCGCGATCAGTGCCTTGCTCATAAGATTCTCCTGAGGATCACCTTCCGCGACTCCTACGCCGAGCCGACGGTGCCCGAGTCCAGCATTCTATCAACTGCGCCGGTTACATGTTCTACCGCCGACAGATATCGCGAAAAAACATCTAAGACATTGAACTTCTTACGCTCCGCTTTTCGCTCCCGAACGTCCAGAACCTGAAGGATGCCAGATGCATCAAATCCGATCTGTTTTGATAGTGCCTGCACAGCCTCGCGCTTCCCTACCGGCGCTTCGTGGCCCACCACAATCAGTGCGTGGCGAAAAAGAGTAGCAAACGACGAAACGGATCGCAGCAGGACATCCCATAGCCGCGAGTCGCTGCCGGTAGCGAGAACCAAATGCTGACGCAAGAGCGCGAGCTTTTCCCTCAGCTCATATTCCACCTGGTCGCGATGCAAATTTGCCGAGATCGAAAGCTTCTGCACAACATCGTCGCCGAACAAAACACGGTGGTGCCGCTGCATGTCGAGCAACTCAATTGTGAATACATCGGTCGATCGCTTGATCTCGTCGTGAGTCATAAACAAAGGCGGCGGCTGGTTCTGCTTTTCCCACCACTTCACGGCCGGTGCGAGAGCCTGTAACACCGCGAAAGAGCTGTCGCGAAGCACGCAAAACAAATTGATGTTTGAAAACTCGGGATGAAAATCTCCCGCAACCGCCGATCCAAATAGGATCACGCTTTCCAGGTTCGCTCCAGCTGCGGTTCGCAGCCGGTTCACAAAGTCCGCAAGTTTTTCTTCAGGAACCATCGCATTTGAAACCATCGTGCCCTCGCTTGCTACCAGCTACCGCTAGAACCGCCGCCACCAGACATGCCACCCCCACCAAATCCGCCAAATCCGCCGCCACCGCCGAATCCGCCTCCACCACCACCGAATCCACCGCCTCGTCCTCCACCGCCAAATATTCCTGAAAACAACATCCAGAACAAGACGGTGCGCAACGGTGTAAAGAGGACAATCAGGATCACAATGCCGATGAGCACGATCCCGCCGAGCGATAGTCCGCGCGATTGTTCGTGTTCTGTCGGTTCGATTGGTACTACGGGTTGAGCGTTCGTGAGCGGAATGCCGGAGTCGTCGGCAATAACTTTTGCCACCCGAGACGTAACGAGAAGCAGCGCCTGACTGTAGTTGCCAGTTCGCATAAGTGGTACGGCCTCTCGCGCAAATCCACCTGTCTTCCCGTCGGGCAGGATGGGCTCCAGCCCATAGCCAACCTCGATACGGTCGCGCCGGTCGTCAATGGCATACAGGATCAGCACGCCGCGGTTGGTCGATTTGGTTCCGAGTCCCCATTGCTGAAACAGAGCTACCGCGTAACTTTCAATATCGGACCCATCGAGCGATCGCACGGTGACCACGGCGATCTTGGCGTGTGCCTTCTCATCAATCTGCCGGCAGATGTCATCCATCTGTACGATAGAGCTTTGATTTAATACGTGGGCAAAGTCGTTAACGTAGTCGGTGGCCTTGAGTTGCTTGACCGGCTCGGCGTGTGCAACGGCTAGGAGCACGGCGCTAGCCAGAACCAACCACAATTTCGTTCGCGCGCTCATCGGAAGCCAAATTGTACAGGACAGCGATACACGGGGCGACATAAGGGAAAGCGTACAAAACAAGATCGCGCGAGCTTAGCCCGCGCGATCTGTTCGATAGTTCGAGATTGTTTTACTGGTTAACGCGCAGCAGCATCATCGTGCCGCTCTCGATCTTCACGTTGTTCTTATCGGAGCTCATCAAAGAACCCTGACTTGAATTTGCTGCTGACGGCGTGAGCTTCAGATCTGAGATTCCAATCACGCCCTCGGTCTGGGACGTTATGGGAGGCCGCGCTCCAGCGCTTGCCTGGGGATCGCTCGGCGTGCTGCTGCCGGTTGAGGCGGAAGCCGACGGATACGATGGCGACGATCCCGACATTCCCGGACGCCCGGCAGAATTTGAGCTGGCGCCGGATGTGGGTTGCGCGGCTGCGCTGCTTCCGTTCGTTGGACTGTTTTGATTATTCTGCGAACCGTTATTATTTTGCTGGCCAACGATGGCTTGAATAGACATGGGCATCGTCATCTCAGTTCCATTCTTCGCGACGGCGTGGTCAAACATGATTCCGAGTTGTGATTCCTTCTGATCTTTGCTTCGCGGCTGGGCCTCGGTCACATGACCCATCACTTTCATATCTTTGGCTAGGATTACGTCGCCGCTGTTGCTCTTCATATCTTGTGTGACTTTTGCGACGACTTCATCGCCCGTCTTCGCCTTTTTTGCATCGATGGTTTTGGTCAACGACACTGGAAGGACGCTGCCAGGAGCAATGCGCATGATGTGCTGCGTTTCAGCGGGTTGCGCCTGGGGCAATTGCCGCGCTGAAGGCGAACTCGCCGGGTTCGAAGGCGGCGAACTTGGTGGCGGTGCTGCGTTATCCTGAGCGACCGCGACTGCCAACAGCAACGCGCCCGAAAAGATGGCAATACAAATCGTTTTCATAGACCTACTACCTCCTTTTGAAAAGTTGAATCTTTCTCGGCTAGGGCGCGCAACTGGCAACCTCCCTTAATTTGATGCACAATCGACGGCATCAGTTTGTGTGATTTTGCTTTTCACGCCAACCACGGATGGCTCCAATTGCAACTTACTATCATGAAAATCCATCACCGTTGCTCGGCGCCGCTCATACTTCTCGCATCGTCGTTGCTCCTAACCATCACCGCGTGCAGCAGCAAACAGGACAATCCAGACGAAATCCGGGAACGCACGGCCCAGGCGACAGAAACTGTACGGCGCGATACCAAGGCCGTCGTCGAGGGCGTGAAGGAGGGCATGAGGAGCGATAATAAGGCAATCAACATCAACAAGGCCTCGCGCGAAGATCTGCTCACTCTGCCGGGAATCAGCGAGCATGAAGCGGACCGCATCATCGCCGCAAGGCCATTCGATGATGCTCATGATCTGGTAAGTCGACACATCGTATCGGAAGGCCAGTACGGCAAGATTAGCGATCGCGTGATTGCAGGTCACTAACCGCTTCGCTGTGACTTCCGGGGTGATCCTGCGCTATCATCAAGGGGATGTCTGCCCCGCGCCAGCACCACTCATTTCAGACGGACGATCCGCGCCTTCAGCCGATTCATGCGAAAGTCATTGCCAGCGAACGCCTCAACGCTGCGGACGCTCTTACTCTGTACCGCACCGGGGATATCCTGGCCGTCGGCTGGATGGCCAATCACGTTCGCGAGCGGATGCACGGCGATAAGACGTACTTCAACGTCAATCGCCATATCAATCCAACGAATGTTTGCGTGGCCGCTTGCCGGTTGTGCGCGTTCGGCCGAAAGAAAGATGCTCCCGGCGCCTATACCATGGCGCTCGATGAAGCGTTTGAAACCGCGGCTTCCGGATATAACGAAGCGGTCACTGAATTTCACATCGTCGGCGGATTGCACCCCGACCTGCCGTTCCGATATTTTCTCGATCTATGTTCCGGCCTGAAGCAGCGCTTTCCGCAGGTGCACCTCAAGGCTTTCACCATGGTCGAGGTCGCATATCTATCGAAGCGCGCCAAACTCTCGATTCGCGAGACGCTGGAACAGCTCAAAGCTTCGGGCGTAGATTCGCTGCCGGGTGGCGGCGCGGAAATATTTGCCGACCGCATTCGCCACATCATCTGCGATCACAAAATCGATGGCGATCAGTGGCTCGACACCGCAAAACTCGCTCACCAGATCGGGCTGAAATCCAACGCGACCATGCTCTATGGCCACGTCGAAAATGACGAAGACCGCGTCGATCACCTGCTGAAGCTGCGCGCGCTGCAAGATGAAACTGGCGGCTTCCAAACATTCATCCCGCTGGCCTTCCATCCCGAAAACACGGCTCTGCAGCATCTTCCGAAGACTACGGGGATGCTCGACATTAAACAGATCGCGGTCAGCCGCCTTGTGCTCGATAACTTTCCGCACATCAAATCCTACTGGCAGATGATGACCGCTAAGATTGCACAGATCTCGCTACGCTTTGGCGCGGATGACATGGACGGGACGGTGATCGAAGAAAAGATTTATCACGACGCCGGAGCCACCACGCCGCAAGGCATGCGCCGAGAGGAACTGGAGCGGTTGATCCGCGCGGCGGGACGGGAACCCATCGAGCGCGACACGCTCTACAGACCCGTAACGAGAACGGAGACGTCGGTTACGGTCGCGGTTTGACCCCCAGCTGAGTCGTTATCCAATACTGGTCAGATTTAGTTAAAGAACTCAGTCATATCGGGCGCAGTTGCCGCCGCTCCCGGCAGGTCGGTTACGCCTAAGCCTTCCATCATCAATCGCAGCGTGCTTTCGTGCTGATACAGCGTTGTCGATTGATATCCTGCCTTCGCCTTCGGACTGACAATCACAGCCGGAACGTGCCCACCGCCGTTCGTTACATCCGAATCTTCCGCTTCGTCGAAAACGATGATCATCAGCGAGTTTTGAAAGGATGTGCTTCCGAGCAGAGGGCTGATATTTGTCGACAGCCACTGATCGGCGGCCGCGAGTTGCTGATCCTGCGTGCAGGTGGTCATGCCAGCGGGACAATTATGCGCGTCGTCGTTGACGTTCGGTACGATGAAAGCGTAATCCGGCAGAGCGTTGTTCGCTATATCCGTTGCGAGTTGGGTGAAGGGAACGATGTTACCGGCCTGGGTGGCACTGCTCTGCACATCCGAAAAATAAACAAAGGGATCGTGATGCTGAAGATAAGCGCCGTCATCGCCACCCAAGTAGCCCACCGAGGGCAATGACTCGGCGTAACACTTCCAAGTTTTTCCGGCAGCGGTCAGGGCGCGGACTACATTGTCTTGAGTCACGACTCCGTTGTAAGAGTCACCTGCGCTTCCCGTAATCGACGTACCTTCGCCAACCGTCAGCATAAAGTAATTCGGCAACGACGGATGCGCGTCAGCGTAGTACTGCGTCGCCAGACTGTTGGCGGTGGCCAACCCGTTCAAGTAAGGCATGCTGCTGCTGCTTCCGATGACGTCGCTAAAGCTGTGATTCTCTTCTACAACCAGGAACACGTGCGCGAACTGCGGAACGCTATTTCCTCCAGAGCTCCCCCCGCCGCCACCGGTTCCGCCACCACCACCGCCTCCCGTGCCGCCCCCACCTCCAGTACTGCTGCTAGCGCCGGACGTGCTGCCACCGCTGCAAGCACTCTGCTGAACTACAGCAGCAATCAGGCATAAAGCGACAAGCCATTGGCGGATGCCGGGGTGAACATTCATGGAAACGCGCCTCAATGCCCGAGCGGAAAGACTCGACACTTCAGGCGAGAATTGGATGGTAAGGAACGGCAGGGAGTTGCCGACTAAGAGAGAAATGGCCGAGCGGGAACGTTCCCTGGACTCCGGCATTCCGAAAATCGAGAAAGGACTTACAACTTTTCGAAGAACTCACAGGCCGAACAGGAAATATAAATCCCGCCAGGAGTGCCGCGCTCCCGGTCTTTCATGCGCTTAACGATGCGTGTCGACTTGCCGCACTTCGGACAATCCGTGCTCTTGCTGGTGTCCATGACCTTCTTACGATCTGCTGTTTTTGCTATCTTTGCCCCTACCGCCATGATTCGTTTCTCCTAGTCTCAATTGCGTAGCGTACACCGCCAAAATTTGCGCTGGTCAACGATGGATTGGATGTTTCAGAATACCGGAAGAACTTCATTAAGGCGTGTGCTACTTCTCTTCCGTAGTTGTTCTTAGCTATTTTACAGCAAGGTTTGCGGGATGTCTTTAGCCTGGAGTCCTTGGGCCGCCGCTTGCGTTGACCCCGCTCCCCTGCCCCTGCTACCGTCATATGTTTGCCCTCCGGCACGCGCCCCATTCTCCGGGCGGCAAACCTTTCTGGCCGCCTGGTTTGCCGGATCGTTTCCGAACATCCATTGGTTCAAGGAGACTCGCAATGCCTGCCATCAAATTTCGCGGTGTCGATTTCATTCAGTACGATTCGCTGCTCACGGAAGAAGAACGCTTAGTCCGCGACACCACGCGCCAGTTCATCGAGGACAACCTCATTCCCATCATCGAGGAATGCAACCGAGCCGGCCGCTTTCCGCGCGAACTGGTGAAGCCCATGGCCGATCTTGGATTTTTCGGGGCCTCGCTGAAGGGCTATGGGTGCGCCGGCATGGGCAATGTGGAATATGGACTGATGACGCAGGAACTCGAACGCGGAGACTCCGGCGTACGCAGCTTCGTCAGCGTGCAATCGGGACTCGTCATGTACCCCATCTACGAATTCGGCAGCGACGAGCAAAAACAAACCTGGCTTCCGCCTATGCAGAAGGGCGAAAAGCTCGGCTGCTTCGGACTCACCGAACCGGGCTTTGGCTCCAATCCCGGCGGGATGCTCACGCGCGCCCGCAAGGTGGGTAATGAATACATTCTCAACGGCGAGAAGATGTGGATCACCTCCGGCACCATTGCCGACGTCGCCATTATCTGGGCGAAAGTGGAGAACGAAGACGACAAGATTCGCGGCTTCCTGGTCGAGACCGACCGCCCCGGCTTCTCAGCGAGTGATGTTCACGGCAAATGGTCGCTGCGCGCCTCGGTCACGTCAGGGCTGTCGCTGCAGGATGTTCACATCCCCGAGTCGAACCTGCTGCCGAAGAGCGATGGACTGAAATCGCCGCTGATGTGCCTGAACCAAGCCCGCTACGGCATCGCGTGGGGTGCGATCGGCGCGGCCATGTCCTGCTACGACTGCGCTCTGCAATACGCCATCCTGCGCAAACAGTGGCGCGACCAACCGATCGCTTCACACCAGCTTGTGCAGGACAAGCTCACCTGGATGATCAGCGAGATCACGAAAGCCCAACTGCTCGTGCTGCAGGTCGGCCGACTGAAAGATGCCGGCAAGGTCGAGCACCAGCACATCTCAATGGCGAAGCGCAACAACGTCTGGATGGCCCTCGAATGCGCCCGCATCTCGCGCGACATCCTAGGCGCCAACGGCGTAGCCGACGATTATCCCATCATGCGCCACATGATGAACCTGGAGTCAGTGAAAACCTACGAGGGCACCCACGATGTGCATTCATTGATTATCGGGCAGAGCATTACGGGGATTGACGCGTTTTAGAGCAAGCTGCCCGGTATGGATTGCTTCTGAGGAGAAAAATCGCCTCATAACTGGTACACTCGCTGCGAAAACCCGATTCGACATGAGAAATCCTTTAGGTCGCAGCAGCCCAGATGTGGCAGACTTGCGCAACGCCGATCGTCAAACTAGCAGGCGGGATCGTCTTGTTCGCCCTAGTGTTTGCGGTAAGGATTATTCCGGGCGAACGTACTAGCCCTCTTAAGTCAAATGCGCGCCTTCCAAACCTGTTCCGTTTTCGTAACATCTTAAACGCCTTGACTAAGGCCGTTTCCGCCCATTCGCTCCAACCGACTCCCAAGTGTGAGCCGCATGGCGAAGCGACGGGGTCCCCCAGATTTACTGACCATGCTAAGCCTTTGTTCTGAATTCGTAACGGAACCGCGTCATGCCAACTAGTGCAACTTGGTTGAAGTACCCTACGTGCCCAATAATGCTAGGCGCTCGAACCCGGAAGGAGGCTGCTATGGCCTGCACGCTGAAAGTGAGCGGTTTAAATTTTACGGGCCCGACGGGGGGCAAGCCCACCGTTAAGATCATTGCCAACAATACCAAAATCGTGCGTGCGGAATACAACGGCCAAGAGCAGCCCGTGAAGGACAACACAAGCACTACTTTTCCCATACTTTCGGGGAGGAACCTGCTCTTATTAAACCTCGCAGGCCCTCAGGAAGACGTCGCCATCGTGGAGGATTGCGGTACCGATCCCCCACTGCCGATGGGTGGTTACTCGAACGATTTCCAACCAGCACTAGGCTTCACAATCGTCGGAACTTAGGAGAAATATGCGAACAGTGGCTGCATTTCTTATTCTGGCCGCATCGTTCCTGCTGTCCGCGATTCCCGCTGCTTCGCAGACTGCAGTTGAAAACTGCCAGGACAGCCGGGGTGTCTGTGCCTATCAAAAGCCCCTTCAAGACTTGCTTGCGCACGGCAAAGATCCTGAAGATCAGCGTCGAATAGCCGTGAGGAATTTGCTCGCTCCTGAAGCGGTACCGCAATATTTGGTGCTAGCGCTCTCGGAAGGATCGATTTTCGATAATCTGGTGAATGCCTGGGAGCGCGCGCGCGTCGACAAGCAGGTAGGTACTTCGGCGCAAGGAGCGGGAACGACCGATCTTGTTTCGCGCCCCAGCACTCCAGAGTTGCTCGGTCTCGCTGTTCAGCTGGGAGCGCTGACAGAAACCGTGAGCGGGAGCACCGCCACGTTCAATGCGAATGGATACGGTGCGTATCAAGCCATCATTCAGCAGCCGGGCATTTGCTTGGTATGTTCCAGTTCGGCTTGGAAGAACTTAAACTTTGCGCTCTCCTTTGATCTCAGCAGAGGATCGACGAAACAACTAATGACAAGCGGGGCGGCGAATTCTACGACCCCGACCTTGGGTATAGTGCAACTACCGCAAAGTTCGGCACAATTCTCCTCGCTCACGGTTCGGTATGACATCTATAACCCACTCGATCCAAGATCGGCGCAATTTAAGAAGGCTTGGTCCACAGCGTTCAAGAATCACCAGAATGATCTCGTTGCTGCAGCCAAAGGGTTGGATAGCGCTCTCACAGACCTTCTGGAGCCGTTAATCAAAGATGCAGCCCTCGGGGATTTGGAAGACAAATACTATCCGTTGATCATGGCGGACATGACTGCTAACGATACTTCCAAGCTAAAAACGGATTTTGAGGCGTACTTTGAAGAACTTGACACGCTGGCGCACAAGGATATTCAGGGACTCGATCAGAAACTGAGTGTGGCAGTGGCGGCGTATGCGCGCTATTCACAGCTTAACTATGACGCCGTTCGCGAAGCTCAGGGGAAACCACAGTTCACAGCCGAATACGACTACGATCATCCCGTTACTCAGCCGGATACACATAATTTCAAACTGATCTATGGCTATACGCCCAAAGGCTCCAGTGGGGCATTGTTTACTCTGAATCTCACCGGGAGCGTGTATGGTGGATCTATTCCGGCCAGCGCAAAGTACGGACGCATGAAAGACTTCCAATTTGCCGCGCAGTTAGATCGACCGTTAGGCAATGTGTTGACTCATCCAGCCACTTTCACCGCAGCTGGCTACGTGCAGTATCAGTTCGATCCTTCCGTGCTGAATATCGGTGCCGGAAATCTCGTTCCCGGGACCAATATCACATTGCCGGGCAATGCGCAGGTGCTTTTGGGGACAAAGGGCACTCTAGGAATTGTGCAGGCTAAGGTCACAGTAAACACGAAATCGGGCTTTAATATACCGATCGGTGTGAGTTGGGCAAACAAAACCGACTTGATCAACGCCACTGATGTCCGCGGTCATGTCGGAATTACTTATGACTTCAATTCGTTGAGCCAGCTATTCGGACACTAGGCCGCTGAGGGCTCGCCCTACGCCGTCGGTTTCTCTCTCTGCGGCTGCACTGCCGTAAACTCCTCGGCGAAGCGCTGGGCGTAGTCCTCTAGCAACGCCTGCACGCGCTGCTGATCCGTCGATCTGAGAATCAACCCGGCGTGGTGGTGCTTCTTGATGCGTAAGAACACTTCCGGATCGTTATAGGTCGAAGTATCCGGCTCATCCTGACGAGCCAAAGAAAGAATCACTCCGGCATACTCTTCGCGCACCGGAGGAAGCTTGTAACTTCCATCGCCTCCGGCTATTTCTAGGCGCGCCCACTCCCGCCATAAATTAATTCCGGTCGCCGCCTCGACCATTTCGTTGATGTAAGCTCCGCCCACGCGCGCCGCGCACTCCAGAAAATAGAAATGTCCGTCGGCGTGCGATCTGATGAATTCCGCATGAGCCACACCGCGAACCAATCCCAGCGCTCCAATTAGATCCAGATTGATCTCCCGCAATCCTGAGTCCTCTTCGCTTCCACGGGACACCGTGAACGTTGTGAAAACTCCTCCGCCCTGCGCCACGTTCATGGGAGGTTTGCCGTACTTGCTGACATTGGCGAAGAGCACTTCGTTCTCCGAGACCACCGAATCCACGTGATACACCTCGCCGGGAACGAATTTCTCCAGCAGATACGAGGACTGCTTGTCTCCCAATTGCTCAAGCACTGGCCACAATTCTTCGGCGGCATGAATTTTCTTGATCCCAATGGCCGACGCTTCCTGCCGCGGCTTCAGCACCCATGGGCCCGCCACGTGCTCAAGGTAGTAGCGAATGTCGTCATGGTTCACCACCGGAACGAAATCCGGTACCCGCACCCCGCGATCCAGCGCCTTCATGCGCATGGCGAGTTTGTCGCGGAAATAACGCATGGTGGTCAGGCCCATACCCGGCACCCGCAGATGTTCGCGCAAGGTCGCGGCCGTCTCCATGTCGAACTCGTCAAGTGCGACAATGCGGTCGAGCTTCTTCGTGCGCGCAAGATGCGTCACGGCCTGCACAATATCGGCGAGGGGAATGTCAGTCGGAAGGTAAAAGGTATCGTCCAGAATTTCGCGGGGCCAGTCCGCATCGCGCAACTTCTCCGCCGTCAGCAGGATTACGTTGCAGCCCTGGCGCTTGCACTCGCGCATAAACTCCTGCCCCTTTTCGTAGGTCGTAATGCATAGAAAGGTCAGAGGGCGCGAGTCCGGCATGGCTTTTTTTCAAAACTGGCCTGTGAGAATAGCATGACGCGCAACCACGGGGTATGGAAATTTCTGATCCATGCGTCTGGCTCAGCGCGATGCATCCGGCCCGAACAGTAACGCTAACTAATCACAGTAAAGTCTTCCTCCGATCGTAATGAGTCCGCTTATTTCGCAGTTGGCTAACCCTAGACTGCTAGAATCATTCTGCCCATGAGTACCGTAACTGCAACAGGTGTTCCCGTTTCCCGCCGTTCGACGGGGATTCGTGTTCTTCTCTGGCTTATTTTGATCATTGCATTAGTCGCAGGGGGTGCGCTTGCGTGTACCTATCTGTTGGCTCGCTCGGCGCTGCCCCAGCTGGACGGAAGCTTACAAGTAAAGGGTCTTTCCAGCGCGGTGAAGGTAACCCGCAACGGCCATGGCGTGCCGGCGATCGAGGCCACGACTCTGGAAGACTTATTTTTCGCTCAGGGCTACGTCACTGCGCAAGACCGGCTCTGGCAGATGGACGTAATGCGGCGCTTCGGCGCTGGAGAACTTTCCGAGATTCTTGGCGAGGGCACGGTCAAGGTCGATCGTGAACAGCGCACTCTGGGGTTACGGGCATCGGCTAAGAAATCTCTTGCGATGGCGAGTCCGCGTGACCGCTCCTACTTTGACGCTTACGCGCGCGGCGTGAATGCGTTTATCGACGCTCACGGTAAGAATCTTCCGATTGAGTTTCGCATTTTGAATTATCGGCCAAAGCCCTGGCAGTCGGAAGATTCCATCGTCATCGCAAATCAAATGGTGAAAGACCTCAACTACTACACCTTCCCAGAGACGCTCAGCCGGGAAAAGATTCTGGCTAAGCTGGGACCGGAGCTGGCTGCCGATCTCTACGTAAACCGCTCCTGGCACGATCGTCCGCCTACGGTGATGCGGGAGGATCTTAACGAACAGGACACTCAGAGCGACTCCGATGATGAGGATGACGACGATGCCGGACCAGACAACTCGGTGACGCAGGAGAAGGGTGCGGCCGAAATCCTGGCGCAGCGGGCATTTGAGCATTCTCGCGAAGCGGTGAATGGATCGAACGACTGGGTGGTTTCCGGGGCACATACCGTGACGGGTAAGCCGCTGCTCTCGAATGATATGCACCTGGGACACCAGATGCCCAACCTCTGGTACGAAGCGCATCTCAAGGCGGGCAATCTCGATGCCGCCGGAGTAACGCTGCCCGGGATGCCTTATGTGATCGTCGGTCACAACCAGCGAATCGCGTGGGGATTCACCAATGTTGGGCCCACGGTGGCAGATGCATTCATCGAAAACTTCAATGCGCAAGGAGCGTATCAGACCCCGCAGGGCTGGCAGCAGCCCGAGCACCGCCAGGAGATTATTCGCGTCAAGGCCCAGCAAGATATAGCGCTGGACGTAAAAATCACGCGGCATGGCCCGATCGTCACGGACATCCTGCCCGGTGAAACGCGACGGGTGGCGCTGCGTTGGACGCTCTATGACGGCCTGCACATGCCATTTTTCGATGTGGACTCAGCTCAGAACTGGGAAGAATTTCGCAAAGCATTTTCGCAGCTCGACGCGCCTGGCCAGAACGTGGTTTACGCCGATGTCGATGGCAATATCGGATATCAAACCACGGGTCACGTTCCTATTCGCGCCGCCGGCGACGGCAGTCTTCCAGTCAGCGGAGCGGACGATGCCCATGAATGGACGAGCTACATCCCTTTCGATAAGCTGCCGAGTATTTATAACCCGCCTTCCGGGGTGATCGCGACCGCAAATGGACGCATCACGCCAGATGGCTATCCGTATTCGATCAGTGCGGAGTGGGAAGCGCCGTGGCGTACCGAGCGCATCTATCACGTTTTGGAATCCGGACGTAAGTTTGCGGCGTCAGACATGCTCGGACTGCAGAATGACGTTCACTCGGAAAGCGATCTTTTTGCCGCCGAGCGTTTTGTTTATGCCATCGACCATTCCTCCAAGCCCTCGGCGCGCGCAAAGCAGGCCGCGGAGCTGATGCGCAACTGGGATGGGCGCATGGTCGCCTCTTCTACACCGGCGACGATTGCAGTTCGTTCGAGTCGCGAGCTCTCGCGCTTGCTGCTCGAACCCCGCCTGGGAGTTGCCCCGGATGATCCGAAGAAGCAGGCCGAAACTTTAAGTTGGAAGACGTACGATTGGGAAATGAGATCGGTGTGGTTGCAGAATATTCTGCTCCACCAGCCCAAGCGCTGGCTGCCGGAGAGATATTCAAACTACGACGAACTGCTGACCGCCGCAGTGGAATCTACGGTGAATGGTCCGGACGTTCCGAAAGATCTCGCGACGTGGCATTGGGGCAGCATCAACGCAATTGAAATCGACCATCCCGTGCTCGGTAAAATTCCTCTGGTTCGGCGATGGTCCGCGCCAGGAGTAAACGAGCAATCGGGAAGTGGCTACGCCGTAAAGGCGGTGACCCGCCATCATGGGCCGTCGGAGCGCTTCACTGCCAACCTTGCGGATCTCGATCAATCGACTCTCAACACGGTCACTGGGCAGGGCGGAAACTTCCTCAGCCCTTACTACATGGATCAGTGGAAGGCGTGGTACGAAGGCACGACTTTCACTTTGCCGTTCAGTTCGCGGGCGGTGCAAAGTACGGCTGCACACCGATTGGTGTTGGAACCGCAACGATAGTTCTCAGCGATCAAATCTCAAGAGCAGCATGCTAAGCGTGCTTGCTAGAAGAAGTCGATCGCTTTCACGTCGATAATCTCACCCGTCACGACGATGGTTCCGGTAGTGATGAAGCTGTTCAACAGCAGACTGTCAATAGTCGTGTCATAAACACGCAATCGGCCGCCCTGGGCCACGTATTCCACATAGCGGGTGGAAAAGCTCTGCAGACCGGTTGCATCCCCATTGTCCGGCGGTATGACAACATTGCCGTTGGTGGTGTTGTAGATCGTCAGACAGCCGCGCACCTCTCCCGTCGGCGCATTGACGTTGCCGACGTTCGTGCAGGTATGTGAGCCGATAAAAAGCTGGCCATTGTTACTCATATCGATGCGATTGTGATAGCCATCGGTGATTGCAACGGTGCTGGTCACGGTCATCGAGCCGAGATTGAGAATGTCAAGGCGTCCGCAAGTCGTGGCGGCAGTCGTCTGACCCGTGCAAGCATTGTTAGTCAAGGAATTTCCGACCACGTAGAGCGTCGAGCCACTCAGGAACGCGATGGTTGCGCCATCGACCGGGACCGCGGCTCCCAAAGTCAAGCTGGTCATGTCCAGCGGTTGTACGCTGGCTTGCGGGCCTCCTGGAGAGCACTCCGCGCCGCAATTCAAAATGTACGCCGTACTGCCATCCGCGCTGAAAACCGCGTAAGTCGGACGGCAACCCGCACATGAAGCCACCGTGCTTGTGACCTGACTGCCTGTGTTCACCAGGAGCGGCGAAACGATCGTGATGACATCGGTGTCGTCACTGAAAACCAGCAACTGACTTCCATCTCCGCTCGACACGACGGTCTGTGCGCCGGGGATGCTGACCGTGGAGGCGACGGCTCCCGACGAAAGGTTCATCACGATGAGCGCTCCCGGAGGAGCGCCGTTCAACGGGGCATTTGGCACCGCTGCATACCCAAAGCCCGACGAAAGGGCGACCATGCTAGTGGTCGGCCCAGGCAGTTGTATTCCCCCGGAGAGAGTATCTTTTGTTGTTGTGACAACTTCGACTTTATTGTTTGAGGTATCAAGAACGAGCAGAGTCGCCCGGTTCGGAGCTATCGCCATAAGCCCCGGAGCGTTGCCTGCGCCGAACTGCCCCGCCAGCGTATCGGTCGTGCCATTGACGACGATCAGACCAGGATTTGCCGTTGGACTGGCAATGCTCTGCGAAGCAAGAACACGGGTGGTTTGCTGCGTTGTTCCTCCGCCACACGAGACAAAACTGAAACTGGCCAGCACAAAAGCAAACAACAGGGCAGCTTTGTTCAAACGTCAGGCTCCTAACTGCAGGAAAACCAGAGATTTAGTGCGAAATAGCGGATTATAGCAGAGCGCCGCGATCGCTTCCGCCCGAACGGGATCGAAGTTAAGACTACCACCCATCCATCTCTCGTGAGATGCCGTAGGCATCTCCAATCCTGTATTCTGATCAAATGGCTGGTGATTTTCTGGCACGAATCAAGCAAGCTCCGGTGCTATGCGACGGGGCTATGGGAACGCTGCTGTATGCAAAAGGCGTGTTCATCAATCGCTGCTACGACGAGTTGAACCTCTCTCAGCCCGATCTGATCCGCGCCATTCACCACGAGTATCTCCAGGCAGGAGCGGAAATCGTGGAAACCAATACTTTTGGGGCCAACGCGTTCCGGCTCGGCCGTCACAGTATTGCCGACAAAGTAACTGAGATTAACCGCGTCGGGGCTCGTCTGGCTCGCGAAGCCGCCAAGAGTTTCGATGTATGGGTCGCGGGATCGGTTGGCCCGCTCGGAACCAGAATCGAGCCGTTGGGAAAAACCTCATTCGAAGAAGCACGCCAGGCATTTCGCGAACAGATTGCCGCCTTGGCGGAGGCCGGTGTAGACCTCCTGATGCTTGAGACCTTCGGTTATCTCGAGGAACTCCATCAAGCCATGTTGGCGGCAAAGGATGTCGGAACGAAGTTGCCCCTGATCGTGCAGGTTACGATCGATGAAGACGGCAACTGTCTGGACGGCTCCGATCCTGAGACGTTTGTGCCGCGGCTGGAAGAGTGGGGCGCCGACGTCATCGGTTGCAACTGCAGCGTGGGTCCGGTGGCGATGCTGGACGCGATTGAGCGCGTGCGGGCCGCCACTTCCCTGCCTCTCGCCGCCCAGCCCAACGCCGGCATTCCGCGTTCAGTGGAGGGTAGGAACATCTACTTGTGTTCTCCGGAGTACATGGCAAGTTATGCGCGCAAGTTCGTTGCCGCCGGCGTTCGCATCATCGGGGGATGCTGTGGAACCACCCCGGACCACATCCGCGTAATGAAGTCCGCCTTGCGGGTTGGCGAGGCGCGGGGAAAAGCTGCCTCGGTCACCTTAGCTGCAGGAACCGCCCCCGCGCCAGCGACCCCAGCTCAATCATTAGAGGAACGATCGCTTTTGGGAGCAAAGCTGTCTCGTGGCGAATTCGTCACGATGGTCGAGATCGTTCCGCCTAAGGGAACGGATGTCAGCAAGGAAATGGAGGGATCTCGCTTCCTCAAGTCGGTGGGCGTAGATGCGGTCAACATTCCGGATAGCCCGCGAGCCTCGGCCCGCATGAGCAATCAGGCGCTCTCGTTGCTGGTGCAGCGCGACGCCGGAATCGAGTCCATTCTTCACTACACCTGCCGGGACCGCAACGTCCTCTGCATTCAGAGCGACCTGCTGGGAGCGGCCGCAGTCGGGATCAAGAATTTGATCTGCATCACCGGCGATCCTCCGAAGATGGGCAACTATCCCGACGCGACGGCGGTTTTCGACGTGGATGCCATTGGGCTGGTAAACATCGTCCATAACTTGAACCGTGGGCTGGATATTGGTGGAAATCCAATCGGTAACGGGACTGGCTTCGTGATTGGTGTCGGTGCAAATCCGGGTCTAACCGACCTGGATGAAGAGGTTCGACGATTTGAATACAAAGTTGCCGCGGGCGCGGAATATGCCGTAACGCAGCCCGTATTCGACCTTCGATTGCTTGAGAATTTCTTACGGCGTATCGAGCATTGCCGGATTCCGGTGGTTGCCGGCATCTGGCCGCTGGTCAGCGTGCGCAACGCAGAGTTTATGAAGAACGAACTTCGGGTATCCGTACCGGACGCGATTCTCGAGCGTATGGCGCGGGCCCAGAACCCGGAGGCAGCTCGCGCCGAAGGTGTAGCGATAGCCCGTGAAATGCTGCTTGCTGTTCGAAGCGCGGTACAGGGAGCGCAGATCAGCGCGCCGCAAGGGCGCTATAGTTCTGCAGTGGATGTACTGGAAGCGCTCGGAACCAGCAGGCCAACTGCTGTTTAGCACCTGTTCCTTTTACGAACCGAGAACGCTAATTTCATCAATTGTTTACAAAAAAAACTAGACACCTTGAGCAAATCGTAGCATCAATAGAGCAGGAGCGAATCCCGTTGGCCAAGTTTGAAGAGTGCCTTCAGCGGCTGGAAAAAATTGTTCAAGAACTGGAAAAAGGAGAAGTGCCTCTGGAGAAATCTCTCACTCTCTTCGAAGAAGGAATGAACCTTTCCTCCGCCTGCCGTAAAGAGCTGGAGCAGGCCGAGAGCAAGGTGGAGATCCTGCTGAAGAAGAACGGAAAGCTCCAGGCCGAACCGTTTGAACCCATGACGGAAAGAACATCTGCCCAACAGTAGCGTTCGATCCGTCGCCGGTGCTGTTGTAATGCCTGTGGAGTAGAGTCTCCGAACCCTTCCCCGCAGCCCTAGTCCACCGCTAATGGCGGTTAGTCAGGAGGATCTATGGGCTTTAGCGTTGTTGTCCTCGAACGAGACCCAAGGGTCGCAAAGTCTCTGGCCGGCAAACTTTCCTCGCACTTTCACGACGTCCACTTGGCGCGCTCTGGCGATGAACTTCGCGAGCGCGTCGCCCAGAACAAGCCTGAGGTCGTCGTGCTTGATGTGGAATACTCCCGTCTGAGCGAAGTGCGCAACTTGCACAGTGATTTTCCTTCACTGCCGATCGTCTGCACCCACCGTATCCCGGATGACGATTTGTGGATCGCCGCGATGGAAGCCGGCGCCAGCGATGTTTGCCCATCCGACGATCCGCAGAAAGTCTTAGCTTCGGTCTTGCAGAGCTTGGCAATCGCGTAGGGCGCTATTGTGTAAACTCTTCCCTAAGCCTCAAGTCAGCGAGCAGACCTTCGGTCTACTCGCTTTTTTCTTAGAGGTATTTCCTCCATCAGAAATCGGCTTCGGTGAAATTCCAATCTATTGACAGGGGCTTGCCGAACTGGAAGGCGCCAACAGACTCCCAACTTCGCTCAACAGTTTCTCTGCCGCTTCGCCAGGATCGCGAGTCGCGAAGTTTTCCTCCAAAACCAGAAGTCCAACGGTGGGATCGATTTCGTCCAATGCCTTGCGGATTGGCTTTCCCGGCGCAGTTTGGATGCGCGAAGAAACCACCACCAGCTTTGCCTTGGTCGCCTTCAGCAGGATGCGGGCATCGTCGGTCGTCGTGGTGGTCATGGCGTTATAGCCAGCGCCGCACAAGACCTCACGCAGGAACGCGCAAACGTCATTTGAGGCGTAAATACACAGCATGCTCGGCCTCGCATCCCCGGCTTTTCCTCGCGAGTAGCGCGAGCCCAAATAAGCTGCCGTAATCGCTTCTTCGACCGAATCGTAGGTTTCGAATTGTGTCAGCAGATTCGTCAACTGCAGCACCTTGCGAATATTCGGCGGCAATCCGCTCAGTTTGAGGTCTCCGCCCTTTGATCGCGCCGCCTGCATCAGGCGCACCAGCGCTCCCAGACCGCTGCTATCGACAAACTCCACCTTGTCGAGTTGCAGAACAACATCGCCATACTTTTCGATGGAGTCCCCAACCTGCGAATGCAAAGTAAACACTTCGTTTCCGGCCACAATCCGGCCCTGACACTGCATGACTAACACATCCCCAACCGGCCGGCCTTCCAGGCGCAGTTGCATCCCGCCTCCTCAACTCGAAATTGCCCGTTGTGCAAGCTCCCGCTGCCTTCGAACTTCATGGCAGGAACTCGATCCGCTTCCCCGGGTAATTCGTTGCGGAATCTTACGTGGGTAGACTTGGCAAGTCAATCTAGGCTATGTCAATTAATGCTACGCAAGATTAGAAATCGTTCCGGTAGCCATACGATGCACTTGCCGCCTTGCTATACTCACTGCGCGATGTTGCGGGAAACTCTCGAACAAGGCCGGGCGCGCACGGATGCGGCCCTCGACCGCCTGATTCCGCTTGAAACCCAACATCCCGTATCCATTCACAAGGCGATGCGGCACAGCGTGTTTGCCGGCGGCAAGCGGCTGCGGCCTGTGCTGTGCACGGAGGCGGCCCGCATGATCGCGGGATCGCTGCCGGAGAAGATCGAGGAACTCGGCGCCGCCCTGGAGATGCTGCACACCTATTCGCTGATCCACGACGATCTTCCCGCGCTCGACAATGACGATCTTCGCCGTGGCCGGCCCACCTGCCACAAAGTCTTTGGTGAAGCGATCGCCATTCTGGCCGGGGACGCGCTCCAAACCCAAGCCTACGAAGTTCTTTCACGGCTGGAATGCAAGGCTGAGGCTCGGGTTCGCATCATTGAAGAGATCGCGCGCGGCACCGGCACAATCGATGGCATGATCGGCGGACAGGTCGTGGATCTCGAAGCCGAGCAGACGCAGCCGACCGCAGAAATGCTCGAGTATATCCATCGTGCCAAGACGGCTGCACTCATCACCGCAAGCCTGGTAAGCGGCGGCCTCTACGCCGGAGCCAAGGACAGCGAAGTGAAGAAACTGCGCGCATTTGGCCAGTCGATTGGTTTGGCCTTTCAGATTGTGGATGACGTGCTAGATGTCACCCAAACCTCCGAGCAGCTAGGCAAGACCGCGGGTAAAGATACTGCTGCGCAAAAAGCAACCTACCCGGCGCTGTTTGGCATTGAAGAGTCTGAGCGCAAGGCGGATTCGCTGGTTAGCGCCGGGCTTGCCGAGCTCGACAGATTCGGGGACCGGGCCGACACTCTGAAGGAACTGGCTCGGTATCTGGTGGAACGGAAAACATAGAACAGCCTCCCCACGTCTCTCCAAAAGTAATACCTTCTGAAGATTTCCTTGATCAACGTCGAGCTCTTTTGTGATTAAATGACTTCAAACGGCGATGGAGTTCGCCAATAACCGCCTGCGGTGGCTGTTAGCTTTAGGCTGATAACTCCTACAAATTAAATATTCGATTTGTAGGGAGGACTCCGTCGTGAAGGACTACCTTGCAATCTCTCTCGCTGCCATTGTGGGCGCGAACCTGCGTTACCTGCTCAGCCGTCTCGCGGCCGCAGAACTCGGGTCTGCCTTTCCTTATGGCACGCTCTTCATCAACATCGTAGGCAGCATAATCGTCGGCTTCTTTGTCATCTGGACCAGTGAACGTGTCCTGGTCGACCCGCACTGGCGGTTGTTGGTCGTCGTTGGCTTCTGCGGTTCGTTCACTACCTTTTCGAGTTACGCGTTCGAAACCATGGCCTACTTCGATCAAGGCCAGTGGGGACTCATGCTCGCCAACATCTTCAGCAATAATCTGCTCTGTCTAGGAGCGGCGTTGGCGGGGATGGCTTTGGCGCGCGCACTTTGACTCTGGGCATGATTCCTACTCTTGAAACAGCGCGGCTAAGGCTGCGTCCGTACCGCGAATCTGACATTGCAGAACTCCTGCCCCTGATCGGCGCACGCGAGGTCGCGGCCACCACACTGCGCATTCCGCATCCCTATACCGAACAGCATGCGAAAGACTTTCTGGTTCTCCTACAGGAACCTGGCAGGATATGGTTGGCGATTTCACTACTCAGCGATGGCAGGCAGATCGGCGGCATGGGCCTGACTGTCGATCCGCAACATCAACACGCCGAACTTGGCTACTGGCTGGGCGTGGCGCATTGGGGCAAGGGCTATGCCACCGAAGCCGCGCGGGAAATGTTGCGCTACGGATTCGAAGACCTGCGCCTCCACCGTATCTTCGCCTCGCATTTCGGACACAATCCCGCCTCCGGGCGAGTTCTGAAAAAGCTGGGTATGCGCTACGAGGGCTGTCAGCGGCAACATCTGCATAAGTGGGACCAGTTCATCGATTCCGAGCTCTACGGCATCTTGCGGCAAGAATGGCAGTTTTCTCGGGAGGTTCGCGAGTAAAATGCCAAGTGCGATGGCAGTGCAGGTCACAATTTATCTAAACGCCGGCGATAAGTGGCAGCGTCGGCCGCTGCACATGGAAATTCTCAATTACCTGCGCAAGGAAAACGTCTATTCGGCAACCGCTTTTCATGCCGTGGCAGGCTTTTTGGGGCGAAGCCGCGTGGAAACGGCGCGCTTGATCGAGGCTGGTGGCAAGCTGCCGGTGATGATTGTCTTCGTTGATACGGATGAGCATGTGAGCCGCGTCCTGCCTGCCTTGAAAGAAATGGCTGCGAATCGCCTGATCGTTCGCGAGAACGTCGTGATTGAGCAGGGGACTCTGGACTGACATGCCGACCGCTCCCCTCGACATCCTTGCCATCGCGGCACACCGTGACGACGTCGAACAAACCTGCGGTGGAACGCTGCTGAAGGCGGCCCAACACGGTCAGCGAACGGGCATTCTCGATCTCACGCAAGGCGAAATGGGTACGCGCGGCACCGCTGAAGACCGCGCGAGAGAAGCCGCGGATGCAGCGAAGATTCTGAGTACGGGCTGGCGGCGAGCGCTCGATATTCCGGACGGACGCGTCGAAAATACCTGGGAGAACCGGCTCAAAGTTGCCAGCGTGATCCGCGAGACCCGCCCGCGCGTGATCATTCTCCCCTACTGGAAGGGGCGCCATCCCGACCACTACACGGCTTCGGTACTAGGCTACGAAGCGTGTTTTCTTGCGGGGCTGTCCAAGCTCA